>BNJV01002289.1_pt1 | contig 45202 bp, 84 predicted proteins | sample 8540591 | NCBI WGS metagenome assembly BNJV01 (sample SAMD00202457, study PRJDB9452) | human saliva metagenome | host: Homo sapiens
AGCCCGCGGGGTGCCCTGCTGACTACGGTGCAGGCAATCGGCTGAGCACCGGATCGGAGTAGTAGCGGTCGTCCCTGCCCTCGTCCCGCCCTCTCACATGACGAGGACGAGCCTCTCGCTCGCCGGCGGCTCGGGTGCGTCAGTTGTTTTTTGACGGGAATGTCGGTGAGGCGGTATGCGTTGTCGTTGGTGCTCTTGTCGGCTTGGTGGTCGAGGGTGATGGTGTCGCCGCCGGGGTCGGGGCCAGACGATGCAGATGGTGGTGGTGCCGGTCTTGAGATGGTCGGAGATGTTGAGTTCGGTCAGGAGGTGCTGCTCGGCGGCGGCGTCGAGGTAGTCGGCGGGAAGATGCGCTCGCCGCCGGCGACGAGAGTCAGTCCGTCGCTGGCGTTGAAGGTTGGCAGGGGCGCTGCCGTCCTCGTCGCGCTGGTTGGCCAGGGTGTCTGGGGATCTTCGAGTGGGGGTGGAGCGGGGCTCCGGTGGAGCCGTCTTTGATAGTGCAGGTGACGGTTCCCAGCAGGTACCCGTCAGTGCGGGTGAGGTGATCGAGGGTGATGGTGACCTCTCCGCTGGTGTCGGTGCCCTTTGGCAGTGAGGGTGACGCCCTCGGGGCCCCTCGCGACGGGCCTTGGGGTCCGGCAGCTGCCGTCGTTGCCGGGGGTGGCGGTGATGGTGCTGCTCCTTGGGGTGGTGGTGCCGCCGGTGGGGTGAGGGTGATCTCGACGCGGCGGTTGGCGGCTCGAGCCTCGTCGGTGGTGTCTCCTTGACGCGGGGCTCGGACTCGCCTTTGCCGGTGGTGGTGGGGTTCCACTTGTCGAGGGTGGTGAGCTGCTGGAGCTTGGTTTGACGACGTTGGCGCGTTTCTCGGAAAGGGTCTGGTTGTAGGCGTCGTCCTGGACGTCGTCGGTGTGGCCCACGATGCTCAAGGTGCCGCCGTCAGGGTACTGGTTGAGCTGGTCGGCGACGGTTTGCAGCTGGGTGTCGGCGTGCGGGGGTGAGGTCAGCAGGAGTCGGAGGCGAAGGTGACATCTGATGCCAGCGTGACGGTGACGTCCTTGCCCGCCGGTGTGGGTGCTGGTGGAGTCGTCCAGGCGCGGGTGTAGCGCTCGATGGTCGACGGGCTTGGCGAGCTCGGTGGCTGCGCCTGGGAACTGGTCGAGGGTTGCTGCTGGCGGCGTCCAGGTCGACGCTGGCTTTCTTGGCGGCGTCCGCCTCCAGGACCGCGACGGTGGTGAAGCCGGCCATGGGGACCATGACGGTCACGGTGTCGGTGTCGACCCTTGCCGAAGGACAGGTAGGGAGGTGGTTTTGCTCGCCGGGGGTGATCTCCAGGTATCCGTCGTCGTCGGGCGCCGCTGCCGTCGGTGGTGCTCACACGCGTCCGGAGCCCAGGTCGAGGGGCTTGACCAGGGAAGCACCGGTGCCGGGGCGATAGATGGACGGGGATCCCGAGGTAGCTCGAGATGCTGAGCTTGTTGTCCCTCTGTGCCGGAGGAGTCGGTCTTGACGCGGTCGATGGAGGCGTCGTCCTTGGCGCGAGTCAGCTCCAGGGCCATGATCGAGGTGGCTCGTCCTTGCGGATGACGGGGAGACCCGTACCGCGATCTTGTAGCCCATGACGTGGGCATCGAGCCCCTGCCAGTCAGTGCTACCTGCCTGGCCTTACCACCGCTGAGGCCGGACCCGTTTGCCGATGAAGCTGGGTCCGCCTTGTTCTTCGACGCACCCGGCAGATCTTGCATCCTGTCAGCACCGGCAACCCGACCCCCGCCAAGACCGAGAGAGCCAGGAAAGACCGACGAGACGGCGTTATCGAATGAACGCGAGGGTGAATGTTGAAATTCTAGACGTCATGGGGGCTCCCGAGTGCGAGTGCCGACAGAATGTCTCGAAACAGAACGTAGTCAGCACGTAGTTACTGAGGCAAGAGGGCTCCCCGTGTACTACCATCGCTCCACGGGGAGTCCCCAGGCTACTCTGGATATGCCATGGGGACCCCGGATGTATCCGTGTACTACACGCTATCTCTCCCGTGGGGAGCCTCCCCATTTCTCGGATGAAGAATGCAGCTTAGATTTGTTGGCATTCCTCAGGCTGAGGGTGGCCTGAGAACTAGTAGTGGAGGTTCCATCATGATGACTGTTTCTCAGCGAGTTCTGGCCGTTGTGAGTGCCGTCGGTCTGACGGCGACCCTGGCGTCCTGCCAGTTGGGAGGCGGATCGGATTCAAAAGGATCAGGTGCGTCGACATCGGCATCTGCGCCGAAGTCCGCGCAGGCCGGGGCGAGTGGCAATGGCGGTAACGGTACGGTCATCGAGTCGCACCCGACCACTATTGACAGTAAGCCCGGCACTGTTTCCCTGAACTCTGTGTCCGGTGCAGGAACGACGGTGACCGTCATGTTCTCGGTGACGAATGATGACAAGAAGGATGACATGTGGATCAGTAGCTCGTTCTCCGATGGAGATGACTCAGTTCCTCAGGCCAGTGGTAATGCAAGCCCGGGAGGGAGCACGAGCAATGCTGATGGTCTGACGCTCATCGAGCCGTCTTCCCTCGAGCATTTACCGTGTCTCCTATGACTCCCAGGGCGGCTGCCTGTGCTCCGGTGATCTCTCCGAATTTATCAAGCCCGGCCAGACGATTGCGCTCCAGGCGACCTTCACCGGTGTCCCGGCGGAGGCGCAGAGTGTCACCGTCACCATTCCGAACGGAGGTACCTTCAGCAACGTGGCGGTGGCCCGATGAGACAGCAGGTACTCTCTGGAAGGTGGACGATGGGTGTCGAACATCGCCGTCGGGCTGCGGGTGTGCGCTGCAGCACTCGTTGCTGTGAGTGCCGTGTCCTGGTCGGTTGCCGTTGGAGCTGCCGCTTCACCTGTGGCGCCGCTGGCGGGCCGTCCGGTGGCAGCTGCGACCAAGAGCGCCACAGCCGATCCGACGACGATCGTCAAGCAGCCCGGCAGCGCGGGCCCCGGCAACCCCAGAGTGGTTCAGACCGTGGACCGCGTTGTCACTCCGGTGTCGCGATCGAGCAGCTCGGACAGTGCGGTCACCTACTCCTCGGACGGCCAGACGACCGTGGCCTCGCTGTCCGGTGACGTCACCTTCGACGTCGACTCGGCCACCCTGACCGACCGCGCCAAGCAGGTGCTCGACGAGATCGTCACTCGCTGGAACGGCAAGCCGCCGGCCTACAGTCACCGTGGTGGGACACACCGACTCCGTGGCCGACGACGCCTACAACCAGACGCTCTCCGAGCAGCGTGCCAAGGCCGTGGCCGACTACCTGACCTCCAAGGTGGCGTCACTGAATGTGCAGTCCTCCGGCAGGGGAGAGCGAGCCTGTGGCCTCCGAGACCAACGAGGACGGCAGCGTCAACGAGGCCGGCAAGGCCGCCAACCGCCACGTGGACGTGCGTTGGGGGTGAGAGGCGGATGTGACGCGTCAGCGCAGCTCGATCCACTGGCCCACGGTTGAGATCTGCTTCTCGGTGATCTTCGCGCCTGAGAAGTCCACGAGACAGATCTTTGAGTCCCGGCTGATGGCCCACAGCGAGCCCTTCTTCTGATAGGGCCAGGTGATCTGGTACTGCTGCTGCGCCAGGATGATGGATCCGTTGGTGATGGCTGCTCTCGAGCCAACGGGTTGGTACCCGCGAGTGACGGCCCGGGCGGCGTTCATCGCGAGGTCAAGAGGCCCTGGTAGCCGTCCTTCGCTTCGACGGACTGGGCTGTCATGAGGACGGCCGACTTGTCTGATGGGTCGGTCCACTTGGTGCCCCAGATGCTGGACTGCGCCACCGACTGGTCCCAGTCCTTGGGTACCGCAAGAAGCAGGTCGCCGTCCTCAAGGCGCTCCCAGTCACCTTCCGGGCCTGGGTGCTTCGTCAAGGAGCAGCTGGCAAGAAGCGCTGCGGCTCCGGCCGTCGAGGCTGTGAGAAGTGTGCGTCGTCGTTGGATCGTCATTGTTGCTGCCTCGTCAGAGTGAGAGTGTTCTCGATGCCGTTGCGAAGGCCGTCATCCAGGGCAGTGCTCAGAAGAGTGACAATGCCGGTCCCCACTTCTGAGGCGAGCAGCCAGGGTCCACCCCAGCCAGGATGAGTCGGGCCCCCAGTAGAAGGCGACCCTCTCAGTGGCGGGTGTGTTCCCATCAGCCTCCCCAGGAGACCCGGCCGATCTCCGAGTAGTTCTCAAAGAGGTAGGAGCTCATGAGATTGGCGGTTTGCCTGATGCCGTCAGCGGTGGTGCTCGCGTCGATGCCGGAGAGCAGCACCCGCTGCTCGAAGCTGGTGTCGTTGGTCTGCAGGTCGTAGGAGACGGCATACGGGGGCCATCCGCTGCGCCGAGTGGGGCCTTTGAGAGAGGACAGCAGACTGAGAGAGATACCGGAGAAGTTGACGCCGGTCCACTCCTTGGGAGCGTCCTGAGGGCCCTTGGACGGGGCTTGCGGCTGCTTCACGTCATCGACCGAGGTCATTCCTGAAACAGGCGTTTTTTCTGGTGAGCTGCTGCATGAGACGACCGCGCTCAGCGAGGCGATACCGCCTGCGGCCATGAGGAGACGGCGCTTCATGAGGCGTTCACCGCCACGGATGAGAGGACGGACGACATGCGCTCCAGACTCTCCTGATTCTTCGGATCGGCGAAGACATAGACCCCGTAACTGTCGCCGCTCGGTCCGTCAACGATGACTCCCGCACACGTGATGGGGATCTCGGCGGTCTTACGGTCCTGCAGCCATGGCGGGATCGCCGTGGTCTGCCAGTCCAAGCGGTTCCCTCCGGTTCCGCCAGGAACCTCCGTGGGAGTGACTGTGGGCTGGATGGACTGGGCGGTCAGTGACTGCTGCTCCGTGGCCAGGACGCTTGCCGCTGGTTTGACGCCGGCGGCGTAGTACTCGACGGCAACTGTGAGAGGGGAGCCGCCCTCTGCTGTCGTAGTAGGTCTGCTGCATGCCGTCGTCATAGGTTGTGGTGGCCTCGGTAACGGCATCCCCCGGTATCTGGATCATGAGGGTTTCCGGTTGGGAGAAGCGTCATCATGCCGTCCGACGACGCGGCGCCCGAGCTTCTTGACGTCGATGGTTGGGATGCGGAGGCGGCAGTTGATGCGGTGCTGGAGTCTGAGGATCCCACTGTTCTGGCCGCAGGCACTCAGGGCGAGTGCGGCCATCGCTGCCGTCGCAGCCGCTGTGGCTGTTACAGAAGTCTTCATGCACTGTCCTTGCGTTGTCGTCAGGCGTCTTGAGAGGAGGTCACTATTGAGTTTGACTAGCCAGCGGCTGTCGGCCCGCCGTGAGCTGGTCAGTGCTCCAGCTGCCGGAGAGGGCGTCGAAGCCGCCGTTGTCCGTGATCGCCGTGCCGTTAACAACGAGCTGCGTGGTGCTCGCCTCGGAGGTGAGGGACCGCAGCAAGTGATGTCTTTTGGAGGAGGAGCGCCTGTGGGTCGCTCCGACGGACAACGATGCTGCTGGGGACGTTGACGGTGCCTGATGCCAGTAGGACGGATTCGGCGTAGGTGTTGGCAAGTTCTCGATAAGTTCCATTGAGCACTGACACGTCCAAAGTCGTTGTTACCACCGTGGTGACTGCAGTGCCCGCTGCGACTCCCGAGATGCTGCCATCGGCAGAGCCCTCGGTGACATGGGTGAATGTCATCTTGTCGAGGTCTCCTCCGGTGTCATAGGACAGAGCGACGTTGCCCAAGCAGATGCGCTGACCTGCGGGGAGAGGAGATGCCGAAGGTGTTCCACGCGGAGTCGACCTCCTGGCTGTGCTCCGGTACGGGGATGTCGGCCTTGTAGGAGAACGTGTGGCTGACCGCACCGGTTCCGTTGGGCTCGGTAGTCGTTGCGCGCCGGTAGGCGACATAGCCGCTGACAGTCAGGACGGGATAGGTGACTGAGGGCTCGGAAGGAGCCGTATCTTGAGCAGTGTTGCCTGACGACGTTTCACCGATGGTCAACCATCCCGCTGACGACTCGACCGTGGAGTCAGGCAGGGTCGCTGCAGAAGGATGCCCGTGCTTGACCCGTCCGGCCCCCATATTCTCCGCCTGCTTGGTGACCTCCTGAGACGAGGTCGAGGCGCAGGTGCGTTGGTTGAAGCACTGCGATGTTGCTCGCTGAGCTCGCGTCTCGGTGACCTGTTTGGTGACCGGGTTGGACTTGGGGCCTTCTACTGTGTAGCCGCTGGACAGCGAACTGGTGGTGTCGATGCCCTGGTCAGTGCTGGAGTCCGACGCTGCGTCAGCTGGTTGGATGCTGACTAGTGAGACGCCTACGAACAGTGCTGAAAGGGCAACCCAACCTGACCGGGGGCGGAACGGCGGCGCACGGAGTGCGTCCTTTCGGTGAGGCGACAGGTGCAGAGCGGTGTCGTCGGGGTCGATACCGTTATCTGTCTGAGACTCTACGGACAGATGCGGGCTGGTGCAACGTTGTGGGAGCAGCTGCGTCCAGTTGCAGGGTGTGCCTCCATCAGAGGATGTCTTCGCCCCTTTGCGCAGGAGCGTGATTGAACTAGAGTAGATCCTGCTGGGCCAGTCTCGATCATGCCTGGAGCGTCACAGATGCGACAGCGCTCACGATGGTGGCCTTGACTCTACTGCCAGAGGTCTAGGAGGCGGGTGGGCGGGCGGTGGCGGGGCGTTCACCCCTACCTCAAGTGGTGGTGTCCGCATAGCATCGCGGTAGTACAGCCACAATACGATTAGGTGTGGCTATCGGTAAAACACAAGGCGGTCGCGAGGTGGGTTTGTGAGACAACGACTTTTATAGGTATCTCTTAAATCCAAAATAGGTACTGTGATGCTTCCAGGGGTTGGGGAGATGCCCATGTGGGTGCCGAAGCATCCAGCCCCCGAGCGAGTACTTTCGGGTATAGTCCCCGATGCAACTGAAAGAGTGCGATTTGATTGCTATCTGCAAGAAGGGCTTGTGTGGTGGAGAGATCTGCTTTAAGACCTCGAAGGCTTCAGGGACCTTGATGGATGGAGCTCTGAGTTCGCCGTCGGATGGGGAGCCCCTCGAGTGTCAGATGGTTGGCAGTCGAGGTGGACGCTATGTTCCCTGACTGCAGGTATCAGCATCGCGGAGCTTGCCCCGTGTGAGGTCAGCAGATACTCTTGAGGGAAGCGTGCCGGTTCATCCTCATCACCCCAGCGAAGATGTTCTGATCATATGTGGCCCTCGAGACAGGAATCGAGCGCCGCGGGTTGCTCGTGCTGTTGCGGAGCATGATCGGGTGGCAGTAGTGACGGTCCAGGGGACTCCAACCCGGCAGGCTGCGATTGCTTCTCTTCTTCTCTCAATCCCGATCACCTATCTAGGTGTGGCGCAGGCGGTGGCTGATGCCGCGCAGAGCGTAGTGAGACGCGAGTCGCACTGACCTCAGTCTCTCGACTGGAAGCCGGGCATCCTTCGATGAGACAGCATCTGCGTAGCTTTCTTCCGGGTGCCAGCTTCGATGTCGACATCAGGACGCAGAAGGTTGCTTCCGTCAGCCCAGTGGATTGGTCCAGACTTCCGACAGCGCTGACCATCGAGGCTCGTTCCGACCCGCCCGGCCAAGGCCGAGGGCTCGAGGTGATTGCACCACAAGCGAGCATCTACCTTCGCCCAGATCGTACAAACCGGAACGCACGCAGTTGGGTGAGCGCTCCGCACCGCCGATGCCCCAAACCGGATGGCCATCGTTCTAGCGCAGCGATCTGGATGCGAAGAATGTAGCTGCTGCGGGCCGACCCGCATGCCCTTCCGGATGTCTCTTCTGTGGGACTCATCGGTTCTCACTTATCGTCCTTATCATCCGCACAGTACAACCTCGCCCGTCACCGAAGGAGTTTCTATTCCATGAATCCTCGTCAGCGTAAAGGCATTATTCTTATCTTCTTCACCATTGTCGGGGCGCTGGTCACCTTCGGCTTGGTTCTGTCATATGTCAACTCTGTGGCGAGCCAGGCTGGCCCGATGACCACTGTTGTCACCTCGCTCGGGACGTGGAGACACTAACATCGTTGAAGGAGGAGGATGTGGAGGTGAAAGAAGTCCTGAAGCGGTGGGCTCCTAACGGAGCGCTGCACTCTTTCAAGGAGACGTCCGGACTAGTGACTGCAGGTGCCTACCACAAGGGGATATGCTCCAGAGTGGCATGCTTGAGTCGCCACCGGGGCTTCAGTCAGGATATCGAGAGGTTGCTATCATTGTCGACGCTGAAACTGGTGTGGCAGGCAAGATCTCATCAGGCGAAACCGTTGATATTATCGCCACTCGAGAAGACCCTAATTCGAAGGCGCAATGGGCCGATGTTGTGGTAGAGAATGCTGTTATCCTCGATGTTGGTGTCGCTACTGACATCAAAGAGAAAGATGAGTCTGGCAACTTTACCGACGAAAAAGGAGTTCCAGTAACTTTCGCCTTAAGCACGCAGGATGCGCTCAAAGTTGCATACGCAGAAAGTTTTGCGGTCAAATTGAGACTGTCTCTCCGAGGTGAAGGTGACGATAGTGCATTGGGGCCAGATTCCACCCAGTATGGGGAGGTTCTGCACCTGCTGCGCCTGCACCTCGAGACCCCTGCCACAGGGAAGGGTGGAAACTGAGTAATGACATTGTTTATCGTTTCTCAGGATCACGAGGTCGTCGAGCAGGTCCGCCACTATTGCTCGAGATCGACGCAGCCTTCACTGTTAACGCCGTCGGCTCAGCCGAGGCCTTGCGCATGCGTCTTCAGGACGATTCTGAGGGCCACGTCGTTCTGATCGATCTGCGCATTAATCGATGGACTGGGCCTCGATCTTGCCCGTGAGGTCAGCATGTCCTGGCCGTTGGTCGCCACACTACTGCTGACAGCCGAGCGCGGTAACCAGATTTGCGAGAGCGCCTTAGAAGTGGGTGCTCGCGATGTGCTCTCCCGGCATCTCTGGGGCCTACTCGACAAAAGGTCCCAGCGGCGGTGGCTTGACGCAGGTTGTTCACCATCGTGTCGAAGGTGTTGCTGCGAACAACAGCGTCAGATCGGGCGGGTTATCGCTGTTGTGGGAGCAAAGGGAGGAGTGGGCGCTCACTGCTCGGCACTTCTGTTAGCGCGTGAGCTTGCTCGCCGGGCACCGACGTGTCTCATCGATCTTGATCTGCGCAACGGTGACCTTGCTGCCTACTGCGGTGCCAGACCACGGCGATCGGTGGCAGATCTTGTTGGCGTAGGAGAGAATATTGAAGGCGTGAACTTGATGAGGCGAGTTTCCCGGTAGCTGGTGGCATTATGCTCTTAGCCGCGCCTAAGTACGGAGAGGCCGGCGAAACAATGGAGAACCTCAGGTCCGACGAGTCATCCAAAGCGACGCGATACCAGTACGCCGCCATCGTCCTGGACTGTAGTTCGCGTCTCGGATGATGTCCAGTTGCTGCCTTGGACTTCGCTGACGAAGTCTTGATTGTCGCTCACCGGACATTCCTTCTCTGCGCGCCGCCAGCCTTCATCTGAATCAATGGAGCGGCTAGATATTGCCCGGTCCACCCCATCGTCCCTCGTTTTGAACAAGGTGAATCGTAAAGGCGGCGATCCAGCCTTCCGCTGCGGACGCCTGACGGGTCTGGCTGTGGCAATGGAGATTCCTGAGCTGAAAGGTTTGCTGAGGCATCTATGAACACTGCCACTGCCCCTAGAGCAGCCACTTGAGCCGGTTGTCGGGCCGCTCACGCAATGGATCAATAGTAGTGACAGTACTATACAAGCAAATCCTCTCCCGCCGCAGGATCCGATAATGCCGTAGAGAGATGCTTTTGAGTACTAACCAGGAGTCTGGTCGATCTAATCAGAGGGTGAAACGCAGCGAACGAAATAAACGTGGCAAACGAGGTAAACGTCATGGTGGTTGAGGCGTCATCGGGAACGGGGGCAGATTCTCGCTCGAGGCTCCGGTAGCCTTCGCTCTTATCACCTTGGCGATTCTGGTGTGTATCCAACTCGTCTTCTGGGAGCCAGCGCTATGGTTGCCGCTAACGCGCCAAGGATGCACGCGCTATTACGCGGTGGGATGTCCCCGGTAGAAGTGCAGTTGCCGATCACCTTCCCTGGGCTGGGGTGATGGCCCGCGTCGGTTCTCCCCCATAACAGTCAGGTGGATGTCAGTTTGTCAATTCCGTCGCCCTTCAACCTTCCGCCAGTCGATGACAACGCAAGTATTCAATGGGAGCGTTGATTATGAATACCCTACAGTGCGTTGAACGCTCTACAGGTAGCAAATCATGCCGCAATAGCGAGCGAGGATCACTTTCAGTTGAACTTGTAACTGCCATTCCCATCGTCGTTCTCATCACCCTGTTCGTTGTACAGGATTTTTGGCCGCCTCGGTGATCTCCCGTCAACCCAGGCTGCTGTCGAGATGGTGCCCGAGCTGCCATGACGCATCAGACGTCGGTCGAAAACGCGTTGCCGAAACGCTGCCTGACTGCAGTTATTGACCACGTGAGTATTGCACCGGAGAGAATTGCGTTGCGAAGGTCACTACCGGTGCCTGTCGGCATCCCGTGATCACCAGTTCCGGAGTTGACAGTGACGCGCAGTGCTTCGTTCCCCAAGGGTGGTTTCTGATGGCACTACGCGACAGGATTCTACGGGATCCGGACCATCTCGCCAACGAAAACGAGCGAGATAACCTCGTCACCACATATCGTAACCGGCTCTTTGAGGAGATCAACTCTCGATGAGGTCTCCTCCTTGTCGATGCCACAGCGTCGTGCCCGGCTTGAGCGAATGCTCGTATTCTCTCCGCCGAAGGACCAGTGATGTCCTCGTCGGAACGTGTGCGACTCATCGAACGCGTGGTTGACGAGTCAGTGGGATTAGGGTATCCTCGAACCGCTTATTGCCGATCAGACTGTTACTGAGATCATGGTCAACGGATGGGAGCATACTCGTGGAGCGCGCCGGGCGGCTGAGCGGTTGCCTCAGGGTTTTTCGTCTGAAGACGAAATATATCGGACTATTGACCGTATTGTGTCGTCTGTCAACCGTCGTGTCGATGAATCCAGCCCAATGGTGGATGCGCGCCTGGCGGAGGAGCGTGTCAACGTTATTATTCTCCTTTGCGCTCTGACGGGCCAACCATTACGATTCGTCGTTTTCCCCGACCGTTTCATCTCAACGATCTAGTAGCTCGTAAGAGTCTTCCCAATGATGCGGCTAACCTTTGGTATCAATGATTCGTGCGCGTCTGAATATCCTGGTGTCCGGAGGGACTGGTACGGGTAAGACGACTTTTCTTAATGCCCTTTCTGGAGCGATTCCGGAAGCGGAGCGTATCTTGACCATTGAGGACGCGGCGGAGCTCTCCCTTCAGCAAAGTCATGTCGTGCGAATGGAAGCCAGACCTGCCAACCTGAGGGGAAGGGGCAAGTCACCATTCGTGATCTCGTACGCAAACGCGCTGCGCATGCGACCTGACAGGATCGTCGTCGGAGAAGTGCGTGGTGGTGAGACTCGACATGCTCCAGGCGATGAATACCGGGCACGAGGGATCCTTGACCACGGTGCACGCAAATAGCGCCGTGGATGCCCTCAGCCGTCTGGAAACGCTGGCCTCCATGTCGGATGTCTCCCTCCCCGTTGATACAATTCGAGATCAGATCAACGGAGCAATTGACGTCATCATCCAGCTTGAGCGTGATGCGACTGGGGCGAGAGCGCGTCAGCGAGATATCTGAGGTCACCTCCGGAGCGCAGGGAGCCTTTCACGTAACTCAGCCGATTATGCGTTCTATGGTGGGCACTCCGAATGCTGAAGAAGATGGCGTCGCTCGTTTTCCGCTCAGAGAGAGGTTGGAGCGCCGTTTGACGCAAAAACAGGAACAGGTCGTACCAGCATTCCATGGGAATGTGGGAGGTGCTCAGTGATGGTCGTTCCTCGATGATCCTGACCTCGGCGGTAGTTTCTCTGGCTATAGGGTGTTGGGGTATTGTCACGCTAACCGGGGACCGCAGGCGAGCCCAAGATCTTGAAGAAAGCATGGGTGTCAGTGAGAAATCTGTATCCTCAAGTGTGCGCAACCGCCTGGCGCGTCGACTGCGGAACACGCGTTGGGTGACGGGCACGCAAAATAGGCTCATGGCGGCGGGTCTTCAATGGCCCGCCGACCGGGTGCTATGGCGGTGATTGCTATCATTTTTATGATTCTCACTGGTGGGCAGGTATTGCTGGGAAGGATTGCCTCAGTAGTTCTGGCAGTAACGTTTCTGGTGTTCCTCCGATGGTTGGACCATCGTCGCATGAAACGAACCCAGCGTTTTCGTTGCCCAGTTGCCTGATCTTGCACGCTCTCACTAGCCAATGGAGTTCAGCTGGGTTATCCATGCGTCGATGCTTGGGAATGGCAGCCACTGAACTCATGAGTCCGGCCTCTGAGGAGATCGGGAATGTGGTTACCCAACTGGATATAGGATGGCCGGTAGAGCAGGCACTCCAGAAACTCTCGAGCGACTTCCCCTCACGCGAGGTCGGAGTACTGATTCGCACCATCGTCATTCAGCAGCGGGCCGGCGGTGAGTTGGTTCGTGCGCTGAATGATATCGCCGCCTCCCTGGAAGACCGCAAGGAGCTTCGGCGAGAGGTAGAAACATATTCTGGGAGCGTCTGTCTCCGGGTATGTGGTAATTCTTATCGGTTTGGGGGCTGTAATTTTTATGAATTTATTTAAACCAGGAGTTCTCGACTTAATGGCTTCGTCTTTTTATGGTCAAGTAAGCTTTTGGTGATTGCGGGCTCGCTATCTCGCCGGAGGTGTGGTAATGATGCGTCTCGTCTCTAGGGTGGATATATAATGTATCCTGTGTCGATATTAACCGCCTCAGTGGCCTTTATTCTGATTTTGTGTGCGGCTCAAGGTGTGAGAATGGTCAGTTATGACGCAGTGTATTCTTTGTCTCATGGATGAGATTGATGCTCCACAGGAAAAGGGTAGTGTCATTCTTAGGGTTGTTGATAGGCTGGCTTTCGCTTCGGGCGACTACTTTCGGGGATCTATAGCCCTCGACGGCGTGTGCAACTGGAAAGTCGACTAAAAAGAGCCGGATATCCAGCTGGTTTAACTCAGCGAAAGTTCATTCAGCGCGAAACAGGATTCATTTTTCTAGGATTGGTTGTTTTTATTTTGTTCTCTTATTGATGAGTTGTTTATAGAATTGGATCGCCGTTTGCTTGCATGCGTTGATGCAAGTTTGCTCACTAATACTGGCATCAGACGCTTTCGCCAGATTGATCGGGATCTTCCGGATTTTTCTGGATGTTTTGTCTGATATCGGTTCGATCAGGAATGTCCTTCCGTCCGGCCGTCGAGCGTGTGAGTTCTTTCCATGACGGACCCTCTTGCTGAAGAAAATGCGGAACGCCATGCATTCCATGCGGCTGGGGATGACCGGGCGAGATGCCTTCATCGCGGCTCGAGATAACCCCGTAGTGAAAATGTCGCGATTTTTGTTTCCGCTTTCCTGCAGGCCGAGGAACTCGGTACGCCGTTGGCTGACGCACTCGTTGATATCTCTACTGAAATTCGGCGTGAGCGAGCGCAGCAGGTTCGCCGAGCGGCAGCCAAGGCTCAGCCGAAAATTGCTACAGTAGTGACAACCATGGTCTTACCTACACTTTGATTCTCATCATTGGGAGCATGATTCTGATGAATATCGTTCCTGGAATTGGTGAATGAAATGCACCACGAAGAGGTCTCTCTGGCTACACAGGTTCAGGCAGGGACTATAAAGTCCACAGTGTCCTTTTTCGCCTGTGCGCGTTTAGGGGTGCTCGCGGCAATTGGTGTAGTAGCGGCTCTGAAATCGTTATGAGATACTAGTTTGGTCGTTGTACCACTCTTGGCGATGCCGTTGAATGCGCTTTCTTCTGTGGGGCTGGCAGTATGTATCGAGTGCTGTTCTCAATGGAAGATTGTTTCCGGATTGCGGATGCTTTGATGGCTGGAGTGCTCTGCCTGGTATCTGTTGTCCAACTCGATACGTCGAGCTTTGGGGGAGCCTATATTTTTGCTCTCCGTGGTCTTGATCGGGGTTGCCCGCTCTTTTCTGTGGATTGTGGGATGGGGCATGGCTACAGGAGCCGTTGTCTTGCTGGGAAATGGAGCAATTTTGTGTCTACGGCCGTAGCTCAGGGTTTACTCTCTTCTTGTATTGGGATGCACGGCTATTTGGCACTTAGGATGGGCAACCAGTTCCGACAGACCGGTCGTCTCACAGATGAGCTCGCCGAGGCGCGCATCCAACGGGCTGCCAGTGAAGAACGATCGTCATCGCCAGAGATCTCCACGATTCTGTAGCTAAGTCGGCTCATGGTATTCGTATGCTGAAGAGCTGCAGGATGATCTTGATGAGAGCTGACCTGGACGCAAAAGCCGCTGAGACTCTATTTGAATCGGCTGATGAGGCTAGCCGGGAGGCTCGCGCTGTGCTGGATGGTCTCAACTCTTCGCAACATATTCAGGATTTAAGTGCGCATTTTTGTCGTCAGATTCAGGCATGGGGAAAGCGTACTGGGCATAACATTGTTTTTAATGTGCCGGAAGAGCTTCAAGCGAAGCGCCCCAAGGGAATGGGCTTGAATATAGAACGCGTTCTCGGAGAACTGTTGAGCAATGTGGAAAAGCATGCTGAAGCAGACGATGTTTGCGTAACGATGTCCTGTTGTGGTGAGACTATAACCGTCGTGGTTGAAGATGACGGAAAGGGTCCTCAGGAGGCGTTCCGAGGTCAGGAGGAGTTAGTTCTGAGGGGCATTATGGTCTTGCAGGTGTGCGAGAAAGGTTGCATAAATTTGGGGAGAACTCCGAATCAGTTGTCGCGAAAATGGTGCAGGGACGGTGGCCGCCGTGACAGTTCCTTTGCCGGGTGCAAAATTGTAGTACATCGACATTTAATCACGTCAGACAATTATGAGGAAGGACATTGCGATGCATGTGCTAGTTGTGGATGACAACCCGGATCATCAGAATTGGGCTGGTTACACTTCTCCGTAGGATCTACAAGTGAAGAGCGTGGAAGAGGCAGGCGATGGTGTCGAGGGCTATCGCTTCGCTCGTCAGAAGAAGCCTGATGTGGTGCTCCTCGATGTCGATATGCCGAGGATGAATGGTTTACGATGCGCTGCCGGATCTCGCTTCTCACTCTGCCGTTCTCATGCTCACTAATTCCAACGATTCCTTATTGATCATGCAGGCGCTAGAGCTAGGAGCAAAAGGATATCTTGTACATGGAGGTATCGGTGTGAAGAGTTAAGCGGGGCGCTGACAACTACTCTAATGGGAGGAATGGTCTTGGGACCTGAGGCGGCGGAGGTTGTGGTGAATGGGCCGGAACAAAAAGCGGTAAATCCTTTGCGTTCTAAGGTGACAGAACGTGAAGCGGAAGTGCTCGTTGCTGCGCGAGGTATGACCAATGAGGAAATTGCCAGGGAGCAGTTCTCGTCCGCTAGGACTGTTAAAACTATCTCAATGCTGCCTATCCGAAACTCGGAGTTCACAATAGGGCAGAGGCTGTCCTTGTCTGGGTCAATGGAGGAGTGTCCGACTCAGGGACAGCAACCAGGGGCTCGGCTAAGTCGGTTTAGGCGGAGTGGACTGCTGGGTGTTTTTCGGAGAGTGCTTGTTTTGTGTTTTAGGTTGCCTTGGTTAGGGTTAGGAGCAGGGGTTCGGCAAAGTCGTTGGGGGCGTCTGATCTCTAGAGGATCTGTGTGGTTGGTATGGGTGCGACGTGACCCGCTCGGCGACGATGAAGGCGTCTACTCAATCCCGTCACCAGCGAGGTCACGCCGCTATAAAATCATCCTCCACCACGCCTGGTGTGCGTGGTGTTTCTCGGACTGGGGAGTTTTTCTTTCCCTCGAGTCGATAGGGTGGAGACCATGCCAGCAGCGAGACACTCGGACGAGTTCAAGGCACAGGTCGTACGTGAGGTCATCGAGAAGGATCGTACGATCGAATCAGTGACCGCCGCGTACGATCTTGTGGCCCAAACAGTGGGTAACTGGGTCGCAAGGTACAGGAATGAGCACGCCACTGACCAGACGAGGCGAAAATGGTCGAGTCGGCTTTAAGAATCGCGAAACTCAGAGCGGAGAACAGGGAGCTGCGTCAGGAGAACGAGTTCTGAAGAAGGCAGCCGCCTGGCTTGCCAAGGAACGAGACCGTGACCGAAGCGTCTGCGATCTCGGGGGCCGCGAAGAAGGCCCCACCCTATTTCCTCGATTGCCGGTAGTCAGGCGTGTCGAAACCAGGGTACTACTTCTGGCGTGACCGACTCGGTCGCAGACGGCCATCAGGAGGAAGAGCTGGCCGTCATGATCAAGGACGTTTTTGAGCACTCGGACGGCACCTACGGGTACCGACGAATCCAGGAAGCTTTATTTATAGGGGTGTTTAGGGTGTTTTTGTTGGTAATGGCGTGTGCAGTAAGCTAAGGGTGGCGGCTTGCTCTTGAGAGAATCTTTTGGTGCGTCAATCCAACCAGCAGAAAACCGCCATGACGAATATTAACACGAGAATCCCTCGGTGTGAGGTTGTGGGCCTGTGCGAGGCGATTTTTCGCCGAGAACCCCGATCTGCCGGTCTTCGGGGCGAGGGTTCTGGGGCTGTTCCTGTGCGTGCGCCTGCCCTCGATCCTGGCTGCGGCACAACCTGCCCCAGGAGCTGCTCGCCGAGTTCTACGGCAAAGTCTCCCAAGTCACCGTCTCCGCGTCATCAGCACCCACACGCCCCTGATCGCCCACGCATGCCTGAACGGCAGTGTTCCAACGGTGGAGGACCTGGACCCCACAGCCCAGCTGATCATCGACGGCACCCTGCTTCAGTGCTGGTCCTGGAAGGACCACCCCGAGCTGTACTCCGGTAAGCACAAGACTACAGGCTGAACGTCCGGGTGGCCTGCACCCTGTCAGGAACCCTGGCCTGGATCTCTGACCCCCAGGACGGATGTACGCACGACACCCAAAGCCCCTGCGCCGCCGCAGCCTGCTCATTTGACCGGGTCGCACCGACCTACCCAACGGGACACCACCACCACGCCACATCGGCGACAAGGTACATCGGACTGGGCATGATCACCCCGAAAAGAAAACCCGCAAACCTTCCCCTCCACCCAGACGACAAGGCCTACAACACCACCGTCAACCAGGTCCGCTACAAGATCGAACGAGTCATTGCGAACATCAAGACTCTGGAGAGTCCTGCACACCAGTTACAGAAGACCACCAGAAGCCTTCCCGGAAACCATCACCGCCATCCTCGGACTCATATTCACACACACCCCATGAATAACCCTCCAGGTGGTCCTGGAAAGGTGCGGATGGTGGCACGATCCGGTCCATCATGCGTGACCTGGGGCTACAGGCCGCACAACCATGGGCGAAAGCCCGAAGCACCATGCCAGCCGAGGACCTGGACGACAGGCCCGACCTACTCAAGCGGGACTCCCGCCGCTGACCGGCCCGGCAAGAAGCTGTGCGGGGACATCACCTATGTCAGGACGTGGGCCGGATTCATTTTATCTTGCGACCGTTCTGGACTGTTGACACCTTTTGAAGGTAGTGGGTTACGCAATGGCCGACCGCATGCACACATCCTTGGTGTGTGAGGAGCTATTGACATGGCAGCACGCAGGTGCCCGATCGAGAAAAGGGGCGACGATATTTCAATCCGAGGGGAAGCCAGTACACGTCTCAGAGGTTCCTGGGCCACCTCAGGTCCTATGGTATTCGCCCTCGGTGGGGCGTGCGGGGCGTGACTGGGTGGGCACCTGGGCGGAGTCCTTCAACGCCACGTTGAAGAATGAGAGGGTTCATCGGATGGTGTGCCCCACGAGGATAGGGCGACTGGCGATATTGGGCTCTTCGTGTTTGAGGATGTTGTAGGCGGGACCTATTGGCTGGTTTAGGTGGTTGCTTTCAGGTGGTCTTTGGAGGGCGTCCAGCATGGATGAGGCTACGGATGGTGTAGCTGGTGAGGTTCTTTGAGTCTCAGAGGCGGTGCCGCGTGGGTGCTCCAGGCGTCCGTTGATCGCCTGGCGTGGGGCCGTTGGAGGTACAGGGGCGGTCGAAAGTGAGCCAGGATGTCCTGGCTGCGGCTGGTCAGGGTCTTGGCCAGTGTCTGGATCCTCCAGCCCGTTGGGGACGGCCTGTTTTCAGGGAGTCGATGAGCCGTTGCATCAGGTACTTTCCCAGGCCCGGGTCCTCGGACCCTGTGAGCCTGGAACGGGCGCTGGTAGACGCCCCAGGAGGCCTGGACCGCAGCGTGGCGATCATCAGCGAAAGAGGTTCTCAGGCGCTCGGCCTGGGCATCGTGGTGAGCAGGCCGGCCCCGGTGCGTAGGGCGCTGGGCCCGGTAGAGCCGGTCACCTGCCCGGCCCCGCCGCCCTGTGATCGCCCGCTGGATCCGGCGGCGGCACTGGTCGAGCTTGCTGGCAGCCAGGGACACGACGTGAAAGGGATCCATAACCGCCCGGGCCTGTGGGAGCTCCCTGGTCGGCAGCGTCTTTGAAACCGGTGAGCGTCCATGGCTACCACCTCGACCCGCCCACGCCAGGACTCGCCCCGAGCCGCGAGCCAGGTCTTGAGGACCTTCTTGGACGGGCCAGGACCACGTCCAGAAGCCGGGCCGGACCACTGCGGTCACGCACGGGGGTCAGGTCGATCATGACGGTGACATACCGGTCGCCCCGCCTGGTGTGGCGCCACACATGCTCATCAACGCCGAGGACCTCCACGCCATCGAAGCGGTGGGGTGTCAAGCCCCGGGTTTTCTGTGAGGCTGGTTTATCTGGTGCCGGTGGTTGCCGGTTGTGATTGTTCCTGGCGGTGGCGGTCGGGTGCCCAGGCGGCTTCGTGCTCGGCGGGGGTACGCATGCCGATAGCGGAGTGTGGTCGGATGGTGCTGAACCAGTGGACCCACTCGGCGGTGGCGAGCACGGGCGGCGTCGATGTCCTGCCAGGGTCCCCTGGTTACGGATCAGCTCGGCCTTGTACAGCGAGTTGAGCGCCTCGGCCAGAGCAGAAGCCGAAAGGTCCCCTTGGAACCCCACCGAGGCGACCGCCTCGCACTCGGACAGGGCCTGCCCGTAGCGGATGGACCTCGTACTGCACGCCGCGGTCGCAAGTGATGCACCAGGCCCAGGGCAGGTCAGCCCCGGTCGTTTCCGCTGCCAGACGGCCATCTCCAGGGCGTCCAGGGCCAGGTCGGTGCACACTGGCCGGTAGGTGGTCTGCCAGCCGATGATCCTCCGCGAGTACACGTCGGTGATGAAGGCGACGTAGACCCACCCGGAGAAGGTGCGTACATAGGAGGGGCACCTCCCGCTTGCGGGGAATGTCGGCGACCCACAGCTCGTTCGGGCCCTGAACGCGCTGAAATGCCTTTTGACGAGGTCGGCCGGGCACTGCTCTCGCGGTGCGCTGCGCGTGGTGCGCGGGGACCTGGCGCGGCGGACGCCGCGCAGGCCCAGGTCGCCCATGAGGCGCTCGGGACGGTGCACCGGGCCACGTGACCGGCACCGTGACGCTCGGCGGCCTCGGGTCGGTTGAGCATTACGTGCATCTTGCGGGCCCCCAGCACCGAGATAACTGGTTCTTGTGGACCTTGGATATCTCCGCCTTGAGGGTCCTCGTCGCGCAGGCCCTGGCGCTAGGAGGCCGGCTACGGCGGGCGTGAGTCAGGTGCTCGGGGCGATCTTGACTCCGGCGCCAGTGAGCACCTTGCAGATCGGCCAGGCCCCGAACTCCTCCTTCTTGGTCTCGATGTACTGGCAGATCAGCGGGACGGGCGCTCACACTCCGCCGCGATAGACAAGCCGACGCGCTCTTCAGGATCGCGTTGGCTCTTCGCAGCTCTCGGACCTCTTTCTCCAGCTCCTTGATCCGCTGTGCCTCGTCGGTGGTGGTGCCGGGCCGGGATGCCCTGGTCGATCTGGGCCTTCTTGACCCAGGTGCGCAGAGCCTCGGGGTGGACGCCCAGCTCGTCGGCGATCCTGCGGATCGCGCCCTTGGCCCGAGCCGGGTCAGCCAACGCCTCCAACGCCCGTCCTCGTGGCCCGCTCGCGCAGCTCATCGGGGTACTTCCTTGAGTCCCATGACAGTGATCCTTCCGTGTCATCACTGCCTCCATCAAACCCGGGGCGATTCAGTGGGTCAGACGGGCTCTGGGTTGGGCCAGCCGAGTCGATGTTCTGCATCACACCCGGCGGCAGTGCGGGCAGGCGAAGCGCCGCACGCGCACCACCAGCTGTGTGGGCCGCCACCCCACCGGCATGTGCAGGCCCGACCACCGTCCCACGAGCCTGCCTCTGGGGACCGCACGCCTTGCAGAAGGCATCCTCGAAGCCGGCCGGCATGCGCTCCTCGACAACCGCCCGCTCCGCTGTGAGGAGCGGGCCCCACCGCGGTCAGTCCCAGTAAGGTCGTCAGGTCAGGATCGGTGAAGGTAGTCTCAGGCACGTCGAGGTCACTCGTGACGGGTTGTCTTAGCAGCTCCCATCATCGGGAGATCTCGACCTACCCAGCGCAAAGACGCCCCCACCCCACCCCGAACACATCAATAGGCTTTTTGCACTACTATACCCTCAAACACGAAGAGCCACTTTGCCGACCCACTTGCGAGGGCTGAGCAGGGAGGGAAAGAAAGAGCCCTGTCGCAGCCTAGGGATAGCCAGGTCCACCTCCCCAGCCGTCGTGGCTAGCTTTTTGGGGAGCTTACCATTTCGCCGGTTGGTGCGCTTGCTGGAGCGCTCGTAGGGCCCAGTGCCGATCACGGCGGTGGCCTCGGCGTCGATCGGGTCCTGCAAGCCGGCCTGAAGCAGACGGCGGAAGACGTCATCGTGAGCCAGGTCCGGATCAGTCAGAACTTCCTGGATCAGCGTGGACGCGGCAGGCTGGTGACTGGGCATCGTGGGACAACCTCCTGGTGAATCTTGGTCGAGAAACCGGGTCCCCACGATGCCCCCTCAATCTTTCTCAGCCAGCAACACCAGCCAGGGCGCCCCACGGGAACTGCCATCACACTGAAAGACTCACCCCGCCCCACCTCACGAAAGATCGAGATCAGGTCTGACGGGGCGCAAAAGGGGTGGCGTGAGGGCATTTGACCCTAGGGTGGAGGTCGCGAGGCTTCCTACTATTAAACATGTCAGGAGGACGGCGCGAATGCGTCCTCTGATTCACATCTCACCGACCGCAGAAGGAACAGGTTCATGCAGCAGCAACAAAGATGCTCGCTCTCCAAGTTCGCACGAAGATTGCTTTCGATGACATGATTGAAAAATCAAAAGTTCAGAGCGTGGTCAGACTGCAGTCGAGTATGCTGGTATTGCCTTCGTGGTGGCGCTGATCGCAGCTGTCTTGATCAACAATGGGACCGAAATCGGCGAAGCGATCGGGGATAAAATCAAGTCTGCTCTCGACCAGATCAAGGTGGAGGCTAGCGCTCACTATAGTTGTTGTGGCGTCCCGACCTGTAAGGCTTGGGCGCCACAACAGGGGCTGCTGGGTGTTTTTCGGGGAATGCTTGTTTTGCGTTCAGGTTGCCTTAGTTGGGGCTGGGGACTCGCGTTCGACCTCGTTAGGTGTCCGATATCCTAAGGCCGAGTGAAGGTGGACATGATTGTATCTGGTAGTGCCCCGCAGTGTGGTGTAGCGCGGTGGTTGGGCTGCTGTTGGTGGCAGCGCGGTCACCGTGTGATCCTTCGAGGAATCTCCTACAACCCACTCAGAACGGAGTCATCACGATGACCGCTCCTCATATTGGCGACCCTGAGCGTCTTCTTGGCGAGGCTCTTTCTCAGGCCTCGCCAGACCTGATGCGTAGCCTGCTGCAGACGGTGATCAACTCCCTGCTGAGCGCCGAGGCTGATACGGTGTGCGGTGCCGAGTACGGTCAGGCCAGCCCCGAGCGCCGGGTTCAGTGCAATGGCTATCGGCGCCGGGACCTGGACACCCCGGGTCGGCACGATTGACGTGGCCGTCCCCAAGCTGCGCACTGGCTCGTACTTCCCCGACTGGCTGCTTGAACGCCGTAAACGGGCGGAGTCGGCGAAGGTGGTCGTGTGGTCAGCGCGGTGGTCCTGACCGCTACCGGGGTCAACGCTGATGGACATCGCGAGGTCTTAGGACTGCGGGTAGCCACCACCGAGAGCTCGGCGGCCTGGAACGGCTGCTCGCCGACCTGGTGGCCCGGGGACTTACGGGTACGGCTTGTCACCTCTGACGCCCCACACAGGCCTGGTTGAGGCTATCGCCGCGAACCTGCCCGGAGCGACCTGGCAGCGCTGTCGCACCCACTACGCCGCTAACCTGATGACAGTGGTTCCCAAGAGTCTGTGGCCCGCTGTCAAGGCCATGCTCCACTGGCGTCTACGACCAGCCCGACGCAGCAGCCGTCGAGGCTCAGTTCGACCGCCTCCTGGACTACGTCCACACGATCCTGCCCGAGGCTGCCGACCACCTCGAGGCCGCACAAGCCGACCTGCTGGCCTACCGCCGCATTCCCCGTCGAGGCATGGAGACAGATCTGGTCCAACAACCCCCAAGAACGCCTCAACAGAGATCCGTCGCCGCACCGACTTAGTAGGATCTTCCCAACAGGGACGCCATTATCCGCCTGGTTGGCGCCGTCCCTGGCAGAGCAGACCGATGGAGTGGACCGAAGGACGCCGCTACCTCAGCCTCGACGTTCTCAACCACAGCCGGAACCTACCCAACACCCCCTCTCTCACCAGCTAACGACCACACTCCACGAAGACCTCTACACCACATCAAGAGACTTGACCGGGCGCCGTTGACCGGTCCTGATGAGATGCTCCGGTGTGGTCGAGGCGCCTATGGAGCGGGTGTCAAACCCAGGACGATTCACCCTGTTAATCTGGCCACTCATTAAAATGGAGGTCGCTGATTGCCTGTGTTCTCACGATGTCGTGTTCTAGTGTGGTGGTTGTCTTGTTCGAGTGCGTTTCTGTGGCTGGTTGTGGCCTGGGGTGCTGGTGTGTTGTGTGAGGGGAGTGAGTGGTGTTGGGGGTGTGTCTCGGCGTGCGTTGCTGGTGGGTGGCTGGTCGGTTCTGGGGTGCCGGTTCTGGCCGCCTGCCTGGGCCGGGAGAGCAAGGGGAAGAAGAAGGGCGGCGACTCGGCGGCGTCCGGCGGTGCGGGATCGGGCTCGGCCGGGGCCTCGGCGTCGGCGTCGGGTTGTGCTGGGGCCTCGGGTGGTTCGGGTCAGGGTGTGACCCGGACGGTGTCGACCGCGGGGGCGACCTTGAAGGTCACAGTGGGGCCGGCCGTGGTCTCCAACGACGTCATGGTGGTCCCCTGGCCGCCCACCTGGACAAGGCCGGCTCCAGCAGTCCGTCCTCGTCCGGCTTCGGCCTGAACCTGGTATGGAACAGTACAGGAAACTTCACTGGGGCTGATGGTGTGCGGTTGGTGGACTTCGATGCCGGCACCGTCCAGGCGACTTTCAAGCGTCCTCCGAGAGTGACGGTCTGACGGACAAGGAGCCCGATGTCACGTTGCATGCCTTGTTCAAGCCGGTTGACGCCAGCACCATCAACGTGCTGGTGCCTGAGTCGGGTCTGTTCGAGGGCGTGCCGGTGGTCCGCGACGGCAAGCTGTCCGAGGACGCCAAGAAGGCACTGGACCGAGCCAACGACACCGAGCAGTCCGGACCCGGTGGCGCTGGAGACCTTCACCGCCTCGGTGGACGGGGCCTCCGACACCCGGGTGACGGGCAAGTCGGTGACCATCACCCTGGCCTCGGACGTCCTGTTCGACTCGGACTCGGCCGACCTGAGCGCCCAGGCCGACACCACGCTGAAGAAGGCGGCCGATCAGCTGTCCACCTACCCCGGTGGGCAGGTCACGATCGTGGGTCACACCGACGACGTCGCCGACGACGCTCACAACCAGGACCTGTCCCAGCGTCGGGCCTCAGGCCGTGTCCGACCGGCTGGGGCATGGCCAGCATGTCGGCCTACTCCGTGAGTGTCTCGGGCAAGGGCGAGAGCGAGCCGCGGGTGCCCAACGACCTCGATGAGAACCGTCAGCTCAACCGCCGTGTGGAGATCACCCTGGTGCCCACCCAGGAGTCCTCCACCAAGTCACCCACCGGCACCAGCAAGGATGCGGACAAAAGGCTCAGGTAAAGGCAGCGGCGATCTTCCGAGGCCGAGGGCCCGGTCGCCAAGGGCAGCGAGGGAGTCACGGTCAAACGAGGCGGCGGGACGACAAGCTGACCTTCGTGCTCAAAGAGGTTACCCGCCGCGGCAAGTACCTCGTCGGTGAGGTCAAGGCCACCGGCGGCCCTCGGAGCACCAAGACCGGCCCCGCCGACTGGCTGCAACCGACCCAGATACTCGGAAGCGCCCGCGGTGAGGAGGACACTGCTGCTGAGCGCGGTCACAGGGCTGAGCCTGCTGACCACCCAGACGCGCTACTACCCGGTCGACTACACCACCACCCAAGGGGCCCACCACCCCCTGAGCGAGATCACCGCCGACAACAAGCTCGGAGACGGCGACGCCACCACCCTGACAGTGGTGTGGCCCGACACCGGACAGGACACCGTCACCCTCGACCTCGGACCCACAACAGGCCCCACCCGCCCCAACAAACCCCTTCCGCCTCACCGACATCCCCATCAAAATAAACATCTATTCACCTTTCTGCGGGCATCCTGAAAAATGTGTGAGATCCAAAACCCATATGGATTGCTGGGTGTTTTTCGGGAGTGCTTGTTGTGTTTTAAGTTGCCTTGGTTGGGGCTAAGAGCTCACGTTCGACCTCGTTAGGTGTGCGATATCCCAGGCTCAGTAGGGAAACGAACGATTCGTATCTCAACTCAATCCACAAGGCAATATCCTTGATCGCCCTATCCTTCGTGGGGCACACCATCCGATGAACCCTCTCATTCTTCAACGTGGCGTTGAAGGACCTGCGCCAGGTGCCCACCCAGTCACGCCCCCGTACGCCCCACCGAGGGGCGAATACCATAGGACCTGGTGGCCCAGGAACCTCTGAGACGTGTACTGGCTTCCCCTTTCGGATTGAAATATCGTCGCCCCTTTCTCGATCGGGCACCTGCGTGCTGCCATGTCAATAGCCTCACACACCAAGGATGTGTGCATGCGGTCGGCCATTGCGTAACCCACTACCTTCAAGGTGTCAACAGTCCAGAACGGTCGCAAGATAAATGAATCCGGCCCACGTCCCGACATAGGTGATGTCCCCGCACAGCTTCTTGCCGGGCCGGTCAGCGGCGAGTCCCGCTTGAGTAAGTCGGGCCTGTCGTCCAGGTCCTCGGCTGGCATGGTGCTTCGGGCTTTCGCCCATGGTTGTGCGGCCTGTAGCCCCAGGTCACGCATGATGGACCGGATCGTGCCACCATCCGCACCTTTCCAGGACCACCTGGAGGGTTATTCATGGGGTGTGTGTGAATATGAGTCCGAGGATGGCGGTGATGGTTTCCGGGAAGGCTTCTGGTGGTCTTCTGTAACTGGTGTGCAGGACTCTCAGGTCTTGATGTTCACGTATGACTCGTTCGATCTTGTAGCGGACCTGGTTGACGGTGGTGTTGTAGGCCTTGTCGTCTGGGTGGAGGGAAGGTTTGCGGGTTTTTCTTTTTCGGGGTGATCATGCCCAGTCCGATGTACCCCTTGTCGCCGATGTGGCGTGGTGGTGGTGTCCCGTTGGGTAGGTCGGTGGCCGGTACGTCGAGCAGGCCGCAGCGGCGCAGGGCTTGGGTGTCGTGCGTACATCCGTCCTGGGGGTCGAGATCCGAGGCCAGGGTTCCTGACAGGGTGCAGGCCACCCGGACGTTCAGCCCGTAGTCTTGTGCCTACCGGAGTACAGCTCGGGGTGGTCCTTCCAGGACCAGCACTGAAGCAGGGTGCCGTCGATGATCAGCTGGGCTGTGGGGTCCAGGTCCTCCACCGTTGGAACACTGCCGTTCAGGCATGCGGCGATCAGGGGCGTGTAGGTGCTGATGACGCGGGAGACGGTGACTTGGGAGACGCCGTAGAACTCGGCGAGCAGCTCCTGGGGCAGGTTGTGCCGCAGCCAGGATCAGGGGCAGGCGCACGCACAGGAACAGCCCCAGAACCCTCGCCCCGAAGACCGGCAGATCGGGGTTCTCGGCGAAAATCGCCTCGCACAGGCCCACAACCTCACACCGAGGGATTCTCGTGCTACTATTCGTCATGGCGGTTTGCTTCGTGGTTGGATTGGCTTAAGCACCAAAGATTCTCTCAAGAGCAAGCCGCCACCCTGCTTAGCGACACGCTATTACCAACAAAACACCCTAAACACCCCTATAAATAAGCCTCCTGGATTCGTCGGTACCCGTAGGTGCCATCCGAGTGCTCAAAAACGTCCTTGATCATGACGGCCAGCTCTTCCCTCCTGATGGCCGTCTGCGACTGAGGTCGGTCACGCCAGAAGTAGTACCCTGGTTTCGACACGCCTGACTACCGGCACATCGAGGAAATAGGGTAGGAGCCTTCTTCGCGGCCCCGAGATCGCAGACGCTTCGGTCACGGTCGTTCCTTGGCAAGCCAGGCGGCTGCCTTCTTCAGGAACTCGTTCTCCTGACGCAGCTCCCTGTTCTCCGCTCTGAGTTTCGCGATTCTTAAGCCGACTCGACCATTTTCGCCTCGTCCTGGTCAGTGGCGTGCTCATTCCTCGTACCTTGCGACCCAGTTACCCACTGTTTGGGCCACAAGATCGTACGCGGCGGTCACTGATTCGATCGTACGATCCTTCTCGATGACCTCACGTACGACCTGTGCCTTGAACTCGTCCGAGTGTCTCGCTGCTGGCATGGTCTCCACCCTATCGACTCGGGGAAAGAAAAACTCCCCCAGTCCGAGAAACACCACGCACACCAAAGAGGCAACATATCGCCATCAATGCCGACACGACCACCATTGTTACCACCATGTCCCAAAACTGTCTCACCCTCCACAAAAAGGAGAGTGACGAGAAAAATTCAATAATTGCACGTCGGGCGCAGGAGATGCTCGCGCCGCCCACGCAAGGAGCGCTGAACAGGGGCAAACGCCCCTGGTGATCCGTGCAGCACTCGTGTTTGATAACTGTATACAAGCAGGAGAGGGCTATGAAGCGACTGAACCATCATCTACATCATATCGCCGCTGACGAGAAAGGAACGATGCTCCCCTACGCCATCGCTGGCATCTTTATAATCGCCCTAATCGGCTGCTACTATTGATAGGATACCTCGGCGAGAGGCTACGACGAAAATCGTCAAGCCAAGACTGCAGCGGACGCGGCCGCACTAGCCTCAGCAGGGGCTTGGGAGCATCAGTTGAAAACTGAATACGAAGGCACTCACTTCCAAGAGTCCACCTGAGTTTTTGGAGTCACTTTGGTCGCCTCGCTCAGACTAAAGGAATGGCAAATATTAAAAGCAGCCGAGTACGCTAAAAACAATGACACCACCGTTACATCAGTAAATTACGACTTCGCGCACGGCTACCGTGAAAGTCACAGTGCAGGGCGATGACCAGATCAAAGATACCGGAGAGAAGGTGACAGCGACCGCGACGGCGACCGTCGTTTTTGAAAGCGGTGTCTGCAACTCTGATGGAAAACTTGGATTCTCGATCAAAGGTGCTTGTATAGACAGCCCTACCTCAGTGAAGATTCCTAATGGATTCGACTACCAATAGTCTGAAAGGATTGCTGCCGAAAACGCGCACTCGGTTGACGCGCGAAAGTCGCTAGCATGAAGTTTCAACACGGTGTCTACTGGCTCATTTTTGGACATTGCCTGTTTTGTTTCGCAGGTCGCCCTGTGCGACGCCTCAGGATGTGGGTGACATTAGAATTTAGAATATCGGTGACAGTTGGGGTGTCTTGCGGTGAGACGGGATCCGCGTTGGCTGGCGGGTGAGCGATGCTCGGTATTTCTCAGAGTAGGAGATTATTTCTTTTTGCGAGTCGATAGGATGGAGGCCGTGTAGGTTGGGGTGCGTGGTGTGGTTACAGGTGGGGGTTGATTTGGTCGGGGTAGGCCAGGGACAGCTGTTGGAGGGCTTGTTTCAGTTGGTGGATACGGCACCCCTCGATCAGTCTGCCTGTGGTCGCGCTCTTGCTGGTTCGTCCTTTCTCCTGTTCCTTTTGCCGTTTTCTGGCCTTCTTGTCCTCGATGTTGCAGATCGCCAGCTTTTCGGCAGTTTGATCTCCGCCTCATCGGAGGGAAGTGGCCGCAGTTCATCGGTGATCCTTGCGCAGCTGGTAGCTCAGCAGTCTCGAGTACTGTTGGTGGAGGGGTACCTCCCACGAAGTGGGGAGAGATGACACGCCTGAGCATCGGTGGGAAGTCCAGAAGGGAGTGAACCGCTCCCAGGCCCGCTCCCAGGTCGTCACCGTCTGGGGTACTTGACCCCCGTGTCGGACTCGGAGAAGTCGGTCAGAGCCTGCCAGGCGGCCTCCTGGCTCGGGGCGGTGCAGGTCGGCCTTGAGAGCGGCCGCGACCTTCCGGCGGTCCCCGTAGGAGACGAACCGCATCCAGGGGCGCGGGAACCGGGTGGACCACGCAGGTCTGGACCGTGGCTTGGGGCCAGGACTGCCTGCGTTCGCCTCAGGAAGGCCGGTGAGCCCGTCGCATTCCCCGCGCGCTTCGCTCCCGGTGCGGGAGGTGCCCCTCACGATCAGACACGCCCCGATGCTGCGGTTGTGCCAGCTCGGCGCACACGAGCCGCCCTTCAGGGAGGCTCCCTCCTCGGGCCCGGGGCCCAGATACTTAAGCCACGTGCTTGATACCGTCCATGCCCCGCCCCGACCGCGATGTGGGCCGAGCGGGAGGCGACCCGGTGAACAGGCGCGGACCATCGGCCCGGATCGCGCCTGTGGTAGACCACCGGGAAGAGGACTCCTCCAGCGGACGCGTGCTGCCACACGCGCGACAGCCTCGGCTACCGCGTCGGTGATCCTCGAAATGGTCCCCGCGCTGAGCGTGGAGGCCAGGTGGTGCTGGATATCCCTTACGTCTCAATTCCACCGGCGCATCAGGCCTGGTGATTCACACGCATCGAGGCCGTCCAGACGGCGCTGGCCCATGGCGCTACCCGGGCGCGGGGTGAAGGTCCCGGCCCGGTCCCGGGGCACCACAGGTCTCAAAGGGCCCCACCTGACGAGTCCACCGTCTTGGACGTGGTCCCGTTCCTGGCGTTACCACGAGCCTGGGAGGTCGGCTCACCCCTGTCGTACCCCAGGTGCTCGCTCAAGCCAAGCGGCCAGGCCCCTCTCCAGGGCCTCCTTGACCAGTGCCGGCAGCAGACCATCAGCCCCAGTCATGCTCACCTGCCCGGCACCAGGTCTGCTCAAACAAGCCATCCAGAGCCCCAGCCGAGCGCAGCTGGTCGACCACATCCCGCCCACCAGCAGGCGCCCTGTTGTCATCATCAGTAGCAGTCATCAGTGTCAGTCCTTCCACAAGGGCCTACACAAACCATTGAACAGGCTCTGGCACGAGCGATACCGGCTTCAGCCGCTACATGCAGGCGATTGGGCGACCGGCCTGGACATGCATCACGAGCCGGTAGCGGCCCTGAGGCGTCAAAGGAGCGTTACGGTGGGTCATGGCGGCGGGGCTTTCTCCTGTCGGAAGGATGATTCAGCACCACCATCCTGACAGCCCCAGGCCCCGCTGCCCCCAACGCCCCATGACTACAACCTCATGACCCACAACACCTAACCTAATGACGCAATCTCATAGCGCGGTCCCGTTGCGCGAGTTGGGAAACGAACCCGCTTGCGGGTCTGCCCGCTCGTAGCCCAGGTGCTCAGTGAGTTCAGCAGCCACCCCCCTGTCAAGCCCCGGGTTTTGTGGAGGTTGGTTTATCTGGATGTGGTGGTGGCTGGTTGTGGTTGTTCCTGGCGGTGGGTGTCGGGTTCCCAAGCGGCTTCGTGCTCGGTGGGGGTACGCATCCCGATGGCGCAGTGAGGGCGAATGGTGCCCGTACCAGTGGACCCATTCAGCGGTGGCGACCACGGGCGGCGTCGATGTCCTGCCAGGGGCCCTGGCCAAAGGATGAGCTCGGCCTTGTACAGCGAGTTGAGCGCCTCTGCCAGAGCAAAGCCGAAAGGAGTCCCCCTTAGAGCCTACAGAGGCGACTGTCTCGCAGTCGGCCAGGGCGGCCCTGTAGCGGATGGACCTGTACTGCACGCCGCGGTCGCAAGTAGTGCACCAGGCCCGTCAGGTCGGTGCCCTCGCGCCGCGCTACCAGGCCTGGAGTTGCGCAGTTTTTAGTGCCCTGTTGGGATGTTGAGGGCGGTGAGGATGTCTTCGGCTTGGGGGTCAGGAGGTCGGCGGCGGTGAGGTGGTGGCCGTTGAGGTTGATGGTGACGTCCTGGAGGGGTTTGAGGGCGCGTATGACGCGTTTGATGCTGATTCCGGTGGTGTCCTGGAGGTAGTGGGCTACGGCTAGGGAGGCCATGACCACGGTCAGGTGGGCCTCGATCGCGTCACGGGTGTGGTGGAAGACGGGGCGGGCTGGCAGGTCGTGCTTGCTCATCGGCGAAGGACTGACCGGGCGTGCCACAGCTCGTGATACGAGGAGACGACCTCACCGGCGCCCATCAGGCGGGACGGGATGTTGGTGACGTAGCCCTTGAGGCCCACCAGGGACCGGGCTCTGGCGATGGAGGCCTCATCAAGGACCTGATCGCCTTGATGGACGGTGACGAAACGCGTGCCCTTAGGGCGCTTCTCACCGGCGATAACGGCCCGGGCTCGGTTGGCCTGAGCTGTGATGGTCTGGTTGTCCCGGGCCGCTCGCTTCTTGGAGTAGACCCATACCGCTCTCCATGAGCCTGGATGGGTGTGCGGGTCCCACACCGGCTCATGACGCCTGCTGACGTCGCGCTGGCTCTGCGAGCCCCGCTTGGGGGTGATGGTGTCGATGACCTGCCCGTCAGTGAAGGCGTCCCCGTGCCAGTGGAAGTGGGCCTCCAGGTCGCCGGGGGCCCGGGTGGTGCGGGCGCCGACGATGAATCGCAGCCTCGCGTCGTCCAGGGCCGTCAGGTTGGCGGCCGAGAGCATGCCGGCGCCCGGCGACCACCACGAGCTCGGCGATGCCGTGGGCGGCCTGGAAGGCCTCCACGATGGGGATGATCGTGGCGGTCTCAGCCTTGTTGCCCTCCCAGCAGCCGACCTGGAGAGGGAAACCATGACGGTCGACCAGCAGGCCCACGATGATCTGGGGGTCGACCCTCCTCTCCTTGGAGTAACCGACCTTGCGCAGGTCGTCCTCACGCTCGGCCTCGAAGTAGAGGGTGGTCACGTCGTACAGGCACAGGGCCAGACCCCCACCAGCGGTGACGTGCTCGAACAGAGCCTGACAGATCGCCTGGCGGTAGCCCCGCTCCTGGGCCCGGGCCAGGCAGGCTTGCAGGGTGTTGCGGTGGGCCGGGGCTGGCCAGCCGATCTCGGCCCAGGACTCTGGGGGTGTCGGCCTTGCAGGTGGTCGGCTCGATCAAGCGCGCGACGACCATCTGCTCAAAGGCTCGGTCACCCCCAGTGGCGTCCCCCAGCCCCAGACGGGTGTAGGCCGTCTTGATGGCCTCGATCAACCAGCCCGACCTGCGGGGGGTGATCGCCGGCCTCGCACCGCACCACCTGCACCCGGCTCATGACTGGGCGCCTGGCCTCCACCGTCGAGCGCCGACCCCCAGATCCAGGACCTGCTGACCCACCAAAAAAGCCTCTGGTGCCCCAGGTGCATCAGAGCGGCCAGCTCAGCCTCGTCATGAGCTGAACCCAGGTGCTCAACGATCCGGCGCACACCGTTCTCCTTGACCACGACCTGCACGGCCGTGGCCCCCGAGGCGGTCTTGACCTTACGCAGGTACGGGCTCACCCACCAGATCCTACCGGCCCCTTAGTGCCCCACAACAACCACCCACCCCCACCATTCCAACGAAAAACCCCACCCTGAAACACCAACCAACCCAAAACTGTGCAACTCAGGCCAGATAGCCATTTTCAGGGCGTCTAGGGCCAGGTCGGTGCACGCTGGCCGGTAGGTGGTCTGCCAGCCGATGATCCTCCGGGAGTACACGTCGGTGATGAAGGCGACGTAGACCCACCCGGAGAAGGTGCGTACATAGGAGGGGGCACCTCCCGCTTGCGGGGGAATGTCGGCGACCCACAGCTCGTTCGGTCTGAACGCGTTGAAATGCCTTTTGACGAGGTCGGCCGGGCACTGCTCTCGCGGCGCACTGCGCGTGGTGCGCGGGGACTTGGCGCGTCTAACGCCGCGTAGGCCCAGGTCGCCCATGAGGCGTTCGACGGTACAGCGGGCCACGTGACCGGCACCGTGACGCTCGGCGATCTCGGGTCGGTTGAGTATCACGTGCATCTTGCGGGCCCCAGAACCGAGTAGCTGGTTCTTGTGGACCTTGGATATCTTCGCCTTGAGGGTCTCGTCGCGCAACGACCTGGCTGATGGGGAGCGGGCCTTGGTTGCGTGAGTCAGGTGCTCGGGGCGATCTTGACTCCGGCGCTAGTGAGCACCTTGCAGATCGGCCAGGCCCCGAACTCCTTCTTGGTCTCGATGTACTGGCAGATCAACGGGACGGGCGCTCACACTCCGCCGCGATAGACAAGCTGACGTGCTCTTCAGGATCGCGTTGGCTCTTCGCAGTTCTCGGACCTCTTTGTCCAGCTCCTTGATCCGCTGTGCCTCGTCGGTGGTGGTGCCGGGCCGGGTGCCCTGGTCGATCTGGGCCTTCTTGACCCAGGTGCGCAGAGCCTCGGGGTGGACGCCCAGCTCGTCGGCGATTCTGCGGATCGCGCCCTTGGCCCGAGCCGGGTCCGCCAGCGCCTCCAACGCCCGTCCTCGTGGCCCGCTCGCGCAGCTCCAGCGGGGTACTTCCTTGAGTCCCATGACAGTGATCCTTCCGTGTCATCACTGCCTCCATCAAACCCGGGTTTGACACCCGCTCCAAGGCCGCCTCGGCCACACCGGAGAGCACACCATCAGGACCGGTCAACGGCGCCCCGGCGTCAACCTGAGCGAAGATCCCTCCAGGGCCCCAGAAGACTTCCGCTCCTCAGCGACCCGCCGCTGACGAGCGCGTTGCTCATCAGACTCATCCTGCCGCTACTACTCATCACATCCATACTCACAGTCTCATCTCCTCAAGACTCAGGTCACACCCCTCACACAAACAATCTGGCACCCTCTATAGCGGAGCTCGTCGTCGAGCTCGCCGCTCGCCTCCAGCAGGTCCAGTAGCAGCGGTATGGACTCCTTGAGGAATCTTGCCGCACTGCCCACCGCTGGCCGCCCACACCCGCTGAAGAACCCTCAAGGCGCCCGTCAGGGTACCTGCGGGCTCTGGCCCTGGGCCCCGGTTTCCTGCGACCAGGTGGGCGCTTGGCTGCAGCCACCAGGCGTCGGCGTGCGCCCTCCCGGCCCAGCCCGTGACCGAGCAGACCTCGTCTGAGGGTCCGCCCCTTGTCCTTCCTTGGACGCCTTCGCGTACCTGCCTGCAATCTCGACCCTGGCCTGCACCAGGCAGCCCCACTTCCCGTGCCACCACGGTCCCTGGACTTCGCGGGCGGTTCTCGAGTGAGGCACCGAACCCACTGCACGGACATCCTTAATGAGTCTCGTCGCGATATTGCCTCGTGGATAGAGTTGAAATACAAGCATGTCCGCCTTCACTCGGCCTAGGATACCGCACCCCGAACGAGGTCGAATGCGAGCTCCTAGCCCCTAACCAGGCAGCCTGAAACACAAAACAAGCACCTCTCCGAAAAAACACGCAGCAGGCCAGACCTCGTCCTGGCAGCGCAGCGACACATCCGACAGGCACCGGCTCCCAGGGCCACGCACCGCCAGGTCCGCCATGATCTTGCCCGGATCATGCACCGCCCCACGGACCCCCGCCACGACGACAGAGCCTGCAACAGCCCAGTGCCCAGTCCCGCATGACCCGGACGGCCTGGAAGTCAACAGCCCTCGCCCGGCCAGCCCCACCGCAGGAACGTCCTCGACTCCACACTCCACAGACGGGTACAACCCGGTGCTCACTTTCACCACGAAGGTATCCTTCCTCAGAGATCTCGGATCTCTAAACAACCAGTATATCCTAGAAAAGAGCACCTTCACCCCATCTTCAGCACCTAACGATGAAATCCCAGGGTTGGGGCGCATTGAGCATCCGCCCCTGTGGACCCACGGAGCGGGCGTATATGCTGTCTACCAAAGCCCTAGTGTTTCTCATTCGTTTGAGAACCTCACTGCGCGTCACCCTACAAAGGAGTCCGGACAACATGCATGAAAAATAGTAGATGATAAACGAGTTCGGAACGGTGTCCTGATCGCCTCTTATGATCGCCGTGGGGTTGTGCTGCAGATTGTGATGCAGTTTCTTGTGTCTTTTGTGGTTCTGATGATTCCTTCGTTAGCTTCGGCTGCAGTTCAGACAGTCGGTAAAAGTAACCGATACTTTAGTGTGACTGGCGGCCTGTCGTCTTTTCTTTGGTGCGCTTGTTGTTCTGTTTCTGGTGCGCGACGTCGATTTAAGTCGACGTTAGTTCTGTTAATTCACGCGGTCGCTCCGGCTGTGCTCGTCGTCGGCGGAGACATGATTTCAACCGTAAATTTGCGGGGTGGATAAGGTGTTGTGGGTGGCGTCGCCATAGCTTCCCTTGGTGGTGCTGGCGCGGCTATCCTTTACTATTTTATTGCTTCGTCTTCGCTCGTCGAGTGATTCGGTGACTTAATTTAGTTTCGACTGGTATGTCGGTGCCATGTAGTCTAGTGAAAATACTTTGAGATTTAGGAATGATAAAATGATGCCGCTCAATAGTAATGTCGGATGTTCGCGGCGACCTATGGAGCGAGGCGCTACAGCTGTTGACTATGCGGGCATCGTTCTTTTAGTTGCGTCGCTCGTACTTGCTTTGATCATGGTTACGCCAGGGTGGGGATGCCATTGTATGCAAATTGAGTTCCGCAATCTCAAAGATTTCTGGACAAAACGACTGGAAATGTGATAGTGATCAAAAGTAAGAAGAGCGACAAACACAAGTCAGGAAGCCTGCACTCTGAATCAGAGGTCGCGGAGTGCGAGTGGTTCTGTTGCGGTGGGGGGCTGGTGTTGAGGTTAATGGTAGTCTTGTCATTGAGACAATGTCGGACGGCACCTACAAAATTACCGATACTCGTGGAGCTAAAGTTGGTGTTCTAGAAGAGAGTGCAGGCGAAGGGGGCGGTGTCAAGGTAACGGTTGACGGTCAAGATTATGGAGCCTATGCTGCAGCATCTGCCCTCCATGACTGTGGGGGTGAAACTGGTAAGGTCTATGTCGCGAAATCTGAAGAGGAAAAAGAATCGTTATGTTGAGTATTTGACGCGAAATGCCGTCTCGGACGTTGGAGGGTTCCGGCAAAGGCAGCAAATGGTGCATATAATTTGTGGGATCAATATGTCGCGGGGAATGAGCCTCCGAAGCCGACCGAATACTATATTGAATTGGGTGCTGAGGGGACGGGGAGCGCAGGTGCGGCTGAAGCGGCTGGTGGGGTCCAAACTAGCGGGAGTGCATCATCGGCTGTGGGAATGAAGGTTAATACAGAAGAGAATACTGTTACGACTTACTATAAAGTGAAATTTTGATGGTAGCGGAGAGGCTGGGGCATTAAACTCCGGGCTGGAAGTTGAGGCGGGCGCTGAAGGAATGGTCGCTGTTACTGTGGATGCAGATAATCCAGAAAAATTTTGAATCTTTCAGCTACTGGATCTGCTGCGGTTAACGGGGTGGAAAATTGCCTCCCCACAATGCATGACCAAGAAGAAAAAGGGCGCGTAAAACTTGGAAGGGAGTGGACGGCGTCTGTCGACTTGAACTCTGCGGAAACTAAGAAAATTGCAGGTGATTTCATGGAAAGCGTGAGAATTTCGGCTCCTTCTGACGGGAGATCTCAGGGTGAGCATGTCAGCGATGCAACCAACACGTTTCTCAAAGCGGCTGAGGAGCGAGGGGTGATGACCACACAGGATTTGGAAAAGGATACTTCTACCTACGGCGTAGAGGCTTCAGGAAAAGAAATTATGGAGGAGGATTTGGGCTCAAATATTCAGATCAGGAGATCAAGAAGTCCAATGGTTACTACTATAACAACGAAACAGGAAAATGGGAGAAATGGGAAGGTGTTGATGGTTCCCTGTCTGTCGCGTCGTGTCGTTGTTAAAGGAATAACGTGTGTGAGTCAGTTGCATTGCGGGATGTTCCATCACGAATCGCAACAGCACGCCGCCTCGAGATTCTCCAACTGCGGGCGTATCACCGGTTCCGTCGTTAGTTGCAACGCCACGGCCAATTAAAAATGTTTCGTTAGAGCCGGATTCGCCGCCAAGAGGTTCAACCGACATCTCCTCAAAGGTCACGATGAGGTGATTAAGCAACTAACGTTTACTTTGCCTCAAGGGTCATCGGTTGCGAGTGCAGATTCAGCTGGTCGGCCGATGACTGAGATCAAGTTCGCTGACACTAGAGATGGGTCGAATTTAAGGGTTAGGCAAGTTGAGTCTTACGGACGTCCGTTGGTAAGTGAGACATATAATCAGGAGGTCTTGCTTCTTACTGAGCGGCACGCTAATGTGCGCCGCACTCGAGAAACGTGGCCTAAAACGAAGGAGGCCTACGTCATCACGTGGGATCAAGATGTGACTGGTTCGGATGGTCGTGAGATTCTTTTTGAGTTGCGTAGGCTTCTGGCTCGACAATGGGCATGGTGGAGGGTGGACGCTAATGGTATTGCGCCCAGGGGCAACTCTGACGGATCTGCGCTATGGGATTTAGTATTCTCTGCGCGTCTTCCGTAATTCCTTTCTCGGCAGTGAATAAATGAATCAAGTAGTAGTTAATGCTGTGTCGAGGTGTAATCCGAGAATTGATGCTGTCCCAGCCTCCAACTCGATCACCAGGTGGGCGGTGAATCAGGGTACCCCAAGACGTTGCCGCGCTGTGGTAGCGACGGCCACCACAAGGCCACGACGATTGACATAGACAACATCGATGTCGTACCTCATGCCAAAGGTGTGGATCCAGTTGCAGCGCTCAATCCATAGAGCGCCGGCCAGGCCGTCGGTGCCCAGGAGGCCGGTGTTGCGCTCTCTGCGCTTCCGTGCCCTCCATAGTGGGATGTCCGTTGCTTGGCCGTTGATCACTAGCACCTCGGGTGGCGCACCGGTCGGTGCCCACGTCGGAGTAGTGACTCCTGCTGAGCCGTTGTTGCCTGTGCTGTCGTTCCACGAGCTCATGCCACTGCGAGCATCCATGACAGCCAACCTCCTAGTGCCAGATAGGGGCCGAAGGCGATAAGCGTCTTGCGACCCACAAGACGGCCGATCATCAGCGCAATGGCGACGATCCCGCCGATGAAGAATCCGAGTATGATGCCCATTGCGGTCTCGGTCCCACCGAAGTAGCCGAGCCACAGTCCCAGAACCGCACACAGCTTCGCGTCACCTAGTCCCATGCCGGAGCCGGGGATCAGCACCATCGCTCCCACTATGGTGCCCGCACATGCCGAGCACAGAGCAACCTGGAGCGCCGTCCGCGCTGCATCGGGAAACGGTGTCCCCATCGCCACGCTGAATGCGAGAAGAGCCAAGGTTGCTGCGCCGGCCCACAGCGATGCGGGGGCCAAGAATGCGATTGGGTAGCCGGTGGCACGGCGTCAACGCTGCATGCCGCGCCCAGAAGCGTCACAATAGGGAAGTGCCACGATCGTCTCGCTCCAGGCCTCGTTGAGCGCCCCCCACGCGAGCGTCAGTCCGACAGAACGGTCGCAAGAGCCGCCTGTGAGGCGGGCGTCAGCAGCCACTGGGCGCGGAAGGTGGTTCGCTCGAAAGCCGGGTTGTCGGGGAGGAGCCTGCACCTGCGGGTGCCTCTCCGTCCACGGGGTCTGTTTCCTGATCCGCGCGCTCTCCTCGTCGCCTTTGGATGAGGTGGCCACTGCCTCCGCCTCAGCCTGCTCAAGATCGGCCACGTACTGCCGCGCGAAGGCTGAGATCGGGCGGGCCGCAACTGCGACAGCCGTACCACCAACAGCGATGGCGGCCAGTAATGCTGGGACGTTCACCGCCACACTCTCGCACGCTTGCTGCATTCCCGGTATGGGGCGCACGCCCCGTCTGTGCCCCAAGGCCCTCGTCGTACAGTTCCCTCACGTGTCCAGCACACGCCTTCATCTTGCTGCCCGCCCTGGTGCGGTCCCATCGGAAACGGTAGCCTGACCGGTGGTGCCCGCTGACGGTCACCGCATCTCCATTCCGTTCCCAGCGACGTCGGCTCCGCTTGACGTCGTGACGCGGGTCTGCCGCGGCGGGAACCGACGGGCCCCTAGACTGCGGGGCTCCGGACGTCGCATCGGGTTCCCCGATTTCCTGGCGGGCCGGCCCTCTCCGCAGGTGGCGTGTGCCGTCGAGTCACTGGTGGGGAGCGGTCCGGCACCAGGCAGCAGCCAGATACAGACACGTCCCCATGGAGAATCAGTAGGTGCCTACTATTCAGCAGCTGGTCCGCAGGGGCCGCTCGACGAAGCGCTCCGCGTCCAAGACGCCGGCGCTCAAGGCCAGTCCGCAGCGCCGTGGCGTGTGCACCCGCGTACACCACGACCCCCAAGAAGCCGAACTCCGCCCTTCGTAAGGTCGCCCGTGTGCGCCTGTCCACCGGTATCGAGGTCACGGCCTACATCCCCGGTGAGGGCCACAACCTCCAGGAGCACTCCATCGTGCTCGTGCGCGGTGGTCGTGTGAAGGACCTTCCCGGTGTCCGTTACCACATCGTGCGGCGCCCTCGACACCCAGGGTGTCAAGGGCCGCCAGCAGGCACGTTCCAAGTACAGCGCCAAGAAGGAAGAAGTAATGCCTCGTAAGGGTCCCTGCACCCAAGCGCCCGATCGTCGTCGACCCCGTCTACGGCTCACCGGTCGTCACCCAGCTCGTCAACCGCGTCCTGCTGGACGGCAAGAAGTCCACAGCCGAGCGCATCGTCTACGGCGCCCTCGAGGGCGTCCGCTCCAAGACGGACCAGGACCCGGTCTCGGTCCTCAAGCGCGCGCTGGACAACATCCGCCCCGCCCTCGAGGTCCGCTCCCGCCGCGTCGGCGGCGCCACCTACCAGGTGCCCGTCGAGGTCCGCCCCGGCCGCGCCATCACCCTGGCGCTGCGCTGGCTCGTGGACTTCTCCCGCCAGCGCCGCGAGAACACCATGACCGAGCGTCTCATGAACGAGATCCTCGACGCGTCCAACGGCCTGGGCGCCGCGGTCAAGCGCCGCGAGGACATGCACCGCATGGCCGAGTCCAACAGGGCCTTCGCCCACTACCGCTGGTAACGCCGGTAGCAGCTCCGTACCCCACACGAACGAAGGACACCACAAGTGGCACTTGACGTGCTGACAGACCTCACCAAGGTCCGCAACATCGGCATCATGGCCCACATCGATGCCGGTAAGACCACCGTGACAGAGCGCATCCTGTTCTGCACGGCATCAACTACAAGATCGGCGAGACGCACGACGGCGCCTCGACGATGGACTGGATGGAGCAGGAGAAGGAGCGCGGTATCACCATCACCTCCGCGGCCGTCACCTGCTTCTGGAAGAACAACCAGATCAACATCATCGACACCCCGGCCACGTGGACTTCACGGTGGAGGTCGAGCGCTCCCCTGCGCGTGCTCGACGGCGCCGTCGCGGTCTTCGACGGCAAGGAGGGCGTGGAGCCGCAGTCCGAGACGGTGTGGCGCCAGGCGACAAGTACAACGTCCCGCGCATCTGCTATATCAACAAGATGGACAAGCTGGGCGCCGACTTCGACTTCTCCGTCCAGACCATCCGGGACCGCCTCCACGCCACCCCTGATCGTCCTCAACTCCGATCGGCGCCGAGAACGAGTTCTCCGGCCTCGTCGACGTCCTGGAGATGCGGGCCATCCGCTTCCCCGAGAAGGACGCCAACGGTAGGACACCCGCAGCCCGTCGTCGAGTACGAGGAGATCCTCCGAGCTCGTCGCCAAGGCCGAGGAGCTGCGCGGTCAGCTGGTCGAGACGGTCGCCGAGGCCGACGACACCCTCATGGAGAAGTATCTCGAGGGCGAGGAGCTCCAGCGTCGCCGAGCTCAAGGCCGGCATCCGCAAGCTCACCGTGGCCGGTGAGGCCTTCCCGGTCCTGGCCGGGTCCGCCTTCAAGAACAAGGGCATCCAGCCCGTGCTCGACGCCGTCCTGGACTACCTGCCCTCCCGCTCGACGTCCCCCGACATCGAGGCCACGCCGTCGGCAACGAGGAGGAGTGCTCACCCGTCCGGCCGACGAGAAGGCTCCTTCGCCGCCCTGGCCTCCAAAGGTGGCCACCCACCCCTTCTACGGCAAGCTCGTCTACGTGCGCGTCTACTCCGGCAAGGTCTCCCCAGGGCGACACGGTCCTCAACGCCACCAAGGGCAAGAAGGAGCGCATCGGGAAGCTCTTCCAGATGCACTCCAACAAGGAGATCCCTGTGGAGGAGGCCCACGCCAGCCACATCTACGCCCTCATCGGCCTCAAGGACGTCACCACCGGTGACACCCCTGTGCCCAGGACTCCCCGATCATCCTGGAGTCCATGAGCTTCCGGACCCGGTCATCCACGTGGCCATCGAGCCCCAAGACCAAGGGTGACCAGGAGAAGCTGAGTGTGGCCATCCAGAAGCTCTCCGAGGAGGACCCCACCTTCACCGTCTCCCTCGATGAGGAGACCGGCCAGACCGTTATCGGCGGTATGGGCGAGCTCCACCTGGACGTGTTCGTGGACCGCATGCGCCGCGGAGTTCTGGTCGAGGCCAACGTGGGTGCCCCACAGGGTCGCCTACCGCGAGACCATCCGCAAGAAGGTGGACAAGGTCGAGTACACCCACAAGAAGCAGACGGGTGGCTCCGGCCAGTTCGCCAAGGTGCAGATGAGCTTCGAGCCCCTCGTGGCCGATGAGGTCGCCGAGGCCGCCGACGGCGAGAAGGCGCACTACGAGTTCGCCAACGCCGTCACCGGTGGTCGTGTGCCCCTGCAGTACATCCCCAGCGTGGACGCCGGGGTCCAGGACGCCATGCTCACCGGTGTCCTGGCCCGGCTACCGATGGTGGACATCAAGGCCACCCTCGTCGACGGCGCCTACCACGAGGGTCGACTCCTCCGAGATGGCCTTCAAGATCGCCGGCTCCATGGCGTTCAAGGAGGGTGCCAGAAGGCCTCGCCGGTCCTCCTCGAGCCCGTCATGGCCGTCGAGGTCCGTACTCCCGAGGGTACATGGGCGACGTCATCGGTGACCTCCAACTCCCGTCGCGGCATGATCGCCTCGATGGAGGACGCCGTCGGCGTCAAGGTCATCCGTACCAACGTCCCCTGTCCGAGAGTGTTCGACTACGTCGGCGACCTGCGCTCCAAGACGCAGGGACGTGCCGTCTACTCCATGACCTTCGACTCCTACGCCGAGGTTCCCAAGAACGTCGCCGACGGATCATCGCCAAGGTCAGGGCGTCTGACGCCCGCACACCGGGGCCTGCACCGGCTGCACTCAGCCGTGACGCAACCGCGCGGGCCCCCTGGCCCGACGACGCCCCGTGCGCCGACCGTCCCTCAGTTCAGCAAGAGTTCCAACATCCACCAGTAGAGACTCTCGACGCCCGGACAGCTAGCATATGTGCTGGTCGAGATCCCCGACGAAGAGACTAGCGAGTCCCAGGAGGACACCAGTGGCCAAGGCCAGGTTCGAGCGGACCAAAGCCGCACGTCAACATCGGAACGATCGGTCACGTCGACCACGGCAAGACGACGCTGACCGCTGCGATCTCCAGGTTCTGCACGACGAGTACCCCGAGCTGAACCCGCTTCACCCCTTCGACGAGATCGACAAAGGCTCCCGAGGAGCGTCAGCGCGGCATCACCATCAACATCGCGCACGTCGAGTACGAGACCGACAAGCGCCACTACGCGCACGTCGACGCCCCGGTCACGCCGACTACATCAAGAACATGATCACCGGTGCCGCCCAGATGGACGGCGCGATCCTCGTGGTCGCCGCCACCGACGGCCCGATGGCTCCAGACCCGCGAGGCACGTCCTGCTCGCCCGCCAGGTGGGCGTCCCGCCCTCCTCGTGGCCCTCAACAAGTCCGACATGGTGGACGACGAGGAGCTCCTCGACCTGGTCGAGATGGAGGTGCGCAGGCTGCTCTCCTCCCAGGACTACGACGGCGACGAGGCTCCCGTCATCCGCGTCTCCGCTCTCAAGGCCCTTGAGGGGCGACGCCGAGTGGGCCGGCAAGATCAAGGAGCTCATGGACGCGGTGGATGACTACATCCCCACCCCCGAGCGCGACATGGACAAGCCCTCTTCCTCATGCCCATCGAGGACGTCTTCACCATCACCGGTCGCGGCACCGTCGTCACCGGTCGTGTGGAGCGCGGCAAGCTCCCGATCAACTCGCGGTCGAGATCCTGGGTATCCGCGAGGCCCAGAAGACCACGGTCACCGGTATCGAGATGTTCCACAAGCAGATGGACGAGGGCCTGGGCCGGCGAGAACTGTGGTCTGCTCCTGCGCGGGACCCGTCGCGAGGACGTCGAGCGCGGCCAGGTCATCTGCAAGCCCGGCTCCATCACCCCGCACACCGAGTTCGAGCCACGTCTACATCCTCACCAGGACGAGGGCGGTCGCCGCAGCCCCTTCTACTCGAACTACCGTCCGCAGTTCTACTTCCGCACCACGGACGTCACCGGTGTCATCACCCTCCCTGAGGGGCACCGAGATGGTCATGCCGGTGACACCACCGAGATGAGCGTCCAGCTCATCCAGCCCATCGCCATGGAGGAGGGCCTCGGCCCCGCCATCCGTGAGGGTGGCCGCACCGTCGGCTCCGGCCGCGTCACCGAGTCATCAAGTGACCCTCTGACGCTCCGCGCCTCCGCGAGCACCAGACCTCCCCGGTCAGAACGCCTGTTCTGACGGGGAGAATCTCTGATGCCGTGCAGGTATTCCCAGTCCTTACCGATAACGTGAATATTCGCGGTAACGACATCAACAACGCGAGGTCGTGACAGAGGCGTAACAAAAAGGTATCGCAGCAGTAACGAGACGATTTCAGATCCATTACCGGGCCCGGCTTTTTCTTGGTTTCCTGGACTGGTTTATCGGCAGTGCCCACGTGGACGCTAACGCTCTTGAGTGGGCGGTTCCAACGTTGTTCCGTTGGTGCCGTTGGGCAAGACGGAGACGTTCGCCGGAGAACACGCTCCCTATTAATACCCCTGCCACGCGTCTGCCCTCCCCGGCGGCGCGAAAGTGAAAAATCCCAACCCATGAAGCACAATGCCAGTACGCTGGGGCGCCGGGCTGCGGCCGCAGCCGGTGTCCTCACCCTGGCTGTTCTCGGCCTGGCCCCCATGGCTCAGGCCGAGGATGCTAAAGTGGAAAGCATCAGGAGGAGGCTCTAGGCTCCTTGACGATCCATAAGCACCTCACTGGAGACGCGCCCCGTCGGTACTCCTGACGGCACCGCTTCGAACAGGGGTGGCAGGTGCCCCGTACCGGGCGTCGTCTTCACCGCCTACCCGATCACGAGGATCAATCTCGAGGATCCTGCGGACTGGAACGAGGTCAGTGCCCTGTCCGCTCCGGGTGCCGTCCCGGACAGCGCCTGCGCCGACCCGGCCAGTCCCGCGCTGGACGGCTACACCTTCGAGGCGGGGATGACGTCGCCGGACACGGATGCCTCCGGTGCGGCAACCATTAGCGGCATGCCGGTCAAGGCCTACCTCGTGTGCGAGACCAAGGCCCCCGGCAACATCGTTCAGAAGGCCAAGCCCTTCGTGGTGACGATTCCTCACCCGAATACCGCTGCTGAGGATGCGGACGGCAGAGTGGCTCTACGACGTCCACGTCTATCCCAAGAACGAGAAGATCAGGGTCTCCAAGACCATCGAGAATCAGAAGGCCAACGGCTACTCCGTCGGCGCCAAGGTCGCTTCCCGGTCACCTCAACCCTGCCGAAGCTGGACGACACCTCCCACTACAAGTACTTCCAGCTCAAGGACACCCTGGACGCGCGCCTCACGGGGCCGACGGCTACGGACATCACCCTGGACGGGTCCCCGCTCGACGCCGCTGATTACAACGTTGCGACGACCGGTCAGACTGTGACCGTGACCTTCACCAAGGCCGGCCTCGCCAAGCTCAAGGCCGCCCCGGGCAAGAACGTCCAGGCGATCTTCGAAGGAACTGTCTCCGAAGCCGGCGATGGTGCTATCTCCAACACCGCCCAGCTCATCTCCGATACCACCTACGCCACCACGCCTCCGGACCCGAGTGAGCCCCCGGCTGACCCCGGGAACCCGCCGACGACCGACACGGTGACCAGCAACTGGGGCAACCTGGTGATCGCGAAGGTGGATACGAATGACAAGGCTCAGAGTAAGGCTGGTCTGAAGGGTGCTGAGTTCCAGCTGTTCAAGGCCAAGGACGCGTATGCGGGCACCTGCTCCAAGGAGAAGGAGGGGGACGCGATCTCCGTGGGTGGTCAGACGACGTTGACCACGGGTGATGACGGCACCATCAACGTTCAGGGGCTGTTCGTCTCCGACTCCGTTGACGGGGCGGGGCGTGACAACAAGGTGAACGCCACTGAGCGCTGCTACGTGCTGGTGGAGACCAAGGCGCCTGCCGGGTTCGTGCTGCCTTCCGGTGATGATGCTGTGACCGCTGTGAAGGTCAAGGTCGGTGCCGATGCTACGGACAACGTCACCATCGAGAACACCAAGCAGGCGGTTCCGGGTCTGCCTCTGACCGGTGCCAACGGCATGCTCATCCTGACCGCCTCTGGTGCGGCTCTGCTGATGATCGCCGTCGGCTCTGTCCTGGTGGCCCGCTACCGCGAGCGCAAGCAGACCACGAACCTCACCGCCTGATGTCGTCCTCCGCCGGCTGAGACTTGTGGGCCTCAGCCGGCGGCCACCGCCGAGCAGCTCAGGTCTCACCCATGAGGCCGCGGCCTGACTGGCCATGGTGCAGGCGCTCGACGTCCCTCAATCCGTCGAGCGCCTGCATCTTCATATGCGAACTTGCACCATCTCCATCCCAGACACCGACCAACGTACGTAACCAT
>BNJV01001220.1_pt1 | contig 45194 bp, 69 predicted proteins | sample 8540591 | NCBI WGS metagenome assembly BNJV01 (sample SAMD00202457, study PRJDB9452) | human saliva metagenome | host: Homo sapiens
ATATCCATCTTCATCACGCAATTTCAATCCTTCAGATTCAAAGTTTTTATAAAGCAGTTGCCTCAAATCCTGTATTTCACTATCCGCATTAAAAGCTGTTAACTTTTTATAAACACCTGCATTTCTTTTTCTGGAAAATAGGCTAACATATTCAATTTCAAAATTTCTAATTTCATATTTTCTGGAAAAATCTTCCGAAGAGCTTGATTTTTAAATACTTTGTACTCATTTTTATCCCTCAATTTCTGATTTAAACAAAATCTATTTCTTGCTCTTATCTACAATCACTTTTCAACGAATGCCAACTAAACGTTGCACATTTAACTCTCGCAGGCATTTGAGCCACATACTCCATAAGCACCACATCTCCCAGCTTTTTACTTTCCTCGCCTGTCAATTTTTCTTCCTGCTTCATCATTTTAAAAATAAATCCACTTTTTCCTTGCCTCTTCCATTGTCTTTCCCTTTACCAAGTCAATCAGCATAGCCATAGAAGCCGTTGAAATGGCACATCCGCTTCCAATAAAAAGCCGCATCTGTTATTACATCATTTTCATCAGTTTTTATTTCCAGTGTCAAGTCATCTCCACAGTTTGGATTATGTCCACGCTCTGCAAACGTCGGATTTTTCAATTTTCACGATTCAGTTCCTTACGTCTACTGTATTCCAGTATTGTCTGCTGGTATATTTTTCCAAATTCATATTAAACCTCCTTTTTAATTATTTCTTTAGTAATTTGTAAAATTTATAAAGTCTTATTAAAAACATTTCTCAATTTTAACTTTTCTTATTTTTCTTCATTTTTGACAAGGAATCTTGCCTTTTTTGCTTCGTAAAAACTCTTATTATTTAAATTTCATAATTTTTTTATCTCTAATTTTTGTACTTTTTATAATTCAAAAACTTCCTTCACTTTCAAGTCCTTCTATTAATTTGTCAATATCCTCTTCATTATTATAAATGCTAAAACTTGCACGACAGCAGACGGCACTCCCAAATACTTCATTAAAGGCTGGGCGCAATGATGCTGAACGAACTGCCACATTGTACGAATCCAGTATAAATGCCACATCGTGAGAATGTACATTTTTACATTAAAGGCAATAATTCCAGCACTTTCAACATCTTTTGTAAAATATGTCTCCACAAAATCTAATTTTTTCAATTTTTTTCAAAGCAATTTTCGTAAGAGAATTTTTCAATTTCATTAATTTTTTTCGTAACTAATTTCTTCAATAAAATTAATTGCTTCTTCCAGAGTTACTGCTCCTTCTACATTTTGAGTCCCACCTTCAAACTTTATTTGGAAGTGATGCAAATGTTGATTCCTGCTCCGTTACAAACTCAATCATATCTCCACCGTATAAAAAAGGCGGCATTTTTATCTAGAATATCCTTTTTCCCGTACATAACCCTCGATTCCCATTGGCGTAAATAATTTATGTCCTGAAAATACAAGAAAATCTGCATCCAGTTTTTGAACATCGTGTTTAAAATGCAGCATCGACTGTGCAGCATCCACAAGAATACGTGTGTTTTTATTTTTATTTCGTGCAATTTCAATAATTTCCTTTATTGGCTGAATAACTCCTGTAACATTTACCACAGCAGAAACAGCTACAAGTTTTTGTTTTATCTGACAGTTTATTTTAAAATCTTCAATATCAAATTGCCCATTTTCAGTAAGATAAACAAATTTTATCTTAGCATTTTTCTTTTTAGCTACAAACTGCCAAGGGACAATGTTTGCGTGATGATTTGAAATTCCTAGAATTATCTCGTCATTTTTCGTTTATAAATTCCAGCCCGTAAGAATAGGCGATTAAATTGATTGATTCAGTCGCACTTTTTAGTAAAAATCACTTCTTCAGGATATTTTGCATTAATAAATTTCTGTACAGTTTTACGTGCATTTGCCATCAAGTTTGAGGCTTCCATAGACAAAGTATGCGAACCACGCCCTGGATTACCGTTATATTTTTCATAATATTCCATAATTTTTATCCAGCACTCTTTTTGGCTTTTTGTGAAGTTGCTGCTGTATCAAGATAGTGATTATTTCTGTTCTTAAATATTGGAAATTCTTTTCTGTAATTCATTTTTCTCTCCTATACAATTTTACCCACAAGCAATACAAAAAAATTATATCACTTAGTGGGTAATTTTTCAAATTCATATTTTTAAGTTCTTAAATTCTTCTTTCCAGTTCTTCAAATAATTTTTTTCTCTTAACTTTTTCGTCATCAATGTTATCCATTATTGGACGGAATGAAGATTCTACTATTAATTTTTGCTCTTCCTTCAGAAAGTCCACGGCTCATTAGATAAAAATAATTTTGATTCATCAACTTTTCCGACAGAAGCGGCATGTTCTCCGATAACATCATCTTCGCTACAGAATAATGTTGGAATAGAGTCAGCCTTTATTTTTATCATTTAATAAGATAGCAAACTCTCCTTCACGTCCTTCAGATTTACTAGAACCTTGTTTAAAAGTAAAGGTTTCCACGAAATACCTTTTTAGCGGTATCTTTTACAGCCCCTCTTCCCTTGAAGCTCTCCAATTGTTCTACGTCCACGGAATACTACTGAATATTCTAAGTCCAGCTTTTCTATCCTCATCAGCAAGGTATGCAGGTATACATAAACTTCTGCTGAATCTTCCTCAAGATAAGATTTATGGCTTATTGCATTAATCTTTTCCACCTAGTTCAACGCTGTAATATTGAGTTTTTCCTTGTCCCCAAAGTTTCTATCTTAGATGATTCAAAATTGGAACTATTTGTATTTAAAGTTTGTATTTTTTTATAATTTTTACTTCTGCATTTTCGTCCCTGTAAACACTTTTTATAATTCCATTGTGATAAACTGGTGTATCATCTTCTGAATCATAAGTAATTATTACTGTAACTTTTGCAAAATCTTCCACTTCAATAACATTGTAGTCAACTAGAAAAATTATTTTCTTTTATTTGCACGATAATTTAAGTAAATTGGCTTTTTCAACATTTTTCTCTCTTTTATTTTTCAAATATTTACCTTCATTATAAAAAGCAAAAGTTCTGTTTCTTGAAAAATCTCCCAATCCATAATCGTTATCGTTTTTCAAACTTTCAAGTTCTTGCAGGGAATCATTTATATTTTTTTATAACAACTCCATCTTGATTTTTCATTTTTTTAACTTCCAGATTATTAAATTCCTTAAAAGTTTCAGGCTCCTCATATTTATAGCCTACCCTTTTCCAATTAACTTTTTCAAGTGTTTTATATTCTTCAAAAATTTTTAATCTGTAATCACTGTTATCAAGATTTTTGTATGCTTGATTTTTTTCTAACATTTTTTACTCCTCTCATTTTTTTAAGCAATGTCTTTAAATTATCCAATAGTTCCTTCAGTTCCAGCTCTATCAATTTATTAAGCTCTACAGCATATTCAAGCGGAAGCTCCTTAGAAATTGGCTCAACAAATCCTCTTACAATCATCGCCTTTGCTTCATCTTCGCTTATACCTCTTGACATAAGGTAAAAATATCGCTTCATCGCTTATTCTTCCAATTTTTTGCCTCATGCCCAATATCTACGCTGTCGTTATTTATATCAATTATTGGTATAGTGTCTGAACTTGACAGATTATCCAGCATTAGTGATTCACATTCCACAGTTGATCTTGCTCCTGTTGCTTCTGGCAACACTTTTAAAAGTCCTCTGTAAAAAGCTGTTCCACCATTTTTTTGAAATTGATTTTCGAGTGAACAGTTGAGCTTGTCTGTTTTTCCTTGGTGAATAATTTTTACATCCTGTGTCAAGATATTGTCCAGCTGCAGCAAATGTAACTCCTGTAAATTCACATCTTGAACGATCACCTTTTTAGAATACTCATTGGATAAAGCATGGAAACTCTTGAACCAAACGATCCTGAAACCCATTCTATTACACCATCTTCTTCAACTAATGCTCTTTTTGTATTCAAGTTATACATATTTCTTGACCAGTTTTTCAATTGTAGAGTACCGTAATCTTGCTCCTTTTTTTACAATCAATTCCACTGCTCCTGCATGAAGTACATTTTTTGTATTTTTGGTGCTGAACATCCTTCAATAAAGTGCAAATCAGCTCATTCATCTACAATTATAAGTGTATGCTCAAATTGTCCAGCTTCAGGAGCATTTAATCTAAAATACGATTGAAGTGGCATTTTTACTTTTACTCCTTTTTGGTACGTAAATGAAAGACCCACCTGACCACACAGCTCCATGCAATGCGGCAAATTTATGATCATTAATTGAAATTAATTTCATAAAATGTTCCTTCAATATATCCTCATATTCCACAATAGCAGTTTCAATATCGTATAAATTACTCCTTGTTCTTCCAAATCCTTATGAATACTATGATAAACCACTTCGGAATCATATTGCGCCCCTACTCCTGCAAGTGACTGTTTCTCAGCCTCAGGAATCCCAAGTCTATCAAAAGTATCTCTTATGTAACTTGGTACATCATCCCAGTTTTTCATTCATAGGTGCTGAATCAGGCTCTAAATAATGTACAATATCATTCACATCAAGATCTGACAAGTCAGGACCCCAATCAGTCATTGGCTTTGAATCATAAACTTCTAGCGTTTTTAATCTAAATTCCCTCATCCAATCAGGCTCATTTTTTCTATCTGAAATTTTATTAATAATTTCCACTGTAAGCCCCTTTATCAACTTTTATATCTGTAATGCCCTTCATCCTTTTATATCATAGACACCACGCTCAATATCCGCAACATATGTTTTTTTTCTATTTTTCCATTTTTCCCACACTTTTCTATCCTGTATTAATTATAATCCCAAGTCTTTTTTCATTTTAGCATAACCATCTTTTTCAATGCTTTCCACTAATTCCTGTCCACCTGTCTTAACAATTTTTCCATCCATCAGAATATGAACAAAATCAGGCTTCATATATTCAAGAACCTTATCATAGTGTGTAATTATAAGCAAAAGCCGTATCCTTTAGTCTTCAATTTTTGAACACCTTCAAATACAATCTTTGTTGCGTCAATATCAAGTCCAGAATCAGTTTCATCCAGAATAGCCAATTTTGGCTCTAAAACTGCCATTTGTAAAATTTCATTCTTTTTCTTTTCTCCACCAGAAAATCCAACATTTAAATGTCTGTCCGCATATTCAGGATTAATGTGAAGTTTTTCCATTTTTTTCCACCAATTCATTATGAAATTGCATCAAATACTGCTTTTTCCCCAGTAACAGCCTCTTTTGCAGTTCTCAAAAATCCTCTACTGTAAGTCCTGGTATTTCCTCAGGATATTGGAAATGACAAGAAAATCCTTTTTAGCTCTTTTCATCCACAGCGTCCTCATTAATATTTTCTCCATCCAGAATAATTTCTCCCATCAACTAATTCGTGTTTTGGATGTCCCACAAGAATACTCGCAAGCGTAGATTTTCCCAGCCCCATTAGGTACCATAATTACATGAACTTCTCCTTTGTTTATAGTCAAGTTCAGTCCTTTTTAAAATTTCCTTTCCCTTCTACTTCAGATTTTTACGTTTTTCAATTCTAACAAACTCATATTAATTTTTACCTCCAAAATTTTTTTCTAAATATATCTAATATTTCACCAAACTTAATCAAATCAAAAATTTGAGTGAAACATATCAATTTTTAATTATTTCATAAACTGATTTTTATCATAAATTTATTTTGTTTATCAAATCAAATTGTACTTATATATTTTTATCAAAAAAATTGTAATAAAATCAATTGTGAAAATAATTTATTTATAATTTGTATTTTTACATACAATAATCTATCTTCTTAGTCATTTTTTTGAAAAATCACATCTTTTCAACTATTCTATTGTATGTTTCCTTATCATTTTTAAAAACTCCTTTTTGTAATCATGAAAAACTTATTTGTTTTTTTATATTTTTTCATACTAAACCCATTTAAAATAGCGAATGTTTAATAAATTTTTGAATTATATACTATTTAGTAAGGAATTAAAACTTTTGGTCCTTAACATAGTTTTTATTTCTATAATGAGATTTAGTATTGGATTATTTTTATTTAATATCAGTTTCTACTATATGATTTTTTCTTTTTCGCAGGGATTGCTCATTGCCGCAAAATCCTGCCTATAGCTAGACTACGACTTTTATTTGCCCAACTCCGAAACTCCTCCTTCCAGTTGTCAAACAGTCGTAGCTGAACAAATAAAAAGCTCCGTCGGTTTATTAAAAGAAAAAAATTATATTTTAATTATTTTTGAAATACTAGGTTCTTATCCTTTGTTGGAAAAGTTTTTAATAAATCCGTTATTTAAATGGGGTTTAGTATTATATTCTCCTGTTTGATTTTTCAGACAAAAATTTTATTTATATAAGTTAAAGTTTTACAAAAAGTATCCTCTTAAACACCTACTCCAAAGAGAATACTTTTTAAAAACATATTTTTTATTACTTTATTATTTTAAAGCAAATGCCTTGTGATTTAAAAGGTCCAGTATAGTCGTTTAATTTAAAGGACTGTTTCAAGGCTTCTGTGATTAATTTTTTTGTAGTGGAGACTGCTTCGCTTACTGTGGCAACTTTTGCCAGTTCTGCTGTGATTGAGGCGGAAAAAGTACATCCTGCACCATGATTCCATTCTGTGTTGATTTTTCTGATTCAAAAAAATTCAAAAACCTTTTTCCATTGTACAAAAGTCAATTGATTTTTCTCCAGCGAAAAATTTTTCTTCCTTTTTATAACAACATTTTTGCACCTAAGTCACATATTTTTAGCTGCTTCCTTTAGCTTCCTCAAGCGTGTCAATTTTTTCCATTCCAGCTAACTGTGCGGCTTCAAATAAGTTTGGAGTAACAACAGTTGCATAAGGCAATAAATGATTTTTTTCATGGCAATTACGTTTTTCTGGGAAAAGATTTTTCAGTAGAGCCGCTGCTCACTTTGCATACCATAACGGGATCTATAACAACTGGATTTTTACAATTTTTTTAAAATAGAACCTACATATTCAATAATTTCAACTGTAGGAAGCATACCAGTTTTTAATGCATCCACTCCAATTCCATTTACAACTGTATCAATTTGCTCTTTTTATAACATTCAATTCAATTGGAAAAACTTTGTGAGCCCAGCTATTTCTAGGATCCATTGTAACAATAACTGTCAGAGCGTTCATTCCATACACTCCTCTTTCCTGAAACGTCTTTCAGATCCGCCTGTATACCAGCTCCTCCGCTTGTATCAGATCCTGCAATTGTTAATACTTTTTTATAGACATTTTAGTACCTCCTGTTTTGTATTTTAATTATTTCAGTTTTCAAATTATCAATAACCTTTTTTTATACATAAATAAAAAAATGGCTATACAATCAAATATTTCAAAAATTAATTTGTTAAATAAATATTTAAAATTTATCTTGCAAATTCAATATTTTTTCATAATTTCCTTTTGCAATTTCAGGTTTATTCATCGTATAAATATGAATTCCCTTGATTCCATAAGTACAACAGTTCTATAATTTGCTCACTTGCATACATTATTCCAGCTTTTTCATAGATTCTGGATTATCTCCATATTTTTTCCAATAATTTATCCAATTTTTTTCAGGTACAGAACATTTTGGAAAGTTCTATAATTCTTTTTTTATCTGTTTTAGCATTTGTAACTGGCATAATTCCGCAATCAACGGAACTTTGATATCCAGTTTTTTTCAGCTTGCTCCTTTAAATTTTTTACAAAAACGTCATTGTCAAAGAACATTTGGGAAGCTAAAAATCTGTTCCAGCTTCAACTTTATTTCTTTCAAATGGAAACAGGTCAACTAAATCATTATTTTTCATAATGAGTTTCAGGATAAAATGCACCACCAATTGAAAAATCATCAAATTCACTGTTTTTCTCAAATCGCTAATTAACTCAGAAGCATACTTTATAATCACCTTTGTTATAAATTTCTTCTGTTTCTCCCTGCGGAACGTCTCCACGAAGTGCCAAAATATTTTTTTATATTTTTACTTTTTTTGCTTCCTGCAAGTAATCGTGAATTTCACTTTTTTACTTCAACACAAGTCAAATGAGCCAAAACTTCCGTCTTCAAATTATTTTTAATGTGAGAAGCCATTTTCAATAGTCCCACCTTTAGTCTTTTCCCGCCAGCACCATATGTAACACTGATAAAATCAGGATTACATTCCACTAGTCAGTTGTAACATTTTTAATTTTTCCCTCCGAAAAAAATTTTTATTTGGTGGGAAAAATCTCAAAGGAAATTAAATGCTCCTTCTTTTTCAAACATATCTTTTTATTTTTCATTAAAAGCCTCCCTAATTTCAAAATATTTTTCATATATAATTAATTTTAAATTTGTATTTCTAAACATATTGTACTATAAAAACTGTTTTTGTAAAATTTTTAATTATACTTTTTATTCCTTCTTTATTATAAATTTTAGTTATAACAAATTTTTATACTAAATCCCATTTAAATAACTAATTTATTACAAACTTTTTCCAATAAAGGATAAAAACCTAGTATTTCAAAAATAATTAAAATATAATTTTTCTTTTTTTAATAAACCGACGGAGCTTTTTATTTGTTCAGCTTCGACTGTTTGACGACTGCAAGGAGGAGTTTCGGAGTTGGACAAATAAAAGTCGGAAATCTAGCCATAGGTTGTAGGATTTGCGGCAATGAGCAATTCTACGAAAAATAAAAAGAAAAAAACATCGTATATAAAAATATTTATTAATCAAAATATCTAAAAATAATAAAAACTACTTAATTTAAATAAATATGAATCAGCTATCAAACAACCCTATTATAAAAAAATTTATTCCTATTTTTAAATAGGGTTTAGTGTTAAATAAAAACAAAATATTTTTCCAATAAAAATTGTGGGCTGTATTTCTCAAATTTTTCTTGAGATAAACCCACATTTTTTAGTTAAAATTATATGTCTAATTTAATTCTTTCAATTTTTGCTCCAACAGTGTTTAATTTCAGTTCCAGTCTGTCATAACCTCTGTCAATATGATAAACCCTGTTTACAATTGTTTCTCCATCTGCCGCAAAGTGCCGCCAGAACCAGTGCTGCTCCTGCTCTTAAATCTGAAGACATTACTTCCGCTCCAGTTAATGGCAATCCTCCATTTATAAAGGCAACTCCGTGTCTTATCGTAATATCTGCACCCATTCTGTTAAATTCAGGCACATGCATAAATCTGTTTTTCAAAGACAGTTTCTTCCATTGAGCTTCCGCCGTTTACTAACGTTTGCAATAACATCATTTGAGGCTGCATATCTGTTGGAAATCCTGGATGCGGCAATGTTTTTATTTTTGATGGCTTCAAATCTTTTACTTTTTCCAATTACAGATAATATGTCTCCATCCTGTTTTGAATTTTTACGCTCATAGCTTCAAGTTCAGTTTAAATACTCCCAAATCTTCAAGTCTTGCATCCTGAATTTTTAAATCTCCTTCTGTAACTAGTGCTGCTATTACATAAGTTCCTGCTTCAATTCTATCTGGCATAATTGAATATTCTACCGCATGAAGCTCTTCCACTCCTTCAATTTCAATGTTTGGTGTTCCAAGTCCTGTAATTTTTGCTCCCATTTTATTTAAGAAATTTCCTAAATCAACGATTTCAGGCTCTCTTGCTGCATTTGAAATAATAGTTTTTACCTGGCGTTTTTACAGCTGCCATCATAATATTCTGTGTCGCTCCTACACTTGGGAAACCTAAAGAATTTCAGCTCCTTTTTAAATTATCAGATTTTTGCGTGAACATATCCGTGTACTCTCGTAATATCGGCACCTAGCATTTCAAATCCCTTTAAATGCAAATCGACAGGTCTTGAACCTATTGCACATCCTCCAGGAAGTGAAACTACTGCTTCATCTAAATTTTGCAATCATTGGTCCCATTACTAAAAATGAGGCTCTCATCTGTTTTACAATCTGATAGCTTGCTTCAGTTCTTTTAAAAGCCATTGTTTATAATTTTATAAAGTATTGTTATCTAATTTTTTTCAGTTATCATTCCCAAATCTTCAAGCAATTTCATTGTTACTCTAATATCTCTCAAGTTTGGAACATTTTTAAGATATATTCCCCTTTTGCAACAAGAGTTGCGATAATTATGGAAGAGCTGCATTTTTTAGCTCCACTTACTTTTATTACTCCGTTTAAAGGCGTTTTTCCTGTTATTCTAAATCCATCAACCACGTTTTTCCTCCTAATTTTTGACATATTGGACATTTTGATCCTAATAGTTTATCCATAAAAGTTAAGTTTTTATAATTTTTTTGCATATTCTGGCATTTCTTTATTTATGATATTCATATGAAAATCACAAATTGCACTTTCCATAGCTTCATAGTATACATCTGGTAAATGTTTTTATATGACAAGTTTCCAGTTTTGAGGTTACCACAATTTCATCTCCATCTTCATGAGTAATGGCATCCTTTGCCACTACCACCAATGCTATTTGACCCTCACAGAGTAAATTGTCTATCATTTTGTATGGTATTTTTCTTTTTAGCTATTTCAATATATTTTTATATCGTCAAAAATTTGCATGTCTTGAAATAACCATTTTTGCAACCTCTTTATTTTCCAAAGCTTTTTCTATTTCATAATAAATACCTTTTTCTCTAATTTCATCAAATGTAAGGGCTTTTATAATTCTTTCTTTGTATTCTCCAAGAAATAGATTTTTCAACTTGTGCATTTTACCGCTCTATCTGTCACTTCTTCCATATATTTCATAACATCAGTTCTACTACTGTTAATGCTAGTTTCCATTTTTAATTCTCCAATTCATTTAAATAAATATCAAAAATTTTTAATATATTTTAACTCTTTTAAAAATTTATTACATTTTGTCATTATACTACTTATATTTCTCAACCATTTTTATAACTTCTATATAGTTTAAAAGAAAATTAAAAAAATCAACATTGATAAAACAAAAAACAACTTTAAATACAATAAATATTTGAACAAATTTAGTTATTTTTAGGAATCTCTTCCCGTCCTTCGTCTTTTCTTATGGAAAAATCAAGAGTGAAAACAATATTATGTACAATATTGACCCTAACATTGAAATATTTCCTGTAAACAAATAAATTACTTCCAAAAAGTAGAAAAGCATATACTTTAAAAGTAGTTCTTTTACTTGTAAAAAAATAAGTTTATCAAAATTAAAATTTGCATACATGTATAATAAAATCAGTATAATTATTCCCAAGTATGAAGTTATTAGTTCCATTTTTCTCTATAAGGAAGAATATAAAATATACCATAGTTGTAATTATTAGTATTCTTATTTTTTTCATCCTTATCTTTTTAATTCACGTTTTTCTTTCATCTACTTAATCATCTCCCAACTTTATATTGTTATAAATCATTTTTAATTTAGATTTTTCCACATAATTTTTGCCGTTGTAATATTCACTTTTCCCCAATATTTCCTGAATAATGCAAATATCAGCATTAGCTTCAGATAAAATTCCAACTAAAGAATTTCTAAAAAAATATGCGGATATACATTTTTCAATTTTTGCATTTTGGGCAATAATTTTTAAGTTTTTCCAAAACTTTTCACGGCGAATATCAGGAAATATTTTTTTAAACTTTCATTTGCATTTTTAACTCTGGTCTGTAAATTTCCAGATAATTTTTAATTTCTATTTCAAAACTATTGTCAATTAATTTTTATCTGATATTTTTGAATTTTTCCAAGAGTTTTTATAAATTTATCATACTGATTTTTCAACATCCTTTATTTTTCAAATTTAAAATTTCTGAAATCATTGCTCCTGTTACAATTAGTAACTTAATAATTAGTCGATTTTTGCATTCCAGCAGGTGTGTTGGGGCATTATCCACAATCTGCTTTATTTCTTCTAATGTTAAAAATTTCAGGCGGCTGATATTCACGCTTTAAGTTTTTTTATTATTCCAGCAGGGTCTTTTGTAATCAACTTATTCAAATAACAAAAATTTATAAAATGCCTTTAATACTGAAACTTTTCTCAAAACTGAATTTTTTCTCAATTTTTATTCAAATTATCAATATAACTAGAAATTTCTTTTTCTCCAATTTCAGAAAAATCTGCAAACAGAAAAATTGTGTTAAATCACGATTATACCCATTTAATGTGTTTTGGGAACTTCTTTTTTTCAAATTTTAGAAATTCCAGGAAGTTTTTCAGCTGCATTTTGATTTTTAACTGATATTTTACTTTTTATCAAAATTATCTTTTATCAAATTTAACTTTTCCTTTTCAGAAATTTCTAATTTTTTCTCCGAATTATCTATATCAGCACTTTTTGTCCCATAATCCCATAATCTCCTTGGCGTGGCTTACAGATGCTTCAGTAATGTTATCTCCTGAAATAATTCTTGCAATTTCTCTTATTCTTTCTTCTGTATTTAGTTCTCGAACTTTTGTCTCCGTAAAATTATTTTTCAATTTCCTTTTTGATAAAAAAACTGCTGCTGAGCCTTTCCAGCGATTTGTGGAGAATGCGTTACACAGATGATTTGTGTATTTCTCGAAAGTTCTCTTAACTTTTTCCGCCACTCTTCGTACTGTTTCTCCAGAAATACCAGTATCAATTTCATCAAAAATCAATACTGAAATATTGTCAACTTCAGAAAATACACTTTTTAGAGCAAGCATTATACGTGAAATTTCTCCACCTGACGCAATTTTAGCAAGCGGCTTTGAAAGTTTCTCCGACATTTGTTGTAATTAAAAATTCTGCATTGTCTGTTCCGTGAGCTGTGATTTCTTCTTTTTGATTATTTCCACTTTAAATTTTGCATTTTCCATATTCAAGTCACTTAATTGAATATCCACCGTATTTTGCAGATTTTCTGCAATTTTCATCGAATTTCGCTCAATCTTTCACTATCCTGAAAAATACTGGTTTACAAGTTCTTTTTCTGAATTTTAAGATTTTCCAGCTCTTCATTTTCAAAAATTTACTAGCGACAAGTCTTTTTCAATTTTTATTTTTTTAAATTCCAAAATTTCCGTAATTGTCGAGCCATACTTCCCTTTTTAATTTTATTAATTTTATCAATTCTTTCCACAATTTTTCCAGTTTACTATCATTTATTTCAACATCGCCGATAGAATTGTCCACAGAATAAGAAATCTCTTCAATTTCATACAAAACAGATTCTATTTTTTTCAGAAAGTTCGCTGTAGGACTCTGACAAATCTGAAAGCTGCTCCAAATTTCTTTTTGCCCGTCCTAGTGCAGTCAAAATGGAAAAATTCTCCCTCTTTTAGCAATTGAGAAGTTTCTTCCAGTTTTTCGCCAATTTTTCCAGCATTAAATAAAAATTCTGTATTCTTCTTCCAGTTCATTATCTTCATTTTCTTTTAAATCCAGTTCGTTAATTTCGTTAAACTGAAATTCAGTACATCTCTGCAATTTTAGATTTTTCATCTTCAATATTTTTTATTTTTAAATTTAATTTCTTGATTTCACTTACATTTTCACGAATCTTTCTGGAAAGCTCCTTTCCTTCATCATTCAAAAATCTATCCAGTAAATGCAAATGATATTCGTTATTTAACAAAAACTGATGCTCGTGCTGACCCACTAAATCAATAATGTTTTTACCATAAGCTCCTTTAATCTTGATAAAGTCTGTCTTTTTCCATTTACCATTATTTTAGATTTTGAACTTCTATCAAAAACGAGTTATAATCAGCTCGTCATCTTCTATTTCAAATCCAAGCTCATTTAGCCTTTTCTTCTGATTTTTCATTTAATTCAAAAATACCTTCTGCAAAAGGTTTTTCTTCCCCATTTCTAATCATGTCAGTGTGACTTCTTTCACCAATTAATAGTGAAATTCCATTTAAAATAATTGATTTTTCCAGCCCCAGTTTCTCCAGTCAATGCAATAAATTTTTCATTAAATTCCAAGTCCAGATTTTTTATTATCGCTAAATTATTTAATCTTAATTCTCTTAGCATTTCCTTCCTTTCACTATTTTATTTTTTTATAATTACAAATTTACCTGTAAATTATATTTTATGCCATTTTAATTTAATAATTAATTTTTCATTTATATTTCTTATTTTAATAATTATAATACAGAATCTCCCCATTTCAATTTTTGTCTTAAAATACTGTAATAATCACTATCCATTGGTTTTACTATTCTAATTTTTCTTCGACAATCTTGCTGATACAAGATCATTTTGCTGAATTTGGAATCACTGATTTCCGTCAATATTCAAGTGAACAGCCTCATCTCTGGAGTTGCCTTTAAAAACTAAGTACTTCACAGCCATCTACGATAATTGGACGTGCTGTTAGGCTTTGTGGAGCTAATGGCGTTATCGACAAGGCATTTAATCCAGGGTGAACAATTGAACCGCCTGCTGAAAGTGAGTAGGCTGTAGGGTATGTGGAGTTGCCTACAATAATTCCGTCAGCTCTGTATTTATTTACAAAAATATCGTTTGAATAGACTTCAACCTGTATTAAATGTGCCTCGTGTCCACCTTTTTGTTATTACAAGCTCATTTAATGCATAAAAGATATTATCTTCGTATTTTACTTCTAAAAATGCTCTTTCTTCTATCTTATAATTTCATTTTCATAATCTTCCAACATTTTTAACTGCATTTTTGAGGCTTCACTTCACGTGAGATATCCCAGTGAACCCATATTTACTGCAAGCACAGGTATGTTTCCTGTAATCAGCTTCTTTTTGCCAGCAATAAGCATTGTTCCATCACCACCAAGTGAAATTATCAAATCCACTTCTTCCACTCCGAAAACTTCCTGAATATTTTTCCTTTTAAATAATCATAAAAATCCTTCAACAAATTTTCGTTTCCATATCCACTTTTTACAATTCTAACTTTTTCTACTTTTATTTTTCTATTTAAATCATTATTTTTCAATTTTTCAGATTTTTTTCCATAATAAATGCCTCTCTTAAAATATTAAAAATTATACTTTTTCAAAAATTTTTGCTCACTTGCCTTTGTAGAATATTGTACCATTTTTAGACTCCATAAATTTTCTAAAATAATTTTTAATTTTAAATAATTTATAAATGATGGAAAAATGTTGTATAATGTTATAAATAAAACTAAAAATATAAATGTAATTTATAAAAAGGAGAGAAAAACAATGAGCAATATAATATTATTTTTAGGGGCAGTTTCGTTAATTGCATTCGAAATTACAAACAATTTACAAAAATAAAGCACAAACTACAGTAGAAGGTAAAACTAGCGAAAAAGCCACATCGTCAGTAAATGGAACTGCTAAAAGAAGGAAAAGTCAGTGAAAAAGCAACTTCATCTGCAGGAGCAGGAACTGAAGGCAAAAACAGTGAACAGGCAACTTCATCAGCTGGAAGCAATCAAAAACCTCAAAATAATGGAAATCCCACAGAAGCAAAATCTGCTCAACAGCCACAAAATAAACCTGCCAATCAAAATGAACAAAGCGGAAATGAAAAATCCGAGAATAACCAAAACTCAAATACACAACAGCAACCTAAAAATAGTGGTGATTTAAAAACTAGACGATACTGATGTTAAAGATAAATTTAAACTTGATACATCGAAAAAATAATGTATTAAATAGGTGAAAAATATGATGTATAAAGTTCAAGTACGATTTTTTATTCCATTCAGACATAAAAATTAAAATTCCTGAAATTTACGATGATTCTGTTTTTGACAAATTGTTTTGGGATTTTTGGAAAATGTGAGATGAGAAGTACAATTCTATATTCAGAAAATTCGTACATTGATAAAATAAATAAAAAAATAGCGGGCATTTTGTAAAAAGTAAATGATGAAACTATAAAAATTTTGAGCAAAAATTATTCATTTGTCAAAAATTATTGGCGGAGAATATGACATTACGATAATGCCTCTCATAAGGCTTTGGGGATTTTTATAAACAAAATCCTATTTTGCCGTCTTTTGGACGAAAATAAAAAGCAAAAAGGCTTGTGGATTACAAAAAGATAATTATTGATAAAAAAGAAAAACGGGTAAAAATTGAAAAGAATCAGGAAATTATAACAGGTTCATTTATAAAGGCATACGCAATAGAAAAAAATAGTTGAAGAAATGAAAAATTGGAATAAAGGACGCAATTGTAAATGCTGGCGGGAGTAGTATCATTGCTATTGATGAATGGGGATTATCGCTGAAAATCCCTGAAGAGGAAAGGAAATATTGCGAAATGAAAAAGGAATGCCGATTAAAAATAACTCAAAATCAATATGCTGGCAACGATGAATACAACGATTTATTTGAAATAAAAATAAAAAAATAAAAAGTTTTTCAACTTCCAATCAAAAAAATACATATCTTTTAATAAATAACGAAAAAAATACGGACATATTATAAGTCCCAAAACAGGATTTCCATCTCAAAATAAAGCAAGTTGGAATAATTACAAAAAGCGCTTTTTTGGTGATATTATTTCAACAGGAATGTATAACCAGACACCTGAAAAATTTTATAAAATTATGGGAAAAATTGTCCGAAGAAATGGAAATTTCAGGGATTTTTGATTGATAAAGCAGGGGAGATTTTTTATTTTAATATGGAGAAATATTTTTTAAAACAGAATACAGGAAGAAGGAAATAAAATGGCAAAAAGATGTTTTTACATGAACTGCAGGGATATAAGCTCGTTAAAAGTCAAGACGGAATAACATAGTATTGATATTTCTATGTTTTTCTCAGTGGGAATTTTTTTCAGGAATTATCGTAGAACGTATACTTTATTATTAAAAATGACAATATTTCGAGAATTTTTACAACAAATCTAGAATTTCAAAAAAATAATCATTGGGATAATTGTTTTTTTATTCTGATGGGAATGGCAGTGCAGTTTATGCTATCAAAATATCCACTGATTAGCGGGAGCGGAATTCCGCAGGTTAGCGGATTACTTACGAAAAAAAGGTTAAGTTTAAGTGGTTTGGAGAACTGGTTACGAAAATTTGTGGGAGGAATTTTGGCAATTGGGACTGGAATGTCTATGGGGCGTGAAGAGCCTTCGGTGCATTTGAGGGGCTTTGGTTGGGTTCTGGAATTAAAGGAAGTTACAAAAGCGTTCAGAAGTAGAAGAAAAATATTTGGTGACGTGTGGAGCAAGTGCTGGGATTTCGTCTACATTTAACGCGCCACTTGCAGGAGTAATTTTTTCACTGGAAGAATTGCATAAATTTTTCTCGCCGTTACTGTTAATTTGTACTCTTGTAGCAAGCGGAACTTCTAATTTTGTTTCAGAATGATTTTAGGCTCACATACATCCTTTCAATATAATTTTATGCTTCCAAAAGATATACCATATTATATATTTTGCAATTATAACAGTGATCTTTTGCATTATAATCACAATTACTGGAAAAGCATTCAGTTATTTTTGCTGCTTATTCAAAAGACAATATAAAAAAATGGAAAATTAAATAAATATGTGAAAAATGTTGCTATTTATGATTGTCGCCTATGTTATAGCTGTGTTTTTAGCGATATAACAGGTGGTGGACACGAACTTATCGAGGAAATGTTTTGGGAAAAATGTGATGCTTTAGAACACTTGTTGTAATTTTAGTTTTAAAAATTCTTTTACACAATGCTTTGTTATGCAACAGGAGCGCTAGGTGGAATTTTTCTTGCCAATGCTTGTAATAGGAGCTTTGACAGGAAAAAGTGTATGGAGAAATCTTGAACCATTATTTTTCGATTCCAAATGAAATCATTGTACATTTTATGCTATTGGGAATGGCGGCTTATTTTACAGCAGTTGTAAGAGCTCAATTACAGGAATTACATTGATTTTTGAAATGACAGGGAAATTTTTCATATTTGTATATGCTAATAATTGTCTGTACAATAACTTATATTTTTACAGAATTATTGAAAAATGGACCTATTTATGAACGGCTTTACTCAATATGTTTCATAAGCAAATTTTTGCAGAAGATAAACAGAATAGTGAAAATGAAAAAGCATGCCAGAAGGCTTGAAATGTTTAGAAAAATGGTGGAAAAACAAAAATTGATATTGGTGTAAAACTCAAATAGGAAAAAAACGCGAAAAGATAAAGATTATTACGCTTTTTGATTCCTGTGGGTGCAAATTCAGAATTTGATAATAAGACAGTTAAAGATTTGAATTTGCCTGAAAAATCTTCTGATTGTGAGTGTGCGTCAAAAGCTGGGAAAGGACAGCATTGCACGTGGAGATACATTGATTCAGAGTGGAAATCAGCTGTAGATTATTACGGATTATACGACAGCGCAAAAGTATGCTGGGGAATTGAAAGAAAAAGGGATGAAAGATAGTGGAATAATAAAAAATAATATACTTGAAAAAGAAAAACAGTGGAATTTTACTTTCACTGTTTTTGTATTATGTATATTTTTCAATCTTCTCCCAGCTTTTAGCCTTTTTCAACCGCCTTTTTCCAGCATTTATAATATTTTTCCTTAAATTTTCAGATAAATTTGGTAAAAATTCTTTGTTTAAACGCCAGTTCTTTTTGATTTCTTCTTTATTTTTTTCCAAAATCCAACGGCGAGTCCAGCTAAGATATGCAGCGCCCTAATGCAGTTGTTTCGATAATTTCAGGACGTAAAACTTTTGTATTTAAAATATCGCTTTGAAATTGCATCAGAAAATTATTTGCAGTTGCACCTCCGTCTGACTTTTAGTGAATTTATTTCAATACCTGAATCTTCTTTTCATTGCGTTTATCAAGTCTTTTGACTGGTAGGCGATGGATTCGAGGGCAGCACGAATTATATGATTTTATTAGATCCACGGGTAAGCCCAACGATTGTGCCACGGGCATACATATCCCAGTATGGCGAGCCTAATCCAACAAATGCTGGAACTAAGTAAACGCCACCGTTATCATCAACTTGCTGTGCAAAATATTCTGTATCAGAAGCCTTGTCAAAAAATCTTAATTCGTCACGAAGCCACTGGATAACAGCCCCACCAATGAAAATACTCCCTTCCAGAGCATATTCCACTTTTCCATCAATCCCAATGGCAATAGTTGTAAGCAATCCATTATTTGATTTTATGCACTTGTTCCCAGTGTTCATAAGCATAAAGCATGCCTGTTCCGTAAGTATTCTTTATATCGCCAGTATGAAATCCAGCTTGTCCAAACAACGCCGCTTGCTGATCTCCAGCGATACCTGAAATTGGAATAAAGTACCGTTTTCTTCGCCAATCTGTAATTCCCATTCTTGTTTTTCCGTAAACTTTCGCTCGAATTTCTAACTTCGGGAAGCATACTTTCTGGAATATTAAGTTCCTTTAAAAATATCCCATTCTAAAATTTTTATGTTAAAAAGCATAGTTCTGGAAGCGTTTGTAAAATCAGTAACATGCACTTTTCCACCAGTCAATTTCCATACAATCCAAGTATCAACCGTGCCAAAAAGCAGTTCCCCGTTTTCAGCTTTTTCCCTTGCACCTTTCACATTGTCAAGAATCCATTTCACTTTTGTCCCAGAAAAATAAGCATCGATTATCAGTCCTGTATTTTCCTTTACATAATCTTCAAGTCCACGAGTTTTTCAATTCTTCACAGATCTCAGCCGTTCGTCTACATTGCCAGACAATTGCGTTATAGACAGGCTCGCCAGTATTTTTATCCCACACGATTACAGTTTCCCTTTGATTTGTAATTCCGATTGCTACAACGTCCTTTAGAGAAATTCCAGATTGTGCGATAACTTCTGTAAGTACGGAACGCTGGCTTGCCCATATTTCCATGGCATTATGCTCAACCCACCCCGGCTGCGGGAAAATCTGCGTAAAATTCCTTCTGAGCTTTTTCCAATAATATTCAAATTTTTTATCAAAAATAATTGCACGTGAGCTGGTTGTTCCTTGATCTAGAGCGATTATATATATTTTGATTATCCATAAAACCTCCTTTTAATAAATTATAACTTGAGAAAAGGTATTTGTCAAATTTTTTAACTTTGTAAAGCGATAGAATCTGTGATAAAATATAAAATGTAGTAAAAATTACTAAACTTTTTAAACACAAGGAGGAAAAAATGAACAAAAAGAAAAATTAACACACTAGTTGGCTCAATAGGAGCATTTATAGGGATAATTGTATTTATAACATATATTCCCCAAATTATTGCCAATATAGGTGGACAAAAAGCACAGCCGTGGCAACCACTTTCCGCCTCAATTTCATGTTTAATATGGGTAATTTACGGATGGACTAAAGAACCTAAAAAGATTATATTTTTAATTGTGCCAAATGCGGCAGGGAGTAATATTAGGATTTTTTGACTTTTTATTACAGCAATTTAACTATAGCAAGAAGCTCAGTCTTCAATGCAATAAAAGAGAACAGTTTACTTTTAACAGAAAAGATAGTAAAGACAACTAAAACGAAAAACTTAAAAATCTTAGGGATGAATTAGAACAGCACTTTTCTGTAATTTTTCGGACTGTTTGCAACAATTACAGCACTCTAAATAAATCTGATATATAGTTTTGCTAAAAAGCTATTTTGAATGATTACTCTAATCATTTTAGTAAGCTTTTTATATAAAATTTAAATGATTTCTATAGCTAATTTTTATATTACATTTTTAAAAATTGAAGAGTACTAAAGTTTTTATTTTTTTGTCAATTTAATTTCAAAAATTTCCAATTTCATCTTTTTATTTTTATATGAATAATCAATTTTAAATTCATTTGAAATATTATATCCAAAATCGAAATTGTTATTAAACATATTTTTAAAAATCTCTTTTGTGCTATTTTTTTATAATAATCATTCAAAAAGTGTAAACAAATCCAAATTACTTATTTTTAAATCTCCAGCAATATTATATTTTTCCTGATGATACAAATTCATGTGAAATGTTTTCATCATTTTCTATAATCTCCATTTTGTCAAAATCCAAAATTTCTCATCAAAATCATCTTCATCAATTAAATCTTCATTTTTCCACATTTTCATCAGCATTTATAATCATCAAAAACCTGCATTCCGCTCCTTTGACAAATTTACCAGAGTTTCATACTGCTCAGGCTTTGCAGAATGGATAACTGGACAATATGACTCGAATTTGCAGGATTATTTTCAAATTCGTAATTTCTGGGAATCCAGTTGTTAATATAGTCATCAGCGGAAACTTCGCTTGTCAACCATAAGTCAGCATATTTTGACATCTCATCTGTAATAGTTCCTCCAGGATTTCCGACAACTAATGAATCAGGATATTTAGTTTTTAACGTAATTGTATAGCTGGGACATGTATTTTACTTGATAAGTTTTTCCAGAAGATAATTCATCAAAAATTCCTGAAATATAGTTTTTACCAAAAATTCCATATATTTATCAATCTCAGAATAAATTTTGTCTAATATTTTCATATATTCATTTGTCGTGACATGTATCCAAGATTTTTATGCTCTAATTTATTATAATCTGAGTAATATATTTAGAACTGTTCTCATATGAAAAATCATCAGAAAGATTGATTATAACATAAGGAATTGAATTTTTCAGATGAAAAATTAAACTGATTTTTTCACTTGAATCAGTAGTATTTTTGATTAAATGAAGAATTTTTGAAAAGTTTTTGGCTATTATCAATTTTTACTTTTTGTGAAAACCATTCATATATCCAAAATTTACCTTTGTATTCCTTTATCATTTTTCAAATTATTTTTAATAATATCAAAAATTTCATCATTCCCTAAAAGCTTCCAATCCTTTATTTTTCATTTTTACTTTTTCTCCATTTTTTCCCCTTTTTGTATTTACAATAATATTATTATTCTAAAACAATTTTTCAAATTTTTGACCAATACGTCCAAAAACTCTAAAAAGTTTGTATTTATTAGCACTTTTAGAGCAAATCTCGACTATTTTTAATTTTTAAAAGTTTGTTATATTTAATTTGAGTATATATAGTTATCATATTATTTCAAGGAAAAATTTATATTTTTCATAACTGCTTTAAAATGAGGCTTACAAATTTATAATTTTTAACCTTTTTAAAATTATTTTTAAAAATTAACTTGATCATTTCAAGTTAAAATTTAATATAGAGTAAATTTTTGAATAATAATCACAGGAGGAAATGTTATGAGAATATATGACACAATAACATTAGAAATGTCGGAATTTTAGGCATAGCGGTTCAGGAAAAAGTAATATGGTGGAAGGGTTGGAATTTACGGCTGGGACTTACCAACCGTATTGTAAATAACGAAAAATGATACTAAAAATTACAAAATTCCTTAAGTTTACACGCGATAGAATATCAGACTTCAAAATTTAATTTTTGTGGATATTCCTGGATATGGAGATTTCTTTGGTGAAGTTGAATCGGGACTTGCGGCAGTTGACGGAGCAATTATCATTGTTGACGGAACTACTGATTTAACAGTTGGGACAGAAACAGCCCTTGGAGCTGACAGACAGCAGAAATATTCCAAGATTTATTTTTGTAAATAAAATTGATAATGAAAAAGCCGATTATGAAAAATTCTTTCTCAATTAAGAGAAAAATACGGTAAAAAGAATCGCACCCGTTTCATGTGCCTTGGGGACGTGGAGACGAATTTCGTGGGCATATTAATGTAGTTGATATGTTTGCAAGGGAATTTGATAAAAATAAAAATGAATGTGCGACTGTAGATATGCCAGCCGATATGGATGATGAAATAAATCCAATTAGGGAATGCTTTTTGGAAGCGGTGGCTGAAACTGATGAAGAACTAATGGATAAATATTTTAACGGCGAAGAATTTACAACAGCTGAAATTCATCGTGGACTTAGACAAGGAGTGCTTGACTGTTCCGTAATTCCTGTAATCTGTGGTTCGACATTGAAAAATATTGGACTTCATACGACTTTTGATATGGTAAAAGACTATTTGCCAGCACCAATTGATATTGAAAAATTCAGCCTGAAAAAATACATTTGTATGCCAAATTTTTAAAACTACAATTGACTCTTTTCTTTAGGGAAAAAGTTTCCTACGCAAAAGTTTATTCTGGTGAAATTAAGCAAGATAGCGAAGTTTTCAATGTAAATACAAAGGAAAAATTGGAAAAATTCATACATTTGTAATAAATAAAATGGACGAACTTCAAAAAGGCGATTGCTGGAGATATTGTCGTATTTTCAAAATTTAACAGCACAAAAACTTCTGATACTCTTTCAACTAATGAAAAAGAACCTCTCAGTAAAAGACATAACTTTCCCAAAACCACAGCTATTCGTAGCAATAGAGCCATTAAACAAAAATGATGATGAAAAATGTCATCTGATTAAATCGACTGATGGAAGAAGATCCATCTTTCACTTGGCATAGAAACCTTGAAACAGGGCAGACAGTACTTGGAGTGCAAGGAGAACTTCATTCTGCAACAGTTATCGAAAAATTAAAAGCTAAATTTGGAATATCAATAAAAACTATCGAATTAAAAAGTTCCGTATCGTGAAACAATCAAAGGAACTTCCAAGTTCAAGGAAAACACAAAAACAATCAGGAGGACACGGACAATACGGAGATGTGCTAATTAAATTTTCGCACGTAGACGAAGACTTTGTCTTTGAAGAAACAATTACAGGTGGAAGTGTTCCAAAAATCATACATTCCAGCGGTAGAAAAAGGATTAAGAGAATCACTAAAAGAGGGAGTTCTAGCTGGTTATCCAGTAACTAACATAAAAGCTGTCTTATACGACGGTTCATATCACGATGTAGATTCTTCAGAATTAGCCTTTAAAATTGCCGCAAACTTGGCTTTTCAAAAAGGGAATGCTAGCAGCAAAACCAATTTTACTTGAACCAATTATGGAGCTTACAATTATCATTCCAGAAGAATATATTGAGATGTAATGGGCGACATCAACAAAAACGTGGTAGAGTAATGGGAATGGAAGCTCACAAAGGCACAAAACAAAAATAATAGCCGAAGCCCCAATGTCAGAAAACATTCAAATATGCCAACGAATTGAAAGCCATCACGCAAGGGCGTGGATATTTTGAAATGAAACTTGTAAGATATGAAGAATTAATGGGAGACTTGGCACAAAAAGTAATTGACAGCAGATAAAATTTAACTAGAAATATTTTTATATAGTTTGAGAAAAGAGAAATTTAATAATATTATTTTTCTCTTTTGTTTTTGATAAAAGTAATACTAAGCCCTCGTTTGAATAGTAGAAATCAGAAAAATTCATGTAATTAAAGTCTTTTTACAAGACTACTAAATTAATTGCTCTAGAATTTTATTTCTATTTTTAATAGAGTTTAGTATAAAAATATTTGAATGGGAAAATTTTTCTAAAAACTTTGAAAAAAATCAAAAATATGGTACAATAAGTTTGTAGAAAAGTAAGAATAGTGAATCCATTAAAACAAGGATTGAGACCCAAAAATACCAGTTTCCAATTTCTAGCTCAAGTAAATAGTTAAAAGTAGTGTATCCATTAAAACAAGGATTGAGACTCCTTAATTAATGATATAAAATCAGTGTAACTTAAGGTAAGAATAGTGAATCCATTAAAAACAAGGATTGAGACCCATCAAATCTCTCATTATGTTCACTTATGATCCCTACATGTTAAAGTAGTGTATCCATTAAAACAAGGATTGAAACTCTCCAATTTTACCATATATGGGACTTACGGCTACAAGGTTAAAGTAGTGTATCCATTAAAATAAGGATTGGAACTAAAAATTAAAAAACAACAACTTTTATGTAAGGTTGTTTTTGTTTATATAAAATTGTGAAAAAGGAGTGAAAAGAAATGGCGATAATTTTTGTTACTGAGGGGCGAAAAGTGGGAAAAGCAAGTTTGCTGAAGAGTTAATTTTTAAATTTGAATGATGGGAAGCAGGAGAATGTGTATTTGGCAACATCGCTTGTGTTTGATGAGGAAATGAAGGAAAAGGTGAGGCTGCATAAGGAAAGAAGGAAAAACGATTGGGGAACTGTGGAAACTTATAAAAATTTTGAAAACAGTTTAAATAAATATTTTCCTAAAAACAAAAGAAGACATTAAGAATAATATGCTTGTGGACTGCCTAACAAATATGATTACTAATATAATTTTTGAGGAAAATGATGTTGACTGGGATAATTTTGACAAAAATCTTATGTAAAAATTGTGGAAAAATTGGATAAAAATGTGAAAACACAGTAAATGAACTGTCTGAATATAACGAGTCAATTTGAAAAATACGATAATTGTGTCAAATGAACTGGGATTGGGGCTTGTGCCAAGTTATCCATTGGGACGTTATTTCCGTGAAATTGCAGGAAAAATGAATCAGAGCTGTGGCAAAAGGGCTGATGAAGTTTATTTTGTGGTGTCTGGCATTCCAATGAAAATTAAATAATATTTTTATAAAAAGGGGAGATTTTTTATATGAAAAATGAAAAGTTAAACTTACAGCTAGAAAAAGAATAAAATTAGACAAGAAATTTTGAAAAAGAAATAATTTATCCACTGAAGAAGTAGAAAAAGTGATTTAATTATTCAAAATTTGGAAAAATTTATAAAAATGTTGAAAATATAATGATTTTATGGATATGAAAAATGAAGTGAGAATCACAAAATTGATGAAACTTTATCCTGAGAAAAGTTTTTTATTCCAAAAAATTACAGATAGTAAAAATAGAGAAATGAAAAATTAATAAATATAAGGAAAAATGAGCTTGTATTACATAAATTTGGATATTATGAATCTTCTTCCAGCGATTTTTATAACGAAAATATTTTGGATATTGTAATTGTTCAGCAGTTGTCTTTTGATTTTTGAAAAATCGAATTGGATTTGGCGGTGGATATTATGATACGTTTTTTGAAAAAAAGTTAGAGATAAAAAGTTTTTGTTTATTGGTATATGTTATGATTTTCAAATAGTTGATGAAGTTCCAACAGAAAGTCATGATGTGATTTTAGATTCTATAGTTAGTGAAAAATAAAGTTATTTAATTAAATTATTAGATACGCCATTCATCTCATTTTTAATAATATGAGTGCTTTGGCGTAATTTAATTAGTAAATTATATCATCTGTTTCTCTTAATCCAGTTTCTTTTTATTATGTTTATTATTTCTTTTTCATTCTCATTTTCTCCGTTCCAAAATTCATTACTGTAATATTTATTCCAAGTTCCATTAGATGTATCATAGGTAACTAGGAAAGCCATGTATTCATTTTGAGTTTCGGGATTATATACGTACATTCTGTAATTATAGTATCTTGGAGCATTTTTGATACTCTAGTTTTGTTAAATTTACCCAAGGGTATAATTTATCCACATCTTTTCAAATTCACAAAAGAATTTAAAATATCTTCATAAGTAAAACTATTTTTCTTGTTCTTGTTGTAACTTAATCCTATTTCTATATATTTTTCATTAGTATCGTTATCCACAGTTTCATAAACCATGGTCCGTATCACAATAAACCTTGTTTGTCAATCTCTTTCTTTACAAGTTCCACCATTTTATCTGCATATTCTGTATTCTCTTTAAACCAGTCACAGCTAGCAGAAAATGTTGTCGCTCCAATCACTAAAAATACTAATGTTAAAATCTTTTTCATAAATTTTGTCCTTTCTTAAAATATATTTTTATTTATTTAAAACTAATCATTGCTAGTAGCCCTTCCAGCGATTTTTCCCTTCTCTCCTATAAGAATGAAATTTCTCATTAAATGTGCTTTCATTTGCTATAATCAAATTTTCCTGTTTTTATCCCAAATTTCAATGCCATAAGTTCATTAAATTTTTGTATTGTCAAAATGATATTTCCCTTTGTTTCTTCATTAAACCAGAATGATTCTTTCCACAATTTCTGCCATCACTTTTTCCCAAATTTTTCCACAAACTTATCATAAAACTCATTTCCAACTTCATAGTCCTTCTGTCCAATTCCAATTCCTAATGCCATTATTACATTCTCAATTTTCGTATCCATAATTTTTCATTTCCAAAAGTCCTGACTTTCATTATTTCCTTTAAATGTCTCCAGGCCATCCTGAATGCCACACACCCCAATAACTTGATTTTTCCTTATCATATACAAAAATCGGCAGACAATCTGCATAAAATGTAAAAATCGCAATATTTCTTCCTTTTTGTCAAAAATCCGTCAATATCTTCTTCTTTTTCATAATAATACTGCTGTATTTTCATCAATAATTTTTCACATTGTTAGAATGTGTCTGAAAAAGCCATCACTTCTTGCTTTGTTTGTTAAACCTCAACTCCTTTTAATAACTTTTTCCCGATCTGTATTCCTTCTTCCTGATTTTTCGATTGGGCAATAATCAGACATATTTCCAGCGATTTTTTTGTATAAACTGCTGTAATACCGTATTTTTCAAATTCTTCAATATAATAATAATTTTATTTTCTATAAACATAACTATCTATCCTTTTATATTTTTACATACTGTTTGATAAATTTGAAAATATCATTTCTATCGCTTTTAATTTGTTCATCTAAATTTTTATATATGCCAAGTATTATTTACTTTATTCATATTAACAGTTGTAGTCATTTCCGTATAATTTTCTTCTTTTTTAAATTCATCTTCTATAACTCCACTTATACCGTTCATAAATTTAGAAAAAAGCTTCCTTTTCCCCATTTTTCCATTTGAGATGTCATATCTTGTATATCTTTATATTGCAATTTTTGTGCAACAAGCTTTTAAAAGTTCATATTCATTTTTGAAGTTTTGCAATGTTCCCTTTGCTATTATCAAAAACTTTTACTTTTTGAGTAATTTGTACTTCTTCATCATTAAAAATCTAATTTCTTCTATTTTACTTTTTGATACTCGATACCTTTTTTCTATCATATTAACTACCATTTGTTTTCATTGCCTGAGTGGCAAATGTTTCATTTTTATTTTTGAAATTCTTTTGCCATCATATCTTCTATAAATTTTTTTAGTGACTTCTTTAGCTTTATTTCTAAATTTATCATTATCAGCTTCAAAACCTACTTCTAAAGAATTCTTTTTCATTTTTCTCTCAGAAATTTTGTAACTTTCACTTTTTGTAACATTGTAGTCCAATTTAGGCTCAGACCCTACACATTTGTACAGATAACAGCACTAATACCGTCATCAGTAAATTTTTATTTTTCATAATATCTCACTTCCTTCTAACTATATTTTTATAAAAACATTATTATCACATAACCTGAAATTATCGAAAAATCATCAGAAATCTTTTTATTATTTTTCTATTCCCAAAATAATCCGTTAATTCCAAAAACAATTGATTACCCTCAAACTCATCTTCAATAATCTTTTTGCTTTTTCCAAATATTCCTGCAACAATTTTTGCTTTTTCTCAAGCCCAAAAATACTCGGATAAGTCGTCTTTTCATTTTGTACATCATTCGATTTTTACCAATTTCCTCAAAAATTCCTTCAATATCTAGAATATCATCTTTAATCTGAAAGGCAATTCCCAATAATTTTTGAATATTCCACCATTTTTTTCACGCTTTTCACTTTCAATATCCAAAAGCAATCATTGGCAATTCAATCGCAGCAATTAATAATTTTCCAGTCTTATGTGCGTGAATATACTTTAATGTGTCAATTTCGACTTTCTTATTTTCAGACTCCATATCCACAAACTGCCCTCCAACCATTCCGAAAAATCCTGCATATTCAGACAATTTAGAAATAATTTCAATCTTATTTTTATCTCCTAAACTTTCAGAATTAGCAATTATTCAAAGGCTTCCGTCAAAAGAACATCTCCCACAAGAACCCCCAATTGCTTCATTGTATTTTTGTGAACTGTAAGTTTACCACGTCTGTAATCATCATTGTCCATCGCTGGTAAATCATCGTCGAACAAGTGAATAACAATGTATAAACTCAAGTGCAGCAGCAATTTCCTTAATTTTATCATAACTTTTACAATTATTTTTCAAACAAATCTACAAACTATATACATCAAAAATAGGACGTATTCGCTTTCCTCCGTTCATAACCGCATATTCCATTGCTTCCGCCAATTTTTCAGGATATTTATTTTCATAATTGCCAAGTAATTCCTTTAAATTGCCTTCTACAATTTTCTTTTTATCTTCCAAATATTCCCGTAACATTTTACCCCCAATCACTCAAATTTTTATTTTTACAATCTTCTTAAAATAAATTTACTTCAAAAACTGAACTCAAAAATTTTTTAAATATTCTACTATCTTTGAAAATCTGCCTATCTTTATTCAAACTTTTTCCATTTCCAGTTTTTCCATTTTTCAAGCACCTTCATAACTTTCCTTCCCCAGCTTCAAGCAATTTTTCCGAATCTTTAATGAGCTTTAATCGCCTTCTCGTATTCAGAAATCGAATCATCTAGCGACAATTCTTCACTTTCTAATTTTTTCCAAAATTTCATCAATTTGTGCAATATTTTTCTTCATAACTTTGTTTCTTTGCTGCCATTTTTATTTTTCTCCTTCATATTTTTATTTTTTAATCCTCAAACCTATAAAAACTAACCACCTTCTTATTATAATCCCTCTCGTCGTACTTCACAAAATTACCTATTTTATCAGCCATTTTCTCATACGTGCTGTGTTCTGAAATTATAATTCCATCTCGTTCCAAAAGATTTTCTTCTGATATTTTTTTCAATTGTTTTTGTTGAAATATTTTCCTTGTAAGGCGGATCCAAAAATATTATATCAAATATTTTCATTTTTCTCGCTAGAATTTCTATTGCACGAAAAAAACGTCATTTTGTAGGCACGACATTTATCTTCCATACCCAAATGATTTACATTTTCAATAATTATTCTAAGTGCTTCCCTATCCTCTTCTATCATAATCGCTCTTTTTGCCCCCACGGCTAAGTGCTTCAAACGAAACATTCCCAGTTCCTGAATACAAATCCAAAAATTTGGCATCTGCAACTTTTTCTCCAATTATGCTGAAAATTGCCTCTTTTATTCTTTCTAGCGTAGGTCTAGTTTCTCTTCCTTCCCTCGATTTTTATTCTCCTATTTTTCAATGTTCCTGCTACAATCCTCATTTTTCCTCTTTTTCGTTTTTATATTTAATTTTTATCTCAAATAAATTTAAAAATCTACTCAAATTTTATTACAAGTTTTTCCATCTAAGTTTACGCCACCTTCAAGCAGCTGGTAATGCTCTTTTTATTATTTTTACTGATATTTTTAAATTCATAACCTTTAAAATCTATATTCTTAATTTTTAAATCTGATTTATTATAAATATTTACGTATAAAACTTCTGCTTTGTTCTTATTAAAAATTTTCCACTAAATCAAAACTATACACAAAATCTTTATTTCTTGAAAAATTTAGTATTTATCAAGTCATAATAAACAGCACTTTTTCCTTCTTCCATTGATGGAATTACTTTTTGAAATGGCAAACCATTCACGCTGAATATTGTCTGTAACCTGATTTTCATAAATACTTTTCATCAAAGTTAATGACTGCTCGCAGACTTTGTGCTTTTTATAATCTGTCAAAAAATTTTTATGTTTTTACAAATTTTCCTCGATTATTTGTATTTTTATTACTAAAATCCTTTTTATCAGCTCTTTTCCACATTTGTATCAAGCCAAAACATAAATGTTGATTTTTACATTGTAATTTCCAATGTTTTTCAAATGTATAGACACTATTTACTTTTATTGTCCTATCAATTGTAATATTTAAATCCTCCCTTTTTATTACCAATGGCTCTTGCCGTACAATTTTAAATTCCCAATTGCCAGAAATTCTGAATTTTCTGAAAACGTTAGAACAGTAAATGTAATAAATATCACGATAACAAATATTACTGAAAAGTTTTTCAATTTTGTAAAAAAATTCATCTTCTCGCTCCTTTAAATTTTCTCTTATTATATAACTAATTCTTCTTAAAAATCAAATAAATATATCAGGACTATTCGATAACCAAAAATTTTTAATTCCATTATTTGAGATTAAACTTATTCCCTATTTAATTAAATTATTTTTAAATTTTCTTAACTATAATTTTTATAATAAAATCTATTTTATAAAAACTATTTATCTTAATTTTATTCTCTCAATTCCAAATAATTTTTGCAACTTTCCTAATAATTTCAGCGACAAATTCACGTATACTTCTTAGATAATTTCACAACTTCCTTTTTCCTCATTCGTTTTTAAAATGCCAAAAATACTTGATTATCTCCTTTATTTTTAAAATAATCTCTTTTAGTTTTGATTTTTCTTTCCTTCTTCCGTCAATTAAGATGTATAATTTTAGATTTTTATTTTTCTTCCAGATTTTTCAATGTTGCAAATATTATTTAAAATAATCTGTATTTTTATTTTTGCTCCAGAATTTACAATTCCTTCCAGTACCATAATCTGCCCTTCGTAGTGATTTTATAGCCAAAAGTTACATATTCTCTTGGAAAACATACAACTTCAATGTTTTTGAAAATCTTCCATTTCAAATTTTACCATCGGCTCTTTTTCCAGCTCGTGTTGCAAATTTTTACATTTTTACTATTCCAATAATTCTGTACTTTTTAACTCCTTTTTGTAAATTTCTGATATTTTATTATAGGAAATTATATTTATCAATCTCTCTCATTTAACGGATGGCTTGAAACATAAATTCCAAGATATTCCTTCTCATTTTCAAGCAAAACTTTTTGAGGAAATTCATCAGCCTTTTCCATTTTCAAACTTTACCTTTAAATTCCTTCTCGCCACTAAATAAAATCATTTGCAAATCCTCTTCAGATTCATATTTTTCTGGCTATATTCTAAAATTTTATCAATAGATTTATATTTTCAAATCTATTCCCATTTAACTTTATCTAAAGCTCCTGATAAAATAAAGTGATTCCAGCTGCTTTTTCGTAATCCCTGTTTTGCTTCATCCGATAAACAAAATCTTCATAAGAGGAAAAATCCCATTTTTCTCTCTTTCTTTTTATTTCATTAATTAAAGCCGCTCCAATACCTTTTACCGCAAATAGTCCAAATCTAATTCCCATATTTCATTATTATTTTCAAAACTTTCTTCAATTTCAAAAATCATAATCAGACAAATTCACATCTGGTAAATATACATTAATCTCTTTCTTTCCTGGCTTCATTCTACAAAAACAACAAATCTATCCAGATTATGTACTTCGGTTGTCATTATCGCAGCAAAAATTCTAATGGATAATTTGCCTTAAAAATACGCTGTCCAGTAAACAATCAAGGCATAAGCCGCCGAATGCGACTTATTAAATCCATATCCACCAAATTTTTCAACCAAATCATAAATTTCGTTTGCCTTTTTCGATAGAAACTCCGTTTTTGAGCATTTGTTACAAAATTTTTCACTGATTTTTCTTCATTAGTTCAGGATTTTTCTTTCCAATCGCACGCCGCAGCTCATCAGCTTCTCCAAGCGAATAATTTGCCATTTCACTCACAATTTTCATAACCTGCTCCTGATACAAAATTATTCCGTAAGTTTCCTCAAGTATGTATTTTAGTGAATTATCAATGTATTTTTATTTCAGTCCTGTTATTTTTTACATTGATAAAATCATCCACCATTCCACTTCGCAAAGGTCCTGGACGGTACAGTGCAAGCAATGCGATTATGTCTTCAAATTTTTCGATTTTCATCATAAGTCTTCTAATTTCCAGCCGACTCACATTGGAAAACTCCCATTGTATCAGCCTTTGTAAGTAATTCATAAGTTTTCTCATCATTTAGAGGAATATCATTTAAAATACAATCTTTGTTTTTCTTCTTTTTCTCAATATTTTCTACAGTTTTTCGTAAAATTGTCAGATTCTTTTCAAGCCAAGAAAATCCATTTTTAAAATTCCTAGCTCTTCTAGTTCCTTCATCTGATATTGCGTCGAAACAATTTTCGTCTTCCCATCAGAATAAGTAGGAATTTCATCACATTACACCTTTGGAAATAACGATTCCTGCCGCATGGACAGAAGTGTGTCGAACTTTCCTCTCAATTTGAGCGAATAATCAATCACCTTTTTATTTCCTGTCCGTTTCATGACATTTTCCTAAATTCAGGAATATTGTTCACAGCATCTTTCAGTTCCGTATTAAACGGTATCATTTTGTGCGATTTTATCGACTTTTACAAGCGAAACATTTAACACACGCCCCACATCACGAATCGCAAGCCTAGTCTTTAGCGTTCCAAAACGTAATTATATGTGCCACATACTCATGCCCCATATTTATTCACCACATAATTTATAACAATTTCCGCTGTTCCTGATCAAAAATCTATGTCAATATCAGGCATCGAAATACGTTCAGGATTCAAAAACGTTCAAAAATCAGATTATACTCAAGTGGATCAATTTCCGTAATATTCAATGCATACGAAACAATGCTTCCAGCCCAGCAGAACCCCGTCCATGTACCAACATAAAACCCCATTTTTACGTGAGAATTTTATAAAATCCCGAACAATGATAAAGTATCCGTTATACCCCATTTTATCAATAATTTCAGCTCATACTCTGCACGCTCCAAAACATTTTTCCAAATTATTTTTAGTAATTCTTCCCGAATTTTAACTTCTTTCAATTTCTTTCCAGCAATTTCATCTTTTTGCAATCTCTTTTTCAATTATCTCAAAATTTTTATCCAGCTGTAATTTTCAGAATCTGAAAACAGATTTTTCAAGTATTTGTGAAAAAGCCCCTCAAATACTAGATTTCGTAAAAACTCCTTTTCGCTGACATTTTTTGTGGCAATGAATATTTTGAAATTTAAAAATGATGAAACTCAAAAATCAACATTGCAGTTTTTCCACAATTTTTCCACATTATTAATTCCAGTTTCATAAAATTCGCTATATTCCTTATTTTCAAAACTTTTTCTATTTCATTTTCAGATTTTTAGATATAGATCATCATACAAAATTTCACTATTTTTCCGATTTTTCTGTATCAATTTTTGCTTCCTTCTTTTATTGACTCACAATTTTCTGTAAAACTGCATCTTTCCGATTTGGATAATAAAAACATCGTTTGTAATAACAAAATTGTCAAATTTATTTTTTGCACAATGTCAAAAAGCATTCTCCTAGCCTTTTCCAGCTTTTCCACAGCAGGAACTTCAATAAAGATTATCCCCAAAAATCCTTACCAAGCTTCTCAATAACCCTTCTAACCTGAGTATTTTCCAAATCCAGAATACCCTTTACAACCTCACTATTTATCCCGCCGACAAAATATACAAGTCATCTGAATATTTTTCAATTCATCATACTTTAATTTTATTCCTATTCCGTGTGAGACCTGCTATATGAAATTGACGACAATTTTGATAAATTTTTATACCCATTCTGATTTTTGTAAAGCAAAAGTAAGTGAATACTCACCCACTTTCTCCAGTCCATCCAGAAACACCTCAAGTCCAATAATCGGCTTTATTCCAGTATTTTTAGCACTTCTTAAAAACTCAATTGCCCCAAACATCGAGTATCGGTAATTGCAAGTGCTTTCGCCCCAATTTCCTAGCTCTCAACATACTCGTCAACCTTTCCTACTCCTTCAAGCAGCATACTCCGTATGCAATTTCAAATGTACAAATTTATTTCCCATAATTTCTACCTAATTTCTATTTTTATAAAAATACCTAAAGTCCCTTTTATCACTTCATAAATCCCATCTTCATCATTCGATAAAGTAATTTTATCTTTTTGAAAATTCCTGTTTCAGTTCTTCCGTAGCATTCCCATAAGATACCCATATTTCACAAACTTCAACATTTCCAAATCATTCCACTGATCCCCAAATGCCATTGTTTCTTCTGGAGAAATATCATATTTTTCAACAGTTCCTTTTATTGCCAGTCCTTTATTTACTTCCTTATTCAAGCATTCTAGATAATGTGGCTTTTGAAAATACAAAAATTTATATGTGGCAATTTTTCTTCCAGCTCCTTTTTCAACTCCAGTAAAATCGAATTTTCTGCAATAAATAATGCTTTTTGTAGAAGTTTTTCCAATGAATTCATCAAAAATTTTTAACATAATATGGAATTTCGACACTTTCGTGAATATTTTTACCTTCATCTGTTTCATTTCAATATATAACTTGTCATCCATATATAAATTTAAGTGAATTCCCTTTTCTCTCGAAACTTTAATAAGTTCCTTAACATCTTGTGCCTCAACAGGTTTCTCAAAGATAACTTCATTATTTAACGGATTTGTAACTCTTCCTCCATTATAGTTAATTACTGGATTTTTATCTCCAGCATTTCCACAAAAAGGCTTTGAAGAAATAAAGGTTCTCCCAGTTGCAATAAATGCTTTCCTCCCTTTTTCTTCCAGTTCTCTCAATTTTTATCAGACTTTTTCCGGAAACTTTATGCTCACTTGTCAGCACTGTTCCATCTAAATCCATAAATATCGCTTTTATATTATTCATTTTAATTCCCTCCTTATTAACAAATTTTTAAAATAACTTACCAAACAAATTTATTACATCTATAAATCAATTTCATAATCATCTTCAAAAATGCCGCTATTTTCAATTTTCATAACTTTTTCCGTCTTATACTCAACCCACATTATCATCTGCAAATAAAATTCTTTTAAATCTTTTTCCAAATTATTCAAAATTCCTCTTCTCCAAAATTATCAAGTGCTATAAAAATTTTACATAAGTTTCGTATTTTTATTTCTCCATATTTTTCCAGTATTTCCTGAAAAGAAATTTCTGGCTTTTTCAAGTTTCTTCAAAAATTCTTTTTCTTTTCTGAAACAAGAAATTCCTGAACTCAGTAAGCATATTTTTGTATCAATGGCAAGTTTTATACTTTCACTCATTATATTTTCGTGTTTTACAAATTTTCCCTCTGCTTTCAAGTAAACTTTTTCAATTTTAACAAATTAAAACTCATTTTGCAATTTTTCGTATTCATTGAAAAATAAATCCATCTTTTCATTTATTTCCAAAAAATATTTCAGCAATCGGCAAAAATATTTCAAGTATATAATCTCAAATACATCGAGTTTCAGCATTCTCAAATTCACTTTTTCCTTATTTACTTCTATTTCATCAAAGAGTATCTTCACTTTTTCCAAAACTTTATTTTCATTATTCAGTTATTATTCTTTTGAGCATCCAAAATTTTCACATAATTTAAAATATAATTACCAAACTTCTCCAACACAGCGTCATTTGCAACTTCCTCATTCTTAAATAAATATTCAGAATATTTGTTAGGTAATTTTTCTATTCCTTGCGAAAAATAATTTGTTATTTTTATTTTTTCAAAGTTTATTTTTCCCCATTTTCTTTTTTAAAAATCTGTATTTATAAGTTCATTATCAATCTTTTCCAATTTTTATATTTTTCACTCAATCTCCACCGTCTGAATTTCACAAATATTTTCCAAATCCTATTTTTCCGTTTGTTTTTACAAGATTTATAAAATTAATCATGCTGCATACAAATATCCCACATTTTCCAATATTTTTACTCAAATAATATTTATGCTCTAAAAAGACAAAAACATCATCCAGATTTCCCTTATAATTTTAATTATTTCATTTTTGAAAGTATTGTTTTTATTGGTAAAAATACATTTACATACCATCTGATAAGCTTTCCTTCAGATCCGTATTTTCAATTTTTTCTCTTATTCAAAAAGAAATTTTATAGCTTTCAATTTCTTCTTGCAAAATATTTATATTTTATCGGCTCTGAAAGTAAAACATCAGAAAGCCCTGTTTCTTTCTCAAAAATCATACGTTCCGATAAAATAACCTTATCCTTCGTATCCTTTGTCGGCAAAAATTCCTCCACCTGTGCCTCAATAGTCGCAAAAATTTAGAAATTTCGCAGCTGAAACTCTGTGGATTGCCGTCGTAAACATAGTAATTATCCTTTATTTTATAAAAGAATAACCATCAGCTTTGCTACCATCCGATGCCGATATCCAATGTAAATATTTATCCATCTCGTTTTACAACATTATTTTTTAGAACAAAATTTTTATCAAAATCCGCATATTTTCAACACTCCTACACTCCTATCAAAGGAAACTTCCTTTATTCCTCAAATTAACGCTATTATAGGCATTTCTCCTCTTCTGAAAACGACTTTAGATTTTCTTTTCTTAAAAACTAAAACCAAATATGCTCTCTTGCCGACTTCATTTTATAAAGCTCTTCCGCCTCCATCACACTCATCAAAGTCCTATTTTTCCATTTTTCCTCAAACATCCAAATAAAATATCCATTTCTGAAATCAAAATCTAAATCTATCAATCGTAAATATTCTATACTCCAAACGTATTCTATACCATCGTCTCTCCAACCAGCGTATCCTGATAATTCATAAAATTAGATAAATGTATATGCCCATGAATCCACAATTTTGGCTTAAAATGCTGTATAACTCATAGAAAAACCTCAAATCCGTTATGAACTCCGTCATCCCTGTCGTATTCCTCTGGAGAAGCATGGCTCAAGACAATGTCAACTCCTTTACGAAGATATTTTTCAAAAATTTTCATTTTCATCTGACTTTCACTATACTGTATGTTCCTGAAACGAATAAACTTTGCTCCCATCAGAGTCCCAATATCCAGCCCTTTATATTTTATAAATTTCCCATTAATCACTTTCGCAAATCCCTAGCGGTGATCCTTATTATAAAGTGTGATTCGCATTAACACAAAATCAAATCCTTATTTAGCACCGAAACATAGATAATCCAGATAATTATTGGAAACATCTCCAGCAGACATTATAAAATCCACATCCTTAAACCTCTGCTTCAAAAACTCCTCTCCATATCCGCCAAAATCTCAATATCACTCACACACAAAAATTTATATTTTTTCTTTTTTCTTCTCATTTTCATTTATTTTAATCTCCAATTTTAAATATGTTTTATTTTATAAAATGAGCTGTTGTCAATAAATATTTCATTAATTTTTATGTTTTTAATATAAAAAGAATAATACCTTTTACGTTAAAAAGAAATTAAAATATAAACAGAAAATAATTATTAATCAAAATATATCAAAATAAAAATTAATAAATAGAATTTAAGATTATGAAGAAATCTTTTTGGTTGAAAGTATTAAAACTAATTTATAAAATAACTTCAAATTTCACTCTTTCTACAAAATAATCTATTTCCTCCAATAGGTAGTATCTTTACCAATACTAATTCTAAAACGAACCTTTTCAATTCCTCGTCAGTAAGTCTCATAGCCTTCAAAACGATGAATTTTCAAGCGAGCCTGACATAGCCACGCAGAACCGCCGCTTATACAGATTCCTCTCAAATCTAGGTGCTACCAGCAGCATTTGAATATCCATCCTTCTATGTAGACATTCGTTGTTGTTTTTATTCTATTGGCTTTTTCTCCATTTATCCGTACTCTTTTTACCTAATTTTTAATTTCAGTTTTCAGTTTATTTTCTAGATAAGTTTGCAATCTTCTTTTTCTGAAATTTCTTCCAAATCTTTCATACACCTCCTCAGTGCCACACCAAGTCCGAAAATTCCGTGAACATTTTCTGTTCACAGTCTGTCTGTCCTTCTCATGAACCTGCCCCAGATTTTCCTTTCAGAGTGAATATTTTTATCAATAAATACAAATCCTGTCCCCTTAGGTACCTGTAAACGTATGAGCTGTTGCTGTCAAAGCATTTGCTTCAAATCTTTGAAAATTTCAAATTTTTCCGACTGCCTGAACGTATCATGAGAAAATATCTTTTTCCGCCAAAATTTCTAGATTTCTAATTCAGCTGAATAACTCCAGTTTCATTATTCACAAACATTATTGGAAAACAAGTGCCGTATCTTCCTCAATTCCTGCTCTAATTCCCTCGATATCTACAACTCCAGTTTCATTAACGCCAATATACGAAACTTCATCTCCTTCTTTTTCTAATTGTTCAAGGTCTTCAAAATCGTAGAATGCTCTATTTTAGACGTTATGATATGTTTCCCTTATCCTTATTCGCTTTCACTCCCCTTATCACAAGATTATTCCTTCAGCCTCACCACAGATGTGAACACAAATTTCAGTTGTTTCTGCTTTTCAAACTGCAACAATATGTCTTGCATTCTCCACAGCCGATTTTGCACGTTGCCCTAATGTATGTACACGTTAAGACGATGGATTTCCATAATTTTGCAAACGAAATGATTCTGCGTCATCCTCTACTTTATTACTTTTATCTTGACATTTTTGTAGTTAAGGTGCATTATCCAGCTACACTCATTTTCATTTTTAAAATTTCTTCTCCTTTAATTTGTTATTTCTTATCTTTTCAACTCGCTCACTTGTCTTACTTCAAAATATATGCTGTGCTCTAAAGAATTTGGAAATTTCAGATGCTTCTATATATCTCATGTAACATACATATTTGAAAATGTCGCATCACTTCCCATCGTATCTACAAAAATCTAAAGAATCTTTTAAAAATTCCTATATCTTCCCATTTTAAGTGCAATAAATATATGGGTATATTTGAGTGAAATAATTAATTTTCTTCTTCCTTCCAGTTTCTAAATTTATCCATCCTATTTTCTCTGCAGCTCTCAAAACACATTTTGGCCCTTCAATATACTCCATTTTCCGTTGTCCTGAAACTGTATATCTCTCCTGTGCAGCTTTTTCCACAAATTGACATTACTGGTCTCAAAATAAATAGGTTTAATCCCAAACAACTCCATGCACACCATTACAGCAACACACCATTCCAAGCATAACCATTGGTATGCTAAAATCTTTAAAACTTTCCATCAGATATCCCATGTACATACTCAAGCCCATATAAATATAAACATTGTTCCGATAATTGCACTTCTCTCAAGATTTCCTCGTAGAATCTCTAATAAGATAAAAACTCATAGGAAACCTGCTATTCCAAATATTATTGAATAAAAATAGATAATTGTTTTATAAATTATCCTTTATATTTCTTTTCCATATACAATAGCTGATTTTTATATCTGATAATTCCCACTTTAGTTTTCAAAGTCAATTCATTTCCTCCGAAAGAACATCCAGCAACTTATTTTCCTCTTCAAATCAAAAGTTTCCTTTCTCCAATCTCAAATTATCCCTATTTTTCCGATTCAAAAACATATTTCCTATTTCCCAGTGCCATCTTTCAGCAACTCTAGAAATATAACCTTCAACATAATAATGATATTGCCCTAATTTACTAATTTCATATGAATTTCTCCTCATGGCATTAATATATGCCACGCACATTTGCAGCAAATATAATCTGATTCCTGCAAATTCTAGAACGTTAGGTTTTCTTTTGGGATCTCTCTTCCACATGTTAGAAGATAGAATATATTCCAGCAAGGCACAACCACAGTATCTCTTGATTTATAATAACATAAAATTTTATTCATCAGTAAACTCTTTAATATCTACTCTTCCAAACAGCCAAATATTTATCACAATTATATCATTATTTCTTTCTAATATAAAAACAAAATTCTTGACATTCAAAGAGTTCCTTGTTATAATAATTTTGTTAAATTTTGCTGCTGTCTTTAGCCTCATCTGGTAGAGCAACTGACTTGTAATCAGTAGGTGTTGGTCTGAGTCCGACAAGCATGCACCATTTCATAAAATTCACTCGTTATTACTATTTTTATTTTTATAAAAGTTGAAGTTTCTATTAGGGTGTGTCTGGTGTGTCTGGTGAAAATAGCCGGAATTTTAGTCAAATTCTTTTCGAAAATCAAAAATAGCTGTACATTGATTTTATCGTAATTTCTGTATAATTTGTAAAACTGCAGATACTAAAAATAACATAGATTTTGAGTCAGACACAGCTCTATATAATTCAGAATATTTAAAACAAATCTATTTTTCAAAATTCTTCAAATAAAATCTCTATGTATTACAGTTTATCTTCACATGAAAGATTCTTCTTATAGATGCTCCCAATTAAATCATCTAATGTCAGGAGAATCAAGTGTAATAAAACTGCAGCATACATAATTATTTCTCTTTGAAAGAGTATATGTATTATCTTAACAATCCGGTATATATACTATCAAAAATTATTTATGCTATATTAAGCCATTAAACTCATATATATCAGTATTATAAACTAATAAAAAGTGTACTTGAAAAATTATTTTTAAAATTTAAATAATACACTTGAAAATCGATGTGGGTACACTTATATTATGAGATTTATTCATTTTACCTTATATAAAAAGTCCTGTAAAATTTGCGATTAAAATTATAAGTGAATATATATATTTATTTAGAAGGAGGCCCAAATCGAGACTATCATTGCAAGTCACGGTGAATCTGCAGCTGGTATAAAATACAGTGGGCCTTAGTGGATTCAGCAGCCAGATAGTCACTTTGAACCAGTTGTCTTTATGCCAAGTGAAGGTCCGATTGACTTATACACTCAGGATGCCACTAGCATTAGGGAAACTGCTGAAGAAGCCCCATTTATTGTTGATTTATGGGGAGGAAGTCCTTTTAATTAGTCAAACTGTTTCGAAGAAGCACCGAGTACAAGAGCCGCCGGTTGCAGGACTTAATTCTACTACGCGTCTAGCCGCCTTATCAGGTTGAGAGAAGTTGATATGGTGGATCAGCCTGGATGAAGTTGAAGGGAAAGCCGCTATTTGTCCAGAAGTTGGCAAAGATCAAACTCAGGAGCTCCGCCCTAGAAAGCCCTGCAACCTAAAGATGAAGGTCCATAAAAGTCAGAAGTACTGATGGTACACCTACAGTAAGTGCTTTTCATTCCAGCAGGAATAGTTATTGGAGACGGAAAAATTAAATTTGTATTAGCACGTATTGATACCTGTCTATTACATGTGACATGAAAGAGGCCGTTGATCACAAAGCAACCAATCCCAAAACTAGAATTATTGTGTTGTTCTGCAGACAGAGTTTCAAAAGATGAACTACATGTAAAAATTAATCGAGCTAGGCAGTACCTGACAGGTGCGTGCGCATGTTATTCCGCTTGACAAATTAGTAGTAGTTCTCAAAAGATCCAAGATTCGGAAATACAAAAAGCAAATGAGGCTTGCTATTTGAAACTGTGCTCAGGATGCACTTTATGTGTTCGAGAGGTGTAGAAATCAAGGAATTAAACAGAAATCCACGTACATCACTGCTGGAAAAGTTATGTGTAAATAACGTACTTTCAATGGATCAAAAACTGATGTTGATACTTACAAAAACTTAGATGTAGCGTTCAGTTTGATGTTAGAAAATGTTGCTGCTGATATGGGAAAGCGCAGACTCATTTAAGATGATTTCAGCAAAACAAAATGAAGGGATTAAAACTTTCAATTTCTAGGAGGTTAGTTATGGATTTTATAATATTTTATCAATGGTTTTAATACTACTATGTCGTACTTCAGCGTGGAATGGAAGGTATTCCTTGACCAGTCTCCTGAATTCCATCAGCCAATTATTATTGCATGTTTCATTAGTTGGTCTTGGTGACAGACACATATGAAAGAATGTATTATGTTAGGTGGAGCACTGCAAGTTACCATGGCCCTAGGCTCGGGCAAATGTAGCAGCTGCCCAGATGCTGCACCGCTCAGCCCAGCAACTAGCCTTTTACAAGTTTTCAAAGTTTGATAGCCGTGGTCAAATGAAGTAAATTGGGAGTAAACTGTAATCTCCACAAGGCGGGATCAGTCTTGACTATGGCTGGTTCGTAATTTATCAGGAAGTTATTAATCTTCACCTGCTTGATAGGGTGCTGCAGTGTTGCAATTTCAAAGGTGTGGAATTATGCATATGGGTAAGTACCGTATTTTGGTCAAGGTTTACGTATCATATTCCCGCCTTGCCATTATTATTTGATATATACCTTCTCACGCTATCCAAGCGGCTCTTAATCCAATGCCAGAAACGGTTTACCACCAATGACTATTGCGGTGGGATCTGTGTGAAGAGTAGGATATAAAATAAAAGGTTACAGTTAACTATGTATGAATAAAGAAGTATGCACTTTCTTCTTGGGATTTGGTAATTGCGCCGTTAAATGAATTTACACTTTAATTGCTATGTGAAAATTATAGGTGCCTGTGCAGCTATCATTTATCTAAATGTTACAAGGGTAATGGGTGGCGTGGTGCTTAGTAAGTGGTGGAGATGAGGTTCATCAGCTTCAGGAGATCCGCCAAGGATATCTTAAATGACCATTAATCTAAGGAGGAATAAGAATGGGCAGAAAATAAAATAAAATTATCAAAAATCAGATCGCCGTAGTGTAATGCTTCGTTCGTAATTTCTTCTATGCCCTGAATTATGAACGTATGCAAAATGGAGGTTGGGTCATATTCATTAAATCCCAGCATTGAAAAAAATTATATCCAAATAAAGATGACGCAGCAGCAGCTTTAAAAGACACTTGAATTTTTAATACTATCCGTATATTGTAGCACTAATTTTAGGAGTAACTCTCGGTTTTAGAAGAAGAAAGAGCCAATGGAGCGGCAATAGATGATGTAGCCATTCAAGGAGTAAAAGTTGAAATGATGGGGACTGGGTTTGCAGGAATAGGAGATCCAGTATTCTGTTCACACATGTCCAATTTTAGGAGCAATTGGTATTTCTCTTGCGATATGGTTCAAGTTATTGCACCCATTATTCTTTTTCATTATCTGGAATGTACCCGTATTGCTTCTTGTATGGTATACCTGGTGAATTTGGCTAACAGAAAAGGTTCAGAAATTACAAAAAAGATTTGGTCAGTGGATTGCTGCAAACTATAACTAAAGGCATTCATGGTACAAGTTCATTAAGGGTATTCTAGTTCAACAGCAATTAAATTCCCAAGAGTTATAATTGGTGAGTTCCACTATTGATGGAGCTTATATAAAAATTTCCAACTGGTTCTAGTAACTGGTCCAATTATAAAAATCTTTTCTGGATTTTGGAAATAAATTATCACTCTCTAGATACCAACAACTTGGCAAGATAACTTAGATAAATTAGTTCCAGATTGCAAGTATTATTACTAACTTCCTATGTATGTGTGCTACTTGGGAAAAAAAAAATCAGTCCAATTCTAATTATCTTCTTGATTGTTCCGGTTGAATTGTAGGACATGTATTGTAATATTCTAAAAATAAAAATTATTGGTTTGTTAAATAAAGTTGGAATTAAAAGCCAATCTTTTAATAATTAAATAAAAATTTTAAAATAAAGATAGGGGAATAAAATTGGCTATCTTAATGAATACAAAAAGTTCTGTTTACAACAAAAGCAAATTCTTTAAATGGAATGTTTGGAGGCAAAATGGAGATGTTCTCATATGGAGATAATGCTTTGAATTTTATACCAGTCGTAATCCTGTAAGATTATGTCCAAATCCTTGGAATGAGATTATAAGAGTAAGAGCTCAGCTTTTTCAAAGATCAGTATATTCGTGGTCATAGATACATGCTGGATCATATAATTTTGTTGTAAAGTACTGCTGGAAAGACGTTAAAAATCGTGCGTGACTTTCTGAAATGAAAAATCGTGTACGAAATGAAGCCTTTATTGTCCATGAAAACACATATTTAATCTATTTACAAATAAACTATTTGCGGAGTCCTATATTGCTTGAGTATATTTTGAATAAAGGAAATAAAAATCCCAAGTTTAGATATATATACTCTGGTTTTATCTTTTATATTCAACTTTAAGTGGGAGCATATTTTTATCATATTATTATTAATCATATTGAAAGCTTTCTAATGTTTAAAAAAGCAAATTTTAGATACTTAGCTAGAATTAGAAATCTTTGAGATATAATCTTCTTTTTTGACTAAGGTCAGATCTTTTCAATATTCAGGCGCCTGCAGTGGATGAGACCGAACTGTCTCGGCGTTCTGAACAGCTCGCGTTACTGCGCGTGGGCGAACAGCGGCCCAACGCGGGACGCTACTCCAGCCCAGGATGAGACGAGCCGACATCAGGGGTGCCAAACACTTCCGTCCGTGCGGACTCTTGGGAGGCTATCAGCCTGTTATCCCGGGTACTTTATCCGTTGAGCGATGAGATCGCTTCCATACGGAACCGCCGGATCACTAACTCTTTCATGCCTGCTCGACCGTCAGTCTT
>BNJV01001326.1_pt1 | contig 45078 bp, 48 predicted proteins | sample 8540591 | NCBI WGS metagenome assembly BNJV01 (sample SAMD00202457, study PRJDB9452) | human saliva metagenome | host: Homo sapiens
CCGAATTATCTATTTCTAATTTTGGCACATAGCCCCTTCTTCTACTTCTCTCAATCTCAGCTACATAATTTTTCTTTATCAATTTACTGCATTTTTTCTCCAGTAGCGAAATTTACAGTGACTTTCTCTATTCCATCTAAAGGAGTAGAAATCCTTCATCTTCTATATTTTCATGCGTTGCACAACTCATTCCTTCTAAGCCTTAGATATTCTCTCTCTTCAATACTAGAAACATAGAAACATGCCCCAATTTTCTACAATCTTTTCACCTTCAGTTCTCTATTTCCTTCTTTCTGACAGGTAAGTTTACTTGTCATAAGATTCACATTTAACATCTGATAAATTATCAACTTGTTTTAAATATCTTATTTATACTGCACAAGGCACAGCTCATCCCTTCAATTAAATATATTTCATTTTTACATATATTAATCACACCTATCTTTTAAATATTTTTATTTGTCTACAATTGTAGTCTTTTGTTATAAGTCATTATACTACCATCCTGAAACTCTAGTCAAAACAATATTTTAAATAATCAATGCTTAGCTATCATTGTAGATATGGGGCGGCTCAAAATCGTCATTTTACATAGAAATCTATTTTGGAAGTAATAAAATCTCATAATGGGTGGTTTTAATAGTCGAGACTTCATCTTCTCTCAACTAAGCTAAAACCATTAATAAAAACTATAAGATTAATTAAAATCTACAGCTTTAAAACTATTTAATTTTTTCTAATTTTTCAATTCATCTGACAGCAGTTTAGAAAAATCTTCTTGCAACTACTACAGTGTCAACAATATAGTCCTTAAAGTCCTTTTCTTATTAGTAAGCAACACAACTAGATACAGGATATATACTAAAAATATCGTTAATAGTCTACCAACTAGTTACGTGCAAAAACTATATCCCACTTAAGACCCTAACTTATCACCTTTATTAGTTTCTACTTTTGTCTTCATAATCATCTTACCTAAAGTTTGGAGTAAAAAGTAAGTCATCGCTATAAAATGGTAAAACATAACGATAACACTAACTAGAGATTCTTCTCCTAAAATCAAAATCTAGTTGTATTCAAAGTCCAAAACTAAAGGTATTCAATAAACTTCCAGCTACCACATAAATGTAATCATATCGATTAAATAGCACAACAAATCTTAAGAAACCTGCATAGAAATTTTTCCAGAAAGTTTATATAATCTTTCCGTATTTGGCAACAGAAAGGTCTTTTCTTTTTTTTTTATCAACTTTTCTTCCGTTACTTTAGCATCTTCGTTCTCAATAGTAGATTGTTCATTTGTATCATGTCAGTCGTCACCCATGAAGTTCATTAGAAGGGATCATTTGAAGGTTTATTATTATTTAATTCCATTTATTCATGCATAAAAAACCTCCTTATCCTAGTAACTACGTTCTACATTTGAATTCACTTCCTATTTAATTCAGAGATAAAACTTTTTATTGTAACAAATCAGAAATTAAACTTTCTTACGGTTTATCAGCTCTTAGTTCAGTACAATTGGATTAGATAGTATTTTTCTTCTTTTATTAAATCAATAAACTCATCTTCCATCCCACTTAGTTTGCTCAGCTGATTTGTTCTTTCACAGCTTGAGTTCAATATATATTCTACCATCAACAGTTCTTAACTTCATCTTCCATGAATTAGCTACCTTCAGCTAGCTTTTACAAATCTCTCATATGCTTCTTTGTTTTGTTCTTGTAAGATTTTTCTAGTTGATTCTGGTAAGTCTTCAGTTAAACCACCTGCTTTTTGATCTCAGAACGAACAGTTTCTTGATTCCCGTGATCGTTTAGGAATTTTTTGTACAGATACACCAACTCATGATTGCCCTAAAGAACCTAATTAGTTGTTTCCAGTATTCACAAGATTTTCTTAGCGGTGTAGATGCATAATATCCACGAAGCAGCTGTTTCTTCATTGAAACATAAACATCCTTACCACTATTTTTAATGCGTTATATAATTCAGCAGTTCATAAGCATACCACCCTGGTGAGTTTACCGATAATAATGTAAGCTTTAACATTAGGATTATTTTAGCTTCTTTGAATTTGATTCAATACAGACCCTCGTGAATAATAACATTCGTCATTTCAGAATTAATTTCACCTTCAATAGAAATCTTTTTGGTGTAACTGCTATCTCCTTTTAAGAGTTAACTTAGTAATACTTTGCTCTTGTAAAACTCTGTTAAATAACCGTTTAACTCTGACTCATCTTTTTATTATTGTTGTGAGTGATATAGTTCCTTTAATCGTAAAATACCACCAATACTACGACAATAACAGTTGATATCAACCTTTTATTTTTAAATTCATATTTTGTCCTCAAAACTTTATGTATTTTTTGTAAAAGGCCAGAGACAAACACTTTAACTATGTCCTAGCCTATTATATAGACTCTTAACTATATTTTCAAACCTTTTGCAGGTCACCCATTAGTTCTTCAGTAAACATACTATAGAATTTCCTTGGTTTTGTTGATTATTAACACACGATAGGTTCACCATTTAAAATGGTGAAATAATATAAGTGAGCAACTGAATTTACAATTTATCAATATCTGAAAATGGCAACTATATTATACTACATCTTTATAATTTCCTTCTGATGACACTTCTATTGTTTATGGTTGTCTCCTTCCCAAGAACTAAACGTGCATCTCCTGCCATTTCTCTTCAGTGAAGTTTAATCATGGAAGTTCCTTGGTTACTCGGTGTATACTCTTTAACTTTTGGTTTAAAGATTTACCAACTTTTCACAAATTGATAAAGGGTTTGTCACCTTTGTTTTTATTCCAATAAGCTGTACTTATTGTTTTAGCTTCTTCTTTTCTCTGTTTTCTTCAGATAATCCAGTAACAGTTAGTGTACGTTGAAGTTCACTTCTTTCAGACCTTTTTCTGAGCCTCGTCTTTATTAAGGTGATTTCCAACATCTACCTTTATTCTCTAAGTTTCAGTAGGATTATATTCAATTTCAGGTTTTCAAAATTTCTTAGTAACCCCATCATCCATCTCCTTTACAGATTTCTACAATATCAACATTCTTACCTTGTCTGTTGAGAAAATTTTCGCCTTAGCCTAAGGTCCAACCTTATATGATCAGATGAACTACCTTATCATCTTTCTTAGAATTTAAAATAATAAACTCACAGCAATATACATATTAAAAGAAATGCAACTATAAATCCAGTTTCGATATGACTATTCTGGGTTTCTCTTTTAGTTTCTTGTTTTATTCATCAGTATTTTCTTGATTACATTAGAATAATTATCATTTTCCTTGAAATTATTATTAACAAACTGATCATATTGACCATTCTCCTTATCAAAATTAGTTTGATCATTCTCAATGTAATTACCATCTGGTCGTAATAACCATTTGTCATAAAGGAATCCATTTGATCCATAATATTAACCCACGGTGCAAATTCATTATTATTTTGATTATTTCCATCATTTGAATAAAATTACCATTTCAGTCATATTAACCATTTGAAATCTAGTTCCATTTGGATCATAATGGCCATTGGAATAGTTTCATCTTGATCATAATAACCGTTTGATATATAGTTCCCATTCTCGTCATAATATCCATAAGAATAAGTTTCCATTTTCATCATAATAACCATTTGATCATTTATTCATTTGATTGCTTTTGATTAGTATCTCTATTCATAATTACTCACTTTCCTCTCTCTCTTCTGCATAAGTTTTCCAATCCCAGACTTGTTATATCGTTTCCTTAAATGCAAGTTCCGCCGTTCCTGTTTGTCCATGCTCTATGTAATAATTACCTCAATAGTTGAGACATCACGTGTGTCTCGTTCATTTTCATCAGCATCTTCAACTTCTATAGTGGTGCCCAGATGTATGGAAATGAAACGATATCAGCATACTTGCATCAATGCTTCCAGATTCCCTAAGGTCACTCATCATAGGACGTTTATCTTGCCTCGACTCAACTTTTCTGTGATAGCTTCGAGATGAGCTTACTGTAACTGGCATTCTAGTTCCCTCGCCATCCTGTTTTCGACTACAGGATATCTGAGATACCTCTTGTTTGCCCTATTATCTGTTCTCTTACTTCCCTTTGAAAGTTGCTGAAGTAATCGATAACTACTAGATCTAGACCATGTTCTGCTTTTTAATAACTCGTTTGCTTTTGACTTCGTCACTTTATTAAAAGCACTACTCCTCCAATAAAGACATTCTTCTGATTTTAAGAAATGAACCCGCTGTTTTCAAGTTTCATTAGGTCATCGTATCTAGATTTCCTCATTTAATCCAGGAATCTATCATTCCCTCACTGCAAATCATCCACGAAAGAACAAGCTAGGTCCGCACCCATCTAACGAGAGATGGTAATGCCACTGTTCTCTCTCATCTTCTGAGACGAGGATCCCAGCGATATTTGAGATCGCAGTATTTAGCGCAAATGCTGTTTCACCATCGCCAGGACGGGCTGCAAGGGATAATTAAATCCCTGCATACCTACAAAGCATGACTAGATACTCCCATATCCTGACGGATTTCAGCTACATTCACGACCTTCTCCTGCCATACGAGCTAGAGATCTCTTTTAAATACTTCTACATCAGTAACATCTTTCATGTTCTTAAACTGAGATGTCTTGGCTCGCTCCTCCGCACGGTCCAGCAGTCGAATAACATGTAGCCGTTCTAAAGAGTCTATGTCAGCATTTCCTTGATTCATCTCTTCAGTGCTACTTTAATAAAGTGCCGCTCAGATTTTCTCTGTATATCAGAGATATCTACTAAAGTTCGCATGGTACGTCTATATTTCGAGAACTTGGGGTAATATCATTACAGAGTCCTACTATATAGATGAGGCATCCACGTGTTCTGAGATACTTCCCACTATTATTTATTTCTTCAAAAATCGTAGTGGTGTCGAGGTATTATTATCTCATTTCATCTAAACGTAGAAATAGCACTGTAAAATATCTTTATCTCGTTCATCTTAGAGTCTTCCCGGATCAGCCGTTGCCTTTGACTTCTACTAATTTCTCTAGGCTAACTTGTCGAGCCCCTAATAGCGCAGTGTTCATGCCATTTGTAACGACCAGTCTATGATGATGTTCATATTGTCACGTCCGTTCTTTACTATTGCTCCACCACGTGAGACTTTCAATTAGTTCCTTCTACTTGAGGTGTAGTTTTTGATTTTAACATTTGTGTATATCCTAAAAGATTGGATACCGTGTAGTAGGTCGATTTTTCTTATCAACTTTTAAGGTCGTATTGTTTCTTAGTTCTTCAACAATTTTGTTTAGAAGATACTGATCCGAATAGTCTTCCACCTTCTCCAGATGACTTTGTAGTCACTTCAAGACCTGCTAATTGTTTCACCAAGTAAGTTAGCCGAACTAATTCTTCTTGTTTGTCTTTTTCAACACGTTTTTGTTGTCCTTTAAATTAGTGTTGCCATATTAGCGTTTGTTGCTGCTACAGCTTTCTATGTTAGTTTATTAAGATTTTGCATATCCATCGCAATTTCCTTAACATCTCCTACCTTTTCCTTTCGACGTCTTCTAAAATATAACTTTCATTTTCAGTTTCTCCTTTTATCTATGATTTGTTTGAGTTTTATGATAATATTCTATCGATGGCATCATTTAGTCGCTCCTAATAGCTTCATCTAGATTAATCCCCTCTATCTGAGTTACTGCGTAGCAGAGATGACCCTCCGCCACCGAGCTCCTCCACATTAAGTTGAACATTTATATTTACCTAATGAGTCTTGCTGAGAATACCTAACTTTGCTTCTTCTAGATATCCTGCTAGCAAAACTACATTTCAATTTCGCAGAGTCAGGAAGTAAAGTCTGCACTTTGAGGCAAAGCATTACATTTGTGTAATATTTATCTTCAGGGGCTTTTGCCATGATAATTTCCTGGTGACTTCTGGATAGGGAGAATTGTGAACTTATTTCACTATTCATGAGTTCTCAAATGGTTCTTTTAGAATCGTTTTTACTCTCTGATTGGATCATGCCATTGCTTCGTGATATAGCAGCTGCATCAGGCGTTCTAGATCCTGTTCTTATTGAGAAAGTTCTGAGTATCTTACCACTATTCCACCAAAGCATGATAGTTGCATGCAATGGGGAGTGATCTATCTTAGTTTTGATTCTCTATTAACTCTGCAATCAACTCTGATAGATGATGATGCATACAGGTTCAATGTATATGTTAGCAATGGATTCGTAATTATATCCTCACCACGTCTGCTGATGGTCAATTATTAACTTTTCTATTAGCTTTAGATAGTATCGCTGCATCAATAACACGTGAGGGCGTCAAGTATCCTGCAACGATTAAATGTTGTCTGAGAGTCATAAGCTCATGCTTCATCACTGTCGACAAACACTCTCGACAATTATGTTCATCTGACTATCTATTTCAAACATCACTGAATCGTCTCATCTCTAGTGACTTTCATTTGAAAATAATGTATAGCTCTTCTACTTTCGACTGTAGAGTATATATACCTACGCATGCTCCAACAACATCGAAAAGTCAGGTCGTATGCCCCATTACGATTATATCTTATCCACTCTCCCTCACATTATCAGCCACGCATTGGGCACAACACGCGCCTTAATTTCTAGTACGTCTCCTGTGGGTTTGTTTTACCACGTAAAATCTAATCGTACCATCAGCATCCTTTCACTGGCACTAGTCTCCTCCGCCTAAACGCTGGGTCAGAAGTGAGACTCTTCGCAAGTTCTCTAACTCTGGTAAAGAAATCTGTCCCCATGCACGCACCTATACTCGATGGTCGTTGCATCGAACTCCCTCCTTTTAGATTTCTAATAGTCTCTAAAATCTGGATACACTTTTTCTATTTTCTTTAAAATCTTTTGACATTTAAAAGTCCAATGAAATCTATCGTCATCTGATTCTTTTTAGATAAATACTATTCTTCTTGGCCCAATCTGTCAAAGTAGCAACTACAGTAGCATCTAATCTACTCCCTGCAACTTCGTCTTCTAATGAATCATAAACATCTTCACATAATTATCAAGACTTAGATTAAGAATAGCGTGGCCTTGTATCTCTAAATCTTTGCATTACTACTGCTTTCTGTAATATCAAAAGAAATATAACCACTATCTTTTTGGTAATTTTACTTTATAAAATATTTACCAAAATTTCAAACTGATTGTCTACGGCGTTTCTAGATTAAATAACTCTAAATTTCCGGCATAAGTTCTAAGATATTTAGACCTTTTATCTCTTCAACTTTAATATTTTATATATAAAGTTATTAGCCCATTCTATATTCTTATTTTCATCTCAATACGATTATACCGATAGGAAACTTATTAATTCCTTTTTCTGATGAATCTTTTAATTCTATTTGGTTAATTTACTATATATACCTCTCCGTCTGTTCTACAGATCCTTCTGTAGAATATAGAATACGAAATAGATAAGACCAATCAATAAAGTAAATAACTAAAGCTATAATACTCAAATATATCACACAGTATTGCCTATTAGAAAAATAGTTGAAATTATCAATTCATATTTTACTTTTCTTTATCACTCACATCTATCTCCCTTCTTCATAATATACTACGCTTCTCTTAATTTGAATATACTGTCATATAAAACCATAATTCAAAGATCGGACTAGATTAACATTACAACAAATGTAATATGGTTTTGCTATAGTAGCCTGATTCTTGAGTGATTTCGATAAAGAAGATACTGCTAAATAAATCCATTTAGAATAAATGCTAATGCTAATATCACCCTGATATTTTCTGGAATAGATATATTCCAAAAACTATATTTATTTTCATCTAATCCATCTCAAATAGATAAGTGTGATTAAAGTAACTACAATATATATATATACCACTTTTTGGACTTAACTGTTATACGACTAAATTTTTGGAAAGCTGGAATAATCACATATTCTCTAGCTAATAAAGCGTATATTTTACTATTATTAAACTATATACAAATAATATTATATATAAAGTTACTGGAAATGATTTCTCTGTATACTTGAGAAAACTTTCTAAAACTAAATTTTTATCTACACTTTTGATTCATCTCTACCATTGAATTTACATGATTATTAATAAACTCCAAAATCTGTTTACTATCTATATTTATATTACCTAATCTTTATGAGATAAAAATACATATATAGCATTCCTAAAAATAATACTGTCGCTATTGACTACCACTAAAAATAGCTTTGATAAACGTAAATCTATAGTTTTATATATTATATATGCAGCAACCATGATGATCCCAAACCAAAAACTATCATAATTTGGGGATGCCAACATCGCTAATATTATCCCCCTAGACAATCAACGGAAGATATAATTTCAATCCTTTTGGCTCAAGTACGTATGTAAGAGGAAACACAGAAAGAAATGCTGCAACAATTTCAATATTTAGTAGTGTTCCTAATAATAATAATATATACCCTACAGAATATGCAAATATTTTTAAATTACTAGGTTCTTTAAAGAAAAAATCTATTTAACATTGCTTTTGCAATTTCTTTTTGTCAATAAATCTGAAATGTTATTATCCAAATTAACACTCCTTTTTCGTTTTTATAATACCCTTAAAAGCAACTCTAACTATATAGGTATCTTTATTATTATATCAAATTTCAGAGTTTTTAAAGAAAAATAAAAAGTATTAACATACTGTTATAACAAAAATATGCTTGAGATAACTTTTTGATATAATTCGTCCTTTTAAAATTATTTATAAGTAGAAAAGAAGAGTGACTCAAAAATCGCTAATTTCGAAGAAATCGATTTTTGTCAGTCACCCTGCACAGGTTATTAGATATCAAAAAGCTTTTATAAAGCGAATTTAGATATCAATGAACCACTACGTCTATGAGTTCTCATATACGCTGTTATAAAAATCTGGGACTTTAGGTTCAGGCCCTCTAATCCATATTATAAAGAACCCGATAAAAACCCCAAAAGACCTCAGGAACGAAATTATCGCTCGAGATCTTTCTTTTATATTACCTTATCGTATAAAAATCTATCTTCAAAACACTTTTCAGTACTTCTAACTAATATGTATTCTTTAGATTAATCTTCTTTTCTTCTTGTTGCTAAGAACAGTGTGAATAATAAAGTTCCACCTAGATAGATAGATGCATTATAACCTTCTTCCACCTGTCTCAGCTAATTTTTAACACGAGTGTTAGCTTGTGGTTGATTTACATTAACTGATGGTACCATTTCTGTTACTGGAGGTACAGTTCCATTTTCTGGAGTTACTGGTACTTCTGGTGTTGGTTGTGCTGGTACTTCAGTACTTTTAATTCTGGTACTTCAGTAACCTCAGGCATTCCTGGTGACTCCACCTTTGAGATTCTGGTTTTTCATGTACTTCTAGCATACCTGGCACTCCACCTTTGAATTCTGGTAATTCGTGAACCAGTGGTTCTGGCATTGCAAACGTTGGTCCAGCTGGATTATTGTTTACTGGAGGTACTGGTTTGTCATTGCATCCACAGTTTCCATCTTTTTCCGTCTTTACCATCACGTCCATCTTTTCCGTCTTTACCATCACGTCCATCTTTTCCGTCGTCCGTCTCTTCCATCTTTAACAACTGTTTTTGTTGCAGAACCATCTGAATTGATGATTGTGATTGTGTGACTTCCATCATTATTATTTTTTAACTGTTACAGTTGGTGATACTCCATCTTTTCCGTCTTTACCATCTTTAATAACAGATTTGTATTCACGTCCATCAGAATCTACGATTGTTAATGTATGAGTTCCATCTCCATTATCCACGATATTAGCTTTTTGGTGATTTACCGTCAAAGATTGTAGTATTAGTTTCTTTACCGTCTGCTCCTGTAACTTTAATAGTGTAGTGAACCATTGTTGTTATCAATCACTTCTAGTTTTGGTGATTTTCCATCACGTACTGTTGTAGTTGTAGTAGTTCCATCAGAGTTAACGATTGTAACTGTGTGAGTTCCATCTCCATTATCTACTACTTTTGCTGTTGGTGATTTTCCATCACGTACTGTTGTTTCAGAAACTGTTCCGTTTCCATTTTCTACACGGATAGTATAAGTACCGTCTTGATTATCTCCTAACTGTCTCGCTACTAGGGTGATTTTCCATCTTTAATTATTGTTTCAGTAGTAGTTCCATCACCATTTTAGAACTGTAATTTTGTGAGGTTCCATTTTTGTTCGTCAGTTATTGTTACTTTTGGTGATTTTTCCATCACGTACTGTTGTTTCAGTTGTAACACCTTCTGGGTTTGTAATAACGATTGTATGACTTCGTCTCCGTTATCACGAACTGATGCTGTTGGAGTACGTCCATCTACTCCCATCACGACCATTCTTAACAACAAATTCATTCTTAGTTCCATCTGGGTTTGTGATTGTTACTGTGTGGCTTCCATCTGGGTTTTAGTAGTTGTTGCTGTTGCAGCTTTACCGTCTTTACCATCTTTGATGATAGCATTAATAACATTACCATCTCCATCCGTAACTTTAACTGTATGAGTTCCATCATTGTTATCAGTTACTTCAACTTTTTGAGTCTTACCATCTTTACCGTTTTTAACAACGATATCTTTAGGTTGTCCACCTGGATTTGTGACTGTAATTGTATGACTACCGTCTGGATTTTCTGTAGTTGTAATGGTAGCATTTTTCACCATTTTTACCATCTTTTACAACTGTAGTTGATTCAGAACCATCAGGATTTCGAACTGTGATAGTGTGTGCCATCTCCATTATCTTTTTGTATTAATAGTTGGAGCTGAGCCATCACGTCCATCGATACCGTTATAAATATCTTTACTATTTAATACTTTGTCGATACCTTCATCGTATACTCCGTTGTCATTAACATCATCATAAAGCTGTAACTCGGATACCATTACGAGTTGGAGTTGAAGATTGCATCTGTAGCTCTTCTAGATCTTGAAGGTGAAGTAATATCTTCTACTTTAATTTTTGGTGCACGTCCGTCTTTACCGTTGTCACCTTTTTCACCTTTTCACCAGTGGTTCCTTGAGGCCCACGGATGTTACCGATCTTATCCCAAGTTCCGTTATTTTTCTTATAAACGTCTCCTGTATTAGCATCGATAAATGTGTCACCATCTTTTACCATCTTTAGCAGTTGGTGCCATAACTCCACTTAGTAATTCAGCACCATTACGTCCGTCATGACCATCTTGACCTGCCGCACCGTTTACACCATCTGTACCATCTACGTCCATTTGTACCATTCAAGATATCACTTGTACCAATTAATTCATCCACACCTGGATCGTATTTACCGTTACCATTATTATCATAGTATGCTGTAATACAGGTACCATCTACTGGTTGTGACTCTGTAGTTGCTGGTTGTGAACCTGTTGCATCTGTAGTAGTTGGTTGTGACTCTGTTGAGTCTGTAGCTACTGGTTGAGCTGCTGTAGTTACCTCATCTAGGTTTTCTCCTCACTACTTTGCTCTTCTTGCACTTCTTGATGTTCCAGAAGGTTGTGGATTAACAGCTAATCCTGTACCTCTTCTCACTGCATCCACTAATGCATTTAAGTCAATATGTGGTGTACGTCCATCTTTACCATCTTTAACAACGAATGATACTGGATCTTTACCTGGTGCTAGTAAACGTAACAATCGTGCTACGTCCATCTGCTCCACGTTGAGTTGTAACAGTAGGTGTGTTTCCATCTTGTCCTGCTTCACCTTTCAAGCTCCATCATTGATAAGAACTTTAGTGGGTTGTGAACCATCATGGTTATCTATTGTGATTTCTACACCTTTATTTCCATCTTCTTTACGAACAGCCGTTACTGTTGGTGATACTCCATTTAGACCATCTTTTATAACTGCTAATGGTTTTCCGGGTTTTTAATGGTTGTCCTGGGTTAGCTGGATCTTCTTGATAAACTTTTGTTTCAGTTCCAGTCTTAACAGCTACTGAGTGATTTTACCATCACGTCCATCTGCTCCTTTTTCCCCATCTTTAATCATTTCTGATCCTAGAAGTTCATCAGTTCCTGGAGTATATCTTCCATCACCATTCTCATCTGTATAGAATGTAACGATTGTATGTGATGGATTACCATTTTGTCCTTCAACACGTAATAACTCAACTTTTGGAGTTTTTCCGTTTAAACCATTTTCTCCATTTTTCACATTTACTGTTACAGAATCTTTTCCTGGTACAGTGAATGTTATATCAAACTGTTACCATCTTTACCTGGTTTTTACAGTTACTTCTGGAGTTTTCCATCTTCTCCTTTTTCACCTTGAAGACCTTTGTCTCCTTTTGGTCCTTTGATGTTTCCTTCTTTTTCCCATGTTCCGTTATTCTTAACGAATACGTCTCCTGTTTCTGTATTTACGTATTTATCTCCGTCTTTACCTTGTGTTGGTTCTGGATTTACTTTTCCGTTTAATACATCTTTTCCCATCGCGTCCGTCTCTTCCGTCACGTCCTGCTGCTCCGTCACGTCCGTCGCGTCCTGCTGGTCCTTGGGCTCCGGCTTGTCCATCACGTCCTTGAAGACCTTGTTCTCCTTTGTCTCCTTTTTGGTCCTTTGATGTTTCCTTCTTTTTCCCATGTTCCGTTATTCTTACGTAATACATCTCCTGTTTCTGTATTTACGTATTTATCTCCGTCTTTACCTTGTGTTGGTTCTGGATTTACTTTTCCGTTTAATACATCTTTTCCATCACGTCCGTCTCTTCCGTCACGTCCTGCTGCTCCGTCACGTCCATCGCGTCCTGCTGGTCCTTCGTGCTCCGTCATTTCCCACGTTCACCTTGAAGACCTTGTTCTCCTTTGTCTCCTTTTGGTCCTTTGATGTTTCCTTCTTTTTCCCATGTTCCGTTATTTTTAACGAATACGTCTCCTGTTTCTGTATTTACGTATTTATCTCCATCTTTACCTTGTTTTTGGTTCTGGATTTACTTTTCCGTTTTAATACGTCTTTTTCCATCACGTCCGTCTCTTCCGTCGTCCTGCGGCTCCATCACGTCCATCGCGTCCTGCTGGTCCTGTGCTCCGTCATTTCCGCGTTCACCTTGAAGACCTTGTTCTCCTTTGTCTCCCTTTTGGTCCTTTGATGTTTCCTTCTTTTTCCCATGTTTCCGTTATTTTTAACGAATACGTCTCCTGTTTCTATGTTACGTATTTATCTCCATCTTTACCTTGTTTTGGTTCTGGATTTACTTTTCCGTTTAATACGTCTTTTCCATCACGTCCGTCTCTTCCGTCACGTCCTGCGGCTCCATCCACGTCCATCGCGTCCTGCTGGTCCTTGTGCTCCATCTTGTCCACGTTCACCTTGAACACCTTGAGACTCCTTTGTCTCCTTTTGGTCCTTTGATGTTTCCTTCTTTTTCCCATGTTCCGTTATTTTTAACAGAACATCTCCCTGTTCTGTATTTACGTATTTATCTCCATCTTTACCTTGTTTTTGGTTCTGAGTTTACTTTTCCGTTTAATACGTCTTTTCCATCACGTCCGTCTCTTCCGTCACGTCCTGCGGCTCCATCACGTCCATCGCGTCCTGCTGGTCCTTGATGCTCCATCTTGTCCACGTTCACCTTGAACACCTTGAGCTCCTTTGTCTCCTTTTGGTCCTTTGATGTTTCCTTCTTTTTCCCATGTTCCGTTATTCTTAACGATACGTCTCCCTGTTTCTGTATTTACGTATTTATCTCCATCTTTACCTTGTTTTGGTTCTGGATTTACTTTTCCGTTTAATACGTCTTTTCCATCACGTCGTCTCTTCCGTCACGTCCTGCAGCTCCATCACGTCCATCGCGTCCTGCTGGTCCTTGTGCTCCATCTTGTCCACGTTCACCTTTGAACACGCACGAGACCTTTGTCTCCTTTTGGTCCTTTGATATTTTCCTTCTTTCCCATGTTCCGTTATTTTTAACTGAATACGTCTCCTGTTTCTGTATTTTACGTATTTATCTCCATCTTTCCTGTGTTTTGGTTCTGGATTTACTTTTCCGTTTATACGTCTTTCCATCGCGTCCGTCTCTTCCGTCACGTCCTGCGGCTCCATCACGTCCATCGCGTCCTGCTGGTCCTTGTGCTCCATCTGTCCACGTTCACTTGAACACCTTGAGCTCCTTTGTCTCCTTTTTGGTCCTTTGATGTTTCCCTTCTTTTTCCCATGTTCCGTTATTTTTAACGAATACGTCTCCTGTTTCTGTATTTTACGTATTTATCTCCATCTTTACCTTGTTTTTGGTTCTGGATTTACTTTTCCGTTTAATACGTCTTTTCCATCACGTCCGTCTCTTCCGTCACGTCCTGCGGCTCCATCACGTCCATCGCGTCCTGCTGGTCCTTGTGCTCCATCTTGTCCACGTTCACCTTGAGACACCTTGAGCTCCTTTTGTCTCCTTTTGGTCCTTTGATGTTTCCTTCTTTTTCCCATGTTCCGTTATTCTTAACGAATACGTCTCCTGTTTCTGTATTTACGTATTTATCTCCATCTTTACCTTGTTTTGGTTCTGGTTACTTTTCCGTTTAATACGTCTTTTCCATCGCGTCCGTCTCTTCCATCGTCCTGCAGCTCCATCACGTCCATCGCGTCCTGCTGGTCCTTGTGCTCCATCTTGTCCAGTTCACCTTGAACACCTTGAGCTCCCTTTGTCTCCTTTTTGGTCCTTTGATGTTTCCTTCTTTTCCCATGTTCCGTTATTCTTAACGAATACGTCTCCTGTTTCTGTATTTACGTATTTATCTCCATCTTTACCTTGTTTTGGTTCTGGATTTACTTTTCCGTTTAATACGTCTTTTTCCATCACGTCCGTCTCTTCCGTCGTCCTGCGGCTCCATCACGTCCATCGCGTCCTGCTGGTCATGTGCTCCATCTTGTCCACGTTCACCTTGAACACCTTGAGCTCCCTTTGTCTCCTTTTTGGTCCTTTGATGTTTCCTTCTTTTCCCATGTTCCGTTATTTTTAACGAATACATCTCCTGTTTCTGTATTTACGTATTTATCTCCATCTTTACCTTGTTTTGGTTCTGGATTTACTTTTCCGTTTAATACGTCTTTTTCCATCACGTCCGTCTCTTCCGTCACGTCCTGCGGCTCCATCACGTCCATCGCGTCCTGCTGGTCCTTGGATCCCTTCACGTCCGTCACGACCTTGAAGACCTTGTGATCCCTTGTGGTCCTGCTTCTCCTTTTATACCTTGTGGTCCTTGTGCTCCATCTTGCCCTTTATCACCTTTAAGACCTTGTGGTCCTCTAATATTACCGATTTGCTTCCAGTTTTTCGCCTTCTTTTTTGTAAACATCACCAGTAGTTGCATCGATATAAGTGTCACCGTCTTTTTACCATCTTTAGCAGTTGGCGCAGTAGCTCCACTTAGTAATTCAGCACCGTTACGTCCGTCTGCTCCAGAAGCTCCATCTGCCCATTACGTCCATTTGTACCATTCAAGATATCACTTGTGCAATTAATTCATCACACCTGGATCGTATTTACCGTTACCATTATTATCATAGTATGCTGTAATACAGTACCCTCTACTGGTTCGTGATGCTGAGTGCTGTAGATGAGAGTCTGCTAATGCTCTTCTTACTCTTCACTTCTTTGATTATTAATTCTTACTGCTGCTTCTGCTAATGCATTTAAGTCAATAGTTGGTGTACGTCCATCTTTACCATCTTTTATGTTGCTACAACAGGCTCTTCACCAGGAACTGTAGATGTAATGTCAATTACTACGACCGTCTGCTCCACGAGCAGTTGTAACTTTAGGAGTAGCTCCCTTGTCACCTTTCTCACCTTTTGCACCATCTGCAATCACAACTTCTTTTTAATTTTTATCTGGATTATCTAACTCATTATTACCATTTTTCATCATAATAGAAAATAACTGTTGTTGTTTTAGCTTCTTCATTTCTATTTGTTGCAACTAATGGAGATTTTCCATCAAATCCATCTCTTACAACAGTATTGAGTCACATTTCCTCTACCATCATTAATAGTGATTGTGTGTGTACCATCAGCTTTATTATCTTTAACAGTAACTGTTGGAGTAACTCCATCACGTCCTGCTTCTCCAGTTAATCCGCGTTCTCCTTGGTCACCTTTTTCACCTTTCGCTCCTTGTGCTCCAGTTAGTCCACGTTCTCCGCGATCACCTTTTCACCTTCTCGCTTGCGCTCCAGTTAATCCACGTTCTCCTCGGTCACCTTTTTCACCTTTGCTCCTTGCGCTCCAGTTAATCCACGTTCTCCTCGGTCACCTTTTTTTCACCTTTTGCTCCTTGCGCTCCAGTTAATCCACGTTCTCCTCGGTCACCTTTTTCACCTTTTGCTCCTTGCGCTCCAGTTAATCCACGTTCTCCTCAGTCACCTTTTTCACCTTTTTGCTCCTTGTGCTCCAGTTAATCCACGTTCCCCTTGGTCACCTTTTCACCTTTCGCTCCTTGTGCTCCCAGTTAGTCCACGTTCTCCTCAGTCACCTTTTTCACCTTTTGCACATCTTTAATATCTATATTTTGAATAAGTTCATCTACACCTTCATTATAGATACTATTTCCATCTTTATCTAAGTAGAATGTTAAGTGATTAGTATCACCAACTTTATTTTGATCAACTCTAGGTTTTACTACTTCTGGTTTTTCTACTAAGTCTTTTGCTACACCAATTTTAGAGACAATACATTGGTTGTGCTTCTCTTGAAATAGTATTACTAATTGGTAATCCTAGAACTGTTTCTTCTCCGAATTTATGTACTTTATAAGTTGTTGACGTTCACCATTAACACCGTCTCTAACTTTTTGTTTCACCTTCTGCCAATTTTAGTTGTTGGTAGATAGATTGTTTTGAAAGTCAATCGCTTCAGTAAAAAGTTCTTCTTCCTGCAGCCCTCCTGTTGGGTTTGCATCTAAGTATAATGGACGCTCTTTAAAGTAATAGTTTGAATTACTATAAGGGTCATTAATAGTAGCTTCACTTCCTCCACCTTGGTTAACGTTAAATGTCGTTGGTTGTAATCTAAATGATAGATCTCCATTTACATTACTGAAAGGTAAGAAGAATTTTATTAATTGATTTTGTCTAGTATCTACTGAACTTGCTAAAGTATATCCAGAATGAGACATAAAGTTTTTGCCCCTTAACAATACTAGGATTCCCAGTGGTCCCTGATACACTTCTTAATTGTGGTGCAGCAAAACCATTACCTGTGTGAAGGATAAAATTATTTCTTACAAATTCTCCACTTCCAGGACTTTGGTAATTAATAGACACATCAATACCATTTCCTCTACGAGTTGTTGTTACATCATAATGAATTGGATGAGCACCACGTGCAGATCCCTCACCTCTAAATGCATGAGTGCCATTACTTATATCTGTTGGTTCAATTGCATCTTCAAGTCTTAAACGTTCAACCTTATTATGATTAGTTGTTGCTCCAGCTGATGCATTCACTGTATTAGTAGGTGTTGCCGCTGGATGATTTGTCGGTTGACTCGGCGCTGGACGGCTTGGTCCACGTCTTCCTGCAGCTCTAAATCCACTATATCCTTCTGTACTAGAAACAGCCGCTCTAGCAGCATTAGCTTTCTCTTGTTTCAGCTTTTGGCGCTGCTAGCTACTGCTTTTTCTTTAGGCGCTATGCAGTTTCAACTGGTTTATTTTCTGTACCAGTAGCTGCTACATTAGTGCTTTTCTCTTTTTCTACAACTGTTGTTATAGCCTTTTCCCACTTATTAGCCGTGGTACTACCTCCACTTTCTGTTGCAACAGCTTGTGAAACTGTTTGAGATGAATCCAGTTTCAGCTGCTTGAGCATCAGCTCCTCCTAAAAAGAAAAAGCCCTGATAATATCAGCAACACTTGCGGCTCCTACGTTATACTTACGAATACCGTAACGATTAAACTTCTCGGTAGTATTTTTCATCTATCTTCCAAATTAGTTTTTGATTTATTCTTCATTGTTAAACTCCTTTTCCCTGCAATAAATGTATTTTTAGGTCCATTTATTAAAACCTGTTATGATTCGTCACAAAATGTACACCTAAAAACGGCAGCTTTTTATGATGATAATATATAAATCATTGCCTAAAAATATACACCTAAACTACTATATGTCAAGAATATTTTTAAAAGCTTATTATTTATTTGCTAAAAATATTAATATAGATACAATAGTGTGAACCTTTTTATCTGGATACCTTTTTAAATCCTTTATATCAAGGCTATAGATATTCTTAAGCAATATTTTATTTTTATATTTTTAGATATTAAAAATACTAAAACTGCTATAATCCATGAATTTTCACATTAATATTACGTTAGATTATATGACATAGTATTTAGTGATTCTTTTTCATAATGTTTATGTAAATCAAATACCTCCACTGTATTAGTCATAATTATTACAGTGTTTTATTTATTTCACTATTCTATTAAATATTTTTATCTACACTATAAAAATATCACAAACAGTTTAACTAAATTTAGAATAAATCATCAGGAAGTTAACGTATTAAATTTTCTGTACCAATATTTACAAAATACATATAATATCTAAACATAATAATTCTATATTTAATGTGAAAATAATATAAATCTATCTTTCATATTGATATTATTCATTAGTTTTTAACATTATTAGACTTGAAATAACAATAAATTAGAAATATTTTAATATAGATTTAGAAATTTAAGATTGTTAAACTATAATATAATTATTTTTAATAGAAAATCATGTTTATAATTGACAAAAACACTATTCAACTTATCATATTTAATAAGAGATACATTTTAATTTTGTATTTATATTTTTGCATTACTATTAATATTAAATGCATTTATTATACTTAAGAAAAGGGTCATATGAAAAATATATTATTACTATCGTAACAGTTACTTTAGTGAGTTTTAACTGTAGCTATAGGTGGATTTTTATTATTTAACTAAAGATGATAAAGGCAACAGCACCCTAATTCATCTACCAAAATCAAAATTCTAAATCTTCAGCTACTAAAGAAAACGATAAAATAAGAACGACGAAAATAAATCATCAACTTTGGGAAAAACTCCAGAAACAGTTACTGGAACCTACAGTTATTAACGGTATTATTTTAGCTAACAAAAACATCCACTACCTGCTAACCTGATAATCCTGAGAAAATCCTACAGCAAGACAAAAAGTTAACAAAATTAATCAGCGATGCTCAAGCATTAGGACTTAACGTTTCTAATCAAGTATCTGGTTTTAGGGCTTATGACACTCAAGCTGGTCTTTACAGCAATTATGTAGCTGCTCATGGAAAACAAGAAGCAGACAGATTCTCAGCTCGCCCTGGATACAGCGAACACCAAACAGGTCTGGTTTTCGACTTAGTCGATAATCAAGGACAACTATTGAGGAGCTGAAGGGACTAGTGAAAGTAGTAAAAAGCTGCTGAATGGTTAGCTAACAACGCTCACAAATACGGATATATTGTCGGATATAAAACCACGAATTCGTAGATAAAAACTGGATACATGGAAGAGAGTTGGCACATCCGCTATGTTGGAGAAGAAGTAGCTAAAAACAATTCATGAAAAATATTTCACTTGAAGAGTATTTAAACGCTCCGGGTGGAGATTCGCAAACTAGAATATAATTAATAAAGGAGAATTAAATGAATAAAAATAGTCAAGGTCCAAATAACCAAAACTTCAATAATCAAAATTTTTGATCCTAACTATAATTACGATCCTAATATGAATAATACTCAATATAATAATCAAGGATACAATCAACAATATCAAAACACTCAGTATCAAAATTTTCGAACAACCCCAAGATTATAACAATCAACAACAAAACTCACAATGTTCCTCCCTATATATGGAAGAACCTAAAGAGAAAGTATTATTCCTGTTGTATTAACAGCCATAATCACTTTTTGTTGTATTAGTCGTCGCTCTATATTTCGGATACAACAAATTCTTAAAAAGAAAAATGTTATCGACTTAGCAACATATGAAAGTGAAATTTCGAACTTACGGTGCTGAAGGGTGAGGAAAACCTGAAGTTGATATTAAAAAGTTCCTGAAGTTGCTAACTCAAATGCGGAAATCTCAAACTTATTATCAAACCCAGACATCTCATTTGATAAACAAAAGTAATTTAAAAAATGGTGACAAAGTAAAGTAACTATTTCATTAAATAAAAACACAGTAAACAAATTAAAACTTAAAACAACAGGAGAATTTAAACGTACATTCACTGTTAATGGTTTAAAACAGAAAAAGCTAAAGAAAAAGAAACTATTATTGTTAAAGAAAGTTCTCTAAACCTTCAAAGCTCTTCAAGTTCTGAAGTCGTCGTAGTGATGAGCGTACTGTTTACGTTAGACCATCAGCCGGAGTTAACTTAAGGTTCTTCAAATGAGTTCAAGTAGCATCATTACTGCTATTCCAACTGGACGTTCTGTCTATCAACACTATATCGAAGGAATTCAGATGGTGAAGCATGAGCTTACGTTTCATACGGAGAGTAACGGTTGGATTAGAGCAGACCTAATCGGATAATAAATTTAAAACAAAAAGTTGATTCACAAAAATCGTGAATCAACTTTTTATTAATTATCTCTAACTTTGAATCTTAACCATAATCATACTTACTAGAGTTATTCCCTATTACTATTAGGAATATCGCTCTACTTTGAGTGAAACCAAATAATCCATTTTTACATGTTTAGCAATCCAAACATAAACATAATCTCCGTAATAGATTCCTAGCGCAAAAGAATGCTTGATATATTCCCATACTTACATTACGATACTCTCTGTCAAAATATTGCATAGCAAGTGAAATCAGCGCATATACGCACCTCCATACCCTAATCCATTAAGTATATAACTGAAATAAATAACATACGGATTATTTACATACTAACGCTATTATGTAAAACGATAATGAACATCCCTAATAAGAATAGTAACGTTTTTGAATACCCCATTTTCTAGTGAAATACACTCCACAAGAACGCCCGCAATAAAGCTGAGGTACTGCAAAAACAGCATCCATATAAGCTAGCATAAGCGGTGTCATATTTAGCTCAGTTTTACCATATGCAATCATGTTTTGCTCCGCTTGGTGAGAATTTAATAAATGAAAGTAGCAACGCTAGTAAACAGATATAAATAAAACTCTTATGCTTAATTACTACTGACTTTATCAAATGAAAAAGTCACTATCAATTGGTCGATAATCTTCATCATAAACGATAGTATAAACGTTACTACTGCAATAACACCTGCTACTATCCACATATAATCAAAGTGTTTATATGTATTCATAGTAAGAACATATTGTATCGGTGCAGCGATAAATTCGGCTAATAACGGTGCTACAGATAATATCGAAACCGATACCGCAGCCTTATCTCTCGAAAAATGTTTCTGAGAAAATAACATTAAATAAGCAAGCATTGTTGCACTTATACCTAAAGATAATGAAGATAGATATAAAGTCATATAACTACCATTAAAGTGCAACTAGAAACGATGTTATAATTAACAAGAATAACGAGATTTGTACGAATATTTTTCTTCTTTTTAAATATATCACTCGCTAAAAACATAGGTAACCTTACAATTAAACTCACTAAGACCATAACCTGCAGCGATCTGAGCAGCAAGTACCGGGGTTAATGAAAGTCCACCTTGATCAATCGGCGTTATAGCATATAACTTCCTATAAGCTCTAATAATACTTGTGCTGACCAAAATAAAACTAATATCCAAAAATATAATAATTTGATCTTTATTTAATTCAAATTTTCGATAAAGAAAAATTACAAGATTAAAATTAAAACGATCATTATAAGTGAAAATAAAATTTTTGTTTTAACCATCTCCTAACTATATAATTTAAGTAATAATTTCACAAAATGTTAAACTTGATTTTTCAAAACAACATTTTAATTCAACTTTAACATTATACCATAAAAACTAAGTTGTTAAGTAAAAATACTCAGATTATTTATTAAATCACTTTCGATAATGTCAAAAACTTATATTTTATCTTTTTGGATAAAAATTCTCTTATAGTTTTAGCACAACCTAATAGAGTATTCCCACTTGTAAATATATCATCTATAATTAATAAACTCCCAACCTTTTTCCATTTTAGAAACAGTAGGTAGAATATAATATTTATTCTCCTTCTCTCTTTATGAAGTTTCGCCTGCTTTTCTCTATATTCACAGCTAATATCTTCTCAAAATTAATATCGCATGTTCTGCATAGCTGTTCAATATGATCAAATCCTCGTATAATCTCCCGAATCTCATTAGTAGGTACAATCGTTATCAAATCAAAACTTATTTAAAGATAAAAAATTGTTTAAATAAATTTTTAAACTTCACGCTACGCTCACATCTCCAAAAATATTTTATAGAATAAATATTATCTTTTACAAACTCATAATCAGAGAAATAATAGAGCGTGTATTCTCCTACTTCACACATTTATATCGAGATGTTCTTACATACAGCACACAGTTAGAAAATTTTTCCTTTGTTTTTAAAATTGTATCAAAACCTAACTTACTCCTAATTTCTAATCCACAAAAACTACAATTCATAATCTACCTCCTATTTAACTTCCTATATTTCACTTACATTATTCATGTATTCTATTTCCTTTAATCGCAGCTTTCATCTCTCTACTAATTTTATCCGATAAAAATACTATATCACCACTATTATCATAATCCTTTCTTCCTACTCTACCCGAAATTTGAATCAATGCTGATTTTTGTGAAATTTATATGTTTTGCATCGAAAATTATCACATCTAGATAATCAAAAGTCACCCCTCGTTCCAATATAGTAGTAGTTACAAAGAATATCTATTTTCCTATCATAATACGCCCTGATCTTTTCACTCCTATTTTTCATCTTCACTATATACAAAATCTATAATATATATCATCTGCCAAGTTCTTATTTAAATAAAAGTACAGTCGTCTCACACATTTCCTATTTCAGGGACAAATATTAAGATTCGCCTGTTTTTAGCTAACCTGTCTTTTATAAATTTCTCTATAAATTTGGATTTTTCGTAAATCAAACACCTCTGTCTTTTTCAATTTTAATTTTTGGCACAGGTAATAAATATCTATGATATCTTATGAGGTATTTTAATAACTTCATCGACACTAGATTTAATTTTATTTGAAGGCGTAGCCGATAAAACTCTAAATACCCCATTATTTTTCAAACTTTGTTTTCGCATCCATTTTTCCTAAACATTCATCTCCATGAATACGGAAAAGCATCTACCTCATCAATTATAACTATATCAAAAGTAATTTGTAGTACTTCAAGCTGGTGAGTAGTCATTATATAAAAATTAGATTCTTCTAACGCCTTTTCCTCTCCGTGTAATACACTTATAGGATAACCACTAAAAATCGCGAGAAAATCTTTCAAATAATTCTTTAACTACATCTCTCCTTGGAATAGCTAAAGCAAATAGTTTTATTTTTCCAGAATCGCTTGATAAATTACCTCATAAAACTATTTCTGTCTTTCCTGCTCCACAAACAGCCCAGACTAGTGTACTTAAATCTTTTCTAGTATTCTCTACCAATCTTACACTCTCTAGTTCTTGAACATCACTCAGTTTTACACTTGGTCGTTTTAAGTGCTTCTATCTCGATACTGGAATATTAATATGAAATTTTTACAAAATTATCGTCACTTCTTCCAAAATCAATACATCTCCTACAATACGTAGTCTTCAGACTATTATCTCAAAACTGAAAAATAGATTTTTGATCGCTGTTATCGCATTGTAAACAACGATATTTACCATCGATCAACTCCACTGAGATATATCTTCTTAACAAATGTACAATTATCTAAATAGTGTAATTTAATTTTCAAATTGAGTAATCTAGAAAATAGACAAAAAGCAGTCCATTATATCTCCTCAAAAAGTTAAATCACTTTCTTTCCTAGTATAGACTGCTCCTGTAATTATTTCATCATAAATTTCTTCAAAGTCATCATTTCTTTTCTCAAAACTATCATAACTCTCTTTTGATTCTTCTATAATTAATTTTTTCTCATAATCATTCATTTTTTTGAATAATAAATTATATAAAGTGCTTCTATAAATTCACAGTACTCCCTAAAAAACATTTTTCTCCACCTCATATGTAAATTTTTATCAAATTATTATATTATTTTTACTCATTTAGTTAACATTTTAAGATTATAAATTTCTTTACAACTTTATACTAACTGTATTTAATTTAATTTTAACAAAAAAATATATTTATAAAGCAAAAATAAAAGTACATTTTATAAAAGTGACATTTTTAGGCAAACTATGTTGCTAACGTTATCAAAAAGTGGTATAATAAAATTATAAAAGGGGAACCCCCTATAAAGTAGCAGGGGCTGCTTTATGAAAGAGTGCTTTAAAATGTTAAGATATCAAGTACGAGGAGAAAATTTAGAGATTACTCAAGCAATTAGAGAATATGTTGAAAATAAAGTTTCTAAATTAGAAAAAAATACTTTGCTGACAGTTTTAGAAGCAAACGTTTACGCTAATGCTAAAAGTATACAAAAATAATAAGATTGAAATCACTGTGCCCATAAAGGTGTAACACTTCGTGCAGAGGAAACTAACGAAGACTTATACGCAGCTGTTGATTTAGTTGTAGACAAACTTGAACGTCAAATGAAAACACAAAACTAAAATCAACAGAAAAGGACGTGAAAAGGATTTGTTGAAGAAAAATCTTCTTACTAGCGAGTTAGAAGAAACTGAAGAAACTGCATTAGATTTCAGTGAAAGTTAAACAACTTAAAAGTAGAATCAATGACAAGAGAAGAAGCTGTATTCCAAATGGAACTTCTAGGACACGATTTCTTCGCATTCTTGAGACAACAACACAAATGAAATTTCAGTAGTATACAAACGTCGCGACACTGGATACGGAGTTCTAGAAATTTCTAAATAATCAACAATGAGTTTAAACTTAATCAACCATCTTCCGTGGGTGGTTGATTTTTCTTTCTAAATACAATAAAATTAAAATAAAGAAAAAATTCAAAAATTCTCAGTTTCTTTGAACTATTAAATTTATATATAATTATGAATTTCATGTTCTCTATCGTGAGTGGTGACAAAAATCGAATTCAATATCTCATATGAACTTTGTTAAATTCTAAAATTTTTGGCATCACGGAGAGCGTCCTTCGTCACAATAAGAAAACATGAGAAATATTTTATTCTATACACGTTACACAAAATACATTAGGAGGATTTTTTATGACTAAAAAAGTTGCTTTATTCGTTGAAAATGGAAGTGAGGATTAGAATTTATCGCACCTCTAGATATATTACGTCGTGCAAAATATTCATGTTGATCTAATTTCTGCCAACAACGAAGATCACATAACAAGTTCACATGATGTGAAAATAATAGTAGATAAAAATTAACGATATCGATAACATCCTTGACTATGATGCTATAGTAATCCCTGGTGGAATGCCCGGAAGTACACTACTTCGTGACAACGACAAAATAATCACATTCTACCAAGACATGTATAACGCTGGAAAACTTGTTGCAGCTATCTGTGCAGCACCTATTGTTTTAAGTAGAGCTGGTATACTAGAAGACAAAGAAGTGACTTCTTACCCAGGATTCGATAAAGAAATAAACTGCAAAACATACAATGATGAAAAAGCTGTAATCGTTGATAAAAATGTAATTACTGCTCCAAGGACCAGCTGTCGCAATCTTATTCGGTTACGAAATAGTTAATTATCTACTTCAAGACGATACTGCACAAAACATTAGCAACGCTTATGCTAGTACCAGTATTAAAAATAACTTATAAAACATAAAGTTTAAGACCTCAGATTAAAAACATCGAGGGTCTTTTATCATTAATTATTTTGTTAACTCTTCTAATTCTTTCATTGCATTAAATACAACTTCTGGTGTACAAAACATCAACTGCAAGTTTAAATGTTTCTTTTTCACTAGCTGCAAACTCTAGCAATTTTCTTCATTTTTCTTCTACATCTTCAGTTACATTAACACAAGCTAAGTTGTAAGCTAAGTTATTATCTTTTATAGAATGGAACAAGTTTCTCAACTTCTTCTCTCTACCTTCAACAAGTAATTGAACTAAGATACCATACGATACTTTTGTACCGTGTAAAACAGAGTGCGTTTCTTTAACTAAACTCATACCATGTGTACTGCATGAGCCCCTGCCATACGTCCATAGTGAACACCGAAAGCATCCAACACATCCTGAGATAGCGAATACTGTATCTACAGCATTTTGAAGCTTTCTGTTACTTCACCTTTTTCCATTAGCTTCTAATGCACCATTAGCATCACGTAAAAGTACATCACGAGTGATTTTTAGCTGCTTCTAATCCCATTCTTACAAAAGGATCATTAAATTTATTGTTTCTTTCAACTAAAACTACCGCTTCATACCATTTTTGCTAAAGTATCACCGATACCTGCTACGAAATATTCTTTTGGTGATTCTAATAATAAATCTAAGTCTGCCACACAAGCATATGCAGTACGTTTAAAAGTATGCAACTTCTCTAAATGTGTGGTCTGGATGATAAACTGCACCTACTAGGTGCATAAGGTGCACTAAGTTGCATTACCGTCGGTACTGTCATGTACTCAACGTTTAAGTTTTGTGCTACACCTTTAGCAGTGTCGATAACACGACCTCCACCTACTCCAAGAACTACGTCAACACCTTCACCAAATTCATCTGCAATACGTTGCATATCTTCAAAAGATGCCGATCCATCATATTTCGCTACTCTAAATTCTCTATTTCCTTTTATAAAAAACTTCGTAAACGCCGCGTAAGATTTTTCTCCAGTAACAATCAAAGGAGTTTTAAAAACCCTTCTAATCTATTATCAAGTGCAGATAATGCCCCACTTCCTGAAATATATTCACTTACCCCTGGTCTCGCTACATTTGCTAATTCAAACATTTTACATCTCTCCTTTGTTGTTAATCTATTTTTGTTTTTATAATGTAATTATAGATTATAACATTTCCGAAACTAAAAATCAATAGTAAGTTAAAAATATTTTTATTTTCTGACAATTAAATTAAAAATTAAAAATCACCTTATCTTTTATAACTCTATATAAAACAAGGCAACATAGAGTGTTCGTATAGTCTCTTTTAAAAACACATCTACATTACCTTAAAATCTTTTGTTTTATCTTGGGAAAAATATAGTCCCTCTTTTTAGTCTGACCTTGAGTTATAGATTCAACGATAGTACTCGCTTTTTCAAGAGCTACTATCTGTCCATCTAATTTCTCAATTAAATTTTTCTACCTTTATACGGGCTATAGACACTCCTTCTATATTCTCTATCATAAATAGTATTGTTCATCATATCTGTTTTCACGTAGCATATTTTTGTATTTGAGCTAAATTCTCTTCGTTATAATCCACATACTCGAAAAAGTTTTCTATTTTGCAATCTTTTTGCTAAATCTGCAGCTATTACATCATCTTTATCTTGGATAAGAGCACAACAGTATAATAACGAATTCTCATCTAATCTGAAATACTCTTCTTCACTAACCTCTACTTTTTCTAAAAATGGAATTAGCACTTTCATATCTTCAAAATAATCTTTATTGTCTTTTAAAAATATCTTTCAATCTATTAAATAATTGAATAAACACTGCCTCATAACTTCTAGCTACAGGGTGATAGTAGACTTGCCAGTACATTTGGTACCTTGCCATAATATAATCTTCTACACTATGAATACCTGTATGTTTGACTACAATTACCTTCCTACCTTCACTTGTTTTTCTAACACATCGTACGCAATATTCTTTCTAAGTCAAATTGTCCATAACTCGTAGCTGTAAAAATAGAATCACGTAGTAAATAATCCATTCTATCAGCATCGAGTTGTCCAGAAACAATCTGATTAAGTATATCATTTTCATGAGTATGTTGAATAATAGAAACTATATCTTCAGGTAATTTTTAGATACTACTCGTAAAATAGAATTCAGTTCAGTATCCCCTAATATTATTCTTGCTGTATATTCCTCGTGACTATGATTAGTTACATGTTCAAAAGCATGAGGAAAACGGACCATGTCCAACATCATGTAATAATCCAGCAAGCATCACGCACACTTTATCATATTCAGTTAACTCAGCGCATAGCGTCTTAACCTCGGTTACCATCCTTCTTACAATTTCATATACCCCTAACAGGTGAGAAAATCTTGAGATATTCAGCTGTTGGATATACTTGAAAAATCTCCCCCTAATTTGTCTAATACGACGCAATCTTTTGGAACTCTTTACTATCAAGACAATTCCAAATTACCTCATAATGAATATGAATATAACTATGAACAGGATCCTTTAATACTTTAGTTTCATCTAATCTTTTAATTCCATCCCTATTCCCCTATCACAATCAATGATTTTTACTATATTTCTCTCTTATTATATCAAAGCATAAAAAGACATAGCCTAAGCTCATCTTTTTCACTTTTTATTCTTATTTTTCGTCTACTACGTATGGTAAAAGTGCCATATGTCTAGCTCTTTTAATTGCTGTAGTTAACATTCTTTGGTACTTAGCTGAAGTACCTGTTACACGACGTGGTAAGATTTTTCCACGTTCAGAGATGAATTTTTAAGTAATTCTACATCTTTGTAGTCGATAAATTCTACGTTATTTTTGGTGAAATAACATACTTTTTACGACGACGCATGTTGTTACGACGATTGTTATTTACTGCCATTGTGCATGTCCTCCTATGTAATTTTAGTCTTCTTTAAACGGATTTACTACATCCTGCATGAAGTCATCATCTAGATTACTTGGGAAGTTTTCCCCAAAGTCAGAGAATGATGAACTATCATTAATAAAATCTTGCATAGCTGAATTAAGCTTGTCCAAAGTTTTTGATTAGTATTGTTGTTATAATAATTTTGATTATTATTATACGCTGGTTGTGATTGAGGTTGAGTTAAAACTCATAGAGTCAAAACCATTGTTTTGTCTACTATGTGAGCTATTTTTGATTCAAAGGGATTGAACAGTTTCACTACTACTTCCAGTAACATAAACTGTGTTTCCATCTTTACCTGTGATAGTTTCTCGTCTGTATTCTACCTTCAACAGAAATCAGACTACCACGTCCTAAAAACGTGCCATATTTTTCCGCTTGCTTTCTAAAAGCTACACAGTTAATAAAATCTGCTTGTCTTTGACCATTTTTGGTCAGTGAATGTTCTGTTTACAGCTACTGAGAAATAAAGCATTGGAATATTCGAACTAGAATATCTCAATTCTGGATCTTTAGTTAATCTACCTACTAATACTACACGATTTACCATAGTATTTCACCCTTATTTTTCTAATCTTACTACCATGTGACGGATGATGTCATCGCTAATTTTTGCTAAACGATCGAGATTCTTTTTGTAGACGCATCTGTTGCTGAAGTTAATTCTACTACATAGTAGTAAGCATCACTGAAGTCTTCGATTTCATAAGCTGAGGCGTTTTTACCTAAATCTTTAACTTCTACTGCTTCTGCACCTTCTGAAAGAATATTTACGAGATCTATCAACCACAGCTTTTTGGCTTCTTCATCGATACGTGGTTGATAGCAAACATTACTTCATATTTTTCTCATGTGTATTGTTACCTCCTTTTTGGTCTTTTGCGACTCTCTGGTTTACTAGAAGGTAAGGAGTAATCAAAATTACTCTAGCGATTATATATCAATTCTAAAAATAAAAATCAACTAATAACTATATATTTTTAAATATAATTTAATAATCGTTAATAAATATAGGAAATCATAAATATAATTCATTTTAAATAATTACTGAAAAATTACATTCTATCCTCTCAACTTAATTACCTCTTAGTTAGACTAAGATAAATATACTTAGTATTCTTTTTTCTTTTCTATTGTAATACATAAATCCACTATTCTTTTAATTGATATTTATTATCAATGTTAGAAACTTTATTTTTTAATATTATATTTAACTATCCAAAATTTAAGCACTCTCCGCAATATTTATATATCAATTATTTTTATAATGTAAAATAACATTGAAAACCAACTATTATCAAAGTAATATATTTTATATACAGAAATATATTATTGAATTTGAAAACTGCGAATAATTAATTTGTACATTCAGATTTTTATATAAAAAATATATATTTTATCTAGGTTTTTAGTTATATAACAGATGTTACAATGATTAATTATAGGTGTAAAATATAAATGTAAACAAATAAGAGGTGTTTATAACAAAAATTAACAAGATAATTATCCACTGTATACTTTACAGACTATTCTCATTATTTCTGATTATAAATTCCTGAATTAAAAGGAGTGAAAATCATGTCTAAAGAAAAATTACAAACTAGATCCAGTTGAAGAAGTAAATACGTTTAGTATCAAAAGCATTAGTTGCTTTAGATGAATTCAGAGTCGAAGATCCAAGAGAAAATCGATGCAATAGTTCAAGCAGCAGCCGTTGCAGCTCTTAGAAGCACACGGACCGCTAGCTGTTGCGCTGATTGAGGAAACTGGTCGTGGTGTTGATGAAGATAAAAGCGATTAAAAAATCTTTATGCATGTGAATACATTGTAAACTTCATGCGCGATCTTAAAACTGTTGGAGTAATCGATAAAAGATGACGTTGATGGACTTGCAGCAATAGCTGAACCGGTTGGGGTTGTTTGTGGTGTTGTACCAACGACTAACCCAACATCAACAACAATATTCAAATCTCTAATCTGTTTTAAAAACTCATGATCAATCATTTTTCAGTTTCATCCATCTGCAAATGAATATCTAAACAAGCAGCTCGTATCGTTCGTGATGCAGCAGTTAAAAAGCAGGGCTCCTGAAAACTGTATCAATTCATCGAAAAACCATCTATGGAAGGAACACACGCTTTAATGAACCACGATGGTGTAGCTACAATCACTTGCTACTGGTGGTAACTGCAATGGTTCGTGCAGCTTACTCTTGCGGTAAAGCCTGCTCTAGGTGTTGGTGCTGGTAACGTAGCCTGCTTATGTTCACAAAAGCTAAGCTTAAACAAAGCTGTTAACGACATCGTGTAAGTAAAGACATTCGACAATGGTATGGTTGTTGCCAGTGAACAAGCTGCAATCGTTGATAAAAGGGTATACGATGAATTCGTTAAAACTTATGAAATCTCACAGAGTACACTTGCGTAACTAAAGAAAGAAAAAGCTAAATTAGAAAACTTATTGATCGGTGTTGAGGCAAACTCTGAAAACTGTGCCGGAGCTAAATTAAACTCTGCTGTCAATCGTTGGTAAACCAGCTACGAAATCGCTAAATTAGCTGGATTCGAGGTTCCTAAAGGAACAGTAATCTTAGCTGCTGAATGTGAGTGAAGTTGGTGTTAAAGAACCACTTACTCGTGAAAACTATCTCCAGTATTAGCTGTATTAAAATCTAGTACGCACAAAGGTAGTGTGAGCTGAGACAAATGGTTGAATTCAACGGTCTAGGACATACTGCAGCAATCCACACTCAAAACGAAGAAGTTGCTGAAGAATTTGGTAAAAAGTAGTTCGCTTGTCGTGTGGTGGAACTCACCTTCTACATTCGGAGGAATCAGGGATGTTTACAACGCATTTATCCCATCTCTAGACTCTTGGATGTGGTAGCTATGGACGTAACTCAGTATCTGGTAAGCGTAAATGCTGTCAACACTAAACATCAAATTAATCGGACGTAGAAACAACAACGTGCGATGGTTCAAATTACCTCCAAAAAGTTTACTTCGAACCAAACGCTATCAAATACTTGGTGAAATGGAGGGTTTTAGAAAGAGTAATGATCGTAACTGACGAATCAATGGTTAAACTTGGTTTCGCAGGACGCATCATCGATCAGAAATTAAACCGTCGCAAAAATAAGTTCAATACAGTATTCGCTGGAGTAGAACCTAACCCTGATATCACAACTGTAAGACGTGGATTAGAAATCATGAATACATTCAAACCCTAACGCTATCGTAGCACTGAGTGGTGGTTCTCCAATGGACGCTGCTAAAATCGTATGGTTATTCACGAAAGACCAGATGCGAACTTCAAAGAACTTGTTCAAAAATTCGCAGATATCAGAAAACGTGCTGTAAATTCCTCACTTGGGACAAAAAGCTAAATTCATCGCTGTTCCAACAACTACTGGTACAGGTAGTGAAGTACACCATTTGCATAATCTCTGATAAAGAAAATGATAAAAATATCCGTTAGCTGACTATGCTATCCTCCACACGTGGCAATCGTTGACCCAGTACTAGTTCAAAAACAGTACCAGCTAGACCAACAGCTGCAACAGGTATGGATAGCAGTAACTCACGCAACTTCAAGCTTATACTTCTATCCTTGCCTAACGATTATACTGATGGATTAGCACTTCGTGCAATCAAACTTGTATTTGAAAACTTAGAAAAATCTGTTAAGGAAATTTGACAAAGATGCTGAGAAAATGCACAACGCTTCTTGTTTTGGCTGGTATGGCTTTCACAAATGCATTCTTAGAATTTCTCATCAATGGCCCTAAAATCGGTGTTAAATTCCACACTATCCACGGAGTGAAACTCCCAACGCAACATTACTGCATATGTAATCAAAATACAATGGTACTCGTCCAGGTAAAGTATCTCTATGGCTAAATACGAACACTATCAAGCTGATGAAAGATTTGAGACATCGCTCGTATACTGGGACTAAAAAGCTGATACTCTGAACAAACAGTTGATTCTTATGCTCCAAGCGGTATTCGAACTTGGTAAACGATGTGGGAACTCAATGTGCTTCGAGATCATGGTGTTGACTACGAAGCATTCAAAGCAGCTCTACCTACTTTAGCAATGGATGCTTACGAAGACCAATGTACTCCATGTCAACCCAAGATTAGCTCTAATCAAAGATATGGAAGGTATCATGGAAGCAACTTGGTTCGGTTTGATGAGGGAAAAATTCGTGAAAATCAATAAGCTATTCATTCATAATCTCAGAGCATTAAACTCATACTTCTTTTCATCCATCGAAGTAATGAATAGAAGCATCATAGAAAAATCTAGAGAGTTGTTTTTCGTGTTTAACTTTAAATGAATACATCAAAACTATAATTAATAATAGTAATAAAACTATATAATAAATGATGCTAATAGCGTGGCGATAATATTACTGTTGTTCCTATTGGTACTGAAATAGTAATAACAGTACTAAAAATACTATATATTGATGTTTGTTTTTCCTCAGGTACTGATTGTAAAAATCAATGCATCTAGTTTTGGATTCGATATTCCTGCAAAATAACCTATTATTACAGTTAAAATAACAAGTATAAATTTATTTTGTAGTATCAATAGATTTCCTACATACATAATGAATAAAATTATTTCTAATATAGCATTATTTCTCAAACTCATATTTCTTTATAAAAACTAATTTGGTAGACTCCTCCGATAATTGTACTAACTTCTTCCACAATTTCTAACAAAGTAATAGTATACGCTACATTTCCCAAATAATAGGTCTCATTTTTCACTAAAATTACTAGAAGTAAAGGCGAACATGCAGAGGAATAAAAAGTTCATCCTAAGAATAGTAAAACAAAGTTATAAATTTTCTTTATCTCTCGGGTATTTTAAAGTTTTCAATAGTATCCTTTTAAAAATCTTTTAGTACTCACCTTCTCTTTATTATTAATTTTAAAACTTCCAATCTTCTCTTTCATCTCATTTTATACTTTTTGCCAGTATTAAAAATACTATCAAGAATAGTGTTGCATTTCAACATTCAAAAGTATGAATAGTTATAACTTAAGAGTCCTAAAACAATACTCCAACAGCTTTTCCACCAAGTGAGATTGTATTGTTTATAGAACTGATAAATGCTAATGCTTCACTATAGTTGTTCTTTACGTACTAATCTAGTATTAATCGACATTGATAAATAACCATTATATCCGCCTAGAATATCTGCAACTACATTTACAAATACTAATACAATAAAAATCCACCATTGGACTCCATAAATACATACTAAGGCGAATAATGAAAATAATAAAAACTGATAAAATCTTGTCGATAATATCCTATTATACTTGTCTTTTGTCTGATCTGCAAAAATATCCTAGGATAAACGAGATAATATAAGGCAATGTCGTAGCTATCGAAACTATACTCACATGCTGGTTCTGGATTTTGGTAAAACTCGTCGCATAAAATAATAAATGCAATATCAAATAGCGTTCTACCAGCATTCCCAAATGCCGATGAAATAGTGAATAACCTATAGAGTTTATTTTTCAAGAAAATATTCATCGAATACCACCCTCCCTATATTAGCTCTATTTTTACATTAGTAGCATCAATTTTTCAATATATTATATATTCTTTTTGAAAATTTAAAATATTTATCATCAAACCTTTAAATTCCTCACGATTAATAAAAAGAGTAACTAAATGAAATTCTAATTCCGCGAACTCAAATTCATCTTAGTTACTCTGTGTTCTATATTTCTTATATCCTATCCCTCGTGAAATATTCATACATATCTTCTCGAATTGGAGTCTAGTATTTTATAAAAGAGTGAATTACTGTATCTCCGCTTCTTTCTCTAGCTACTAATTTAGGCTCTCCCTGTCGTCTTCATCTCACCCTAGGAAATAAAATATTCGAGCTCCATCTTTATCATCTTTATTTTTCCTCATAAATAGATAGATTTTTCGTTTCATCATTATAGAAATAGTCGCACTCTTTCGATTCTAAATTCCTTCTCGGCTTCGACATCAGTAAAACCATTATCCGGTAAAATCCATATGTATAATCACGGTTAAATGAATTTTTCATCAATATCGTAGTTAATAAACACCGGTAAAGTCTTTGTTCTTTCATCGTACTTATAACCACCTATAGCTAGCGGCACGTGGTTTATTCCCCATGAGAATAATTTTTACAAATATCCTCAAAACTATATTTTTCATACAATACAAAATTAGTATCTTTGTATAAATTATCTTTGTAATATTTATTATATCTATAAATTCCATAGTCTACTAAATCTAATAATAATTCTCTAAAAATCTCTGATTGCAGCTGTTCTTCAAATTCTTTAGACATTCTTATCTCAACAACATTCTCATCTAGAAATATACAATCATGAAACTTCTTCTTAGTGACACTACTAGTTACAGGAAATTGTTAGTAAGTATCTTTCCTACTAACATCCAGTTCATAATCTGCAATAAACTTATTATAGTCTTTCAACATAATTTCTTCAAAAGCTGTAAGACACTACGCTTCTTGTCATCTAATAACAAACGTAGAATTATAAGTTCTTCTATCTTTTTACTCAAAGATTAAATTAGTGAAACAAAATTTCAACATATTCTCTGCAGTCTTCGTCAGTTTTTCCACTATATTTAAACTGTTTTTTCCTTCTTAGATAAGAATGAATAATAACTTCCAGCTACCTCGAAAATCTTTCTAATATCTATGGCGTCATAGCCCTCAAAGGTCTAAATACGTAGGTATTCTACCTAGTTTATTTTTAAGCTTGTTATACTCATCAGTAACAAATCAACCACGTATTTAACTTCACATTATCTATCGCGCTATAAATTCTCTGTTTAGAATTTCATCAAAATGAATAGTCGATGTCCCAGGAATATACCCTGAGTCCTGAGGATAAAAACTTCCTTACGGTATCTTTTATCATAACTATTATCCCAGATGAGCCACAGAATTAAAAAGTTATTTTTATAATTGGCTATAAAAGTCTATTATTACCACGAACTCCTTATCCGCAGATTTTTCGCATAAACCCGACCTAGCTGTTGAATAAAAGATAATAGAACTTTGCGTAGGTCTTAACATAATTACCTGATTAACCTCAGGAATGTCTACACCTTCATTGAAAAATGTCTACGGTGAAATATATAGTCTAACATGTCGCCATCATTCGCAACTAACTTAGCAATCTCCGTTCACGACGCTCCTGACTATCTTCACCTGTTAAGCTAGTGACCTTATAACCACGTTCATTAAACTCTTCCACTAAGAACCTTAGCTTCTTGTTTCGATGAACGAAAACTCGACCCTTTACCCTACTCTGAATAGCCATAATAATTAATTTTACTTATAATATGCTCGACACGTTCATTGGACACTAGATTTGAAAAACTCGCTCAGTTCGTCAATAACCTTACCATCAACTGCTAGATCACTAATCCCGAAAGTAATGAAACGGACATAATAGTGAATTTTCCATCGCTTCTTTTAAGCGAACTTCATAAACAATATTATTGTTAAAATAATTCATAAATATTAAAAACTATCCGTTCTATCAGGGCTTGCCGTCATCCTAGATAAAATGTCGGTTTAAAAATAATCCATCAATCTAAGATAACTGTCAGCTCCTGCCTATATGCCTCATCTATTATAATTTCATCAAAAATGAGTATCATTAAAACTCTTAAAACATCTTCTTTTAGACATAGTTTGAACTGTAGACAAAATCCGCTTCTATATTTTTCTCTTTACCTGTAAGTAAACCATAGCTACGACTAGTTCCAAAAATAGTCTTGAATGTCTCCAGTGCCTGACGAGCAATCTGTTCTCTATGGACGATAAACAACAATCTCTTAGCACCTATACTCTTCATCGCAAAAAGCAGCCTGGAAATGTCTTACCAGTTCCTGTCGCGGAAATAAAGAGACCCCTTATTATCTTGATTACGAAGTTTTTCTAAGTTTTCTATAAAACTCCTTTTGCATCTTATTCGGTTTTAATTTCCTCGGAAATAATTTTTCTCAGTAACAGTCTCAATCTGTATTACTGGCAGATTCTTCAACATACTTATCTCAGAGTAAGACTTGGCCTTCTTCCATAAGCTTTAAGACTCATATAGAATGTTATCCGTTAGAATCCTATCACCCTCAACAAAAAGTATTCCATTCTTTATTTATCGTAAGTGCAGCACTCGTTAAGTTCGAACTTCCCATCAGTACTTTCCATGAGTCACCTCGTCTAAATAAATAACCTTTGAGTATGGAAGCCGTGTTTTATTTTCTACACAATCATAAATTTTTAGAGATATTTTTAAAATTGAGACAATTTCTCTAATACTTTAGGAGTATTAAAATATAAATAATTCGTCGTTAAAATTTTTCCACGGATGTTTTCTTCTAAATTCTTCAAAGTCTGAAGTAAACTAGTTCAAAACCACTTTCTGAAATAAATGCCACGCTGAAAATAAATTCATCGCAAATTTCTAATTCACTCTCAAGCGTACTAAGAACTTTCATCGCTTCTAGATGATTATTATAAACAAATGTATTCTTCATTTTAACCTCCTTCTGTTAGATTAGCCATTAATTATTTCATATGTTGATAGGGCTTCTTTCATAACTTTTTACATTATGAACACGTGCCATTCTAGCTCCTCGTTTCACCGCTTCTAATGATAAAGTAGCACTTACTATATCTCTATCTTTCAGGTTACTATTACCACCTAGTACATAATCTGTAGTTCTCTTTCTACCTACCGCATATAAGATTTCACAACCCTAGTGAATTAAGTAATTCTAGTTTACGTGTAATTTCTAAGTTAGCTTCTGCAGTTTTGCCGAATCCATCCAGGATCAACGATTATGTTTTTCTATTTTCACACCTGCATTTAAGCAAATATCCACACTCTCACCTAGTTCACGTACAACTTGTTCAATCTCTTCCTTCTTCTACACCACCATTGTGCATAATAAAGATAGGAATATCATGTTTTGCTAGCAACATCAGCCCATAGTGCGTCCTTTAGCACCATTCCATCATTTGGTACATCTACCCTGCTTCAATCATGTGTTCAGCTACATTAGGCTTATACGTATCGACACTAAAACACACATCAGGGAATGTTTTTCTTAAAGTTGGAAATACACTTTTTGTAATCTAGCAAGATTCGTCTTCCTCACTAACTACTGTCGAACCTGGACGAGTTGATTCAGCACCAATATCAATGATATCCGCACCTTCAGCTACCATCTTTACGAACACCTTCTATCGCAGCTTCCACATCATAAAAATCTCCCCCATCGAAAAGAATCCGGAGTAAGTTCAATATTCCCATAATTAAATATTTTTCGTTTTTAATAATTGTTTTAATTTATTCATTTCTGTCACCTTATCATTTTATTTTACATACCTTACTATTATATCACGTGACTATGGGGTTTGCAGTAAAAAGTAACCTAAAATTATGATTTTAGAATTGCTTCTCTATTTTTATTGATTAGGATTTCTCTCCAACTTTTTACTCCTCTTTTTCTTCAACGAACGAATAACTGGTTCTTTCTAAATGCATAATACGAATTGAGCTGCCATTACAACCCGCTAGAATGGGTTCTACAAATATTACTCCTAAATATCCTGCACTTGGAATAATAAATATTACAAATAATATTTTTCCTAACATTTCTATAATACTTGAAACTAGTGGCATCATCTTTTGTCCTAATCCTTGCAGAGCATTTCTCCAATACTAAAAGTATCTCTAAAAATGGGTAAAATACAGAACTAATCTTAAGATATAGCGAAGCTTGGTAAATTAGTTCTTCATCGTTACTTCCGTGATAAGTTCATTTAAATATGGACTTGCGAAAAATAACATAATACAGATGAAGACTGACCAAATTATCGTAACAAGCGCACACTTACGTAATCCTTCAACTATTCGACTATACTGTCTTGCTCGCAGTTTTGCGATGTAAAAGTCGTTATGGTCGCACTCATAGATCCTACTGGAAGTAGTGAGAACATCATTATTCTTCTAGCACTCGTCCCGAGCACTGATAATTACTGGACCTAAGGCATTAATCGATGTTTGTAGATTGCTGTGCCAATTGAAACAACAGAAAACATAAGTCCCATTGCCAAACCAGCTAAATAAATCAGAATAAAAGATTTTTATTCCATGTAAAATGTTTTGTTGGAATTAGAAATGGTGTTTTTCTACGAATATAGTTAAAACATAATACTGCAGAAATACCTTGTGAAATAATAGTTGCAACTCCAGCCGAACATTACACCCATATGTAGATATGCTGTGAAAATATGTATCTAATACAGTGTTAATAATTGCTGAGAAAATTAAGAAATATAATGCAGCCTTACTATCTCCAACCGCACGAGTAATCCACACATAAAATTGTACGCAAGAGTAACACCTACAAATACTACTATAAGATAACTATACTTATAAGACTGATCAATGATATTACTTGGTGTTCCTAGTAATTTCAGTAATGGATATAAAGTAAAATTACCCTGATACTGCAATCACAATGCTCAATACCCACCTATTACAAATGTGGCAGCTCACAGCACTCTTTAACTTTTCATAATTTCCTGCACCGTAATGACGAGCAATAACAATACCATACCATTTCCTGCCTACCTAATATAAAACCAACTACAAGCTCAAATATCGCGAGCAGTAGCTCCAACAGCAGCAAAGTTCTTCTCCAAGGAATCTACCAACAATCGTAATATCTACCGTATTATGGAGATGCTGAAAAATATTTTGCTATCATAATTGGTATCATGAAAAAGCAATCATCGCCCGTAAAATCGGACCTTCTAATAAAGTACTGATGTTTTTCCATAAATAATATTAGCACTTTTGGAAAAATAAAGTTTCGACCTGAAAAGCTATTCTGAAAATGGAGAAAGGCCCATCTTTCGATGAGCCGTATATTTCGCTGATTCGAAACTAAGGGATATCATCCTTTCGTCCACAATTCTGGTTTCTGTGGCATGTTATTCGTACATTCTATCTTCATCCTTTCTGGACTTGATAGAATTACGACAACCGATGATATCTATTATCTACATAGTTTTGACTCAAAATCAAAAAGTACCTAGAAATGGAGAAAGGCTCATCTTTCGATGAGCCATTATATGATATTATTAAGTTTTGTTATGTTTATATTATATCCTGCTACCTTACATGAACTTTTAGGTTATAATTAAATGAAACTAAAGTTGATTTGAAAATAATAATTATCTAGTTCTTTTCATAATATACTTCAAATTTGGACATTCTATCACTTTATCAATTTAAAACCTAATTTCTCATGTACAGGTTCTTAGCGATTATATTAGAATCAAATACTGTTAAAGTTATACTATCAATATTTTCATCTTCAAAATACGCTGAACAAATGCCCCTAATGCATTCTTTCAAGACCTTTCCCTACTTTTTGTGGATTTAAAATAATCTCCTAAATGCACATTATCTCCCTCGATTTTTATAATTTGCTTATCCCCAAGAATTCTTCATGAAAAATAGAAAATATATTCTCAATTTCTGTATCTTATTTAAATTTAAAGGATAGAAACTAATCCATCCATTGCTTTTGAAATTCTTCACCTTTTCTCATTCGACCATTCACAGATCACTGAAATTGTTTCTTATACCCTTTTCAGTCTAATGTCATATCTACACCTTCGCAAATATCATCTATCTAAATATTTTGCACTATTCATTCTTTATAGAGTGTTCTAACTTAATTTCTAAAAATCTAGATTTTGCTATTTGCTAATCCCTTAACAGTATGAACATTCATTTTTAAAATGGTTATCTTAATTCATTCTATCTAAATAAATTAGATATGTCAAATAGTTATGCCTATTTAACCTTAACTAATAGGTTTCTCTTCTTCTAGTATCTCTCACTTAATCAATAAGGCTCTCAATACACCCTAATAATATCTTAATTATTACTTGTCAAATCTCCATAAAAATGGAGAAAGGCTCATCTTTCGATGGACCGATATGTTTCACTGATTCGAAACTGGGGATACCTCGTCCTTTCGTCCTAAAAACTCTAGTTTCTGTAGCTATGTTATTCGTGCATTCTATCTTCATCCTTTGGACTCGATAGAGTACGACTAACCGATTATATCTATTATCTAAATATTTTAGACTCAAATCATACCCCCAAAAATGGAAAAAAGGCTCATCTTTCGATGACATACTATTATGATATTATTAAGTTTGTTATGTTTATATTATATCCCACTTACCTTAAGCATGAGTTTGAACTACTAATTAAAATGAAATTAAAGTTGATTTGAAAATAATCTAAAGTGGAGAAGGCTACATCTTTCGATGGACCATATATTATGATATTATTAAGTTTTGTTATATTTATATTATATATCTCCTACTTTACATGAACTTTTAGACTATAATTAAAAATGAAACTAAAGTTGAAAAAGATTTTGAAAAATACTCCTAGAAAATGGAGAAAAGGTCCCATCTTTCGATGGAGCCATATATTATGATATTATTAAGTTTTTGTTATATTTATATTATATATCTCGTACCTTACATGAACTTTAGACTATAATTAAAAATGAAACTAAAGTTGAAAAGATTTTGAAAATAATCGCTAAAAATGGAGAAAAGGCCCATCTTTCGATGGACCGTATATTATAATATTATTAAGGTTTTGTTATATTTATATATATCCCACTTTACGCGAACTTTAGAATGAAATTAAAAATGTGATTCAAAGATTTTATATTTTCATTATCCTCTAAACTTACTATTATAATAGATATATTTTCCTTTTAAATTTTTCGTTGTTTGTGTGACAACCGGAAAAATAATATAATCAGTAAAGAGGTGATATTATGCCAGCAACAAATCTAAATATACGTACCAGATAGAATTATTAAGGAAAATGCGGATAAAATATCATGGAACTGGGATTAGAATGTGACAACAGCTGTTAATTTATTTTTACGAGCTACTATAAAAGAGCAAATGGAATCCTTTTGATTTAAAATTATCGACTGATAAGGAATTATCGAAGCTAAAGCTATTATTAGAAGGTATTGAAGATATCAAAAGAATAAACTTATCGATGGAGAAAAAGTTCTTTCAATTTAGAGATATGGAGTATAAATATAAATTTACTTCACATGCAGAGATCTCGATGATATCTTATCTTACCTTTGAATTTACCATAGCTTCGAGTCTACAGCAACTAAAACTTTTTACTTCGATCAACAATAAACAATATATGTTTGTTTCCGAAATAGTTACTAAGTTAATTCAAAATAAATATATAAGTAGTATTTGCATTTAGAAAAAGCATTAGTTATACAATATATTCTTTTATTACTCAATCAATTCTTTTGAATAATGAAGTTATAATAATTCGATTCTCTCATAGCGAACAAAATGAGATGATTTTTCAAAATAATAAATGAAATAAATGACTTTGTTATACATTGTCTTATCTTTATTTCTATTCCCCTCAACATACTCCTCTGAAAAGTTGTTCTAGTGATGTTTGCTGATCTTCTAATACTGTTTCTTATCTAGTGACACTCCTTCTTGTTCACCCTTTTTCTCTACTATATGTGCTTACCCATGAATCATATTCCCCATTGTTCTGCTTTCCATTTTTCGACGATTTATAAATGCTTCTTCCACTGTTTCATTGTAATATGAGAATTTTTACACTGTCACTAACAATCTCATGATTTCTTTCATCGATAATTTCGTGGACCTGTTAAGTTTAATACTTTATTTCTATATTCTTCTGTATTTAACATGACTGCCACTACCATATCTGAAACATCTTTACCTCTTTGCAGACACTAAACCATCCTGCAGTCCTCAGTTCTCCATATTGACACCGCCTCTATCAAACATTATCTCTAAGAAATATGTTGTAATCCTTGTTCTTTTATATATTTTTCTGTTTGATAGTGATCTCGTGACAAAGTAAATGTTGCATCTTCTTTATTATTATAGCAGAAATATATACAATATGTTCTACGCCATGCTGTTTAGCTGCATCAATAAATCCAATGTGTTCTTCTACCCTTTTGCATTTTTCTTTTGCTGATACCATTAATAATGTTTTACTCAGTTAATGCTTACTCGACTTTCTTCACTATTCTCGTAACTTGCCTTTTCTTGTTCCTGCATCACTGTGTTCTTAACTTTCATGGGGTTTCTTGCCGATATGAACTGTTTCTATCCCTGTTCACTTAAAAGATTCCTTTACTCTTCCACCTAATTTTCCTGTTTACACCTGTCGTGCTATTGCTCATGCTTGTTGCTCCTTTTCTTGATTTCTAACTTCTTCACTAATTATGCTAACATACTAACAGTAAAATTAAAGTACGCACTTTATTTGCATTGTGGTTATCCTAAAATAACTATTACCGAAACACCTTTCCTTTAAAGGATCCGCAAAATTATATCTCTTTCAATGGTCATCTTTCAACATTATAAATTCAGTGTATATTGTAGAAATGTTGAAGTGTTTGTATGTAATTTGATTGTAGGCATAAAATTTGAAAATCTAAAAAGAAAATAATTTAGAAGATAAAATAACATATTAGAACTTTTCAATCAGTTAAGTTTAGAGCAACTTGCTGAAAAACTTCTAACTTTAGATGAAGATGAAATGTATGCTATGCGATTGGAGTGTGTTTGTGAAGAACTTCTTATTACTTCATCGTATAAAAATAGAACGTACTGGAATGAAACTTGGGGCTTCTGAAATGGAACATATTCTTGAACTTTTCATCATCCTGAAAAAGATCTTTAAAAGTAATTCATGTTGCTTGGTACTAATGGTGAGGATCACATTCTTATTTAGATGTCTTACTAAGTATAGAGTTGGATTATACAAGTCCCGATATGCTGAGTTTTAACGATAGAATTCGTGTTAACGATGATTTTATTTCATATAAAGAAGCCTATCGATTTATTCAAACTAGTTCAGAAACTTACGACTAAAAATAATCCCGAACCCTAGTGATAAACTGTCATTCTTTGAAATCATCACTGGTGGCTTTTATTATAACTTTTAGAAATCAAAAACAGATTTCGTCATTATGGAAGTTGGTCTTGGTGGAAGATATGATGGAAACAAATATTTTTAAAGATATTATCTATTATTACAAAAATCGGTCTGAGATCACACTGCGATTCTTGGTGATACCTTCTTGAAAAATAGCCTATGAAAAAGATGGAGTATCAAGAAATGATAATGTCCTAATATATCCTGCTAGTGAAAGGTGTTGTAAATGTAATAAAAGACATCTGTCAGATGATGCTAACTTAAGCATACTAAACGAAGAAGATATCGTTGTGAACAAAGTCGAAGCTAGAGGTAACGAATTCTCATATAAAGGTGTGATTATTTCTACAAAAAGTGGTCGGTGCACCAAACTTTTAACGCATCTTTTGCTTTAAGTATTATCTAATCTGACGTGGTATCATCGATATAGAAGATAGTGTTATAAAGAAAAGAAGCTCTAAATAAATCTGTTTGATGCAGGACCGTTTTGAAGAGATGGATTCGTGACAATATTCCTAGATGGCTCTCATAATGATGATGGAATAGATGGTTTAGTAATACCTAAACAAAAATTCCTAAATTGAAAATTCACTTGGTATTCTTGAAGACAAAGACTATAAAGATATGATTGAAAAATTAAAACTATCCTGCTGAAATTCTCAGCGACTAAAGTTCAATCGAGATTAAAGAATCAAATCTTTGACAACCTAGTTCAAGTGGGGATACTCATGTTGCTAAATATGAGCCATGAAGTTGCTTTAAACAATATTTGATTCCCAAATCTGAAAAGATGATGAAACTCTTCTAATTACAGGTTCACTGTCTTATCTCAGCGGTAGAGGTAAAATATTGAAAATATTAGAAATATTAAAAAATCCACCGTCTGTGGTTCTCATGGGAACTTTGTTAAGTTTTAGATGTTTTTGGGTCAACCCTGGATTTTGTTGTTGACTTTAATACCTTGAAATAATGCAAAAACAGCATCACTGCCGGTTCTTTTTTACTATTATAATTTTCT
>BNJV01001894.1_pt1 | contig 45049 bp, 75 predicted proteins | sample 8540591 | NCBI WGS metagenome assembly BNJV01 (sample SAMD00202457, study PRJDB9452) | human saliva metagenome | host: Homo sapiens
CACCACATATTATGCGCCAAGCAACCTTTAGTAACAATCGACATAGAACACTGTATCAATCCAGAACAACATGATTTCCCGCCTTTCAAAATAAGAATCCACCTTTCTAAAGCAATATGGATTCTGTATTCTGAGAGTAGATCCCTTTATTTTACTTTAGTAAGCTGAAAAGACAAAATCCAAAACTAAGACAAGCGTTCTTCCAAAACAAAATCAATCGGCAGTGTAGCCGAAAACCGTTCCAATTGTTTTTCCCAATAATACCATTCATGAGTTCCTGCACTATGGCTATAGGGTCACGATCAAAAACCAAAGCCTTTTGAGGTTCTTAACCGCCAGGTTATTGGCATGTCAAGAAATCTTGCTCGCCACACCAAGCCCAGAGTTTGGTCTTCTTGTCTGACTTTTAGCACAGGCTTTCAAGCGAATAAGGACTAGTTTCCCAGTTATCAAGCTTGCCCAAAAACACCTCGCCAGTAAAGCAAGCGACCCAAGATTTTTGACTTTCTGGAGAAAAACTCTTCGAAACTGAGAGCACCAGAAAGACTAGCTGCATAGAGAAACGGTTGGTTGATAGGGCCCAGTTTGAAGGAACCGTAGCCTCCCATTGATGAGACTAGCAATAAAAGTCTTTTCACGCTTGCTAGACATATTAGGGAAGAAGCGTTTGAGCACTTTAGGCAGTTCTTCTGCTAAAGCTGTATAGTAGTTATAGCCATACTGAGTATCTGTGTACCAGCCATTACTTTGTATTTGGCATGACAACAATTAGATTAGTCCCTCGCACGCAAGCGCTCTACGATTGGTCCGTTTGAGCCAGCTATTATGATTTTCCTGACATCCCATGTAAGAGATGAGAGACAGGAATATCTGTAGAATCTGGCTCCTCAACCCGAGACGCATCTGGGTAGAGAACATTCACTCCCCACCCATATCTAAAAACTTCTGAGTAATACTCAATCTTCATTACTGCCATAACTTGCTCCTTATTCGTTTAAGATAAGAAAAAGCCGAAACTCATTTCTCCTGCTATTTGATTCTATTTTTGCTTCCATGACTACTGGTAAGATAGCTGGACGACGCTTGGTTTTGGTCAAAGAGGAACTTAGCCAAATGATCACGTACCTTACCTTTGAGTTCAGCCCAATCAAAATCTTCACCTTGGAGGTAATCTTCTACTGTTTGATTGACTAACTCTGTACTTTCGCGCAAGATATCACGACTCTTCTTGAGATAGACAAATCCACGCGTGTGCCTCGAGCTTTTAGCAATGATCTCACGACGGTTAACAGTGATAGCCACGATGAAAAATACCATCTTCTGACAAGACCTTACGGTCACGAAGGACGACATTCCCAACATCCCCTGATAGCATTCCCATCAATCAAGACATCGCCTGCTGTCACTGCACCAGATGGAACAAAGTCCCCCATGCTCATAAGACATGGTTGTTCCTTTTTAGGGATGAAAATCCGTTCCGGCAACATACCAACTGCCATAGCCGCCTTAGCATGGGCATCCAACTCACGGTATTCTCCTTGGATCGGGAAGAGATATTTAGGTTGCAAGAGATTGATCATCAATTGCAAATCACGCGCATTCCCATGTCCTGACACACGCAAGCTATGAGTAATTGGCCGACAACTCCACCTGCTTGGTAGATCTCATATTTTCTACACGTGCCATAACCGCTTCCTTGGCGATTGATGGTGTTGTAACGATATAAAACTAGGTCACCTTCTTTGATTTCAAACATAACGGTGACGACCGATAGACATTTTGCGTAGGCCGTTAATGGGTTCACCCATGCCGTCCAGTTTCAAGGATAATTAATTCGTGATCTTCAAAACGAGACATATCTTTTGGCTTAATCAAAAGATTTTCACTGGCTAGAGATAATTTTTTCAAGCAGAATCGCTGTACGGACGATATTTTCAATGTCAAATCCTAGTCAAGACAACACGGCGCCCTGTCTCGCAGCTAGCATCAAAACTTGCTGGATACGAGAAAGGTTACTGCAACTGCAGCAACGATGATACGTCCATCCCAGTCAGAAATGGTTTGCGTGATTTCTACACCAACTTCATTTTCACTAGCTACTTGGATATTGCTATCTGCATTTGCTGAGTCACTCAAGCAAAGCCAAGACCCCTTCACGACCAATCTCTGCCAAACGCGAAAGTCAGTGGCGTAAGATTCACTAGACCGTTTGGTCAAACTTGAAATCCCCTGTATGAGACGATGTTTCCTTCAGATGTTTTCAAGACCACACCCAAACTTTCTGAGATAGAGTGGGTTGTACGGAAGAAGGACACAACAGTCCCACCAAAATCAATCTCTGTATTTTCTCATCAATCACATGGAAATCATCAAATCTCTTGACACTGTCATTTCCCTTTAACAAAAAGCTTGGCAAGTTCAATGGTCAGCTCTGAGCCAAATACAGGAACCTTAGCTTCTGCCAAGAGATGAGGGAGGCGCCAATCGCATCCGCATGCCCTGTGTGTTAAGAAAAACCCCAGCAATACGATCGCTATTTTCAAACAGATAGTCCATGTTGGGAATAACGACATCGACACTCAACTGTTCATTTTCAGGATATTTCAATCCTGCATCTAATACAAAAAATCGAGTCGTTAATTTCTTGCGATGTACATGTTTTACCGTTTTCATGCACCCCCTAGTGTTGTTAATTTAATAGTATTCATTTTTCCTCCGAATGAGTCACTTCAACTGTTTGTAGAGCTTTAAAAGCTCTCTTTTCTGAAAAGTCAATTCACTTTCAGCCGAATCTTTTCCATTCATTATACCATACTAATTTTCAAAATGAATCTCACAGATAATCGCACTTCATCTATCTCTTTTCCTATCATTCTTACAGATACTGGAGGAGAGTTTGCTGGTAAAAACAGGAATGACCTGCACCCTAAATGTTAGATTTTTCTTGGCTGCTGGTCAGCATTATATGACTTTAATAATGAATGAGCACTTATACCCCTTTTCTACTTCTGCAAATCAAAAACAAGTGAACGGCATGTTAGCAGAGGCTTTCAAAATTGACCAATCTGGTATACTATCTCATAGCTACCAAGGATGGAAATAGCACCATGATTTTTATCATCAATTTTTAATAACAAGTACTTTTATAAATAAAAGGACACGATGATTCCCTTCTTTAGTGCTTGGAAATGTGATCTCGTTCTAAGGCTATGAGAAAATGTTTAAACCTCTGAACCGAGGTGCAGTATGAGGATTGTAAACAATATTGATTATTATAGTGGATTAAAATAAGATATGAACAAAGAAATTAGGGAAAAGTCAAATGAATTTCTATAAATGTTTTAGAATCCATAGCTACTATTCTAGGTTCAATCCACTATACTTAAATACTCAATGAAAATCAAAAGAGCAAACTAGGAAAGCTAGCTGCAGGTTGCTCAAAACACCGTTTTGAGGTTGTGGATAGAACTGACGAGTTAGCTCAAAACACTGTTTTGAGGGTTGTAGATGGAACTGACGTAGTCAGTATCCTACATATACAGTAAGGCGACGCTGACGTGGTTTGAAGAGATTTTCGAAGAGTATAAAATCAAACTAAAAAGGACTCAGCCCTGTGCAAGACAGAACTAAATCCTTTCGCTTGAATTATTTGTGTAACTTTTTGAAATCGATAGTAAATCAATCCTAAACTTACAATATTTTTCCAAGGTAGTATTCAGAAACTACGTTCAATTTTTCGTCGAATTCGAATACCAATGGTGGGAAGTTAGGGATTTCCACGTCCATGATTTCGTCATCTGACAAACGTTTGATGTGTTTTACAAGGGCACGGATTGAGTTACCGTGTGCTCCTACGAATACGTTTTTACCATCTTTAAGAGCTGGAGCGATTTTATCTTCCCAGAATGGAAGGGCACGTTCCAAAGTCACTTTCAAGTTTTCAGCATCTGGGATTACTGAGTCGTCAAGTGAAGCGTAACGACGGTCTGTGTGAGCTGAATATTCGTCATCACGAGCATTGCAGGAGCACATACATCGTATGAACGGCGCCAGATGTGAACTTGCTCATCACCAAATTGTTCAGCAGCTTCAGCTTTGTTTTTACCAGTCAAACCACCGTAGTGACGTTCGTTCAAGCGCCATGATTCTTCAACTGGAACCCACAATTGGTCAGAAGCTTCAAGAGCCAAGTTAGTTGTTTTGATCGCACGTTTCAATACTGAAGTGTAAGCTTGGTCAAATTCGATACCAGCTTCTTTGATCAATTTACCAGCGTCAATCGCTTGTTGTGTACCTTTTTCAGACAAATCAACATCAGCCCAACCAGTGAAAAGGTTAGCTTTTGTTCCATTCAGACTCACTCGGCGAGCAAAAACCAATTTTTACCATTTGATGGATACTCCTTTATTTTCCGAGGTTTCCCTCGTTTATCTATTCTATTTTACACAATTTTTCACAAAAAGCTAGTCAAAAATCGATTTAAAAGAGAAGAGGTGAACGCCCCTTCTCTCAATAAACAGCTATTCTTGAACTTGAAATTGTTTCAAGCTTGTTAAAAAAAGGGCACCACCGATGACAATGACGATGCCACCAATCCAGCCTAAAAATGGAATCAAGCCTACTACAGAACCTACGATTAACAAAATAGATGGCGCCATTGATATGCGCTTATCATCCTTATAATAGATTAGAGAGATTCCAAGAATGAGAGTTGCGATTTTACTAAGGTAAAAACAATGAAGATAATCGCTAAAATTACTCCTGCAAAATCTTCATTCGCAAAAATAGATGCAACCATTAATATTACGACTGGCAAAATTGCCAAGAGCGAGCCTGCAATAGTCCCAATAATTCCAGCAATTTGCGCTAGTGTTTTTGTCTTCATAAATGTCTCCTTCAAATTTTAATAATTGTTATTCTACCATATTTTAGGTTAAATTCAAAGCTTTTCCAAGTAGACCACAATATCATCAGCGCACTTTATTTTCCTTAAGTTATATAGTAAATTGAAATAAAGTATGAACAATTCGATTAGGAAAGTCAAACTAATTTCTAGAAATATTTTATAGCAGTCGTAATGTACTATTCTAGATTCACTCTGCTATAATACCTTATTTCAAAAATACCAAATAAGGTTGCGAATTTTCAGCTGCTCTTTTATAGATCAATAAGTGTTAAAAATAAGACAATAACCTCAGAATAGCTACTATCTTGTCTCATGTTTTTCTTCAAGCCTTGATAGATTTGGCAAAATGGTATAAAAGACTTTGATTATAAACAATGACATAAGAAAAACGAGCATCTCCAACTATGGAAAATGCTCGTTTTGTTTTTATATTAAGTGAGTTTTTACCCAGCTTCTTTTCTAGCAATCTCATAGAATCAAGATTCTAAGATTTGCTTTATCCGAGTAATGATTTTACTCTTCTTCCTTACGTTTTTTAGAGATAAGGAGTCCTCCTGTCACTGCTGCAAGAAGTGCTAGTCCAAGTGAAGCGTTAGATTGTTTAGTACCAGTGTTTGGCAATTCTTTCGCTCCTGCTTTCTTAGCTGGTGCTTGAGCAGATGACTCTTTAGTAGCTTCCTTTAACAACTTTATTAGCTGCAATTGTTGCTACTGATCCGTCCGCAAAGGTTACAGACTACTGATCCGTCATTGTTCACCTTAACATCTGTCGCAGTTGGGTTAGCTTTCTTAACTTCTTCAGCTACTTTAGCTTTTTCGGCGTCTGTCAAGTTGCTTTAGGATCTACTACCGAGTAAGAGCTGGCACTTTAGCTCCATTTGCTTCAGAACTTACCATCGTTCACAACTGGGACTGCTGGCGCTACTGTTGCGTCTGTTGCGCCTGACTTGATACCTGCTGCGTCTGTCGCTGTTACAGAAACTTTGTCGCCTGCCTTCAATCCAGCTACTGGAATATTGAACTTCGCCATCTTTGTCAGCTGTTGCTTGCTTTAGTGCCATCTGGAAGAGTGACTTCTACAGTTGAACCTGCTTCTGCTGTACCTGTAAGCTGCTTTATCTCCAGCTTTAACTGGGTCTGCACTTGGTGCGTCTGGTGCTTTGAGTATCATCGGCTTTCGCTACTGTTGCTGTAGTTGGTGCTGATAGTGTTGTTTGAAGCATCTTTTGCACGTCACAGAGACGGTTTGACCTCTTCCAAGCCACTTGCTGGAACACTGAGAGTTTGCCATATCTTTGTCAGCCGTTGCGAGGACGTGCTTTAGTGCCATCGAAGAGTGACTTCTGGCCGGTTGAACTCTGCTTCTGCTGTACCTGTAACTGCTTTATCTCCACCTGCTTTGACTGGAGTTTCACACTTCGTGCGTCTGGTGCTTTGGTATCATCGGCTTTCGCTACTGTTGCTGTAGCTGGGTGCTGATGCGCTGTTTGAGAAGCATCTTTCGTGCTGTCACAGAGACGAAGCTCTGACGTCTTCCAAGCGCACCTGCGAACACTGAGGTTGCCATCTTTGTCAGCTGTTGCTGTCAAGCTTGCCAGAAAATGCCATCTGGAAGAGTGACTTCTACGGTTGAACCTGCTCTGCTATGCCTGCCAACACGCTTTATCTCACCTGCTTTAACTGTTCAATGCTTGCGCATCTGGTGCTTTAGTATCATCGGCTTTCGCTCTGTTGCTGCAGTTGGTGCTGATGTGCTGCCTTTGGCTGCTTTCTGCTGTCCACAGAGACGGTTTGACCTTCTTCCAAGCCAGCACTTACTGGAACACTACAGAAGTTGCCATCTTTGTCAGCTGCTGCGGTTGCTTTAGTGCCATCCGGAAAGGAGTGACTTCTACGGTTTGACCCTGCTTCTGCGTACCCAGTATCGGCTTTATCTCCTTGCTTTCGCTGGGTTCACACTTGGTTGCAGTCTGCTACAGGGTGCATCTAGTTGACTCATCGGCTTTCGCCACCTGCTGCTGTAGTTGGTGCTAGATGTGACTGTCGAGGCCATCTTTGCTGTCACAGAACGGTTTGACCTTCTTCCAAAGCCACCTACTGCTCACTGAAGTTGCCATCTTGGTCAGCTTTTTAGCTGATACTTTATCACCATTTGGAAGAGTGACTTCGACGGTTGAACCTGCTTCAGCTGTACCTGTTACTGCTGTGTCACCTGCTTTAACTGGGTTCACAACTGGGGCTGCTGGTGCTGTCTTATCATCGGCTTTTCGCTACGGTTGCTGTTGTCGCATCTGATGTGTTACCTGCGTCATCTGTCGCTGTTACAGATACTGTTTTACCTTCTTCCAAACCGCTAGCTGGAACACTAAAGTTGCCATCTTGATCAGCTGTTGCTGTTGCTTTTTAGTTCCATTTGGAAGCGGTTACTTCTACTGTTGAACCTGCTTCGGCTGTACCTGTTACTGCTGTGTCACCTGCTTTAACTGGGTTCACAACTGGTGCGTTTTGGAGCTGTCTTATCATCTGCTTTTGCTACAGTTGCAGTTGTCGCATCTGATGTGTTACCTGCGTCATCTGTCGCTGTGACAGATACTGTTTTACCTTCTTCCAAACCGCTTCACTGGAACACTAAAGTTGCCATCTTGATCAGCTGTTGCTGAGGCTTTAGTGCCATCTGAAGGGTTACTTCAACTGTTGAACCTGCTTCGGCTGTACCGGTTACTGCAGTGTCACCTGCTTTAACTGGGTTCACAACTGAGTGCATCTGTGCTGTCTTATCATCAGCTTTCGCCACGTTGCTGTAGTTGGAGTTGATGTATTGTTTTGAAGCGTCTTTCGCTGTAACAGAGACTGTTTGACCTTCTTCCAAACCGCTAACTGGAACACTAAAAGTTGCCATCTTGATCAGCTGTCTGCTGAGGCTTTAGTGCCATCTGGAAGGAGTTACTTCAACAGTTGAACCTGCTTCGGCTGTACGGTCACTGCTGTGTCACCTCGCCTTTAACTGGGTTCACAACTGGGGCATCTGGTGCTGTCTTATCATCAGCTTTCGCTACAGTTGCTGTAGTTGGAGTTGATGTATTGTTTGCAGCGTCTTTCGCTGTGACAGAGACTGTTTGACCTTCTTCCAATACCGCTGACTGGAACGCTGAAGTTACCATCTTGGTCAGCTGTTGCTGTTGCTTTAGTGCCATCTGGAAGTGTTACTTCTACAGTTGATCCCTGCTTCGGCTGTACCGAGCTGCTGTGTCACCAGCCTTAACTGGGTCTACAACTCGGGGCATCTGGAGCTGTCTTATCATCATGCTTTCGCTACATGTTGCTGTAGTTGGAGTTGATGTATTGTTTGAAGCGTCTTTCGCAGTGACAGAACTGTTTGACCTTCTTCCAATCCGCTGCACTGGAACGCTGAAGTTGCCATCTTGGTCAGCTGTTGCTGTTGCTTTAGATGCCATCTGGAAGTGTTACTCAAAACTGTTGAACCTGCTTCGGCTGTACCCGGTAACTGCAGTATCACCCGCCTAACTGGAGTTCTAACTGCGCATCTGGAGCTGTCTTATCATCAGCTTTCACTTCCAGTTGCTGTAGTTGGAGTTGATGTATTGTTTGGACGTCTTTCGCTGTGACAGAGACTGTTGACCTTTCTTCCAAATCCGCTGACTGGAACGCTGAAGTTGCCATCTTGGTCGCTGTTTGGCTGAACTTTTGCTAGTGCCATCTGGAAGTGTTACTTCTAACTGTTGATCCTGCTTCGGCTGTACCGGTTACTGCTGTATCACCTGCCTTAACTGGGTTCACAACTGGGGCATCTGGAGCTGTCTTATCATCAGCTTTCGCTACTGTTGCTGTAGTTGGAGTTGATGTATTGTTTGAGCGTCTTTCGCTGTACAGAGACTGTTTGACCTTCTTCCAATCCGCTAACTGGAACGCTGAAGTTACCATCTTGTGTCAGCTGTTGCTGTGTGCTTTAGTGCCATCTGGAAGTGTTACTTCAACTGTTGAACCTGCTTCGGCTGTACCTGTCACTGCTGTATCACCTGCCTTAACTGGGTTCACAACTGGTGCATCTGGAGCTGTCTTATCATCAGCTTTCGCTACTGTTGCTGTAGTTGGAGTTGATGGTATTGTCGAAGCGTCTTTCGCTGTGACAGAGACTGATTTGATCTTCTCCAATCCGCTAACTGGAACGCTGAGTTACCATCTTTTGTCAGCTGTTGCTGTTGCTTTAGTGCCATCTGAAGTGTTACTTCAACTGCTGAACCTGCTTCGGCTGTACTGTAACTGCAGTATCGACCTGCCTTAACTGGGTCTCACAACTGGTGCATCTGGAGCTGTCTTATCATCAGCTTTTCGCTACTGTTGCTGTAGTTGGAGTTGATGTATTGTCGAAGCGTCTCTTCGCTGTGACAGAGACTGTTTGACCTCTTCCAATCCGCTAACTGGAACGCTGAAGTTACCATCTTTGTCAGCTGTTGCTGTTAGCTCTAGTGCCATCTGGAAGTGTTACTTCCACTTCAGGCTGGAACCTGCTTCGGCGCTGTACCTGTCACTGCAGGTATCGCGCTGCGTAACTGGGTTCGTTACAACTGGTGCACCTGGGCTGTCTTATCATCAGCTTTCGCCATTGCTGCTGCTAGTTGAGTTGATCGTATTGTTTGAAGCGTCTTTCGCCGTGACAGAGATTCATTTGACCTTCTTCCAATCCGCCAACCGGAAACGCCAGTTACCATCTTTGTCAGCTGTTGCTGTTGCTTTAGTGCCATCTGGAAGTGTTACTTCTACAGTTGATCCTGCTTCGCTGTACCCTGTCACTGCAGTATCACCCTGCCTTAACTGGGTTCTACAACTGGCATCTGGAGCTGTCCTATCATCAGCTTTCGCTACTGTTGCTGTAGTTGGAGTTGATGTATTGCTCGAAGCGTCTTTCGCTGTGACAGAGACATTTGACCTTCTCCAATCCGCTAACTGGAAACGCTCGAAGTTGCATCTTTTGTCAGCTGTTGCTGTTGCTTTAGTGCCATCTGGAAGTGTTGCTTTGACTGTTGAACCTGCTTCGGCTGTACCTGTCACTGCAGTATCACCTGCCTTAACTGGGTTCGCAACAGTGCATCTGGAGCTGTCTTATCATCAGCTTTCTCGCTACTGTTGCTGCAGTTGGAGTTGATGTATTGTTTGAAGCGTCTTTCGCTGTGACAGAGACTGCTTTGACCTTCTTCCAATCCGCTAACTGGAACGTGAAGTTACCATCTTTGTCAGCGTTGCTGTTGCTTTTGTGCCATCTGGAAGTGTTACTTCTACAGTTGATCCTGCTTCGGCTGCTACTGTAACCTGCAGTATCACCTGCCTTAACTCTGGGTTTCACAACTGGTGCATCTGGAGCTGTCTTATCATCAGCTTTCGCTGCTGTCTGTAGTTGGAGTTGATGTATTGTTTTGAAGCGTCTTTCGCTGCTGACAGAACTGTTTGACCTTCTTCCAATCCGCTAACTGGAACGCAAGTTACATCTTTGTCAGCTGTTGCTGTGGCTTTAAGAGTGCCATCTGAGTGTTACTTCAACTGTTGAACCTGCTTCATTGCATTTGCACCTGTCCTGCATGACCTGCCTTAACTGGGTTCTCAACTGGTGCATCTGGAGCTGTCTTATCATCAGCTTTCGCTACTGTTGCCATGGAGTTGGAGTTGATGTATTGTTTTGAAAGCGTCTTTCGCTGCGACAGAGACTGTTTGACCTTCTTCCAATCCGCTAACTGGAACGCTGCAGTTACCATCTTTGTCAGCTGTTGCTGCTTTGCAGGATGCCATCTGGAAGTGCTTCAGCTGTTGAACCTGCTTCGGCTGTACCTGTAACTGCAGTATCACCTGCCTTAACTGGGTTCTACAACTGGTGCATCTGGAGCTGTCTATCATCAGCTTTCGCTACTGTTGCTGTAGCTGAGTTGATGTACTTTGTTTGGCGTCTTTCGCTGCGGCAGAGACTGTTTGACCTTCTTCAATCCGCTAACTGGGTAACCTGAAGTTGCCATCTTTGTCCAGCTGTTGCTCATGTTGCTTTTAGTGCCATCTGGACGTGTATCTTCTAGTTGATCCTGCTTCGGCTGTACCTGTCACTGCAGTATCTCCTGCCTTAACTGGGTTCACAACTGGGCATCTGGGCTGTCTTATCATCAGCTTTTCGCTACTGTTGCTGTAGGTTGGGTTGATGTATATTGTAGAAAGCGTCTTTCGCTGTGACAGAGACTGTTTGACCTTCTTCCAATCCGCTAGACTGAACGCTGAAGTTACCATCTTTGTCAGCTGTTGCTGTTTGCTTTAGTGCCATCTGGAGTGTGCTTCCCACAGTTGATCCTGCTTCGGCTGTACCTGTAACTGCAGTATCACCTGCCTTAACTGGGTTCACAACTGGTGCATCTGAGCTGTCTTATATCAGCTTTCGCTACTGTTGCTGTAGTTGGAGTTGATGTATTGTTTTGGAAGACGTCTTTCGCTGTGGCAGAGACTGTTTTGACCTTCTTCCAATCCGCTTAACTGGATTTAACTGAAGTTACCATCTGATCCGGCTGTTGCTGTTGCTTTTAGTGCCATCTGGAGTGTTACTTCAACTGTTGAACCTGCTTCGGCTGTACCTGTAACTGCAGTATCACCTGCCTTAACTGGGTTCACAACTGGTGCATCTGGAGCTGTCTTATCATCAGCTTTCGCTACTGTTGCTGTAGTTGGAGTTGATGTATTGTTTGAAGCGTCTTTCGCTGTGACAGAGACTGTTTGACCTTCTTCCAATCCGCTAACTGGAACGCTGAAGTTACCATCTTTGTCAGCTGTTGCTGTTGCTTTAGTGCCATCTTGAAGGGTTACTTCTACTGTCGAACCTGCTTCGGCTGTACCTGTGATGGCTGTAGCACCTGCCTTAACTGGGTTCACAGTTGGGGCTGCTGGGGCCGTTGTATCTGGTACCGTTACTGATGTCGGTGTTGACTTGCTACCAGCGTCATCTGTCGCGTCATGGAATACGGGTGTGTCGCCTTCCTTCAAGGCACTTTCTGGAACACTGTGGCTTCCATCTTGGTCGGCTTTCGCGGATACTTTAGACCCACCTGGAAGAGTTACTTCTACGGTTGAGCCTGCTTCGGCTGTACCCGTTACCGCTGTAGCGCCTGCTGTAACTGAATTTACAGTTGGGGCTGCTGGTGGTGTGGTATCTTTTACTTTAAATACATAAGTCAACAATTGACCACCTGGAGTTAGGGTAACTGTGTTGTTTTCTTTAATGTATGAAGGAGCCTTGCTAGAATCAATTCTCTTTCATGTATACCCTTTAGCTTCAACTGCTGCAATCTTTTCTGTCTTGGGTGCTCAGATTAATAACTTCATTTTCGTCACCTGGAATCGCACTACTTGCTTCGATTTCTTGACCACTTTCATCAACAAATTTCATGTGGACGATTTGTGGCGCTGTAAACTCAAATTTTTCAATCTGAACACGTTGCAAGTTTGTACCAGAACCTGTACTTCCGACAAATGAGAGGGCATAGGTAGCATTTCTAGCAGTCAAGGCATTCTTGGCATCATTTGTCATAGCTACGGCTAGAGTTATCAAGTTTTGTTGTCAAGTTTTGTTACCGTATGTTACCGTGAAAGTCTTTTTTAGTTCCATTATAGTTAATCTTGAGTCAGCCATTGTCCATTTGGTGCTGGATTTAAAGGCTTTTCATCTCTGAGCTAGCATGTCGTTACTCTTCCTGCATTGTTTGATGAATAAAACGCACCGAACGCATGATTCGTATCTCCACGGTTGTATGAAGGATCTGCCATTGATTTGATTCAGGTTTTGGGTTAGCCTGGTTCCACCATGAGTCAAGTTTGAAACCAAAAGCTGCATTTTTGATAGTTCACCATACCGATTAGATGCACCTAGATTGACCAATAGTTGACTTTTGCTTACCTGTATGGAAGACGAAAACCAACTCCATCACCACCTGGACGACCATCCACTTCGTGTCCTTCATATTTATTACCAATATCGACCTTTACCAGTGAAGGTATCTTGGCCAGGATCGATTTTTCGAAACGTGAAGGTATGCCCTAGACCTGATCCTGATACATCTTCTGTCAACTTAATAGTTCTGAAGATTTTTCGCTAACATGCAGTTCCACCTTCTTGGAAGAAACTTTCAAAGTTTTCTTTGGTTACGATAGCTACTGAGCAAGGTTAGTTTCATCAATTGAACGAGTTGTTCCTTCAGTAGTCGCACGTCTGCTTCTGACTTTAGGAGTTGCTGAAAGATTCTGTAGTTGCTTCAGATGTTGTCTCAACTGTTGTCTCAGCTGCTTCAGTAACTTCCTTCACACTTGCCACAGCTTGAGTCAAACGTTCAACACTTGGTTGATTTGATCTTGGCTTGCTGATCCGTTCGCAACTAATGCTTCTGCTTCTGCAATTGCAGCTGCTACTTCAGCTTTAACTGAAGCTTCTTGACCATCCAAGTTTTTAGCTTTAGCTTGTGTCAAAAACAGCTTCTAGTTGAGATTTGTCAGCTGAAACGACAGTTGTTGCTGAATTTGCTTCTACTGCTTCCAGTCGCAACTGGGCTGAGTGCAGCTGGTGCCGCATAGGTCGTCGCCTCTGCAGTAGGTTCATTTTGTGTTGCTGAATTTGTAGCTTCTGTCTTAGCTTCTACACTGTCAGCGTGAACCGTTGGAGTAGCTAGTGTAGCTCCAACCGCAAAGACTAGCGAACAACCAAACAAGAAATGTTTTCCTTTTTGATCATACGCCAGTTCTTTTGTTCTGCATTTTTACGATTAAAACACATCATTTATTTCTCCTTTTGTGTTTATGTAGTATTATAAATACAGTTTTATTATAATCTTTTTACTTAAATAAATCAAATTTATTCTTTCGATTTCTTTTCGGTTTATTATATTCCAAATATATACATATAAGTTTTTATAATATCTAAATACAGTTTTTTTCTCTATTTTGTTAGTTTTTCTTAAAAAAACTTGATGTTCTTTTAAAATCAAAAAGAGCAAAAATTTTCACCACACAACCATATATATTATATGTTTTTGTTGAAACTCTTTTCCTTAGCTTCCTAGAATACGTTGATTAGCTACTAGAATTCCAAATTTTACACACGGGACTTAGATATTTCTTAAGCAGCCTGCTAACAAAAAGTGCAATTTTATTTTATAGTAGTAATGAAATCAAAATCTGAACAAATTGACTAGGGAAATCAGATCGATTTTTTTATCCATGTTTTAGAAGCAACAGTGTACTATACTATATTTGATTGAAATAAGGTATGAACAATCTGATTAGGAAAAGTCAAACTAATTTCTAGAAATATTTTAGCTTAGTCGTAGTGTACGATCTTAGATTCAATCTACTATATTATGGATTCAATCCACTATACAAAAAGATACTTGGTAAAAGGCATTACAATAAAAACGCATAATACCAGACTTGCAAAAGTCTTGATATTATGCGTTTAATGTTGGAGAGTGCTATTGGCCTTTCTTTTCAAATTAACCCTTTGGACTCACCCTCGCCAGTTTTTACTTTTATTTTTACTTCAAATCCTTCTCGACTGCGTCCGCAAAGTTTTTCTTCTACGATGCTTGCGCAGTGGTCACAGATGGTTGCGTGGTAATGACGTTCTGCTGTTGTCTGGGTCGATACGACGGCAACGGTCACACACTTCACCAGTTGCAGCGTTCTACAGTGAAAGCTACATCTTCAAAAGCTAACTGCAGCTTCTGGAGCTGCACCTTCTGCGATGAGTCAAGTCTGAGACGATCAAAAGTTGAGCAACATTGCTATCAACAGCTCCAAGAAGAGTTCTCACAACTTCGTTTGGATAAACTGTCAAATGAGCTTCAAGTGATTTACCGATGACTTTTGGCATTACGAGCTTCTTCCAAGGCTTTTTTGAGCTTGGCCACGGAAGTCCATGAAGGCTGCCCATGTGTCCAAGATTTCTTCTTGGTTGGCAAAAAGTTTGAGCTTCTGGTAATTCTGACAATTGAACGAAGTCTTCTGCTTCAAACTCAAGATATGACCAGATTTCTTCTGCAGTGTGAGGAAGAATTGGTGTCAAGAGTTTGGTGATTTTCACAAGAATATCATAGAAAACAGTTTGCATTTGACGACGTTCCAATGATTTTGGCACCTTCGATGTAAACAACATCTTTGGCAAAATCAAGGTAGAAGGCAGACAAATCAACGTTGATAAAGTTCACTAGGGCTTTATAGATTGTCAAGAATTCAAAGTTTGGCATAAGCATCACGAATGGTCTTAACAAGTTGGTTAAAGCGGATGGTCATGTACTTATCAACTGAACGAAGTTCTTCGTAAGCTACTGCATCCTCAGCTGGGTTAAAAGTCAGATGTATTAGCAATCAAGAAACGAAGCGTGTTACGAATCTTACGGTAAGTTTCAGAGACTTGGCTCAAGATATCCATAGAGATACGTACGTCATTGCTTGAGTCAACACTTGTTACCCAGAGACGCAAGATTTCAGCACCAAATTGTTTTCTCAACATCGCTTGGAGCAATGGTATTTCCAAGAGATTTAGACATCTTCTCACCTTTTACCATCAAGGGCAAAACCTTGTGACAAGATTTGTTTGTATGGTGCCACACCATGGTTAGCCACAGATGTGATGAGAGAGAGTTGAACCAACCACGGTATTGGTCAGAACCTTCAAGGTAGAGGTCGCTGGGTATTTGAGTTCTGGACGGTTTAACCACAACCCATTCCATGATGAACCTGAGTCGAACCAAACGTCCATGATATCTGTTTCTTTCTTGAACTCACCATTTGGTGAACCTGGATGTGTAAATCCTTCTGCAAGAGGTCTTTAGCATCACGTTTCCCACTCAGATGATTGAACCATGTTCCTCAAAGAGTTGAGCTACATGTTCAATCGTTTCAGCTGTCATGATTGGTGTGCCGTCTTCTGCGTAGAAGATTGGAAGAGGAACTCCCCAAGCACGTTGACGAGAGATGACCCAGTCACCACGGTCACGGATCATGTTGTAAAGACGGACTTTACCCCATTCTGAATGGAATTTCACTTTTTCGATTTCATCTAAAAATATCTTGACGGAATTTTGATACTGAAGCAAACCATTGTGGAACTGCACGCCAGATGATTGGTTTTTCGTACGCCAGTCAAATGGGTAGGAGTGAGAGATTTCTTCTTGAGCAAGAAGGAGGTTGCCCTAGTTTTTCAATGACAGTTGGTACTACCTTGTCGTAGAATTGACCTTCAAACTCAGCGCCAGCATTAGCCATCATGATACCACGTTCGTTAACTGTCACAGCAACTTCAAGACCATTAGCCACACCAACATTGTAGTCGTCCTCACCAAAACCAGGAGCTGTATGGACGATACCTGTACCAGAGTCAGTTGTAACGTGGTCACCAAGGATAACGAGTTCATCTACTGCAGTATCCCATGGGTGTTCTGTCACGATATGGTTCAATTCCTGACCACGATAAGTCGCCAAAACTTGAACATCAGTCCAGCCAAATTTCTCAGACAAAGCTAGTCAATAATTCTGCAGCGACCACAAACTTACGAGCTTCACCAGTAGGTTGAACCAAAAACGTAATCAATATCTGCACCAACTGTCAAACCACGAGAAGCTGTGATAGTAAATGGAGTAGTTGTCCAGACAACGATATAAGTATCTGTATCTAGAAATCACCTTTGCCATCTTTAACCTTGTTGGCATAGTAAAGTGATGTTGATACCAAGTCGTGGTATTCAATCTCCGCTTCAGCAAGAGCTGACTCAGATGACCAAGACCAGTAAACTGGCTTAGCACCACGGTAGATATAACCTTTGTTTGCCATCTCACCGAAGACACGGATTTGGGCTGCTTCATAGTCAGAGTCAAAGTCACATAAGGATTTTCCCAGTCACCTGAAACACCCAAGCGCTTGAAGTCTTCACGCTGTTTATCTACTTGAGAAAGAGCGTATTCACGGCAAAGTTTCAAGTACTCAACCAAGTCCATCTCTTTACGTTTAACACCTTGTTTAGCCAAAACTTGCTCGATTGGTAGTCCGTGTGTATCCCAACCTGGGATGTATGGTGCGTAGAAATCTGACATAGACTTAGAACGAACAATGATATCTTTTTGAAATCTTGTTCATAGCATGACCAACGTGGATATTTCCGTTAGCGTATGGAGGTCCATCATGAAGAGTGAAATGAGGTTTTCCTTCATTTTAATTTCTTGACGACGTTGAGTACAATTTTTGCTTCTTCCCATTCTTTTTGCCAGACTGGCTCTTTGGTTGGAAGGCCTGCACGCATTAGAAAGTCAGTTTTCCCAAGATTTAAAGTTTCTTTGAGTTTCATGATATCTCCTTTTTATATAGACAAAATAAAAACCACGACTCGCTAAAAGGACGAAAATCAGTGGTACTACCTTTGTTCGGAAAAAGAGACTAGTCTTTCTCCCTCTTTTCCCCGTAACGTGGGGAACGTCAAATCCTACTAACTTCAGACTTGATAACTTGAGAGGATAATCTTATCAACAGGGATTGTGGGACTTCCACCATCTCCTACTCGCTAAAAATATGTTTGATAAGATCTTGTTCTCAGATTTTACAATTACAAATGTTGAGAAATTGTTATTCTGAATCCTCTTTAGACTCAGAACTCATTTCATTATTTACTAACGAAGATAAGTCAGATAAAGTTGATTCATCCTGTTAGCTTCCATCAATTCACGATTAGTTGCTTCTATACGTGCTTGGAGCTCAGCAACCTCTTCAGGTGAAAACTGACGAGTCAAATCATTGGCTTCCTCCTCATGAAATGCTGAAATATTTTCCCCAAAAGCCTCTCTAACCACCTCTTTAAAAGACCTCATCACTGGTTTGTAAATAAGTTGCTGTTGGACGTAAAATTTCTTCCCAATCAGATGAATCAACGATGGCCAATTGACTTTCAATTGTAGATTTCAAGCGTTGATGGAAGACGCGACTCTTATTCTTCAGTTCTTCTGTCTCAATCGCAACCTTCTTAGCATTATCAGTTGCTTGACGTAAAATTTCATTTGCCTTGTACTTAGCTTCATCAAGCAAACGTTGTGATTCCTGTTCAGCATGATGAATGATATTATAGAGAGCGTTCAGTAGCTGCTTGTTTAACTCGCTCAGCAGTATCTTGAGCAATTAAAACAGACTGACTCAATGAATCTTTCATCTCATCAAAATAAGACAAACGCTCTTCTAAATTTCTAATTTGTTGCTCTTTATCATGGTTACTTCGAACCAATGTTTCATAGTCTCGAACTACAATATCGAGAAATTCATCAACTTCTTCAGGATCAAAACCTCTAAACTTTAGTACTAAAGCTTTTTATCCTTAATCTCTAACGATGTAATTGGCATATTTTTCCCCTCACTTACTTAATAATATTGTATTGTCAATTTCTTCTTATCTCTTTTTGTCTGACCATTTTTCTCTCAGAACACTAATCCTTCCAAAAACGTCTGACACTTACTAAATCACCAATTTTAACTTGATAATCAGATTTTCAACCAGATGGTAATTTACCTGAACATACTTTTCTTTCTAATAAATCAGCTGTCTGAGAGCGAGACAGTTTCAGAACATTTGACAAGAAAGCATCCAAGCGCATACTCGGAACTAAAACTTCCTTTTCCTGATAGTCACTCTCGGCTTCTACCAATTCTTCAAAGGATTTGACTTCAAGTTTGACAGGCAATCGAGCAATCTTTTGAATCCCATCTTGGAAGAGGAAGTGAATTTCCGGTCCACAATGATTTGAGCTCTATTTTCCGTTACCAATATATCACCAGACAACTACGATCGATTCCCTAAACGATTCAGAACAGTTCCTAAAATCTTGGAATGGTCAATTGGTCAAACTTACTAGAATAAACAATCTCAAGCAATTCCATTTCAAAATCCGTCAAAGTCGGTATGAAATAATCTGGTGCAAGTAGTACACGACTATACTCGCTAGCTACAAAATCATTGCTAGAAAAAACTTGAATCCCTTGATGATTGCCCAATGTCTTTAAAATAAAGGCCTGATGGGGGTTGATAAAAGGAGTTAAGATGGGAGCGTAGTGCTCTTCAACCTGCCTAAGCCACTCCAAACCCTTTATCAATAAAAGGAATATCCTCGACTGAAAAATGCTGATAGATATCTTTTTCTCATGCTAGTATTAAAAAGAAAACGGATCAGATAGTTTCCAAGTAAATGAACTAAAAATGACAGCCACCCAAACTGAAAAATCTAAACCACCAATACTCAGCGGCAGACGTCTCAAGGGTTGAAGGATCGGTTTGACTAAAGCTAGTCAACAAACGACCTGCTCTAGTCTCATCAGGCATTTGGAAACCAGGATAGAGAGCAAAAACGCTACAGTATCATAGAATAGATATCTGTAGCGTTTTGGATAAAACGAACTAGAAAATATCATTATCTCACTCGATTTTTCTCTTCATATCGAAATCAAACTCTTCACCATGAGTTCCCATCAGGCAAAGCGAATATCTTCGATGTTAACCACAACTCCTACTGGTGTCCAAAAGGTACATGGTATTTGCAACCTTTCTCAATTCACCAGCAAGTACATGGCGAGCTCCATCTAAATAGTCTAGACAACGACGCGCTGTACTTCAGTCATATTGGAAATCGATTAAAATACTTTCATTGCCTGCTAGCAAATCAACGATATCCGTTGCATCTTCGTAGCGACGAGGATAACGAACATCAATGGTTACCTTTTCTGTACTACGATGACTCTGCATCGCTCAATTCTTGCTGACGAGCATGAAGGCGCGTAATATTTTTCCTTTCGAATTCACTTGTGAAGGTTGTGGTAGTTGTTGAGCTCGTGGAAGTTCTTCCATTTGGGGCAGAAACTGATGTTAAGCGTTTTTTCAGACTTTTAATTCAGCAACGTTTGGTGCCACTTCTTCTCCATCTTCAGTGAAAATAATCTATAAACTTTTCAAATTTATCTTTTTAGTGACATGGTTATTTCCTACTTTAAAAATGCTGTACCGATTCGAACGAAAGTTGAACCACATTGAATCGCTTCTTTGAAGTCTCGACTCATTCCCATACTTAGTTCTGTCATCGGCATATTTGGGAGATGTTTTTCTTGAATGGTTTTTTTGCAATTCTTGCGTTTCTTTAAATATCTCTAGTAATTCTTGACTAGTTGCATCAAATGGAGCCATGGTCATCAGTCCCACATACTCAATCTGGTCTAATTCTGAAAGTTCTGGTAAGAGGGCTAACAATTCTTCTTTCGAAAAACCGTGCTTGCTCTCTTCCTTAGAAATATTTACTTGCAAAAAGCACTTAATCTTGTGGTCTGCTCGTTTTTGAATTTCCTGAGCTAGCTTTAAGGAATCTAAAGCATGAAAATAATCCACATAAGAAATCACTTCCTTGACTTTACGTCTCTGTAAGGTTCCAATCAAATGCCAGGTAAGATTCTTATCACTTAAAGCATGATACTTGTCAAGAAATTTATCAACACGGTTCTCACCAATGTGTTGCACTCCTTGCGAAACCAAAAGCTGAGGCTGTTTCAACATCTATATTTGTGTCATGCAATCACAGAAACCGAGTCGTTTTCACGACCAGCTTCCTGAACTGCATTCGATATCTGTTGAAAAACAAGGTTCGTATTTTCTTTTAAATTCATCTTCATTAACGATTTTTAAAGAATGGTGGTGTTTCCAACTCATCTTCATCCGTAGCTGGAACTTCAAAACGTTCCACTGGAGAAACAACTGGCTCTCCTTGACGAACAATAGCATCGCGTCTCAAGTCCCAGTCACCAAAAGCTGATGTCTTTGGCGCTTCTTGACGGCGATAACGTTGGGAATTTCTGCTGTATCAGCCATATCAAAATTACGATCAAAAGTCTGCGCATGACTAGTTCGAGCAGGTTCACGGTGTGTTGCTTGGCGCGGCTGAGGAGTTACAACTTTCTCAACTTTATCCTGACGTACTCCTGTCGCAACAACTGTCACGCGGATTTCGTCTTTCATTGTCTCATCAATAGATGTTCCAAGCCAGATGTTAACACCATGACCAGCTGCTTGGTTCACAATTTCTGATGCTTCTTCAGCTTCAATCAAAGTCAAGTCAAACCACCAGTTACGTTAACAATCACATCTTCTGCGCCATCGATAGTTGTTTCAAGAAGTGGTGAGTAGATTGCTTTACGAGCAGCTTCTACAACACGTTCTTCACCGCTACCGATACCAATTCCCATAAGGGCGTTACCTTTATTGGCCATAACAGTCTTAACGTCTGCAAAGTCCAAGTTGATCAAACCAGGATTTGTAATCAAATCTGTAATCCCTTGTACACCTTGACGAAGAACGTTATCTGCTTCACTCAATGCTTCAAGAAGTGGAGTCTTCTTGTCAACGATTTCTAGCAAGTTGTTGTTTGAGATAATCAAGAGTGTATCAACATGCTCACGAAGTTCGTTAATCCCTTCGATAGCAAATTGTCCACGTTTGCTTCCTTCAAAACCAAATGGACGAGTGACAACACCTACTGTCAAAGCTCCAAGACTTTTTGCAATACGAGCGATAACTGGTGCAGCACCTGTACCAGAGCCTCCACCCATACCAGCAGTGATGAAGACCATATCAGCACCGCTGATTGCTTCTGTCAATACTTCTTCGCTTTCTTCCGCAGCTTTACGACCAACTTCAGGTTGACCTCCTGCACCAAGTCCGCGAGTCAATTTTAGGGGCCGAGCTGGATAACTGTCTCAGCTTTTGTACTGCTCAAAGCTTGCACATCTGTGTTAGCTGCGATAAATTCAACGCCAGAAACGCCTTCGTCAACCATACGGTTGATGGCATTTCCACCACCACCGCCGACACCGATTACTTTAATTACTGCACCTTGTGCTGCTGCTGTATCAAATGAAAATGTCATATTTATATTCCTCTATTTTTATTCGTCAAACATGCTTCCAATCAAGCTACGGAAACGATCCGTTAATTTACCTTTGCTCTTTTCTTCTGATTGAAGAGGAGCTACTGGTTCAACAGATTGAGTTGTTTCAGGCTCAGGAGTTGTCACTGTATTAAATACTGGTCGTGGAGAAACAGGTGAAACTGGTTGAGCTGAACTTTATAAAGTCAAGTGACTGGTGACTTAAAGTACGTTCTCCTCGAATTGCTCGCTGAGCTAGAACATTCACTTCAGTAAGGCTTCCAGCGAATTCTGACAAGCTAATGACATGGGCAAAAAGCAGGATTGCGAATCCCAACTTGATTTGGTACGAATAACTTAACACGGACTCCAAATACTTCTTGGGCCAATTCAACGACACCTGGAAGGAGGGCATTTCCCACCAATCAGAGCAATACCTCCTGGCAAGTCTAATAGGTGACGTCTTTCCAAATCTTGCTTAATTTGCTCAAAAATGTGCTTAAGTCTTGCTGAAATAATCTCAGCCAAGTATTCTTCAGTCACTTCAACTGGTTCAACTTCACCGATCACTTCAACTTGGAAAGTTTCCTTGCTAGCTAGTGGTGGATAAGCTTCACCATAGTTCAATTTTAGACCTTCTGCAATTTTCTTAGAAGTCTTAAGAACTTTTGAAATGTCTTTTGTGACATAATCGCCACCCTCTTGGTTGACATTTGTATATTGAAGTTCTTGGTTGCGAATAGTGGCAACAGTCGTTTGGCCACCACCCATGTCGATAACAGTCGCACCAAACTCACGTTCACCTTCATTCAAGACAGAGTGAACCATTGCAAGAGGTGAAATAATCACGTTATCAACTTGAATGCCTACACGCTCTACAGTTTTACGAAGATTATGGAGAATCGTACGTGGGCCAGTGTACAAGAGACCGCGCATTTCCAAACGCACACCCATCATTCCACGAGGATCACGAATTCCTTGGAATCCATCTACGACAAATTCCTCTGGAATAAAGGTGATAACTTCACGGTCTGGAGTCATACTTTTAGTCAAAGCTGATTTAACAACATTTTTCAACATCTTGATCTGTAATTTCTCTTGTATCTGATGTCACTGGAATCATGCCCTGAGTTGGCTCAACTTGTAGCAAATTAGCTGGCAAACCAACGTTTACAGACTTTGATTGAAATTCCTGCTTTTTCTTCTGCTTGAGAAATTGCAGACTTAATAGCAGTCGCTGCTGCTTCGATGTCAACGATAATCCCATCTTTGACACCTTTACTTTTGGCATTACTTACGCCAATTACATTTACTTCACCATTTACAAGCTCTGCAACCAACACTTTAATAGAGCTGGTTCCGATATCTAAGCCTGTAAAAAACCATTTCCTAGTCATTACACTGCGTCCTCTCTATCTTACCAGTTTCACACTTCTATTTTTAATAGCTACACCAAGGCATAACTACTCACAGAATATTATAACACAAAAATACATTCGTGCTCGAATTTTTCTAACATTTACGCAAAGCTTTTTCTTGAATTTTTATAATTATCCGACGATTTCATCGGTGGGTAAATAAAAAGAAAAACGGCTGGGCAAACGCCCCTTTAAAATAAGAAAAACGCATAATATCAGATGTTCACTTGATACTATCGTTTTATAACGGAAAAATTTACTCAATTTTATCTTCAAATTGAGTTTTTTTACCTCCTCCGCCTTTTTATAAAAATCACTGGAAAATTGGTCCTATTTTCCCGCAACTATCCAAAAAGAAAAATTCTATAAATCTATTTCCTAGTGCGAGTGTCTAGCACACATAGTTCGACTTCTCTAATAAAACCATTTCATCCTTTAGCATGAGTGATAAGGCACTAATCCTGAAAATATCTCTAGTTCAAAAATATACTTTATAGCAATATTTCAACATTTATTTTTTTAAGGTCTTGTTTGTAAAATTCTTTCAAGGCATCTTGCCAAGTTGGGATGACAAATCCAGTAGCTTTAGCTTTAGCCAGCTCATCGTTGAGTTTAGTGGACGTTTAGCTTTGGCAGGAAATTGGCTTGAGTCTACTGGCTTGACTTCGACATCTGTATCTTTCAAAATTTCAACCGCAAAGTCATACCAAGTTGTGTCTTCCGTCGCATCATTTGACAAATGATAATAACCAAATTCCTTGCGATTTTCAGCTAGGATATGTCATAAATTCAGCCAAGGTACGTGTCCAGGTTGGACGACCATGTTGATCATTTACAACTGTCAAAGTCTTATGAGTTTTAGCAAGATTTTGCATCGTGAAAGACGAAAGTTTTTTGCCATAGTTTCCAAAAACCCAGGCAGTACGGATAATATAGAAGTTTGAAACGTGTTTTTCTACAACTCCTCTCCCATACGCTTAGTACGACCATATTCAGTTTGAGGATCTGGTTTGTCATCCACTTCCCACTCTTGTCCAACTGGTTTCTTACCGTCAAATACATAATCTGTAGAGATGTAGACTAGAGTTGCACCATGCTTTTTCGGATGCTTTTGGCGACATTTTCTGTCCCTGTAACATTGATGGCAAAGTCCAATTCTTTTCCTTCATCCTCTGCTGCATCAACAGCAGTATAGGCTGCACAGATGGTATACTAAAGTTGGTTTCACTTGTTCAAAAACTTTCTCAACCATCTCTGCATCGGTGATATCCATCTCAGCCACATCAACCGCAACGTACTCTTCATTACGCTCATCCAACAAATAACGAAGTTCAGTTCCTAATTGGCCATTTGCCCCTGTAATTAAAATCATTTTTCTTCCTTTCAACTGATTCACAATTCTTCGGTATAGCAATAAAAAAAGCAGAAACTTTCTGCTTTTATTTTTCAAGAACCTCTTGTGTTTTTAGCGTAGTTGGCTTCAACAGCTTCTTTTTCTCCTTGCCACCATTCTTGGTTATCTTTGTACCATTGAATGGTTTCTTTGAGACCTTGTTCAAAGTTTGTGAATTCTGGTTTCCAGCCCAACTCATCACGGAGCTTGCTTGCGTCAATCGCATAGCGAAGGTCATGTCCTGCACGGTCAGTCACATGATCATAGGCATCCACAGGTTGGCCCATTTCCTTAAGGATTAGTTCCAAAAACTTCCTTGTTGTTCTTCTCGCCATCAGCTCCCAATCAAGTAGGTTTCACCAATTTGCCCCTTTTGTCAAGATTGTCCAAACTCCTGAAGAATGGTCATTGGTATGAATCCAGTCACGAACATTCTTACCTTCACCGTAAAGTTTTGGCTTAATTCCACTTAAAATATTGGTAATCTGACGTGGAATGAATTTTTCGATGTGTTGATAAGGACCGTAGTTATTTGAACAGTTAGAAATCGTTGCCTTGACACCAAACGATCGTACCCAGGCTTTGACAATCAAGTCTGAGGCTGCCTTAGTTGATGAGTATGGAGAGCTTGGATTGTATTTGGTTTCAGCAGTAAATTTCTCACCTGGACCTTCACCATGGCCTGGCAAATCTTCACGTAGAGGAAGATCCCCATAAACTTCGTCTGTAGACACATGGTGGAAGCGAATATCATATTTGCGAGCCGCTTCCAAAAGAGTATAGGTTCCGATGAAGTTGGTATGGATAAATGGCGATGGATCATTCAGTGAATTATCATTATGACTTTCCGCTGCATAATGAACGATAGCATCTGCTTGAGCTGCCAACTTGTCTACCAACTCTGCATCAGCAATGTCACCAACAACCAACTCAACACGATCACCTAAAATTTCCTCAATATTAGCTCGGTTTCCAGCATAAGTCAACTTGTCCAAGACTGTCACGTGAACATCTGGAAAATTCTTGTAAACATAATGGACAAAGTTGGAACCGATAAAACCAGCTCCACCTGTCACGATAATATTTTTTTGTATTCAGTCATATTCTTTCCTTTTTACAAATCTTCTTTTTTCAAAGGTTTTACATCCTTAAGTAGTGGATGATTTTTATCTGCTTCTGAAACCTCTGCTTCTGCAAGATTTTCCCATTCAATACCAAGGCTTGGATCAGCGTAGTTCACAAAGGCATACTTGGGTTTGAGTTCAAAAGCCCAGTAGTCATTGACCAAATAACTATAAGAAACTGTATCTGATAGGACTTGGAAACCATTAGCCACGCCTCGAGGAACAAAGATTCCCTTACTTGCATCAATTACTGTCTGATAGGTATTCCCAAAGGTTTCACCCTCGCGTAGATCAACCCAAGAACCCAGAACTTTCCCACCATCTGCTACAGAGATGTACTTATCCCAAGGCTCTGCGTGGAGGCCACGAAGGACATTTTTGCGTGAGAAGGATACATTGTTTTGTAATTTTCCATCTGTAAAGAAAGACTCTGGAAATCCAAGTGGGAGCATTTTTTCCTTTTGGAAATTTTCTTTAAACCAGCCACGATTATCGCCATGAACAGGGATATCAAATTCCAACATGCCTGGAATAGCCTCAACCTTGCGTGCTGCAAGCGTCTTGCCGAAAAATTCATCTGTCATCTATGCTTCTCCTATCAAACGGAGCAGATACTGCCCGTATTCATTTTTCTTAAGCGGTTGAGCTAAGGCCAAAACATCTTCGCGACTGATATAGCCCATGCGGTAAGCAATTTCTTCCAAGTTTGCTACCTGAACATTTTGCATACGTTGCACTGTTTCGATATACTGTGAAGCCTCTAGTAAACTTTCATGAGTTCCAGTATCCAGCCAAGCAAAGCCCCGTCCCATAAGCTCAACGGATAAATTTCCACGTTTCAGATAAGCCTTGTTAACGTCTGTAATTTCCAATTCACCACGAGGGCTTGGTTTTATACTTTTAGCAATTTCTACTACATCATTATCGTAAAAATAAAGGCCTGTAACTGCATAATTTGAACGAGGATATTCTGGCTTTTCTTCGATAGAAATAGCATTCATATCCTTGTCAAACTCAACAACACCAAACCGTTCTGGGATCCTTCACATGGTAGCCAAAGACAGTTGCTCCCTGACTCCTTGCTCGCTGCCTTTTTGTAGCATCTTCGAAAGGCCAGGACCGTGATAAATATTGTCACCTAAAGATTAGAGCAACGCTATCATCGCCAATAAACTCTTCACCCAATGATAAATGCTTGCGCAAACCATCTGGACTCGGTTGCTCTGCGTAAGAAAGTTTAATCCCAAACTCAGAGCCATCTTGAAGAAGCTCTCTGAAAGCGAGGTAAATCTTGTGGAGTTGAGATAATCAAAATATCCTAATCCCAGCCAACATCAATGTTGAAAGTGGATAGTAAATCATTGGTTTTATCATAAACCGGCATCAGTTGTTTTGATGCAGCTCGAGTCAAATGGATATAAACGTGTCCCCGAACCACCCGCTAAAAGAATAATACCTTTCATTAGTAGGGTACCTTTCTATATTATTACTTTACCTAGCCTCGCTTAAATTCCGTAAAATACGAACTATCTGTTTACTAGCATCACCATTTCCATAAGGATTACTAGCTTGACTCATTTTTTTATATTCTTCGGAATCGTCTAAAAGCATCTTAAAGTTTTTGATAAATAGTCTCCTCATCAGTTCCAACCAATTTCAACGTTCCGGCAGCTACTCCTTCAGGTCTTTCTGTCGTATCTCGCATGACCAATACAGGCTTTCCTAAAGAAGGAGCCTCTTCCTGAACTCTCCTCCTGAATCAGTTAAAATCATGTAACTATGATTCATGAAATTATGAAAATCAAGAACATCCAAAGGTTCAATAATCTAGAATACGTTCTGTGTCTCCAAAAAATTTCCGCAGCTGTTTCACGCACCAAGGGATTTTTATGAATTGGATAAATTACCTTAACATCATCGTATTCATTTAAAACTCGTTTAACAGCTCTAAACATGTGTTTCATAGGTTCTCCGAGATTTTTCACGTCTATGAGCAGTTAGTAGAATAAGACGAGTGTCAACGTTTAAATCTAAATCAGGGTGTGTATAATCCTTTTTGTACTGTAGTTGTAAGTGCATCAATAACTGTATTTCCAGTTACATAAACATTCTCTCTACCCTCTTTTAAAAAGATTTTCTTTAGCCAATTCAGTTGGAGCAAAATGATAATTTGCAATAATAGAAGTCGATTGTCTATTAAATTCTTCTGGGAAGGGACTTTGCAGGTTGTAAGTTCGTAACCCAGCTTCAACATGGCCAACCTTAATTCCAAGATAAAAATGCTGCCAAAGCTGCTGCATAGTGTTGTAGTAGTGTCACCATGAACTAGAAAACAATATCTGGTTGTTCTTCTTCTAAAACAGGTTTAATTTTTCTAAAATACTTGTTGTTATAGAGAACAAGGTTTGATTAGCTTTCATTATTTCTAAATCATAGTCTGGTTGAACTCCAAACAATTCCAAAACAGGGATAACCATCTCCTTGTGCTTTGACCAGTTACACAAACAACTGTTTCCATATCTCGCCTGTTTTTCAACTCATTCACTAATGGACACATTTTTATCGCTTCTGGACGTGTACCAAAAACTAGCATTATCTTCATGATTTCCTCTAAATCAATAATTAAATTCTTTATTTGTTTATACATTTCAATTTTCTGACTAATTTACTTCTTCTTTTGCAAGAAGAAAATAATTGAATCGTCACTTCCTCCTTTAATAAAAAGCAGAATTACTAAATATAATGAAAAGAAAGCAAAACCTGCTAGCATTAGAGAATAAAATGGTATAGTTATCGTTATCAGCTGATTCAAAATGATTAGTGGTATTGTAGAAACAACTGTTGCAATTATCACATTAACCAAACTCTTTATCGATATATTTGATACTAAATATTCTTTTTCGAAAAATGTAGTTGTACCATCATCTGCGACAATTCCGCAAAAAGAGTTGCGACAGAAGCACCAATAATTCCCAAAAATTAGGCATTAACAGTAGATTCAAAATAAGATTAATCACAGCACCAATCGTTACTGCAACCATAAAATATTTTTCTCTATTCATTGGAATCAATATTTGATTTCCTGTAATATTCGAGAAACCAGAAATAAGTAAATTAGCATAAGTATTTTGCATGGCTAAGGTCGCAGGAAGATACTGACTTCCTCCTAGTAATAAGATACTATCTTTTCGCCTCTACAATAAAGAATACCATCAATGGAATCGCAATAAAAAAATATAACCGCAGATGACTCCTTTAATATTTTTCTAAAATTCGAGGTGTCATTTTACTAATATAAAATGAAAGTCTCGGTAGCAAAACTGCACTAATAGATGTAATAAGAGAAAGCAAAATCCACTTAACCTTTGATGCCACAGAATAGTATCCCCACAGCCTCATTACCATTAATAAAACCGAGCATAACTGTATCTAAATTAGTATAAATATTTACCGCAAGTAATGAGGCAAATAAATACTACATTGGTTTAAAATGATGTTTAAATTGTAAATTTTTATATAATTTAATATTAATGAAATGTCAGCTATGCCATAGATTTAAGATATTTGAACTTAGAGAAGAAAAACAATGAAATACTAGCAAAAACAATATAATCCTCTGGCCTTTTCACAAGTAGAAAAAAATCAATATTAATGATAAAATTTTAAACACTACTGACCGGGTAGTAATATAAGTATATTCTTCCATTCCACTATACAACCAATTTAAGGCAAAAGGAGAAGATAAAATTGTCCCACATGTGAGCAATAAGAGTGAAAATTCTTTTATTCAATTGTGTTATAAATATAGTCAAAAGTAATAGTATTGCAGTTGTTATTATAGACATAGCAACGTTTATAATCATTAACTCCTGCACTACCTTTGACAACTTGTCTCTATCATCTCTAACACTTGCTACTGCTTTGATACCATAAGTTGAAATTCCCAGAGAAGCAAGTAAAATACCATAATTCCCTATTGAACTAAAAATGAAGTTAAACCTATACCAGTTGGATTCAATATTCTAGATATATAAGGAAAAGTGATTAATGGGAAGATGATATTTGATAGCGTCAGGGACAATATTTAATAATGCATTCAACTTTATGGATTTATTCTCCCATAATTTTTCAACCTCAATTTCAAATCTAAATATTTCAATAAAAATATAACTCTTGTATATAATTCTGGAATAAATAGGAAATTGACACCACCAAACAATCTATAAACGAAATCAACCCAAAAGTAGATCGCTTTTTTCTCTTAATAACGTTTTTAAAGATTTTTCGTAGTCTTAAGAGTTACTATCTCACCAAAAATTTTCAACAACTTTTTCTTTTTAAAAGATTCAGAAAATGATTGTAACTTAGGTATATAAATACATTCTTTTTTTAGCGACATCATTAGCCATAGATTTTTTGTTCAAAAGGAGAAACTTCATTTTCTTATAAGCTTCCAAAATTTCGAAAATCCAAATACTAACTCTTCTTGATAATCTTTAACTGCCTGATAAATACTCACATGTTTCTTATCATCTTCAAGAATGGGAATAATTTCACTATCTTTTTTTATATTTCAAAACTGGACCATGATCTGCTACAAAAATATCTTCATAAAATTCAAAATTTCTACTCACAATATCATAAAATTCCGATTTATTTGGATAATCAGAAAAATAATAGACCAGTTTTATCCGTTTTTATTTTCTACTGAGTAAACATTGAGCATCAATCCTAGATAATAACCTACTATTCTCTTGTCTGGAAGAGCCCTTTTTGATACTATCTTGTATCGTTCCTTTCCAACCCACATCGACTAAATATACTTCATTTTGGTTTTTAGTTAAACGTTCTATATAATCACGTAGTAATTGACTGTCTTTTTCTCTTTATTGAACTTCGTAATGAACTGAGGATGTTTTAATTTCTCTAATAAAATGATCGTCTACTGTTAATACATATGTTGGTTTCTCTTTTTAAATCTTGACAAATCAATATGATTTCATTATCAGAAAAAGTTTAAATTTAACAAGAAATTTTTGTAATGTAATTTTATATTGACGAAAAATCATCTCAAATTCTTCATTCTCTAAAGAAGTAAAAGAAGAATATAATGTCGATCGTCTAGAAACATAAAAATATTCTGTACAAATCTTTTGATTTTTCCCCAAAAAGTATCTTGATATATATCAAAAAGTCTTTTTCAATAACTGTCCTTCTCTTGAGCAAAAGAGTGCTATTTGAACATCATCTTGAATCATCTTTTTATGCAATTTCGAAATAAAGAATACGATGTCAGCTAAAAAAATATTAAACGGTGCTTTTTACTGTTAGAAAATAAAATTTGATTATAGAGTCTTACCAACTCTTTCTCTGCTACCGTTGTATTTTTATCTATGTATTGTCTATAAATAGCATTTAATCCTAGAGAACGCGGTACTTCATAATCAGATTTATAATTATCTCCTATCATGGTAATGTCTATAGGATTTAAGCCTCAATTCTTTTTAAAATTAACTTATATAAATTTCCTGTGGATTTACGGCAAGCTTTCTACTCGAAATATAGATAGAAGAGAAAATAATCAAAAATTTCAAACTTTTTAATATAGTTTCTATTAATTCTTTATCAGTATAAAAATCCAGAAACTAAGATAATCTGTTTTGAATCACTTTTCAATCTTTTTAAAACTTCTTTAATTTCCGAATCCAAGTAAATATGTTGTAACTCAATTTTTCAACTCTAGAGTTTTAGCTCTATGAATAAACTCTTCTTTTCGATGTATTTTTTTATCTTATCTTTAATTTTATCATATATTCCAGACAAAAGATCTAGATAACACATTTCTTCAGTGCCTAACTCTTTATTGTTTTCGACACTTTTTCTGATCTTGTATAATATTGCAGGAGATACATCAAAATTCAGCTCCAAAGCCATTTCCTTAGCCCACTGATACAAAGTTTGCTCAGGATGACAATTCCTATGTACAACAGTATCATCAAATGCAACTGTTTTTGTTTTTATTTGAGATATATCAAACACTTCCATGTTTCACCTAACTATTTTTAATTATGGTCCTATAATGACCACTTTCTTTGCTTATTTAATCTACCTATCTTGGTATATCTACAGTTATAAGTAGTAACTTATTCGTTTATGAAAAATAAATGGGTAGGTTGGATCAATTCTATTAAATACACCATCTAAATAATATTTATACTTTCTTTTAGAACAATCACTTCTCGAGAAACAATGATAAAGTTGTTGCATGAATAAATAGATCAAGAAAACAGTATACCTTAGTTTACTATTTACATTTCTACGAACAAATACAACTCTATTTCTCGCCATTAAATATTCTTGAAAGTCCATTGACCGCTTTTATAGAGACCGAACCTTTATGATAAACATAACTTTGAGTAAGACATATATTCTTATAGCCTAACTTTTTAGCTCTATAACACCATTCAGTTTCTTCATAAAATAGAAAATAGCTTTCAGGTATATATCCAATAATTTTTCAAGATAGAGGTTTTTGAACATTAAACACGCTCCCCAATATAGTCACTTTCGATTTTTAGAAGGAAGTTTGTCTCTCTGAGCACCATGATTTTTAAAGTTACAATTCCTCTATTAATAAAAATATCACCACCTGTAGATTGTACCAAGTTATTATTTTTATATTCAACTAACACTGGACTAACAAAAGCAACAGAGGAATTATCTTCTAGTTCTCGTTTACACGATTCCAAAAATCAACCTCAATTAGTGTATCGTTGTTTAGTATACAAATGTAATCATATCCATTATCCTCAGCATACTTTATTCCAATATTGTTTCCATTCGCATATCCTCTATTTTTCTAAACTAGTAATAATCTTAATAGGGATAGCGCCCTGGATAACTCTTTGACACTATCATTAACCGAATTATTATCTACAATCACGATGTCATACTTATTTGATTTTTATAGTACTTCTCAAACTTTGTACACATTCAATCGTATCTTCATAATTATTATAATTGAGAATAACTATACATACTTTATCCATTATACACCTAATTTTCTATGTCATTTTTTAGCCTATAGTCATAGTAGAATATTAATGCAAGAACAATTACCAATGAGAAACTTCTCTGCGCTCCAAAGATATTTAAAGAAATTGAAGTAATTATTAAATTAGTTATGAGTGCAATAAAAAGGCTCGGTCAACTCTATATTTATCATTTGACATTCTTAGAATTAAATTGATTATTTTATAAAAATATATAACCATACATAAAAATTGCAGCTACACTCAAATTGAACGAATAACTCTAAAAACCTAAATCATCTAGATACATCTTAACGGCACCTGGTCCAGCCAAAATAAAATTACTATTTATGTTGCTTGATGTTAGAATTCCAACTCCTAGTTTCCATACATCATTAGATAATAAACCAAGATAGTATTTCAACTCCCAGTATCTAAATCCTAACCCCATATCAAATGATCCAGTATCTATATTTAAATACGCTTTTAATATAATCCAATCCACCTCCATAAACGAATACTATAATTACAATTATAAAACTTAAAGAGGTGAGCAATCTAGAAGTTCTTCTAGAATATATCAAACATGAGGAAAATTGAAATCAAAACAGAAACCAGTAGCATTCTTGTCTGATTTACAAATGTTATATACATTAATATCAAGAACAAATAATAAAAAGTATTTCCTATTTCCAAATTTAAAATAGAAAAAGAGGAGATTAGTAAACCCTACTATAATTAATGCGTTCCATCTATTCGTACCGAAAATTCATTTCGATACCACAAATCTCGAATTCTCTTAAAATAGATGGAAATAGTTCAACTTGAAATAGTGTATATAAAAACCAAGTGAATGCTCTAATCCCAAGAGAAAACATAAAAATATTGAGTGTATTATCTAAAATTTTTCTCATGTTTTTCTTGTTTGTTTTTAAAAGGTAAATCATATAAAAATAGAAAAATCCATATATATTGCTGGATGCCAAAAATATTACTCACACTGTAATTATAAAGAGTTTTAGCTCTTAATATCTCATATATAATACATATAGATAAAAAGTTCCATAGATAAAAGCAGATTTAGAAATTCTTTTAGCATTAACAATCAGTATAGGGAACTCATTAAAAATAAGAGTGCAATAGATAAAATAGTTAATAGTTTCTATGCCAATATAAGTTGAGGGAAAACATAAGAAACATTCCTACTGATAGCATCACTGTAAAATAGTATAGAATCTCTATAAATTCAAACTTCTGTCCTTCATTCATCTCTCCACAAAAACTACAATTGATTAATCAGCTGATGAATCATCTCCGCTCTTTTTCCCAAGTATTACTTTTTCAAAAATCTTCTCTAGCTATACTGTCATATTTCAAATTATTATTTTCAATCAATTGCACCAGATTCATTTGGTAATCTGAATAATTTGAATACATGTATACAAATGGTTCAAATCTCAGAATTTCCTTATAACATACCGTAAGTATATTTTTGTTAAAGTTAATATATTCATACAACTTAACCGGATCCACTGCTTCAACAATATCATTAATTTGAAACGGCATAATAAGAATATCTGCATTCTCAATATACTGATAAATCTTTCTCGTGTGGTACACTTCCTAAATAATGAATTCTATCATGTTCAGGAATAACAGCTTTGCTAATCGGACCAATCAACTTATATTCAATATATATCAAAAATCTTCTAAACTTCGTAAATGATATCAAAAATCAAACCAATGACTGATAGTTCCAACATATGCAAGTACAAGCTTTTGGTTATTCTTTTATGCTGAGTAGGAATGCTTAAAAATTCTTACCATTATAACCATTTCTAACAACCACTCATTTTATCAACTCTGTTCTTCCAAGGGTTATAATCAGAAATAATATTTTCTCTTAAATTTCTCACCGAAACCAAGATTAAATTAGCTCTATTGACCAGTTTCTCTTCTAAATCCTTTAATCGCTGGCGTTCTTCTCTATCTTCTATAAAAGCACATGATAATCCATACAATCATATATTATTTTTGTTCTGAATTGTCTACAAGAGAGGCAAACTGCATTGGATTTGTCAAATATACATATTCTGGTTTAAAAAGCCTTAACTTTCTTCGAATATTCCAAGCAACAATTTTATCATTCAGTTGCTTTTAGTTTAGGTGACCTATTAACAAAAGGCAGAGCATAAATACGTGATATATTTGTAATATTAGTATTTCTATCCTCAGTCAACCCTTTTCTATTATACCAATAGCGATACAGAACTAGTATCTCATAAAAATTAGATAAGCTTTCTGCAATAAATTGTGGACGCTGTTTTTATCCAAATTCCAATCAACATTTGTCACATATAAAAATCATCATATTCACTTTTAATAATTACCGACTAATTTTGTTTTCTCCATTAAAGTTAAAAATAACTAGTGGATTCAAAGTTGCATTTGTTTGAAAATAAGGTCTACTAAGTTTGTATAAACCTCGATTAGTTGCAACATTTTTTGATGGTGCAATATTCAATCTTCGGTGTATAAATTCTCTTGTATCCTTTTTAATTCAGCTTCATAATCTAATATCTCTGTTTCATAGTAAAGAAGGTAATAGAGGTCAAGCATACTCCTCTTTTTCGATAAAAATCTCTCGAATATACGATAAAGGAACCATGACGATTGGGTTTTCTACCCTGTTTTCTATAGTCCACTGAGCCTTTTTACGTCTATTTTTGATAGATTGCTGTTCGAAGAAATTTTACTAGCTTTCAACCAACATTTGATTTTTAAAGCTAGACTAACTTGGCTCCCCTTTTTAAATTTTTCATTTAGAGCTTTAACTTCTTCATAAGTATAATGTGTCAACCGTTTTTGGGTTTTTGGTGAAGTTGGTAAGTAGTTGAGAAGATATCTCGGCCCGAGCAAAATGGAATTTTTCCTCACGATAGATATCTGTCACGATTTTTCAAAATCTTCTGTTTCTATCTCAATATCGTTGTTCATGATAACCATGAAATCGAGGGTTATCTTTTCCTCAGCAAATTGATAAGCTACATTATTTCCACGAGCAAAACCAGCATTTTCATGGTTAATCAAAAACATCAATTTCTGAATCTGATTCATAAATCTCTTGTGAAGTTTTTCACCTGTACCATTATTAGAAAAATTATCAATAATGACAATCTGTTTTGTCATTAGAATTGCCTTCTTTTATAGATTTAACACAAGAAATAGTTTCTTCTAAGACTTTGTAATGCAAAATAATATAACAAAACAAATTTTTATCCTCCCAAATGCGATTTCTTTTCATCATCACTAGGCTCTTCGTGAAGATAGTTTTCTCCGTAAAGTCTTTTCAGGTAGCGGTCATACTCGTTGGAACTTTTAAAGAAGGTATCCTCAAAAGGCTACCTCTACCCTTCCCCCAAATTTCTACCGGCATAACTTTTTAGCAAATAAAGAAGCATTGATAGTTCAGCATACTGCTGCTTTTTCCAATCATACTCATAAAGACTATCCAATCGTCTATAGACAGAATTTTGAGGAAATAGTTTTGCAAATCCTAGTTTTTAAATAAACCAATAATTAGTTTTTGCTTAGCGGAATGCATATCCACATGGTCGCCAACATAGGTTGTTCCTAAACTTGCTAAAAAACGATACCAGTATACTTTGCCAAAGTATAGCTTTCTTAAAAACGAATGATTTGGGGCACCGTCCAAAGGAATGATATCAATCAAATGCAATCCTAAATTTGTATTTCGTAGTGAGTCCAAACGTTTTCTCATTTTCCAAAAGGAATAGGCGAGGAAAGTAACAATGCAAAGTGTCGCAATATTGATAAGCAAGAACCTGATATTTGCCTGCGATAATTCTATCCTTAAAAATTTCCGGAAGTCTATCGTAGCCTTCACGAGGTACTGCGATATCCATATCGTCATCCCATGGAATAAAGCCATCGTATTTGACTGCCCCAAGTACTACCTCCACGGAGGAAAGAAGTCTATATTATTCTCTTTACAAATGAAACTCTTTTATAGCATCTAATTCAACTTGCTGAATCAATTTTACCATTTCTGTCTGGTTCAATATTTTACACCTCTTTTGCTTTTTAAAACTTTTCCTATGAATGAAACATTCCTCACAAAATAACGCTTAAAGAGCGTTTTAGGCTCATTTGCTACACGAAACAACCACTCAAGGTTTGACTTTTGCATCCATAAGGGTGCTCGTTGATATGACCAGACAAGACATCAAAACTACCACCAACTCCCATAAATACTGAATTGACACCGTTATCCATAAATTTTTGAATCAATATATTCTTTTTAGGAGACGTAATACCAACAAACACAAAAATCAGGGTTCTTTTTCACGAATATCTTCTGAATATCTTGCTCATCATCTGCAGAGAAAAATAACCATTTCTGTGTCCAACAACTATCAAATTAGGATAATCATTCTTAAATGCTTTGAGCATATCTCTTGCAAAAACCTCTTCTTTTGCTCAAAAAGTAAACGGAATACCTTTATTATTAGACAACTCTAAAAGAGATTGCATCAAATCAATCCTCGCCACTCGTTCAGGAACAGGTGTTCCTAAAAACTTACTTGCAAGAACAACGGAAGCTGCCGTCGGCATTTATGATTCCTGAGGTCAGTCAATTTTTTTAATTTTCTCATCTGTATGGCACTGATTAATTTTATCAGCATTAACTCCCCATTAAGTGTAATGTTCTTTTCCCCAGTACGTATTGTTCAACAGCATCCACTGTTTCCCTCATCGTAAGAGGATCAATGTTAATACCTAAAACTTTTGATTCTATTTGTCATCCTCACTTTCGCTCCATCTCTCATCAACACAACTTTAACAGTTTTTAACAAAATTTCAATATCTTTCCAGATTGTCCAATTATCAATATAAGCCACATCTAGTTTTACAACATCGTCAAAATGGTTATTGTTGCTTCGACCACTAATTTGCCACAATCCTGTAATACCAGGTTTTGAAAGCTTAGGCGACGTTTTTGCTCAGGTGTGACTTTTCATACTCATCTATGGTTGGTGGGCGTGTGCCGACTAGACTCATGTCTCCAATCAAAACATTCCAAAATTGTGGCAATTCATCCAAACTAGTTTTTCGGATGAATTGTCCGATCTTGAGTCACTCGAGGATCGTTATCCATCTTAAACATCCCACCTTGCATCGTATTTTGATCCATCAACTGATCCTGATAGTCTTCAGCATTGATTCTCATCGAGCGAAATTTATAAAGGTCAAAAAGTGACGAGCCATTTTTCCCGATACGAGTTTGAGAAAAAGATTGCTGGTCCACCATCTTTACGAATCAGAGGGACCAAAAATAGACTCAGCAATTCCACAAAGGAGCAACCCAACAATAGCTCCACAAATATCAAGGATTCGTTTGGCAATTATATGACTAGGATTGTAAAAGTTTGTAGAAAATGTCACCACATTCCAAAACCCTGCCATCCCATGGATTTGTTTATCTCGACCTAAACTTTTTATCGAAAGTATTTTGGGTTAACTGTTACATCAATCCCTCATTATTTCAAACTGAGAAATAACAGTCTCGATATCATAGTCCTCACTTGGGAGATTGACAAAAACTTCATCCACCACTCCATGCGTGGCATAAGAAAGCAACTGTTCCCTCGGCACAACAGCGACCTTATCATGAGTAAACTCTGGCATGTCTAAAACGCTTACTGCAACGATTCTCCCTGGAAACATCATTAGCTGTTAATAATCGATCCAATACTTTTTCGGTATGTGACATCGCCGTAATCAATAAAATATTACGACTTCCCTTCACATTATGTTTGAAGATTCTCCAATATCTCTTCACAAAGAAACTGAGTAGATAATTCAAGACACTGTACAAGGAAAGCAAGTATACCATTCCACGCCTTGATACAAACTTTTTCTTTCAAGAAAAACTTGAAAAACTAATCAGCAGAGCATAAAGATAATATATTTAATTGTTTCTACTAACTCAACATACTGGCCTCGTTTAAAAATCCTACCGTATCCACTGATATAGAAGGCGACAAAGTGAAGAAAAACAGAACAACATACTGTATTTAAAACAATGTCAGTTTCTGAAATTGCAATCAGTACATAAGCTAATAAACTAACAAGTATACTCTGCAAGAGTGCCAGAGTTATATTGTGAGATATCTTCCTTCCATACTGAACTCCCTATCTTATTTTTCTTTTACCATAAGAACCGTAAGTTCCATAAGATCCATATTTTTCTCGTTTAACATCAAATTTATTTAATACAACCCCCAAAAATGGGATCCCCTGTTTGTTCTAACTGAACCTTAGCTGAACATCTTCTTTTTGTTCCACCAGCTTGTAACAACAAAAATCGAGGCATCGCATTTTTGCACAATAATTGCTGCATCAATTACAACTCCGATTGGTGCTGTATCAACGATAATATAATCAAAATATTTCCGTAGTGTTTCAATCATCAATCCAAAATTGGCACTTTGAAGAAGAGCTGTTGGGTTTGGAGAAGGTGACCCTGATTGGATCATAAACAAATTATCAATGTTTGTTTCACAAAGGCCATGAGATAAATCTTGTGTACCCAGCTAGATAATCAGTTAAACCTGTGATTCGTTCTCTTGACTTGAATACTCCAGACATAACTGAATTTTCGGATATCAGCATCAATCAAGAGTGTCTTGTGTACTGCACGCAAAAAGCTCAAGCAACATTTAGTAACTGTTGTCGACTTTTCCTTCGCTTAGGGTTCAACGATGAAATCGGCAATAACCTTTAAGTTATTCCCACTCAGTTGTATATTTGTACGTAAAGCATTGTAGTACTCTTCTGCTTTTTTTACAGAGTTCAGTTTTTGTTGTGATAATTCTAACTTCGCCATAAGTTCTCCCTTACTTAATTTATCCATATCTGGAATGACTCCAAGGAGTGAAATTTCCATAACATCTTCAATATCTTCTGGACGTTTAACACGGTCATCGAATAGTTCAAGCAACAAGACCACTACAATCACTAATCCTGCACCTGCTACAACTCCCATAATGGTATTTCGACGAATATTTGGTGAAGACGGTCCAGTTGCTGGACGTGCTTCCTCCAAGGTAGTTACGTCAGAAACACGGGTGACCGCAATAATCTTTTGTGCCGCAACATCTCGAAGTGCATTTGCAATTCGACTTGCTTCTTCAGGGTTTAGTGATCACTAACTGAAATAGATACGATACGTGTGTCTGCGGGGAACTGTTACTTGAATCTTCTTAGCTAATATTTTCGCATTAATGTTTAAGCCAAGATCAGCAACCACTTTCTCTAGGACATCTTGGGAAAGAATGATCTCACGATAGTCCTTAACCAGGTAAGTTCCTGCTTGTAGATCTTGATTTGTCAATCCCGGTTTATCACTTTGGTTTCGATTAACTACATAGATCCGAGTTGTACTTCTATACTCAGGTTTAACAACAAAACTACTATATGCAAATGCAGCAGCTCCTGCTACGATGGCTACAAGAAGGATGAGCAGTTTCTTTTTCCATAGTGCCTTTTAACAACTGAATAACATTGATTTCAATAGTATCTTTTTCTTTCATTATAACTCCTAAATAATTTGATCTTTAATGACTCTTTTCGGGATTTAGTATAAAGAGTTCTCGGGCTCTTATCTATGCCATACTTTTTACTCACTATTTCGTATGCTTCCTTCATATAAGGAGGGCGACCATCTAGATTGTGCATATCACTAGCAACTATGTGAACCAAATCCCTCTCTAAGAAATAGCGAGCCCGTTTTTTCATGAATTTATAAGTATCACCAAACAATTTTGGTTTAAGGATACTCGAACTGTTGACCTGTGTATAACATCCCATATTGATGAGGTCTCGCACTCTTTTTCATTATTTTCCAAAAGCAGCGTATCGCTCTATATGTGCTAATACAGGTGTTATCCCTAACATGAGAACATTCGTTAGTGCATTATGAATATCTCGGTAAGGAGTATTCATGCTGAATTCTATCAAGGCATAACGAGTGCCATTTAGTTGTGGAATCTGCTGATTCTCTAATTTGTTTAAAAGCATCACTGCTGTAATAAATCTCTGCTCCATACAAGATGGTTAAATCAGGAGCAACCTCTTTAGCCAACTCCTTGACAACTTTTAAAATTTCTTAATATATTTCTCTTCTGGTGTTTTCAAACATCCCCTTTCGACGATGGGGAAGTCGAAACGATGGTACTGGACTCCTTGAGCTATAGGCTTCCTTCAGAAGCGCTATACTTTCTGTCTTATCCTTAGGACCATCATCTACATCAAAAACTATGTGTGAATGGATATCAATCATCTTATTTTCCTTCCATGATATCTTTAATTTCTGTTTTGAGTGTCTCTAGGCTATTTGGATCTACCCTCTAGCATATAAAGGCTGCTGTCAGGCATGGCATAGGAAGGAAGATCCATACGACCAGTTCCCTTTTAGATCTCGAGTGATGACAGTATATTTCCTCCACTTACTAGTTGGGCGTTCACTAAACTAACCATTGTTTCAGGAGGATATTAGTTTGGACAGAATCCTGTAAACTTTTGCATAATATCATCAAAATTTTTCAATGCTTCTGCCGAAGTTAGTTTCTGGACAATTGCAGAAATGACTTTCTGTTGATTGCGCCCACGGTCTCCATCGCCGTTTGCTAATGAATAACGCTCGCGTACAAAGCCTAGGGCCTGCTCAGAGTCTAGATGAACATTGCCAACAGGAAAATGGTAATTGCCATGAAGTGAGGTGAATTCCTGGTCATTATTAACATCGACACCACCTAAGAGATCAATTAATTTCAAGAAGGAAGTGAAATTGAGTCGTGCATAGTAATTTAGATCAATTCCATAAAGATTTTCCAAAGTATGAATCGAAGCATCCACACCATAAATACCTGCATGGGTCAATTTATCATTTTGGTTATTGCCTCCATCAGCTATGGGCACGTAGGCATCACGAGGGTCGTTGTCAAGAGAATTTTCTTGGTTTCTTGATTAACCGTCATGATGATATTGACATCCGAACGAGAAACGGAGCTAATCGGTCCGTATGTGTCAATCCCACTAATATAGATATTAAAAGCCTTGTTTTTGAGAAGACTTAGGCGCTTCAACAGTTTTGGTTGTTCTTTGGTATAAATCTTCTTGATTTTTTTGGCATGGTCTGGGTACTCTTGTTCGATCAGATTTTCAAAGACACTATTCAAAAACAATTGCCTTGGTCTCTCCAGCTAAGAGACTCTTATAAGCCGCAAGGTAAGAAGAACTATCCTCAACCTTTAGGTCTTTATTCTGACTTGTCTTAATATCATCAAGCAGTTTTTGATATTCTCGCATCTGTGTCGGAGCTGTCACACTGGACAGTTGGGATACATTACCAATCTCACTATCCGCCAAAACTGCAACACTGATGGAGTAACTAGAATAGTTAGATGTTGCATTTAAATGATTAGCCAAACTAACGAACTGATGAACTCCAACCAAGGCTAGTGAACTAGCTACAATAGATAGCAAGAGCATGATTAAAAGTCAACTTCTTAGCTTTTCTATTTGATATTAAAAAAATAAAGCTACTAGCGCAATGAACACCATAATAGCTGCTAGAAGAAGATTGAAATAACTAACGGCTAAGATATGATATCTGAATATTAAAAACAGCAAAAACAAGTAAGCACTATATATAGAAACAACAAAAATAATATTGAAACTTTGCTGAAACTTGCTCGTTTTATTTTTCTTTTAAACGTCTCCCACCTTACACCTCTATTAATTATTTTATTTCTATTATATCACAAACTAACACTGGATGCTATCAACACCTGAATTGCAACCGTTTTATTTCACCTTAAAACCAAAAATACTATATTTCAATCATTAAATGCCTCATATCTTTTTGAAAGAAGACTGCCAACAAAAATACCAGGAGATAGAAATCGGTTGACAAGTTCTCAATACCATACTCTCACACCTAAAACTTTCAATAATTACCAAGAAAGTGGAAGATTTTAGCTAGAGAAACTCATATTTTTTACAAAAATAACCTTTTAGAGTTCTCAAAAACAACCCACTATCGCAGCAAAAGATTTATCGTTAATAAAAACAAGAGGCAGGGGTAAAAGTATTGAAAATAAAAAAACATAGTATTAAGTGTTCAAAAACTTTATACTATGCATTTATACTTGAAAGCTTCACTCATTTCATTTTCAAATTGAGTTTTTACCCAACCCTGTCTTCTTAAAACTTATTTCACGTGACTTTCAAAGTCTTTTTGACTCTTTTTCGACAGAATTTTTACGTTCTTGTTCCCATTTAGCCTTCGCTTCAGCAAATTGAGAGCTTGTAACAACATCTGTCTGTAACCTCATGTATTTGTAGTTGCTTCCAGTTCCTTTGATACCAACTAGTGAATAAGCACGTGTAAATGGTGTCACGCGTGTCACCGAAGCCCCACCACCGTTTGACACAACTGGGATTAGAAGGGAACTATCAATCAACCAAGCTTGTGCATCGGCGTAGTTTTCATAGCGTTTAACTACGTCTGTATTTTCTGCATCTGCTGTTTTTAATTTTTGAGTATATTGGTCCAATCCGATACTTGTAATCTTATCAGAATCCTTGCTTGGATCAAGTCCCAAAATCTTGAGATAGAATCCATCTTCAGCGTTGAAAGGATTGAGGTAAGTTGAAGGATCTTGGTAGTCAGCTGACCATCCATCCAAATTCAAATCATAGTCATGATCTGCTGGAGTTGGCGCTTGAACTGTTGCATTTGTATAATCATCTGTCGACAATTGGATAACATCAACCACTACATTTTCAGAACCGAGCGTTGATTCGATTGATTGTTTGATTGAGTTTGTTCCAGAAAGCAAGGTCTTGTTAACCTGGTCTACAGGCAAGTCCAAATGAATTGGGAAGCTCACACCTTGAGCTTCTAATTCTTTTTTAGCTTCAGCAAACTTAGCTTGCGCTTTTTCTTTATTGAAATAACCGTCTTGAGCATCTTCAAGATTCATATTTGACCATTGTGTACCATAGTTGACCAATTTTGAAGCAACTGTTTCACCAAAAGTCTTGTCTCCAACTTGACGAAAGTTGGTGGCACGAGCGAGTTACGAAGAGTGTTTTTAGCTGCTTCTTCACCGTTTGATTGAGCTGAGTATGCTGTACGATCAATGGCGAAGTTAACTGCCTGACGGAAGTTTTTATTCGAAACTGCAGCTTGAGTTGCTTGTTTTTGCTCATCGCTTGTTTTTGCAGTATGGTTATAAGCACCACGGTTGACGTTAAAATTATAGTACCAAGATGTTGCATCTTGCAAGCTATAAACAATATTGTCCTTGTATTTTTCCTTGGTCTTAGCGAAGTTTGAGCTATTTGGATAAACACCTGCAGATGAGTAAGCACCACTTTCAAAGTTACGGATTGTCAAGTCTTGGTCTGAACCATCAAAGTAGGCCAATTTTACCTTTTCAATCGTTACTTTTTCTTGGTCATAGTAATGTGGGTTTTTCACATATTCGATAGAAGACTTAGATGTAAAATCTTTTAACAAATACGGTCCGCTATAAAGAATGCTGTCAGGTTTCAAAGTTCCGAAGTCTTTACCTTTAGAAGCAAGGAATTCTTCGTTTACAGGGAACAAGATACTGTTAGTTGTCTTAGAGTTCCAGAATGGTTCTGGTCGTGTCAAGGTATATTGGACAGTATAGTCATCTAAGGCTTTGACACCAACATTTGAGAAGTCAGTATTCGCACCTGTTACACAATCATCCAAGCCCTTGATAGAGTTCTGAATCAAGTCCAAGGCTTGTCCCTTGTTGTCAACAGCGTACTTGATGCCAGTTACAAAGTCTTGTGCTTTAAGGGGAGCGTATTCTTCACCGTCAGCTGTAAACCACTTGGCATCTTGGCGAAGTTTGTAGGTATAAGTTAAACCATCTCAGAAACACTCCAATCTTCTGCAAGGGCAGGAATGAGGTTTCCATAGTTATCATTTCAAGCAAACCATCAACCAAGTTGGTTATAATAGCAGTGTTATCACCAGCGTAGTCAAGAGATAGTTGAAAGGTTGTTGGATCTGCACCAAAGGTAGACGAGTATGTTTTGCCGTCTGATGCTGACTGGGCCACATGCGTCAATAGGACCGC
>BNJV01002374.1_pt1 | contig 45038 bp, 60 predicted proteins | sample 8540591 | NCBI WGS metagenome assembly BNJV01 (sample SAMD00202457, study PRJDB9452) | human saliva metagenome | host: Homo sapiens
GTATTGAGATGTTTGTATTCTTAAGGTAGGGAGTTAAACCCTCACTGTCAAACCGTACTTGGTTCACCCCTAAATATCTGTTGTCAGACTAGCCCCAATCTCAACTGCTTCAAAGTCGAAGGATGTAATTAAGGTCAAAGTGTCAGTGTTTATGGTCATCATTCCTCCCTCTTATCTTTATAAAATAAATTCTTAATCTTAAAAGTGGAATAATATATTTGTGAAATAAATTCTTAATCTTATTTAAAATGGAATAACTTTAAAAATAATTCTAAAAACGTCTTCTCGGTTAACTTAGGTCCCTGTGGTTTCCTATATTCTTCGATATAAATTGTAGATACTTTACAATTTCTTTCCCGAAAATGATGGCTTTTAAAATTAGCCACCAACAATTAGAAGTAGTGAAACTATTTCAACAAACCTTGAAACAATAGAAGGGTATTATACAAATAATAGCTATTCCAGCTCCTTTGCAGCAAGCAACTTCAAAAGTACTATAAAACATTTCAGTTCTTGTAATAATCGCTTTCATTAACACTCAATTCAGGGTAAAAAATTAAAATCATTACAACAAGTAATAAAAAGCCAAATACTGAAAAGAGGTTGCAGTCGGTTGTTGTAAAACAATTATACCCAGGTAAATGAAAATAGCTGATAATAACATCGCATACTGAAATAAATAAAAACCATATTTTAGCCTGTGAACTTATGAGCAAAATCTACTACTTTATATCTAATCGCTTAGAAATCGTATCCGATGAGCTAGTTCTTTTTTAAATCTCCTCTATGTGAAGTTTTTCAGAAACAAGTTTTCCTCTATCATTTCTATTTGATACCACGTAATATACATCTTCCTATCCACTGATATTTAAAGGAACTTTATTTTGCGTCCATACGGGTTAATTTTTGAGAAATTTTAAAAGTAGTTTTTCTAAATCGTTAAGTAAATTCCTTTATCTACCAGTTCATCAACATAAAATAACTAGTTCATTCAAGTTTTCTTGTTTATTTTATACACATGTTTACGATATTCTTCTTTCTTTTGAAGCCATACAAACCTGATTAGACCTGTTATTATAGCAGGGAGTTGCTGAGTATTTCAGTATTTCATACACTGTACTATCACCCCTTCACTCCTGTAACTCACTCTTAAGTGGCTTTATCAACCATGCTCCGTTACCTGACACCAGTCAATATGGTACGCTCGCCATAGAATGACTGAATAAATACCAGCACCGAGAAGGAACGTGTTGACTGCACCTGCAGTTTGTAACCCGCTGACGTCCGAACATAAAATGAACAGATATCCGGCAGATGGAATATCTTGCTCTTCTGCTCAAGTGTTGACGGAAATCGCGGTGATAAGGCCCTGAAGCATCGCCGGCACAGATAGACACTGTACTCTCATCTGTTGCAATTAAATATCCATAAGCTCCATATCACAGCCAGATATTCTACTGACAGGAATATTGAGGAGTTAGCACCGTGTCCCGCTTTCTTTAAAGACTGAAAAAAGCAAAATGGAACGGCCCGCAGGCAATTCAATCTTCTTCGCCTCAAATACGAAGATTGATCAAAATCGCTGCACTTGACCTTGTCATCCAAGTAGGACTTGATAAAAACCTGTCTCTGTAACGCGACAGTTCGTGGGTCAAAACGATAAATCACCGACCTCAATCCCAGGCACGGTTTCTTTCATTGTGAACTGCTAGCATCCGACACTTCCATCAGTATCCTCGGTAAGATTCTGCGTTCCTGCATCCTTGAACATAGCACGAAGTTTGGTGGATGGGATGGTGCCTGTTAACTGTTGTATCTGAACAGTGCAGTTTTCACTGCTGATAATACCGGGAAAACCACCATTGTTGGTCCATTTTGAACGGCCGTCTGACAGTTTGACAGCACCGGACAATAACATGGCAGCCATGTCTACATGGGCGTCACATAGCGATGCTCTTCCTCATTTTTGACCTTCCGGTAGTCATTGTGCCATATAGCTGTGCGAACCGGCTGGTAACCAAAACCTTCAAGTCTTGACTAAATAGTCAAAATCCAGTGAAGCTTCGTTGGCGACTTAATGGCTGTCGGATTCTTTGTTGATATATTCTACTGTTTATTTCTTCCACCTCTTTTGCTGCCTATATTATAACACATTTATCCATGGATAAAAAATACTCCTGTAGACTTGGCTACAGTGATTTAATAATTATTCCATTTTCAAAAACATCGCTTTCTTGCTTTGTTTGGTAAGAACCAATGAGCAAGATTCCACAACAACAATTTCGTAACACAGGAGTGAGGCCTTTGCAAACGGAGAGGGCGTTGACAAGATTAGCAAGAAACTCAACTTTTGAAACAGCTTCCTGTACATGCAATAGCCAACTGTAACTGCAACAATTGTCAACTGTACCTAGTTTTTGAAAGGAAACAAATTTGTTGACAATAATTAACGATGGCAATGGTGATTGGGTACGAATAACCAGAACTGGAATAATTACTTGATAATCATCAAGGCCAAATTAGCAATGGCAAGTCAATCAAGGTAAAAGGCATCGCATAAACCTTGTAGCTGATTTGTGGGAAGCGTTCATTAAAGAACTCAACTGTTGACACAATCAAACCAACTGTTGTTGTGAAGCAGGTTACAGTAACCAACAACTGCAAGGAGAGTTGAGCGCTGTTAATTGAATTTCTTGAGTGGCTTGTGAACAGATGTAAACACCTGGTGTTCCACCTTATCCTTCATGGTACTGAGGAAATGATTTCCAGAAACCTAAACCGATGTAAGGCATGAAACAAACGATACCAACAACTTAAATAGTTGAAATATTATTCTTTCTTACTTGAGAAATAGAATTGTTTTCAAAGGTTTGAACTGCGATTACACTAAAGGCTGAAGCAAAGACGTCCAAGGTATTATAACCTTCTGGAAACCTGTGCCAAAACTAGAAGCTTGATAAGCAGCTGAAGCAGCTTGAGGACTTATTACCGTATTTAGCTCCCAGAACAGCCAAGATAACAATCCAAAATCCTCAAGCCATCAATTCAGGCTAATAATCATCGTCATCATCGTTAATCTACTTCGTAAAGCTGATATGGCGTGCGTGGGATAACCTTAACGAAAGAATGGACCGATTGACAAGTAAAGAACTGAGGAGGTAAGGGGTCGCAGGCCAAGGGCGCATATCTTTGTTGAAATCTCGTAGATGTATCGCTGGGTTGGCGTTCAATAATAAGGTCAAGACGGCGATACCGACACTGAAAGACAAAACCTGCGTAGAATATTCTCCAGATAAAAGCTACAGAAGCCGGAAAATGGTTCCCCGCACCAAAAATATTCAAACAAGGGTAAACCTGTTAGGCACCTTTTAGCCATGAAATCTCACCATATTTATAAAATATGACCTGAAACTATCATGGATAAGTATGAAAAAAGTATCACAAGTAAATATTGAATGTTTTCAAGATTCTCAAAAATGGGGTAATCACAAAATAAAATTCTCTACGGTCCTGAGTAGAATGCAAAATTTTAAAGGTTAGCTTCAAGGCTAACATACTTACCTGAGAATTGTTAACTACGTAACCTTGTTCCCGTACAAATTGTGGCTTACGCCGATCATTCAGTTGCCGTAACATATTATGACAGTCCTTGTCCAGTGATCATAAGTATCAACTAATTGACTCAGGAAGATTCTGAGCACCTTCAATGAAAACTGACTCATCCCACCTCATGCTGAAAGTTGGTCGTTTGGTAAAGCTGGTAAAATGCGTCGAAATTTCTTTCTTTCTCTAATACTCTTCGAAAATCTCTTCTTGAAACCGTCGGCATCGCCTTACCGTAGGTAGTTTACTGACTTCGCCAGTTCCACAACCTCAAGCGTACTTTTGACAGCCTGCAACTGGCTTTACTATTTGCTCTTTGATTTTCATTATTTATAAAATAGTTTTAATTCTTTTTTTCAAATCTGGTACCACTTCTGCCTCAAACCAAGGATTTTTGTACATCCAGTTGATTTCATGATGAGGTGAAACTAGTGGAAAATAGGTTGGCGGAATAGTTCTGGTAATGTTTTACCGTTCTGTCACCTTGCCACTGATTTTCTCCTTTAAATGATGAGCCTGAGCATATTGCCAATCAAGAGGTCCAACTGGATATCGGGTCCAATTCTTGCAAGAGCGGTGGATGCCATTTTCTGCAATAACCAGTTCTCGACAGATCACCTGACTTGCCACGCCCTGAAGTGAAATCATGAAGCGAAACAGCAAAGCAACCTGAATTGTAAAAGGTATCTTCATCCACACCTAGCCAGTCTCTCGAGCGATGCCACTCTTATCTTCCCGGTAAGAGGCCTTCTTGGGTTTTGGTCAGGTGCCTGACCGATGACCAGTGCGACGGTTTGGCGAAAAGAGAGGCTCAATACCACGCTGTATAGATGGCATTTTGTGGATCTGACATAATAACCTGCTTGATTCATGCCGATTTGAGACATCTACTTTCCTCAAAAGAAGTCTAAGCATACAATCTCAGACTTCTCATTTGTTGATCAATTCGTAAATAGCTTCGGCATAGATTTGCTGCAGCTCGGAAAGAAGACGTCCAAGGCGATAAATTCTGTTGGCTTTTGGTGCATGGTGTCAATTGAGTCTGAACGCGCGCTGTAGCACCGTGACGGCCACGTTCGAACAAGCGACCAAAGGTTTCACCGATGACTTACTCGTGACCTTTAAGACCTTGATTTGTTTTCCGTAAACATTCAACAAGGTTTGCACAGTGGATCTTCCATTGGCACCTGGTAGAGGCGTGTGTGACCGTGTTTGAAGAAAGGCTATGAGGCTGACTGGCAAGTTTTCGGATTGACTTGATTTGTTCTGGACTTGTTCCTTTTGGATAGCGGATGTTAAGAACCTTTATTAGTATTTGTCCTTTGTTGTTTCATCGAAGCAAGAAGACACCGGCATTCATGAAGAGTGCCATCTTTTCTGTCCATGAGCAATCTTGAGTTTTCTCCTCATGGTCGTTCCAGAAAATTTTACCAGCAATGTCGAGTGGTCTTTGGCTGGACCAGCAAATCAAACTGGCTGGGAAGAGGCTAGTGGGTCGCACCGTTAACACGCAAACTTGAGGCATAGCACAAATGGGCTGATTTACCAATAATCGTCTGCTTGTATTGACCAGCTTCTTCTTGGGTTCTCCTCCTGGCTTGTGTTTGCAACAAGGCATCTAGTTTCCTTGCAGGTCGATCAAATCACCTGAAACATTTAACTTGTTGCTGATTCAGGTACCATATTTTCACGCAAACCACCTGTGGCTGTGAAGACAGACACCACCTGCATTTTCACCTGCAAAGTGAAGGTATTCCGTGATATTTCCTTTTTCTACATTGATATTAGGAGACTCAGCATCAGGAGAAACCCAGTCTCTTGGTTTTGCAGGTCCACCATTAACTCATTGATGATCCATGTCTGTGGCCTGATTCTTCATCAGTTCCGACAATGAGCGAACTTTCTTAGAAGTTGGAAGACCCAATTCTTTGATGATTTTCAAACCGCATGGCCAACAAGCTGTTGTGGGTCCTTGTCGTCCAAGCTCCACGCAAGGGCGACCGTCTTTGATAGTTGGTGTGTAAGGATCTGTGTCCCAACCTTTATTAACCACGTCCGTAATAGGCAAAGATTCGAGAACTTCTTCTCATCACCCAAACTCAAAATATCCTGCGTAGTTATCAACATTTTAGTTGGTATGCATCGCAGTCTACGATTTCAAAAGATTTCGAGAACTTTACTGTTAGGTCCAAATGGATGCTCAGCATCAACACTATCATCGTTCTGAGTTGATTTCCAAAGGCTAAACAAGTCAACCAGGAAGACTTCTTGCGTTTTCTCTTCTGCTGTAAAATCGAATTGTGTCATTTTTCTTTCTTTTCTATCTTATAAATGATTTCTACATCTACTGGCAAGCGGTAGCTTGACTTAATTACAAATCTGTGTAACCTACGCAATCAAGGTTCTGGGCGGAGAAGCGGTTTTCGATATCCAAAACTTCGTTGACTTTTGATTTGTCAAAACAGAATCAAATTTGATCCATTCGCCTTGGTCTGTAGAGCCAGAACCAAGTTCACTTGCTTAAACCTGCATTGAGGCTAGGTGTCGCTGACTTGTTGTTCCTTGTAACGGGCAAATTCAGCGAACTTAAATTCTTCATAAAATATTGAAGTTGCTCTTCCAGAAAGTTATTATTTTTCCTGCTTGGGCAATCTTACGAGCATTTAGCCAAATCTGTTAATCTGTAAACGGGCAATACAGGCATGATGATCTATATTCAAGTTTGACCGTAAGCCAACGTTTGCTAGTTCGGCATTTTCTCGTACCACTACAAATTTCCAAAGGCTGGCTGTTGTGGGCATGGTGCCAGGGTTGCCATTCGATAGCCGTACGGGCATCTTTAGGATCCAACAGAGCTTATCAGCGAAATGCTTGAATCGTAACTGTTTTATTTAATTCAAGAAATTTCATGATGATTTCCTTTTAAATTCTACTGCTTCCATTTACCACCATAATTTGAAAGGCTTGCGATTTTTCATAGAAAAATTGGAACAAGGATAAGCAATCGAATGAAGAAAACCATTTAAAAACGAAAGTCCTCATCAGTTCAATTAATTTCAGCTGTAAGAAATAGTCCATCTTATATTCTGACTTTATAATCTCAGAAATCCTTCACATCTTCTACATAGCCTGCTTTTCTGTTAAGCTTTGCTAATAGTTCCAGATTGTGCCCTGATAGTTGTCTCTTCTCTTCATCAGCTCTTCATACATTTCCGATAAAGAGGCCTTGGACTTGGCCAGTTCTAACTCCGCTTCGCAATGTAAGCAACTTTACAGTGGATATTGACCAATTCCCATCTCAACTATCACGGCATACTGGGCGTTTAACGCCTCCCCAATTAAAATAGGGCATGTAATCGACCTGGATTGATGATTTGTTGCCCTTGACTGCCCATAACAGAAACAGCTGCTTGTGAACGATATAGACATCAACTGTCATCTAGGAGTTGGTCAAATTTCTCTGTATCATTCTCAACATAAGTCACCACCATGGTTCTTGTTGTAAAATTATGAGAGATAAGCATGATCTCAACTTCTTTCTTTTCCAGCAAAAATAGCTTCGTAGCCAGACAATCGTTGCAGGATCCATTCGCTCCATCAAAACGGTCATTCACGCAGGCTGGTTCTTGCAGTTTTCCAAACCATGTGCCCATCAAGACCTCAGGACACAATCATCCAATTGCCTCGAACATGCCTTGTAATGGAAGTTCCCCAACAAACGACCAAGTCATTTACCTGGACCGGGAGAAAATGTCTCCCATAAGCCAATATTCACCGGCTCCTTGAGTTTTAGCATCTGCAATCACTGCTTCTAGGCCGTCGCATTTGCCATGAATATCCCTGATAAAATTGCATTTTATGGTTCATTATGGTTCCTTCCGTTTGGTAATCTACTCTCTCTTCCGCTCACTTGAGGCAGGAGGCTTCTGCCTCACACTGCGGGTTCAACTTCCTCTGCACAGCCTCTGCAGCAACTTCTCTCTAGAGTACTCCAACTTCGACAATCTCATCCACACTAGCTTCCTTGATTTTGGTCAAAAGGACTTTGAAATGCTTCATGAGATTCTGCTTGCGTTTGGTGCAGACGTCAATTCCATCGAGCTGACGATGAAGAGGAGAATTTTGGAGCGCAGTTGACGGTGGAAAGTGATAGCAAAGCAGTTGCACACCTCATCTTGGTGTCTGCGTTAGGTGAAAGAAATTCACTGAAATTGCGGAGACAACTCCACCACCTTCAAGCCGGATCTCCAAAGAGCAATTCATGGGTTTGGTGCTTGTCATTTCTTTTGCTGAAACCTGCAATTAAGGAATATCAAACCTAGTTCTCTCTGGATGACTTGCTTGGCAATGATTGACTTGACCTTGCTCCCCATCAATCTGACAATCAAATCTGGCGGAGTCAAGCCGTCACGTTGGACTCGACCATAGCGCCACCGCGAATGACTACTCTCGCATCTGGCATAGTCGTCTGGCCCAACGACGGTCTTGATTTTTATACTTACGGTAATCCTTCTTGCTTGGTTTTACGCCGTTGACCAAAGACCACCATGGCTGAAACAGGACTGGTCCCCATGATGTAGAGTTATCGAAGGACTCGATACGGACCAGGGTCATGGGATTTGAAGCAAGCGTCCTAGATTTTCAATGGCCCCCTCAGTGTCTTTCTCAGACAGTTTTCTCTAGCAGGTTGAATTTCTGCTCTAGACTGCTCGAGCGTAACTTGTATAGCCAGATTGACCCGGTTGCTTTTCTCTCACGCTGGGCTTTGCGAATCTTGGTGTCGCAAAGCCTTGCTAGCTTCTTGATCAATATCCTGCTGCGGAATCGGTACCTCGTTAGGAACTAGATATGAGATTTTTCTTGATAAAATTGTCCCACATAGGTTGAAAAGTCCTCATCCGGATCGTTGTAGTATGAAAAGATTGACATCGCGCTCAATAAGCTTGCGCTGACGAACAGAAAACCTGTACACACATCCAGCCCTTGTCCATGGCGGCAAAGACATCACGATTTTGGAGTCCTTAGCCATGACCCGTTGCTTGGTTCGAAGCGTTCCAATAGCCTGAGATCAGGTCACGGTATTCCGCCGCACGTTCAAATTCCATGGTCTGGGCTGCCGCTTTGCGTCTTGCCCATGAGGTTCATCGATAATTTTGTCATCCTGCCCTTTTCAGAGAAATCAGAGTACCTCCTGGCCATGGACTTAGAAATGAGTCCTCATCTCTTCTTACGAATCAGGTGAACGGCCATGCATTGGCCGATATGGTGGTAAAAACAGACCTTAGACGGCGGATTGGTACACTTTCGAAAAGGGAAAAATCCGATCCAGCAGTCGCTTGATTTCATTGGCTGCGCCCACATCTGGATAGGTCCAGAAATAGAGACCTCCGTCCTTTCTTTGACCTGTCGAGGTGATAATCAAACGAGGATGGCGCTCACTAGGTGATGTGATGGTGAGACTTGTCGTCCTTGAGCATGATATTGTACAGGCTTGTTTTTCCTTGATCAGGTTGATTTCCTAGGAGAAGTGCCTCAATGTTGGACTCCGTGACGATAAATTCAAAATCTACAATTTCAGACTCAGAGCCCTCTGTCTTGGTATCCGCGGATGACTTCCGCAGGCAGGAGCTCACGCGGTGCGCTGGATTTTTAGCCCTTTCCTACATAGATAATGGTGCCGTTTTGTCCTTGCGAGATGCGCAGCAACCGGGGCTGGTCGGCAAGAGCTCTGATTTTGCAGTTTAATCAAGTTGTTCATAGTCCATTACCATGTCAGTAGGGAAAGACAGTCCCCTACTCATTGGTCTCATATAATCCGAGGTCTTTTCAACATCCTCTTCCTGGATGCCATAAAAAGGAACGCAGGTTGCATGACCAGACTTCTCATCTGTATGGTCCAAGCCAGTGCATGCCCCAACTCATGTGTTCTGCCGTGTGGACGATGCGCTCATAGGAATAGCCATAGTTGAGGATGGTACAGATAGCAAGTGATTCGACCACTGCGTGTACGGACAGATTGCCCCGTCATTGAGAGATTGATACTGACTTTCCGCCTCTCCTGCCACAGGAGTACCTCCGTTGTTTCATCTCGGTGGCCAAGATCCTCTGCGTGACTGGACTCAGTCACCAAGTTTCAGTGAAGGCACCAGTTTGATTCCAGTTCTGAATCGCTTCTAAATATGCCTCTTGAAAAGCGTATGAATCCATCTGCGGATCCAGGTAAATACGAGCAGAAGCCTGTGGCCACCTTCCTTCAGAGTGCTGGTGGCTGGCTGTCCTACTGGTTCAACCTTGGGCAATTTGCCCTGTTCTTTCCCATTGGTCGATGCTTTGTTGACCAATCTTGACTGACCGTTCTGCTTAGCTTCGCGCTCCCTTGAAAATCCGTTCAGATACCAGAGATCCAAAAGCAAATGAGCACATAAAGGCACAACTATCCAAACCAGGCGCTTCAAAACAAACGCCACTACAAAGATAAAGAAACGCTAATATCAAACGATGCCAGCGCATGTCAGCTCACCTTTCTGCAAAATAAAGACCTATTTTACTAAAATAAGCTGAAGAAAGCTAAACACCCAGCTTTCTCCCTACTCAATGAAAATCAAAGAGCCAAACTAGGAAGCTTGTGCAGACTGCTCAAAACACCGTTTTGAGGTTTGTCGACTGACGTGGTTTGAGACGAGATTTTCGTATTAACGTCCTATATTTTGAAATAACTGCAGATGCTTTTGTGTTTTAAAGGCGATGGATGACGGAAAGTTCCTGCTTTACGTACAATATAGCCATTAAAAATTCTGTTTAAAACATAAAACTACCATCACTACCATCAAAATCCACCGTCCCTACAAAGTTAGCAATGATGGATGTTTCCGTTTACATTATCTGCTTCATCGCATGATATTGAAGTAAAAATGAGCTGAAAACTTCTGATACTCTGTAATACGACCCCCAAACAAGTACGTTGCCTCTGTGTTGTTAGCCAGATTATTAAGCACAAGCGCAAACAACATTGCCTTGAACTCACCTATCAAGCTAGTTAGAAATCTTTTTTCTTTGCAAGGGCTTGGTATTGCTAGTCTGAGGAATTGTTTCCGACTTCTTGTCAAATAATAATACTTCACATTTAAAGCATCTATGAACTGTTGCGGATTGACTTCAGCAATTGAAAATCATATATCTCAAACATATCATACAATTTAAAGTATTAATCTAATTCTTGTCCTCAAAACCTTGTCTTTACCTGTTTCACTTTAATAATTTTTGAATATTGGAATTTCTTCCCGTTCCTTATGAATGAAATATTAAAATCCAAGGTCGACTGAATGTTGCGAATACTATTTTTATTAAAAGTTTCAATAAAACAGCATCATAATCTTGCGATCTTTGATGTAATGTGACTTCTCCACATTAGGATACCCTGTCGTCAATCCATCAAATTGATAACCTAAATCAGTCAAACCTTGGACGTGCTTTTTCTCAGCATCTGTTGGATTGCCTTGGCTATCAAAGTTGATAAGTTTCATAAGGTTTACAAGCAACTCCTAATACACCATTTGCTTGGCATATTCTTTTAACTCCTATATAAAAACTGGAAGAAACATCTTGTTGGTGTAAATCGGCCCCGAATTAGCTCCATGTGCGAACCACCCAACGTGGGCAAGAAGCTATAAACCAAACTGCAACAGATCTCTCCTTCTTGTTTCAAAGCAAGATAAACAATTCGAGCCTGCTTTTTCTAACCAGTCCCCCATCTGAGACAGATTGCATAAAGGAACGAAGAAACCCTGATCAGAATAAGCCTCGAAGCGCTCTTCTTTCAAGTGAGTGTAGTGGTGCCATATACTTACTTTCTATGTTTTGCATGTGTTTTACGGAAATCAAAGGCAAGTCTTAACAGAGGATAGAGAGGATGGGTAGGCATTGTAAATTCACCCAAGTATTCTTCAATCGTTGGATTAAAATTAGCTTTAAAACGATAGAGTCCACCATCTAAAAAGCATTCTCGACGCCTCCTAAAATTTTGCCATAAAATGCCACGTTCAAAAGGAATATCAGCTGTCTCTGCCAAATCAAAATAGGGAGCTTTATAACGTCTAAAATCTTCATCCATTCCTGCTTGTATAGATTGACGAAGTTTGTCCAATTCTAAAAAGTCCAGGGTAGCCGCTAAGGGAGCTCTTGCCCGGCCTGCATCCATGTATCCTGCAGGAAGAGTCAATTCCTCTAACTTAAACGTTTCTTCACTTCTTCTGCGCTTCTACTTTTTGATGCGATCGACGTAAAGGTCTCTTCAAGGCTCATTTTTCATACTTGTTCTTCTAATTCTTGCGAACGTTTTAGGGCTCCAAGGTTGCTGGTGATGTAGGCCTTGTCCCTTGGGGAATATCTAATAACTTTTTTATAATAGGCTTCATTCCTCAAATGAATCTCTTTCCACGCTTCTCGGTTTTCATCAAAGGAAAAGACTCCATATTCAGTTCACAAATTGAATCTCTACCCCTTATTCCATTAACTGTTCAGATAGCCTGTTTGTTGTTGACTTGGAAAGTTTATCTTCTTCAAAATTTTCCTTGTATATTTTCGCCTGAATACGAGGTTAGTCAGGTGTCTCCCATTTTCCTCCACCGTTTTCCTGACCACCTTCTCCCATTGTTGAAACTATCAATAATAGCCAGATTTTCAGGAAATTCTGTCTTGTCCTGATTGATTAAACTTTAGGATAAACTTAAATACTTGGGTCAAAAGTCTAAAAATAGCTCTCTTACTGCGAGCATAAGACTTAATGGACTGAATGAAACTCAAGAGTTCTTGCTCATAATCCAATATGGGTCCTCTTGGGACGTAAAAACATTTTATAACCTAGCGAAGAGCTCTAATCAAAATACTAGCTGTCATGATAATTTTTCTTCCTGTAAACACCAAACTTCTCATGTTCCCAGTCAAACTTAACTTCCTCCCAACTTTACTGTGTACATTTACTAATTCATGATCTTTGACAAACTGATCATATTCTAATGCGGGAATGCCAATTTTGATAACAGTACATTCCTACTCTCTCTTTCCTCCAGTATCTTTTCTATTCTACTACTGGTCTAGAAAAGTCTAGTGAGAAAACTATATTTTTATTTTTAGTTCTCCCCTATGCTGAGGATATCAAACTAACTCAATCTCTCTTCTAATTTGAAATCGATTTGTGAGGTTGCCATGAGACCGTTTCAGTGTGAGTAATACCTGTTCATTGAGTTCCAGCGCTATGACCTGGTCACATCAAAACCTAATTTTGATCCTGCTAGATTATTGGCATCATGCAGAGTCCTGCTGCCCACACCAAGCCCCACAGCTTGGTCTTTTTATCGATGTGGCCAGACTTTCGAGAAGGCGGGACTAGCTGTCGGTCTTTAATCTCCCAAAACACTCAGTATGCTGGCGTTTCTAAATCTTGGCTCTCAGGAGAAAATCTTGACCAAGCTGAGCGCCTGAAAAGCCTTTGCATGGGACGATTTGCCAGCAGAGCCAATTCATAAAACAGCCGTAGCCTCCCATAGAGACCAGCGATAAAGGTTTTTCACTTGCTAGTCATATTAAGGAAGAAAGCGTTTCTAAAACCTGAGCAATTCCTCTGCTGAGGCTGTGCACTAATCAAAACCATGCTGGGTATCGGTGTACCAACCATTACTGGTATTGGGCATGACGACGATAAGATTAGTCCCCAGTAAGCTCACCATTACGGTCCCTTGGGCAACTATTATGATGCCAGACATCCCGTACAGAGAATTTACAGGGATATCTTTACACTCTGGTTCTTCCCTCCACGTTGGCATCAGGATAAAATTCACCCCCCTCCCTTATCCAAAGCTTCTGGGTAATACTCAGTTTTCATTACTGCCATGGTACTCCTCTCTATTTTCTATAAAAAAAATAAAATTCATTTCTCTGTTTATTTCAACGATTATTTTTGCTTCCATGACTACTGGTAAAATAGCTGGACGACGATTTTAGTTTGGTCAAAGAGATACTTGGTCAGATATCACAGAACCTTCCTTGAGATCTGCCGGTGAGAGTCATCTCCTTTACCAGATAAGTCTTCTACCGTTTGGTTAATCAATTCTGAACTTTCACGGAGAATATCGCAGCTCTTGAGATAAATAAAATCCGCGCGTATGAACACGAGCCTTGGCCACAATTTTCTCACGACGGTTAACGGTGATTGCCACATTGAAATACCGTCCTCCTGACAAGACCTGGTCACGAAGGACTACAGTACCAACATCACCAATACTTCCCGTCAATCAAAACTGTCGCCTGCTGAAACCACTCAACTGGGACAAAGTCTCCATTCTCATAAGCCGTACTTGTTCCTTTTGGGGATACAATGCGTTCGGCAACATTCAACTGCCGCCTTGTATGCATGAACATCAACTCACATGTTCCCCTTGGTCAGGGAAGGGGTCGCGGGTTGCAAGGGTGATCATCAACACAAATCACGCATTTCCGTGCCCTGACCTGGCTGAGTGATCGGTTGCGCCCACCAACGGTAAATCATGTTTTCCACGCGCCGACCGCTGCCAGCGATGAACCCAGGTGGTTTACGATATAGACCATAATCACCGTCCTTGATTTTCCACGCACCGCGGTGGCGACCAATCAACATCTTGCGAAGACCATTGATAGGCTCACCCATACGGTGACCTGTCTCAGGATAATCAACTCTCACTTGGTCTTCAAAGCGAACACTATCTTTTGGCTAATCAAAGACTTTCTCGTTAGCTAGAACAATTTCTTAAGGCGAGATAACGGTACGGACGACTGTTTCAATACTCAAATCTGTCAAGACCACCACGACTGGGCTGGCCTCACCAGCATCAAACACCTGCTGGATGAGAGGGGTTGCTGGCTGCCACCCGCGGCAATGATACGACCATCCCGATCCGAAATGGTTTGATGATCTGCGTCCCAACTTCACTTTCGCTATGTACTTGAATGTGCTGTCGCATTGGCTGAATCGCTAAGAAGGCCAGAACTCCATCACGACCGTTTCTGCCAAACGAGCGAGAAGTCTGTCGCGCATAGATTCCTTCGCTGTCTGTTGATTTGAAGTCACCTGTATAAACGATGCTACCTTCAGCTGTCTTCAGACAACACCCAGACTTTCTGGGATAAGTGGGGTCATGCGGAGAAGGACACCACAGTCCTCAAATCTATCTCCCGTATCCTCATCGATGACACTTCAAATCTCATTAATTTCTTGTCCATTTCCTTTGACAAAGAGTTTGGCCAACTCATTGGTCAACTCAGGTAAAATACAGTACCTTAACTGACCAAAGAGATAAAACAAACACCAATAGCATCACATGACCGTGAGTCCAAAGCCCCAGCGATCGCTATTTTCAAGGTAGTCCATGTGAATGACCCACATCCACCCCTAGTTGTTCTGTTTTCGATGTTTAGACCTGCATCCAAGCTTGAAAATAGATCCATCGATTTCAGCGATATACATATTTTTCCCGTTTTCGTACCTTACAAATGTTGTTAGCTGATATTTCATTTTTCCTCCGAGCTTTGTTTATCTTGATTATAGGGTTACTTGCCCTTTTGTTCTAAAGCACTATTACTTTTATACTCTTCGAAAAGTCTCTTCAAACCCGTCAGCTGCCTTGGATTATATATGGCTGACTTCGTCGGTCACGCTAACCTCAAAGCAGTGCTTTGTGAAACAGCTGCATTGCTTCCTAGTTTTGCTCTCTGATTTTCATTGAGTATTAATAGTCTCTCTACCATTATACCATTTTTGATGGTTTCAAAATGAAGATTTGTTTTCAGAGCTGGTTGCTTAACCTCTTTCCTACTTCTACTCTTTTTCCATAAAAGTCTTCAAATTTCTTACTGATGCCAGCTTTACTCCATATCTTCTTGGTCTTTGACGGTTTGTTTGAATTTTGGTAAGAGTGGCTCTCTCTCTCTCGCACTTTGGTGCCTCGTATTGACTGTCATCGACTGTCTCTTGGTGTCGCAAAGCCTAGCTCTTCAGCACTTGAATCATCTTGACCAGCAAGATTTGTTGGATATTGAGATGAGCAAACCGTAAAACTCTTCGGTTGTATGCGAATATCAAACTCTGGGAACGGTATGGGTAGTCTTGTACAATTTTGCAAACTGCTCTCTAGTCCCATATCCCGTCAGGTAGTAGACCTTGTCAATATCATTTTTGAAATAGACCTTGAAAATTGTTCTGAAAAAATGGTCTTCAGCTACAAGTAATATCCTCAGGAATGGTTCACGACAATAGCTCCCACTGTTTACTAGACTTGATTCTCCGGCAAATCCCAGAACTGGAACTCCTTCTGGCAAGGCTGCGTTCTTCCCACGGATGTTAAGGGGTTGAACACCCTCCACGCGCATCCACCATCATCTCAACTGCAAGAATAGTTTGGCCATTCCATTGGTTGACAGACAGTGACTGCCAACTCTAGATTCTTAGTTTTGAGCAAACTTTCTGTTTGCCATCTACTTGTATCCCAAAAGCTACTACTTCAAACTCGCCTCACCTTGGGGTATTTTCAGCTTGAGATGAACGTTGCCTGCCCCCATATTTGAGCACTTTCGACATAATCCTTGATATAAAAGATAGGTTTCTGATTGTCCTGTGCAAAGGTGCCAGGCGCTCAGTTCTTGACTGTTTCAAGACTCAAAGTCTCCAAATCCAGTTCTTCATCTAGATTTACTTGTTCTTGCCACTGCCAGCATCCGCGCCTTTTTCACAGTTGTAGTCTTCAAAGACCTGAGATAAATCTGAGAGTTTCTCCACTTCCAGCGTCATTCAGCCGCACCAGCATGTATAAATGCGATGAAGGGTCTCGATAAGGGATCCAGAGCCTCAAGAAAATATCGTGCTTCCACACTACAGTTTTTTTGCCCTTGGCACGACCGTGTTCATATTAGAACGATGACTGTCTGTCCCAATTCTCTTCAACAAACGACCAGCTACGATTCCTAAAATACAGGATTCAGCCTTCCTTGGCCAAGACTTGGACAGCCTTCTTCAGGGGTCCTGTGGTCTAACTCATGTAGATAGACTGAACATTCCCATACATACTGTTTTTCTGATGAATCATAAAGGCAATATAAGTGACTTCCTCATCGTCAAATCAGTCAACCTTAAATCAATGACAAGTTGGGATCATCCAAGCGACAGAGCATTCAAAACGAGGGCAATCTGGAAACCAACTGTCTCTTCTACTGTCACTTCGTTGTATAATCCAACCATATCAGCATTTCTTGCAGACAATTCGTTGAGGTGTGTGCTGTTTTCAACCCATACTAGACAGACCGGTTCTCGTCAAAAAACTAACCATATCAGCAATAATTTCCAGCCAACGACCAAATCAATAGCAGTTCCACTTGGACTTCCTTTAAAGGCGCAAGCCAGCAACGAGCAACTCCACCGGCCAAATATTTGAAAGGATAGTTCGCATCAGGAGGGTGTTCAGGATGGACAATGGCATAGGCATGGGGAGGTTTCAGGCATGGATTGGGTGGTCTGTCTGTGTCTCCCATGAGCTGAGCCAGTTCAATAACTACGACTACCAACTCCATTGTCTGTCACAATCAAAATCCTTCTTGCTCGATAAAGTATTTATAAACACTAACATTGGACATAGCCATCAATAAAAACGATTGAGCAATAAACACGGCATTCGGCGCCAGCTGTTCCAAACTTTCCTTCACAATATTACGAAGTCATGCCGCCATCCGCATCATAATCTGCGTAAGCTTGAGAGATGGCCTACCCTTCTTCAATGGCCTGATCGTTCCACTGCCTTGTCCATATCAATAGGTAGATAAAAGTCATTAAGTCCTCAAGGAGGGTTCCAAGAAAACTTCTTCCAGACTTTCTTGGTCCTGAATCTCTATAAAATAATAACCGAGGCCACCTCAGGACCCAGTCCAGCCTTTTTAGCTATCTTTGTAAATCCACATCTTCACAGAACCAGCTTCTGCCATTCATAGTGGGTGTTATCAAAGACGTCACCTCTTTCTAAGAATTCTATTGCTTCATTATAACATGATTTGGGCTTTTTCTCTATCCAGATTGCTTTTTGTAAATTTTGGTGAATTTTTAAAGATGTGATTTGACAGAAAAATCTTTTGATGTAAAATCGTATTATAAATCTAACACAAAAGGAGATTCCTTATGGCTTTAGTAAATTTGAACACATCGAAAAATATTACGAGACTACCACGCACTCACGACATCAATCTCGTTTTTGAAAAGGACAGTCGTTGTCTACTCGGACCATCAAGTTCTGTAAATCCACTCCTTATGTCACACACCATCCAATGGTTTTGGAGGCTGTGTGAACAAAGTCTTCTAGTAGTAGCACCAAGTTGCTGGCCAGCCAGAAAATTTGGTTCTCTTCTTAAGGAAGTCGGCATGGTTTCCAGCATTTCAACCTCTACCTCTGAAACTTGAGTGTTCAACGTAACACTCGCACCCATAAAGTTCTAAGATTGATAAAAGAAGCTGAAAAACGGCTCAAAAAATATCTGGGTGTAAATATGGGACAAGAAAATTCTTATCCAGCCATGTACTGTCTGGTGGACAAAAGCAACGGATTGCCATTGCACGTGGACTCGCTATGCATCCAGGCTCTCTCTTTGATGATGAGCCAACATCTGCTCTTGACCCTGAAACCATCGGCGATGTTCTAGCAGTTATACAAAAGTGTTACGATAGTATGAATATGATTGTCGTTACCCATGAAATGGGCTTTGCTTGTCAAGTTGCTGACCGCATCATCTTTATATGGCTGATGGAGGGTTTTGGTGGACCGACAGATGTTGATGACTTTTTCGATAATCAAAGCGAACCTCGTGCTCAACAATTCTCAACAAAATATCAACCACGAAAGTGACAAAGTCAAATAAGGGCGCCTATGAAAAGAAATTCTTTTATCACATTATTGATTAGCCTTTTCGGTCTTGCTGCAAACGTTGAAGGCTAGTACCAGCGTCGCAGACATTTCAAAAGAAGTGAGCTGGTTGTTGGTGTCAAACAAGACGTTCCCAACTTCGGCTACAGGATCTAAGACGGAACCTATTCTGGTATCAGAACGAGACTTGGCCAGGATGTGGTGGCTGATGAGCTCAAGGTCAAGGGTTCGCTATGTACCTGTTACAGCGCAAACTCGTGGACCGCTCTAGACAATGAACAGGGTCGATATGGATATCGCAACCTTTACCATTACAGACGAGAACATATAAAAAATACCAGAGCAACACCAGTCCTACTACGGACGCATCTGGATTTTGGTTGTCGTCTGCCAAAATCAAAGCATTGAGGACCTAAACGGCAAAACCATCGGGTTGCGGGTTCCATCACCCAACACCTGATTACTGAACTGGGTAAAAGGTCGAAGTTTAAGTTAAGTCGAACGGTTCCTACCAAATTGATTACTCTACACGCTCACCGTATTGATGCTTTCGTTGACCGCTCGATTCATCTGGCTACATCGGCAAACGCACAGTACTGCAGATGATGGTTTCAGGTAAATACGACTGCGGTGTCACCGAAATCAATGCCAAACTCAACAGCTATCTTGATAACGGTTGCTAAGTGGAGCAAGGATGGCCGTTTAAAAACTCTATGACCGTTGGCTCAAACCTCTAGCCATTCCGCAGAATGAGGGACACCCCCATGACAGATTTATCATCTTGGTGACCTATTTTCAGGATTTTGGACAATTTTCATTGGATTCCTCTTCACTCTTGCCCTAGCTATCGGATCCTTTTATCCTAGCCATGGTTTTAGGCATCTTCTTCGGAGCCATGTCAGCCAGTAAGCGATCCGATTTTGCGCATTTTGGCTCGCATCTTTGTTGAATTTACCAAAATACTCCCCTCTTGGTGCAGTTTGTTATCGTTTTTATGGCCTACTCATCGGTGACCTGTCATCATGATTTCGATTTATTGGACAGCTGTTCTGCGTCGGACTTTATCACGGCGCCTATCCTCATGAATTGATTCGCTCCAGGTATTCGGTCTGTTCTAGCGATTGATGGGCCCTTTATGTAAAGGGTTTACCTATATCAGTGCTATGCGTTTTGATTATCTTGCCTCAGGCTTTCCCGTATCATTCTCCTTCTTGACCAACAAATCGTCAACCTCATCGAAGAACACCTCGACAGTCGCTATCATCTCTGGAATTGGACTTGATGTTTTCAGCGATGATCTTGGTCGGCTCTTAACGAAACGCGCCATTTCCAGCCTTTTAGGCACCCTGCTCTACTTCTCTCTTTTGCTTCCTGTGTTGCCCGGTTTGGTCGCAAGATGGGCAAATGACTTAAAAGCCTATTCACTTTAGGAGGTTACTGGATCATTTTAAGTTTTAACCCAGATAACCTAATCTCTTTATCTTTAAAGGATTTGGCTTGACCCTCTACATTTCTCTGATTGCCATCCTCTCTACCCTTATCAGGTGTGCTAGCCGTCTCATGAGGAATGGGAAAAATCTGTCACTTACGCATTATCTCCAGCATTTATATCGGTTTGTGCGTAACGTTCCCTAACCTCTGGATTTTCTATCTTTTGGTTTCAAGATGAAATCCACTCAGCAGGTATTACAGCTACTCTCTCTTTACATCAACGGCTAGCTGAGATTATCCGAGAGGGTCTCAATGCCAATAGGGACAATACAGGCGGGAATGTCTGGGCTTCACTTCCATTAAAATCCTCTACCATCATTCTCCTGACTATTCTGATACTTATGACCATCATTCTCGGTTTGTAACCGTGATTAAGGATACGGTCTTCTCTCTCTGTTGTCGCCCTACGAACTCTTTGAATAGCCAAATTCTCATGGGCCGTTATTTCGAACCAGAGCAGGTCTTCCAGTCTTTATGTCCTGATTGCCCTCATCTGCTTCAGCTTCAACCCTGTCGTCTGGCCTGTCTCATATACTGTGTTAAACCTTTAGCCGTAGAATAATGATTAGCTCTCCAGTTCAATTGGAGGTTTTTTACGTAATCTGAAAAAAACACTGCAATATTTCTAGCAGTGTTTTGTGATTTCATTATCTTAGTAGACTGTTTTTCAGTTTCTACATCAAAGAAGTGTGCTTTTGTTCAGTCAAATCCAAGTTCAACTGTTGCCTGTTTGGTAGTCACGAGCATCAACTTTGGCAACAAATTCGTCTTTACCAACTTGCAGTAAAGGTGAGATTCTGAACCAAGCAATTCTGATACAGAGATAGTAGCTTTTACAACTGATTCTGGGAATGTTTCAAGGAAAGCAGGTTCTGCATTCACGTCTTCTGGACGGATACCGAAAATCAATTCTTTACCTTCGTAGCCTTTTTCACGAAGAACTTTCAATGCGCCTTCTGGAACTTTCAAACGGAAACCGTCAGAAATAATTTCGCTACCAACTAATTTCACATTGATGAAGTTCATCGCTGGGCTTCCGATGAATCCTGCTACGAATTTATTAACTGGGTTTTTGTAAACTTCTTGAGGAGTACCGATTTGTTCAACACGTCCGATAGTACCTGTACCAGCAGGGTTCTTAGTTGCTGACATGATAACGATACGGTCTGCAAGTGTCATCGCTTCTGTTTGGTCGTGAGTTACGTAGATAGTTGTAGCTCCGATACGACGGTGGATTTTCGCAATTTCAGCACGCATTGATACACGAAGTTTTGCATCCAAGTTTGACAAAGGTTCGTCCATCAAGAACACTTTTGCATCACGGACGATGGCACGACCCATGGCAACACGTTGACGTTGACCACCTGAAAGGTCCAGCTGGTTTTACGTTCAGAAATTCTTTCAATCCAAAGAGTTTCAGCTGCTTCTTGAACACGTTTGTCGATATCTTCTTTGCTGTATTTACGCAATTTCAAACCGAAAGCCATGTTATCATAAACAGTCATGTGTGGGTAAAGAGCGTAGTTTTGGAATACCATGGCGATGTCACGGTCTTTTGGAGCTACGTCGTTGACAACCACGCCATCGATAGATGCAGTTCCTTCTGTGATATCTTCAAGACCAGCAATCATACGAAGAGTTGTTGATTTACCACATCCTGAAGGACCTACGAAAACGATAAATTCTTTTGTCTTTGATGTCCAAGTTGAAGTCTTCAACTGAATAGTGTTCGCTGTTTGGATATTTTTTTGTAAATGTTTTTAAGATTCAATTCTACCATGAGGTGAACTCCTTTTTGTCTTTTTGATAGTTTTATTATAGATGAAAAACGCTTTTTACTTTTTCTATGGCAGGTGACTAAAAATAAAAAAGTTCTGTGCAACTTGCACAAAACTTTAGAGAATATCTGGTAAAATCAATTGATAACACAAGGTCAGGTCGGTCAATTCCTTCAACTGAAGCCCTGTCAACTCTTCCCATTTATCAATCTTGTATTGGAGAGAATTGCGGTGCAAATAGAGTTGCTGGGCTGTTTTTAGTGAGAACAGCACTATTTTCCCAAAGGGAGAGAATGATTTTCCTGAATCTGGTCTTGATCCAAAATCATCTGATGGAGACATTCCTTGATTACTCTCAAATCCACAAGCCTTTCTCCCATACTCCAAAGATAGAGCTGAGAAAAAGCATGAACACCTTGGTGGCCCTGACGCCACCAAGTCTTAAACAAATCCCGCTCCGCTTTGATTAAGTCTGATGGAGCTTGATGGCCCGTCTGAGGCCAAACTTGACCTAACATGATAGAGACGCAGTCCAAAGTCATACTCAACCGCTTCAATCGTATCACTTAAAAATAGCTCGTACAGAAGTGTATTTGTCTTGTTGAAGCACGAAAAACATAATCCTGAGCTCCGACCTGAATCACCGCCTGACAGTTAGGAAAAAGGGTCCGCATCATATCCAGCCAAGAAGCTAGATTTTCCTGCTGAAAATAGGAAAGATGACAATAAACCAGCTGAATCTTTTAAAAGTTTGTGGTGCTTGTCCCTTTCCCTCAACCAGATAAGAATACCAAGGATTGATTGAACGAGCCTGCTCCTGCTGGGTCAAAAGGGCAACCAACTGCTTTTTCACGCTCGCTGAGTCCAGCTTCCTCCAGCAAAAATCCACTGCTGAGAAGCTAAAGGGAGCGTGAGATAGCCCTCTTTCTCTACTGGTTGGTCTGAAATCTGAGCCTCAGGAAACCAGTCTTGTAATTCTTTTGCAAGCATTTCTACTCCTCCACTTTTTGGATGCACCACGAAATCAAGCTCTCAAGACGTTCCAGATTTTCAGTCACTATGAAGATAGCCCATGACTGCTTTCAAAACCTAGTGGACATACGGTAAGTCACCACATCGGCATTTTTAGCCTTTGTGTGGCTATTGGTATTACGACCACGTTTGTAGATTTCTTTCTTCTTTTTCCGTCAGGACTTGCTCCTCTAACATAAGAGAAATCAGGCGAGCCTGAGCTTTGGCTGAGACATACTTGGTCGCTTCTTGATGGAGTTTATTGGGTTTGGTCATGCCTTTAAGAATGAGGTGACGACGAATATACATAGAATACACCGCATCCCCTCAAAAAGCTAGCGCAATCCCATTAATGAGATTGACATCAATCACGTGTCCACCTCACTCCATCCTTGGTGTCAAGAAGCTTAATCCCTTGAGCAGCCAGTTGATCACGGATTTGGTCAGCTGTCGCAAAGTCTCGATTGGTACGCGCTTCTTGGCGTTTTTGAATCAAGGCTTCAATCTCTACATCCAATACTTCCTCAACAAAGACAATCCCAAAAGACTTCCAACATATCTGCAAGAGCTTGCTTGACAGCTGCATCATAGTTGCCTGAATTGATCCATTTGGCCATTTCAAAAGACAACTGTGATACCGTTGGCAGCGTTAAAATCTTCATCCATAGCGGCTACAAACTTATCTTTAAAGGCTTGTAATTCTTGAGCATCCACAGCTCCAGTAAATGGTTGCTCATAAGTATTCTTCAGATACTTGAGATTGGTCTCTGCATCACGTACTGCTTTTTCCGTAAAGTTGATAGGCTTGCGGTAGTGGTGGGTCGCAAAGAAGAAACGAAGTACTTGCCCATCAAGTGTTTTAAGAGCGTCGTGAACTGTAATAAAGTTACCCAAGGACTTGGACATCTTGACATTATCGATATTGACAAAGCCATTGTGCATCCAGTAGTTGGCAAATGTCTTGCCTGTTTTGGCTTCTGACTGGGCAATCTCGTTGGTGTGGTGTGGAAATTCTAGGTCGGCTCCACCACCGTGGATATCAATGGTATCACCTAAAATCTCTGTCGACATGACTGAACACTCGATGTGCCAGCCCGGACGACCAGGTCCCCAAGGACTGTCCCAAGAAATCTCGCCTGATTTGGCAGATTTCAGAGGCAAAAGTCTAGAGGATTTTCCTTACGAGCTGTTTCTTCATCGGTACGACCTGAAGCACCCAGCTCCAAATCTTCCAAGGTTTTATTAGCCAATTTGGCATAGTTGTGAGATTTTTCCACACGGAAATAGACATCTCCTTGACTCTCGTAGGCAAAACCTTTTTCAATCAACTCTTCCACAAAGCGGATGATGTCAGCCATAAACTCCACCACACGCGGATGGCGGGTCGCAGGTTTGACGCCCAAGGCTGTCACATCCTCACGAAAGGCAGCGATGTACTTGTCCGCGACCTCCTGAGGCGTAATACCTTCTTCCTTGGCACGGTTGATAATCTTATCATCCACATCTGTAAAATTGGAAATATAGGCAACCTCATAACCACGATACTCAAAATAACGACGAATGGTATCAAAAGCTACCGTCGAACGGGCATTCCCCACGTGGATATAGTTGTACACGGTTGGCCCACAAACATACATCTTGACCTTGCCGTCCTCAATCGGGACAAATTCTCGCAAATCACGAGACATGGTGTCGTAAATTTTAATCATAAAAATAATAGTCAGGAAAACCAAAATCCAAGAACACTTAGTTTCATCACTAAGAGTTCAATTTAATTTCAGTCCGAATCTCTCTAGACTTCGGAATCCCTTGCTCCTTTCTCATTCAGATAAACCACCTGAGTCTGTTTGACAAAGCCAATTTTTCATACAAGCGCTTGGCACCTACATTACTATCCTCTACAGCAATCTGAAATTCCTTATCATTTTGCTCAATCAATTGGTTGACTAGAGATTTTTTGCTAAGTAGTTTCCATAGCCTTTCCCACGTTCAAGTTCTGATATTGCTAAACCGTAGAAGTAATTTGTATTAGTCGATAAATCTACCGTGCAAGTCCCAATAACCTGACCGTCTTTTAACAAAATATATAAGCGACTTTCTGGATCCTTCAGAGCTTCAGCGACATATCTATCCACAACTTCTCTAGATTCATGTTCCTCTGAGAACGCCTGAAATTTTAACTGACTAATTTGATCCTGATACGAACTATCTGCTAACAAAACTTCAAGATTGGAAACAGTTGCTAACGGATAAGGTCTTCTATCCTTACCTAACCAGGTTTCTGTATCCTCGTCCTCGACCAATCCCCAGTTGCTAACAAAATCAGGATAACGGTCTAGAAAAACACGCTCTGTCTGAAAAGTCACAGACTCAATTGGATAAGATGCCGTTTCTTTCTCAAAACTTCTATACAAAGCCCGCGCAATTCCCTGACGGCGATGATTGGGATGAACTAGTATCGTCACTTCAACATCTTGATCATCTGCATAGACAGTTAAGAGACCAACAAGTTCGCCTTTTTCATAATAAAGGAAAAAGGCGGGCATGTTTGGGTCAAAATTAAGCATGTTAGAGATAGGGATCACGATAGGTACCGTCATAGTTTTGGCAACAGTTAATTAGTTTTTTCGCCTCAGATAGCTCCTCTTGGCTTAACTTGTTTCTTGCTTGAATCATATAGGTATCCTCTACAACCCCGACGATCTGTGACTGGCTTCTTTAGCCTGCTCGAGTTTATTGACGTAGTACTCTCGTTTTTCTTCGACTTCGTGAATGACCGGCTCATCCTTCTTACCATGAACACGGACAATCTTGGCAGGAATACCGACCACTGTCACATCACTAGGTACATCTGCCACGACAACTGCTGCAGCACCGACCTTGGCATTTTCACCTATTTCCACAGGTCCGATAACTTGGGCATGGGCTGATATGAGAGCTCCCTTTCGAACGGTCGGATGGCGTTTGCCAACATCCTTACCAGTCCCACCAAGAGTCACCCCGTGATAAAGAAGAACACCTTTTTCAACGATCGCTGTCTCCCCAATCACCAGACCAGAGCCATGGTCGATAAAGACACCTGAATCAATCTGGGCACCTGGATGAATCTCAATCTGAGTCCAAAAGCGCCAAAACTGACTGTGCATACGAGCCAGGAGTTTAAAGCCATGCTTCCAGAGAAAATGCGAGAGACGGTGGGCCGCCAAGGCCTTGACACCTGGATAAGTCAGCAAAACCTCCAAAGTGGTGCGGGCCGCTGGATCATTTTCTTTTACGATATCAATGGTTTCGCGCCACCATCCCATACATTTCTCCTTTTCTTATTCTGAATCTTTTGGTGTTTCTGTAAATTCTTTCTTAGGTTTGTGGTCCTTGTGATGACGTGGACGGTGAGGTCGCTCAGACTTCTCGCCTTTTTCCTCATGCTCAGGTTTTGGAGGACGAGGAAGAAGAGCTTTCATAGAAGCATCCACACGTCCTTTTTCATCAATCTTGATAACCTTAACATCAACTTCATCCCCGATTGCTACCAAGTCTTCGACATTATTGGTACGCGTCCATGCCATCTCAGAGATATGAACAAGGGCATCTGTCTTATCAAAGAGGTTAACAAAGGCACCAAATTTCTCGATACGAACGACTTTAGCACGGTAAACTTCATCCACTTTGGCTTCACGAACCAGACCAGCAATAATTTCTTTAGCACGATTGATGGCATCTTGATCGCTAGAGTAGATAGACACATTTCCTTCTTCGTCGATATCAATCTTAACGCCTGTTTCAGCGATAATCTTGTCGATGGTTTCTCCACCCTTACCGATGACAATCTTGATTTTATCCACATCAATCTTGATTGTATCAATTTTCGGTGCAGTTGGAGCCAATTCTGGACGAACTTCTGGAATGGTTGCTTCAATCACATCAAGGATTTCAAAACGGGCTTTCTTGGCTTGGGCAAGGGCTTCAGTCAAGATTTCTGCAGTGATTCCTTGGATCTTGATGTCCATTTGAAGGGCTGTAATCCCATCACGAGTACCTGCAACCTTAAAGTCCATGTCTCCAAAGTGATCTTCCAAACCTTGGATATCTGTCAATACTGTGTAGTTATTTCCATCTGAGATGAGACCCATGGCAATCCCTGCTACTGGCGCCTTGATTGGCACACCACCAGCCATAAGGGCAAGTGTTCCCGCACAGATAGAAGCTTGAGATGAAGAACCATTTGATTCCAAGACCTCAGCTACCAAGCGGATAGCATATGGGAATTCTTCCAAACTTGGCAAGACTTGAGCAAGAGCACGTTCACCGAGGGCACCGTGACCAATTTCACGACGACCAGGCGCACCGTAACGACCAGTTTCCCCTACAGAATATTGAGGGAAGTTATAATGGTGCATAAAGCGTTTCTTGTACTCTGGGTCCAAACCATCGATGATTTGAGTTTCCCCCATCGGAGCCAAGGTCAAAACTGAAAGAGCCTGAGTTTGTCCACGAGTGAAAAGACCTGAACCGTGCACACGAGGAAGGAAGTCAACAACCGCATCCAAAGGACGGATTTCATCGACCTTACGACCGTCAGGACGCACCTTATCTTCTGTAATCAAACGGCGCACTTCAGCGTGTTCCATTTGTTCCAAGATTTCAGCCACATCACGCATGATACGGTCAAATTCTTCGTGGTCTGCATATTTTTTTCTTCATAAACAGCGGTTACTTGGTCCTTAACTGCTTGAGTTGCAGCTTCACGAGCCAATTTTTCTTCTACTTGGACCGCTTTTTGAAGGTCGCTGTTGTAGGCTGCGATGATTTCAGCCTGTAATTCAGCATCCACATGAAGCAATTCCACTTCTGCTTTTTCTTTACCGACTGCCGCAACGATTTCTTCTTGGAAGGCAATCAATTCTTTAACTGCTTCGTGCCCTTTAAGGAGAGCTTCCAACATGATTTCTTCTGACAATTCTTTAGCACCAGACTCTACCATGTTGATGGCATGTTTGGTACCAGCTACTGTCAATTCAAGGAGAGATTGCTCTGCTTGTTCTTGCGTAGGGTTGATGATGATTTGACCATCCACATAGCCAACCTGTACCCCAGCGATTGGTCCGTCAAATGGAATATCTGAGATAGAAAGCGCTAAAGAAGAACCAAACATAGCTGCCATAGGTGCAGAGGCATTTTCATCATAAGAAAGTACTGTGTTAATCACTTGCACTTCATTACGGAAACCTTCCGCAAACATAGGACGGATTGGACGGTCAATCAAACGCGCTGTCAAAGTCGCATCTGTTGAAGGACGTCCTTCACGTTTCATAAAAGCCACCAGGAAACTTCCCAGCCGCATACATTTTTCTTCGTAGTTGACTTGAAGAGGGAAGAAATCCCCAGTTGCCATTTTTCTTAGACATAACGGCTGCAGTCAAGACAGTTGACTCACCGTAACGTACGACAACTGCGCCATTTGCTTGCTTAGCAACCTGACCAGTCTCTACAATTAACTCACGACCCGCAAAAGTCGTTTGAAACACTTGTTTTTGTCATTTTAATCCCCTTTGGATTGATAATATTATACGTCTTGCCCTACAAAAATCAAGATACTAAGGGCGTGAAGAATCCCGTATGAAAAATAGGAGATTGACGCAGTGTACCATGTACACCAGGAAATCTATCTTTTCACTAGGGATTTAGCCCATGTTCAATTACTCAAGATACAAATCATTAGAAAGGTTTGATACTAAAGCATCCTAAACCTTTCACGCTAATCGCTATAAGGCGATTAGCTAAAGTACTACTAACTCTCTCGTCAAATAATATCGATTTGACTCGATCGTGTCGCTCTTTCCTACCGTTAGTTATCAGAAAGATTTGATGCTAAAAACATCGAGGTTTCAGTTTAAATGCATTGTATTATTTAATACCCTCATCTTTGTATCAAGTACGTACAGAGTCTATTTTATCATATTTTTTCTTAAAAAGTGCGGTCTTTACCATTAAAAGGAACCATTCCCCTCACCTAGAGAAGAATGGTTTTGCTTTTTATTATCCTAGAGACTGATGATTAAACAAGGCATGAGTTGCTTGGTGGATGTATTTTTGCTGTTTCAGCATTGTTCATAGTGTAGAGATGCACACCGGCAACATCCTGAGTTACCAAGTCCACGATTTGGTCCACTGCATAGGCAAGTCCTGCTGCTCTGAGCGACTCAGGGTCATGCTCATACTTGTCTAAGATGGCTTTAAATTTGCGTGGAAGGTGGATATTCTCACAAGTTTTTCAAGAGGCGGAGAGCTTGATTTCGATTCAGAATTGGCATAATCCCTGCATGAATAGGGAACATCAATCCCAGCCAAGATGCACTTGTCTTGGAAATCATAGAAGCGCTCATTGTCAAAGAAAAGCTGAGTCCTGAGGCTCGAACAACCTGCATCCACTTTCTTCTTAAGATTTTGAATATCTGAAATCTGATTTGGTGAATCTGGATGCCCTTCTGGATAACAAGCACCAACAATATCAAAGTGAGGAGCTTGTTCCTTGATGAACTCAATCAAGTCAGTCGCTGTGCGAAATCCTTTGCGGCTCCACATCTGGAATGATATCCCCACGCAAGGCCAAGATTTTCTGTACTAACCTTGTCCAAATCAGCAATGGTTTCCAGCAACCTTGTCCTTAGTCAAATAGATGGCTGGCAAGTGAGCAATAGTCGGAATCGCCAAGTCATTTTGGATAAAGTCAGCCAAAACGAACCGTCGTTTCCTTGATATTAAATTTATTATTGCTGGCAGTTACACTGATAAAGTGAGGGCCAACTCCTGCATATCTTGAAGAGCAGAAATAATTTTATCATTACCCACAGCTGGGTTGGGAGGGAACACTTCAAATGAGAGTGACGGTGTTTGGCGTGACATAGTCATTATCCTTTTCTAGTTGATTTTTTTCGTTAGCTGGACTCTTAGAATCCAATTGAAACAGGCAGATTGACCAAACAGTGCTTCTAGAGAAATCCTTATCTTACAATTTCTCACGCGCAGCTTTAGCTGCTTCAACAAGGCGGATCAAGCTTTCTTTTGTTTCTGGAATACCACGTGTTTTCAAACCACAGTCAGGGTTGATCCAAACTTTCTTGCTTGGCACTTTAGCAAGGATGGCTTCGATTGTGTTGTCGATTTCGCCTTCATTTGGCACACGAGGTGAGTGGATATCGTAAACCCCAGGTCCCACTTCTGTTTGGAAGTTTTTCGCTTTGAGTTCGTCCAAGATTTCAAGGTTTGAACGGCTAGCCTCAAATGAGATAACGTCCGCATCCAAGTTGTCGATAGCTGGGATGATATCTGTAAATTCTGAGTAACACATGTGAGTGTGGATTTGTGTGTCTGGCGCTACTGTTGAGTGTACCAAGCGGAAGGCAGGAATTGCCCAGTCAAGGTAGTCTTCGTACCAGTCGCTACGACGGAGTGGCAATTTCTCACGAAGAGCAGCCTCGTCGATTTGGATGATTTTCACACCAGCAGCTTCAAGGTCAAGCACTTCATCCTTGATGGCAAGGGCGATTTGAAGAGTAGAATCCTTGATAGAGATGTCTTCACGTGGGAATGACCAGTTGAGGATGGTAACAGGGTCCAGTCAACATACCTTTAACAGGTTTTGTTTGTACGGCTTTTGTGCATAGCTAGACCATTTAACAGTGATAGGGTTAAGACGAGTGACATCACCCCAGATGATTGGTGGTTTAACTCCACGCATACCGTATGATTGTACCCAACCATTTTTAGAGAAGAGATAACCTGACAAGTTTTGACCGAAGTACTCAACCATGTCATTACGCTCAAATTCACCGTGAACAAGGACATCAAAGTCGATATCTTCTTGCCATTTGATCCATTCATCGATCGTTTCCAGCAAGGAAAGCATCGTACTCTTCTTGAGACAATTCACCTTTACGGTAAGCCAAACGTTTCGCACGAACTTCCTTAGTTTGAGGGAATGAACCGATAGTTGTTGTTGGAAGAGCCGGAAGTTTGAAAGCTTCTTCTTGGATAGCTTCACGTTCTGCAAAGGCTGGCAAACGAGTGTAGTCAGCGTCTGTCAAGCCAGCGATACGAACACGAAGTTCTGCATTGACACCAACACGCTCAGTCGCAAAGAGTTCTTTGTTGGCTGCAAGAGCTTGTTCACCTTGACCATTGCGGATAGCATCCAAATCACGGATTTCGTCTAATTTTTCAACTGCGAAAGCAAAGTGGTTCAAGATAGCTGGTTCAAATTCTTCGTTAGCAGTTGTAAATGGCACATGAAGAAGTGAGCATGAGCTAGTCAAGACAATGTTTTCAGCTGGGATTTGCTCAAGAACAGCCAAGCTCTTTTCGTAGTTGTTACGCCAGATGTTTTTACCATTGACAATACCTGCATAGAGAGTCTTGTCAGCTGGGAAACCACCTTTAACCAATTCAAGAGTTTTCTTACCTTCAACGAAATCAAGACCGATAGCATCAACTGGCAAGTTTACAAGGTCAGCGTAAACGTCACGAACGTCACCAAAGTAAGTTTGAAGCAAAACTTCGAGACCTTTCTTGTCAGTCAAGAGTTTGTTGTAGAGGTTCAAGAAGAGAGCTTTTTCTTCAGCTGTCAAATCTTTCACAAGAGCCGCTTCATCCAATTGGATGCGAGTCGCACCAAGTTCAGCCAATTTAGCAAAAACTTCTTGGTAAGCAGCCACTAAGCTGTCTACAAAGTCTTCTACTTTCACACCTTCTTCAAAGTCTGACAATTGAAGGAAAGTGAATGGACCTACAAGAACAGGACGAGTGTTCAATCCAAGTTTTTTGGCTTCTTGGAACTCATCGAAAATCTTGTGACCTGCAAGTTTGACTTGAGTATCTTTTTCAAATTTAGGAACGATGTAGTGGTAGTTAGTGTTAAACCATTTCTTCATTGGAAGGGCGCGAACGTCACCTTTTTCTCCTTGGTAACCACGACCCAAAGCAAAGTAGCGCTCAAGGTCAGACAAGTCCAAGTTTTGAACTGAAGCAGGTACCACGTTGAAGAGGAAGGCTGCGTCTAGGAAGTTGTCATAGTGAGAAAAGTCATTTGATGGAATTTCAGTGATGCCTTTTTCTTTGACAATGTTCCAGTGTTTAGCACGCAAGTCTTTTGCGGCTGCAAGGAGTTCTTCTTCTGAGATTTCTTTTCTAAAGTATTTTTCAGTTGTAAATTTTAATTCGCGGAATTCGCCCAAACGAGGGAAACCGATGATTGTAGTTGACATGATGTGTCCTCCAAAATTTGTTGTTGAAACTATCTTAACAGAAAAGAAATCATCTGTATAATTGTAAAAAATTAGGCTTTGATATAGTTTGAAACTATATCTCTGTTTTAGACAAAAGAAAAAGGCCTGAGACAAATGCCTCAAATCCCTTGTGTAGCTTGTTTTTGTAGCTCTATTTCAGTTAGACGATTCAAACGCCTTATTAGTAATTCTTATAAGTGACTATGACTTGTTATTAGAAAAAGACTATGGGTCTATCCCCTTCTCTCGGAGATTTGCCAGACACTCCTCATAGTAGGTAGCATCATACTCACTATAGATAGGGACTTTTCAGCTTTTCCTCTGCTAAATCTTGATAAGGAGGGCAGGTCTTACCACGGTAGTTCTTATCCAGCCACTCTGGACTGACCTTGTAGCCACGACTCGTCATCTCCTTCATGATCAAGTCATGGTAGGCATAGAGGCGATAGGGCGAGTGGGTAAAAACATAGTCAACCGTCGCATGCTTTCTGCCCCAGCCATTACCACGAAGGGCACAACACTCCCGATGTTGCCCCTAAAAGTTGAGGACACGGAAGTTGAAATCAAATCCTCATGCCAAAGTCTCATGGGAGTCTCCTTTCAGCAAGGTAGAATGTTGCAAATAGCTATTTGGGTAACGTTCAAGCAACTCTCTCGTCTTAGCAATTAATTCTTCTTTGGTGGCATGACCAGAGTGATAACGCTCCAGTAAAAACATATAATCCTTGCGTTCAGTCTCCGTTGCTTTCTTCTTGAAATAGCCTCAAAATATGCTGAAAGGCATTGCAAACCTGACCCCTGTGTTCTAGGGATTTGGCAGGCACGGTCAATCATCTCTTGAACCATACTCACCTCCACCTCTTCATTCTTGAGATACTGGCGAATCTCATTGTAAATATTGCTAGAATGGCTCAAAACGAGGTATGTTGTTTTGAGCCCAGAGTTTCTGACAAAGGGCACGTTGGTTGTTATTTCCCATTTTTCTCCCTTACTTTTATCTATCTCCGAGAAATACGGAAACAAAGTTATTTTTTTATAAAATGAGCGAATAAAATAGTGTTTTTGTAGAGCCTAATTTTTATAATAAGTCTTAATCGACAATCATAAATACCTGAATAAGTCTCTACTAACAACTGAATCTTACGTAAAACTTCTTGCTTTTTCTGTTCACGCGCTCCCTGTCGACGAGATGTTGGTGGAATAATCGAATCTAAATCAGCCCCACTGTTTTCAGCATAACCTCGTTGAATGGGTTGTCTATGAATAATTGGTAATCAGCTACAAGTTTCTCAGACTCAGCTAGTTCATGAATCTCGATTTTTACGCTCCTTGCCATATTCATAGAAAGCATTGATAATCCCATCATGGTCTTTTCAATTTTTGCAAATCAGTGTCATTGATAAACCCGATAACCAAATCTTCTTTGGCACGAATATCGATACTAGAACGAATCACACGACTAACTTCTGCTTTCATTGCTTCTTTAGACTCAGAGTTCTTCGATTTTTCAATAATCAATGCAAGAATATAGTCCAGATCAATCTCATCTGTTTTTAAGAGTTCGATTTCAAATTCAACATCTGAAAGTTCAACACCTAAGTTTTTTTGTTCTTTTCATAATTTTTTGGTTTTGAGAATTCATCTCGAATTTCTACATAAGTACTTCGTTTTCAAATAAATGAGGTAATTGTTTTCCCACACTTTATGAACGCCACTTTCCCCAACACTTTCCACTCAACAGGACAGTTTTTGGATTTCTTCTAGGATGTTCATATTATACTCCCTCATTTCTTTAGTACTTCTTCCCACTCCTCTACAAACCCAATATGATGCAGATGAACTACTTCTTGATAACGTTTAATGAGTGCTGACAATTCATCTAGAAATCCTTCATTCCACTTTTTCTTATCAGGATAGAGGCTTTTTAACTGCATAAAGTTGTGCCATTAGTCTATTTTTCAATTTACTATTTTCGTTCATAAAAAGTAGGGAGTTGACCGGTATCTTTGTGAAGCTTGTATAATATAATCGATTATAGTGGGCACAGTAATTTCTTAAAACTACTGCAACTTCTAAATAGGTTCTAACTGAGTAGACTTTATACCAATATTTTTAGCAATATCTTGCTGGATATTTATCGGAGAATCTGCAAAAATTTCAAAGTCATTCCAAAAGTAAAAATTCTACTAAAACCCAAATAGGAAATTCTTTAATTTTCATAATAACTTCCGTATAAAAAAATGTCCGCCTTGTCACATCAAAGAGGTGGGCGGTCCTAATAATTCTATTATACCGTTTTTAACAGATAATTCAAAGATACTTTTTGAAATTATGCAAATTCCCTCGTTTCGAAAAGAAAGTTGAGTCGCTCAACTCAGAAATTTTTCTATACGAGATTCAATATTTCTTCTGTTATTTGATAGTTGGGTATCATTGTTTTCCTTTCTAAGTAAATCTTAAAGAAAAAAATTTCACCAACTTTTACATCATAAGCATTTTGAAGATTGAGCCAAGTTTGCATAGAAATATTAGTGAATTTAGCTAAATTCTCAGCAATATCATTACTAATTGATTCCTCACCATTCACTAATTTACTGAGTTTTTATTTCAGAAATCCTAAACGCTCTGCAAATTCTTTTTGCGTTACATTATAATCTTCAATCAACTCTTCAACGCACTGACACTGGATGAAAAGCAATCAGGTCTTTGTATTCAACAATTTTATTACTCATAGCAATTACTGACCTCCTCTATTTTTTTAGGAATTTAAATTTTTATCAGACTAGAAAGAAGGCTCGTCGTTATAACTCTTGGAAAAATAATTAATTTAAAAAGATAAGACTTTCATATTCAAAAAGCAAAAGCATTTGCAGAGGATTACTTTTTCAGTTTAAAAGTACATTTTTATAATCAATTACAATATTAGGATCGATATTCGGAAGAAAGACGTTAAATAAAGATCTTTCTTTCGTCACTGCTTGCAAGTGAACTCCAATCGGAATCACATCAGCTTTGTTTCGATAAATGGGACGAAAGCCATACATACTGAACTATTTTTAAGTTCAATTACCACCTTCTCTTCAAAAATGCCACTGGCTGAATTGATTTTTCAAAAACCTTTTTCTTAACATCTTTCCCCATATTGCTCCATGCTGTTTGTATAAATAAAGGATTTTCAAAAGCTTTGTTAGGGATGGCCATGAAGCTCCACATCTCCACCCAAAGAATAGGCAATTAAATGTCCTCGATGGAAAAAAACTTAATAGCTTTTTATATTATGTTTTTAATAAATCATTCCAACCTTTTTGGTTTTCCAAGTCTACGACGTTTCTTTTTTTATCACTTGATTCTTTTTGAGTTTTTAATAACGTTATAATCATTTTTATTGATATAAAAATAGCGCCTTTAGGTCTCTTACCCGGCTCTAATGAATGTGGAACAATATATCCTGTTTCACACTCATCCGAAAAATTCGATTTCTGCGATATTATCATTCACAACAAAAATAATTCAATTCATTCTGATATTCAGCTATATTTGTACAATACTGAACTCGTACTCCGACTAATTTAGTAAGTTGATCAATAGAGATATGAATCAAATCTAAAAATTTCTTGCTCTGACATCGAAAAATTCTTTTTCATTTTCCTCCCCCTACTCCACCTTTACTCATCCACTCTCTACAGAAGTAAAAGTATTTCCTAAATTTAGTAAGGTATGAATCTAATCTAACTTTCTGATTTGAAAAAAACAAAGCATCTCAAACCAATTGTAATTTAAATTATTATTCACATCTGTGGATTTCAAAATTAGAATCCATTAATATTTTTCTAGCTGTAATAAAATGTTACAATTTTAAAATCGTGAATAATTTTATTCCTTATAACAGATATTTTTTTATCCATTGTAGTACCTATAAATTAGTTTTTAGTCGTTTTTCAGACTCCTGTAAAATTTCTTTGTCAAATTCTATACCTGTGGAATCTATGCTTTGAATATATGGTTCAATCCATTCAACATCATCAAAATCAAAACCATATCTCAAAAAGCCATATCTGTTTATCCGAATCAGTACCATATTTGATTAATTTAACTAATTTTTCGGCTCTTAGATCTTCCGTTTTTCAAAGTATTTATAGAAAGAGCTACAAATATATCTTCTAATCTAAAATTTAGAATCTTATCTAAATAGTCATAAGTATCAAAAACAATTAAATCATAGTTAACATCACTCGCTTTTGGTTCCTTGAGGAAAAAAAGAGGAAATGAAGACAAACTCTTATTTGGAATATCACTACAAGGCATCACAAATTGAGAATCTAATTCACTATTATCAATTGATGGATTTTTCTCTTTCTTTTTCGACTCACATATGCATACCTATAGAAACAAATATCTTTGAAGGATTTTTCCAAATATCCTCCAGATCATTATTTGAACGCTAGTATCAATTACAGATTTTTTTCGCCATTGGATAATATTCTTCCGATATGTAACTCATAAACTTTCTCAAATTCATTAGATAATTTTCTATTATCGATCTGCTTTAATTCTCTAAAATCGTTACCTGTAAATAAACATTCAATAATATTATGAGCTAGACTTAAACTATCATCTGTAGACAATACCTCAATCTGTTTTGGCGTTAAATTATACTCATCTGAAAAAAACTGCCGTCATTAATTGATTCTCTAAATTCTTCCAAATCGCTCAAATTGCCTGAAAGGGTATCATCCAATAATGATTTACTTCTTAATTTACTCGGACTATGCATTATTTTTCGAAAAGCTGATATATTAGAATGTCTGATAATTACAGTTCCATAATCAAACTTCTTATATAATGTACTTCGACCTGCTCGCTTAATAATATTTTTTTATAGCTAACGGCTTTGATTCCGTAAAATGATTCAAATAAACTAAATCAAAAGGCATATTTATCCCTTGTTCTAAAGTAGATGTAGCAAAAACAAATTTTACAAAAACCTGATTTAGTAAACTTTTCAATTAAGCTTCTAACTCTTAAAGGCATAGAACCGTGATGAGTCACAACTCCCTATCTTAAGAAATTTAATTACTTCAGAATATCTATCTTCATTTATATCATCGCTGCCACCAATGATATCGGCTATTTCAGCTATAATTTCCAACGCCTCTGGATCAGATAATACTTCACAAAAACGAAGATACTTTTCAAATTCTTTAAATATTTTACGACTAAGTATACTAGTTTTCGTACAAAATACTAGTACACTTCCATTCTCACTTAGAACCATTTCAATTGGGTCATAATCACATTTCACTCTACTTTTACCCATAATGTTCTTATCAATACCAAAGTGATAAAAAGCTATTATCTTTATCTAGAGAATAGAATATTTGTCCAACATTTTTATATTAAAGTTTCTTGCATTTGATTGTTCTTGTTCAAAATTATTCTTTTTCAAACTGTGCATTAGGATTTTTCAATAAATGGATGAGCAAATATAAACTTTGTTCTGGAAAACTACGTTTTGCTCGTCTAATAATACTATCAAAATATAAACCACGAGCACTTTTTCATCACCTAATTGAGCTTCATCAAATAGTCAACATCAAAATCATTTTTGAATTTAAATAAATCTTTACATCTTTCAGGAGTTAAAATAAAAAAATATTCCTTATTGCATGTTTAGTATTTATTTTTATCAACGAAGGTTAAAAGATTTATATCAGAGGAAGTAAACTGATCGTTTAATAATTCAAAGTATTCATTAATCAATGCTCTTGATGGCACTACTATTACTACATCCTTATCACTTTTCCTCAATTAATTTTTCTAAAAACGAATGATTTACCAGTACTTGTAGGTGCAGAGAAACTGAAATATTTATTACTATGAGTTTCATCGACAATTTTTGATTGAACAGGAGTATATTTTATGTTGTATTCATCTTCAATATGCCTTTGATACATACCAAAAAAACAACTTCTAAGAGTGATTCTGTACCTAAATCTTTAAAGTGCAGGCCCATAAATTTTTAAAATTTGATGTTCATACAGTTTGAATAGTTCTGGATTAAATATTTTTTTATATAACATAAAATTTCTAAATCTGTAGTAGAAGTGGGGCCGTTTTTATATATCGATTCAATCGTTAACTTCAAAAATCTCTTCGACATTTTCGTTAGATATAATATTATATTTTCCATTAAACGTTCACCGCGATTAAAAATTATTTCCCTATGATGCTTTATTTTATTAAAATGATCGTTATTTAAAAATATTATCAATTAAAGTTTCTGACTTAATACTTGTAGCAGAAAAAAAGCGCATGCAAAAGCTTTTATTATTTTTGAGTATGATTATTTAAAGATGATATAGAAACAAATTTATCTATATCATTTAAATCAGAAGTATCCCTTTCTTCCATAATAAAACGTTCTATTTGCTCTAATGCTCTACCATATCCATTACTTTTCGAAACATATTTGGCTTCACCGAATACTATAAATTGAGATAAGGTTTCAGATCAAATCCATGATTACCAGAAAGTTTCTGTTTAAATAATTCAGCTAAAGGAATGTCGAGATAATCTAATTCATTAACTATAGCCAGCCTCGATAATTCTGATACTACTGTTTCTCCTATTTCAGTAGTGACTTTATCTTGTTGAAAATGTTTTAACTGACTTGATAAATACTCAGCTGTCGCATTAGCTCGAATCTTAAAAAGAATTCTTTATATATTCTTCATCAAAAGTCTCAATCCAAGAAAGATTGTTTTAAAGAGGAAATAATATCATTAATTGTAACCTTTAAATCACTGGGCTCTATCCTAATAAAAATCACGTTTGGAAGCGAATATCCTATATCTGATAACCTAAAATATTCAACCACATCCCCCATAAAAATAAACTCCTTTCTCTATTGTGACTCTACTCCATCATCACCTGCCCATTCATCAGCATTGGCAAGAGCCAATCGCGAAGTTGAGTAAGTTCTTGGTTTTGTTGCTGATTGATGATTATATTCTCTAATATACTTTCAAACTTTTCAAAAATTGAAGAGAAATACTTATCTTTGGGCAGAATAACATTGATTGCTTTTTAAATCTTTATCACTTAAATGTCTACTGTTGTTCTTGAGACTGATTTTTCTCGCAGTTTGATAAAAGGTTCAATTTGATATTTAAGTACCATATTAGGTAATTTATCACTATTTACTTTTACAACTCGTTGATTAAGATAACAATCTTCTTTAATCCAATAATTTATATGGAAATTTCCATCCATACCAATTAAAACGTCACCAACATTAATTTTTATATTTATATTCTACTTCTTCTGTAGAATAATTAGTGATATCATTTCAGAATGTCTCTAATTCTAATCACCGGAACACCTTCTCCTGTACTATTAAAAATAATCAGTACTAAAAGGATAGCCATATTGAACATCTGCAATATCAAAAAGCTTCTCCACTTCCCACCCATCTAGGGATTTCACGTTTTGAGTTCTGGGTGATAGACCATCTTTCCACCCGATGATTTGTAGGGTTTGCCATTCTGGTCTGGGAAATCAAACTGCACAAACCAGTAATCGTAGAGGGTCTTGGCCATGGATTCCAACTCTTGGTTGATTTGGTTGTTGGTTTTGGATTTTTGATTAATATTATTAATAATTTTTTTGAAATTCTATTTTGTTCTTCCCTAGAATCAGGTACCGGTATAACTATAGATTTAAACATTGTATGAGTCAAATCCGGTTGTACTGAGTTTTTAGCTTGTGAATTAACTTGCTTTTTAACAAAATTAGAATTTAAAACAGTATATAAATAATCCTTTTTCAAGTTCATCAGTTTTTAATGACACAATAAATGAATGTTATGAACTACTCCTTGCATACCTCTAAATGCAAGTCCAATCTGACCAGTTCTAGTATAAATAATATCTTGAGGATTAGCTATCACTGAACTAGTAACATCTTTGGATACAAACTTACTAAAATTTGAATCCATCATATCAGCAATTCTCAACAGTGGGTAGCAATAAATAATATCTTGAATGTTAGAAACAAGATGGGCACTCCTTTATTAATTGCCAACCCTTGTCGTAACTCGACAAAATCTCCTAAACATCTAAACTTCATACTTAATTCCCTTCATTTGCTCTTCAATCTCCCGCTCCAAAGCATGCGATTGCTGGAAGAGGTCTGAAAGTTTGTTTTGAAAGGCGGTCATCTTAGCTTCAAAACTCTTCTGCTGTGATATCTACATAGTCGATCTTGATGTCAAAGTATTGACCTGCGCTGAGAGAGTAGTTTTTCTCCTTAATATCCTCATAAGAGACAGTGACAGAAAAAGTCCTCAACGGCTTCCTTCTTGATAAAAGGTCTCGACGATCTTCTTCTCTTCCTCAGGAGAGAGCACGGTCTTTTGGTTCTTGCCTTCCTTAACCTTGGTTCCGAGGTTTGAGGCATCGATGAGGACGACATCACCCTTGTTTTTCTTATCGATAAAAGAGGATGGAGACGTTGGTTCCTGTCGTCGCAAAGATATTGGACGGCATAGACACGACACCTGCCAGCATTTGATTATCCACCAAGTGTTGGCGGATGGTCTTATCGATTCCTGACTGGGCTGTGATAAATCCTGTCGGCAAGACAACTGCTGCTTGACCGTCTGGTTTCAAGGAATAGATGATATGTTGGACAAAGAGCTCATAAATCGCCATCTTGTCCTTAGACTTAGCAGGAACCTTTGGCACACCTGCAAAGAAACGCTCACTGGCTTCTGGCAAGGTCTCCACTTGGTCACGCCACTCTGAAAAGTCCAACTTGAAAGGAGGGTTGGACACGATATAGTCCATCTTTTCAGGATGACGATTGGCAATGATCGTATTTCCCTGCACAATATTATGAATGGAGTGCTGTAGTCCATTCAAGATCAGATTAAGACGGAGGAGATTGGATGACTTTTGCGAGATATCCTGACTATAAACAGTGGTCTTATCCACACCACGATACGACTAGCCAAATTCATCAGCAAGGTTCCCGAACCAGCAGATGGGTCATAGATACGCACATTTGATGGCTGGTCATTTCCCACAAGGATATCAGCAATAATCTTAGCCACAGAGTGAGGCGTGTAGTACTCAGCGTACTTGCCACCACCGTCTTTGTTGTAGTCCTTGATCATATACTCAAAAAGAGTAGAGAAAAAGTCGAAGCCTTGTGAAAAGATATCTTCGTCAAACTTGACGCGTGCAAGGAGATTGATGATAGCTTTTGCGACCTCGTTACGCTTACTGCTATCTGAGATGGTATCTGTAATCAAACGCTCATCAAAGAGACGAATAGCCGTATCTCCGTCCGTATGAACAGAGAAGATATCGTTATTATCAATAGCTATCTGATTAAGAGTATTTTCAAAACTCTCATAGAAAGTTGCTTCATTTTGCTGACGGTGGAGGGTTTCGATCAACTGGTCTGACTTGAGCCAAGCGGTGCTGGTACCGATATCCTCCAAGAGCCAGTCATAATCATCTTCACTCAAAGTCAATAAGTGCTCATAAGTATTATCTTCATCTAGGCATTTTGCCTGATATAAAAAAACTTATCATTTAAAAATTTGTAAAGGAAGGATTGGGTGAGGAGTTTGTATTCCCCCGCTTCTCCTCCTAGTCCCGCGTGGGTAAAGACAGCTTTCAAATCATCTACCAAGTCTTGGACTTGGACTTTATATGTTTCATTCATTAGTGTTGGTATTCCTCTTCATATCCTTCAAATAGTGACTCGACGATATCGTTAAAAACCTGTCTTGTCAAATCACTTGCAGATTGGTTAGTTTTCATTGAAATTCGGGCTACTTCTCGAATCATTTTTCCTGAAGAAGTCCTCGTTATCAAGCACTCCTTGATTTTTGACCGATTTTGTGGTCCAGTGCAACTTTAGAATCTTTAATAATATGATAAACAGCTGGGTACTCGCTAACCATAGTCGAGTTGGTCACGTGTTTATAGGAACGAGCTGCCATCTCATCTCCACTAAAATTCATCGTCAAACGTCTCAGACGAGTATGATAGTCCTCCACAGACTTAAAGAGTTCTTCATAGTCTTTTTGGGTTTCTTTGATACTCTCCATGGTAAAAGCCTTCTTGGCCATGAATCAGGTGTTTTTCATGATGCGCTGGAATTCTTCGTAGAGAGAGCCCACTCAGGATCTTTTTCATCTCGTTGACCTTGGATGCCCCTAGCGACCCGACGCTTCAAATCTTCTAGGTCATTGGCTGCTAGACGGAGTTCTTCCTCCGCAATCTTGACAAAACTAAAACTGGTCTCAGACATAGCAAGATTTAAAAAGGTGCGACTAGAAAAGTCATCTGGCTTATCTATCAGCGACAAGGTCAGCAAGCGTCTTGAAATCACATTAAGCAGAGTTGCAATCTGAGTAATATCAATCTGCTTGAGCAAATGGTCATAACCAAGTAAGCGGGCGGTATTATAGTACTGCTTAACCGATTCTAAAAGCTTTTCGTAGTTCATTTAGTTGCTTTCTATCCTTGATATCATCAATTGATTGAGAAAAGAACTCTAGATTAGAGGTTGGATAGTCCATGAGGATGCGCTCTGTCTTGCTGAGTTCCTGAGAGATTTCCTCTGCTGGCACAAAGAGCGAACCAAACACATCCTCTCCATTTTCCCCAGTCAGGCTTGTATCATACTCTTGATTGAGTTCTTCCAGATAGGCACGATTAGTCTTGTCAAACTCCTTAGAAATATCCGCAAAATCAACTACATAGCCAAATAGATAGTCCTTGTAGGGACGAGTTCACACGAGTCAAAGTCTGGAGAAGGTTATGAGCCTTAATCTTGCGACCTAGATAGAGACAGCTTGAGGCGAGGCGCATCAAAAACCTGTCAGAAGCATAGAATAGACGATAATGAGGTCAATCTTGCCTTCCTTATAGGCATCCACCTTTTCCTTTTTCTCTTCCTTGTCTCCCTCATCATGAAGGATGAGAGCAGAGGTCAAGTTGGTTGTTCCAGCCTTTCGTCGTTCCTCTAACTGCTTTTCAAGCTCACGCGCCTGCTTGGATGAATCACAGACAATCATGCCACCGATAGTCTGGTCATCAAAAACCAAATCACGCGCACGATTGAAGTCCTCCAGAATAAAAATCAAGCATAGGTTCCACATAGTGCGGATGGGCAAAGATATCTTCTTTTGATAAATCCCCACGTTGGATTTCTTCATTGATGGCTCTGAGATTATCTTTATAGGACGTCTCAATATCCTCTCGCATCAGACGCAAGGTAAAACCATCATCGATAGATTGGTTGTAGTAGTATTTATGGATATAATCCCCAAAAATATCACGTGTGGTTGCGTGATTTTCCTTGGTCTTACCATCTTTCTTATAAGTAATTAAAGGAGTTCCTGTTAGAGCAATCTTGATGGCATTTGTATCTGCCTGATAGAGATTTGGCAGGTAGGAACCTCGTTCGTTATAAGAGCGGTGAGCTTCATCGATAAAGTAGATATTTTGACGATTGAGATCATAGCCAGAGCGGTCGGTCAGGTCTGAATCATCTTTGAACTTCTGGATATTGACAACGGCGACATCATAGCCGTCTTGTTTCTGACTAAGTTCTTGAGGATTGTTGATGCGCTTAACTTTTAGACCTCTTTTGGTAAATTCCTTAAAAGCTTGGTCAGCCAAATCCAAGCGATCAACGACAAAGTAAAACTGCGGAACAATCCCCTGTTTTGAAAAATAATGAGTTAAATAGCGGATATTGAAATAAGCTAAAGCTGTCTTACCTGAGCCCTGTGTATGCCAGATAACACCTTTTTGACACCTTTTTGCGATGGTTTCTTCGATAGCTCTTGTCGAAAAAAGTATTGCGGATAACGCATGACATGCTTCTGCAATTGTATCTGACCTTCCTTGCTTTCTTCTTCGACATAGACCAGCCCAAAACGAAGCATGAAAAGCAGGCGTTCTTTTTGATACAAAGAAGATAGGGAAAGTATTGCAGGGAGTGTCGGGCTGTAAGTTTGTTGTAAATTCTGGTTGAGATTTGAGAGCAAAACGCTTCACATCCTCAAGGACGAAATCAATTTGTTCATCTCTTTAAAGGTACAATTGAATTCAGAAAATCTACTTCTCTTTCTTCCTTGAAAGCATTAAATTTTGTTTTTGAATAAGCATTTGAACCGTAATAAGAACCCTGTTTTTGTTGACCTTGGCCACTGATATAAGGTAAATTATCAGATAAAGCTATCAACTGAGTAATATTGTTAAAACGACGGAACTTACGATTTTCAAAACGATATCTAGTCCTGTCCTGTTCGGACTGAATGCCTGTCTTTCCGTCACGGATAGCATTGGGTTGTTTAACTTTCGATATAAGAAAGAGGAAGCCCATTGATAAACACGACGATATCTGGACGAAATTCATCCTGACCATTTTGGCAAGTAACTTCAAGCGCCAGATGGAAGGTATTGGCTTCAGGATTTTCCCAATCGATATAAACAGCACCTTCTTGTCCCTGTATCCTTTTGAAGAAGGACCGTCCTAAATCATTTTGATCCAGTTCCAGCTTGATATTGGCCAATTTCTCTCAAAATCTTCATCTGTTAAGTAGTTATTAAATGTTAAAAATTTCTCCTTAAAAACAGATACAAGAATATTGGTATCTGGATCTCTTTCTGCAATTTCCTTCCCATTGCGAGGAAGATAGGTATAACCCATTCGCATCAAATGCAGAGCTGCTGGGATTTGTACTCTTGTTAATTCAGAAAAAAATCTTTTCGTCTTGCCATCGCAAACCTTCCTTACGTTTCATTTGGACTATTCATATCCTGAAATTTCCAAATTTTATACTAGGTCTATTATAGCATGTTTAGTCTCAAATTCCATCACTCTTCCCATAGCAAAAGCAATCTCCCCTTTCTCCTCAA
>BNJV01000405.1_pt1 | contig 45003 bp, 52 predicted proteins | sample 8540591 | NCBI WGS metagenome assembly BNJV01 (sample SAMD00202457, study PRJDB9452) | human saliva metagenome | host: Homo sapiens
CAATGTGGTTAAAGATAAATCCTATCCGCATGATATGCTATGCAGGAGTTGCTGGGTTAGTCTTACTATTAAGAAAGTCTCATCCGCAAACCATCCTATAATGTGAGAAGGAGTGAGAACACAACATTTGTAAGGGCTATTGCTAAAATGTCTTCTTCTATACCACATTATGGTGACAATAAGAAAGTCACACAACATCTACCGTGGTAGGTGTTGCGTAATTTCGTACTAAGCCACAGCGGTATCAGAATAAGACCTCATTATACCAGTTAATCATTAGTGCATATCAGTATCTAATAACGTTTGTCATAGAGCTTTATAACCATCTCTTTTATTCTGTGTTAAGGCTTAGCACCATTGGTGTTCATGCTTAGCACTAATGGTGCGGAGCCTTAGCACATGAACAGCATGTAATATAGAAACGAGTATCCTACTGTACATAGAACTGCAGGAAAGGGAGAGAAAACTGCTAAAACTTTGTGAATAAGCGGCACAAACAATCGAGTAGGAGGTAAACACTAATCATAGGTGTTTATTTCCTACTTTCGTGTTCACCGACCTCTCACACCACCGTACATACGGTTCCGCATACGGCGGTTCCTATTTTGGGTACCATCGAGATACGACCCCATTAAAGTGGCATACCCTGCTGAGCGTAGTCTATTGTTATCTATCGCCCTTGTTAAAATAGGACTATCAGCTACTCGCCAATAACCCTTGCGAGTATTACCCCATTCGTATGCTTTGTATTTATCAATACCACATCGATGAGGTTTGCCACTTTTGTCCCGACTTTCTTCCAAGCCTTCCATATACACATGCGTATTCTACGCCTTCAACCATTCATCTGTGTCAAGCAAGAAACGTTTTCATATTGACGAGGTGATAGTAACCGACCAACCTCTTATGTATTCTTTCAGCTTTTGCTTTCTCTGGCATATCCCCATCCATTGCTGCGACTTGTCAATTCTTTTAGCTTTCGACTTCATCTTGGATTTGACTTGGGATGCACCATGAGTTGGCATTGCCTTTCATCACATAAAAGAGAGAATATCCGGTAGTTTCTCCTCGCACATACGACACTATGGTCTTTTCATTGTTAACTTTGAGATATAGAACATTCTCTATAAATCGGGTTACAGACTCCTTTACTCGCATTGCAAGCTCTTTTTGGACTTGCAAAATATCATCGAGTCATCGGCATCAACGTACAAAGGGAGCCCTCTGCGTTCAAGTTCTTTATCCAATTCGTTGAGCATGATGTTACTCAACGAACGGGACTTAGCGGTCCTCCTTGGGAGTTCCTTCCTCGCTTTCGCTTCAAACAAACCTTTGTTCATCACACCACTTCGAGATACTTGTGTATAAGACTGACCACTCTACCGTCTTTTTATCGTACGGCTGGAGAATTTCTATGAGTTTGCTATGGCTCACAGTGTCGAAAGAAAGCGTTCAAGGTCAGGTCGACCTACATAGATGTAGCCTTCGTTGATTATCTTTGCGCTCCTCGCAATACTTCATGGCAACCTCTTCTCGGACGGAAGCCGTAGCTTTGTCTTGGAGAATTGGTTCTCATAAATAGGAGTCAGTACTTGGTTGATGGCTTGTTGCAAGCGGTCTCACTGTAGGTATTCCCAAAAAGGCGCATCTTGCCGTTGTCTTTGGGTATTTCTACCCTCTTGACTGGGTTCGGACGGTAAGACCCGTCCAGCAAGGAACTCAGGAGTTCATTCTTATTGGTCAAGAGCCATGGGAGCAGCTGCTCACCGACATCTTATCGAATACCACCACATCCCTTGTTTCTCATCACTGCCTTGCAGGCTCGATTAAGATCTGCAGGGCTAAGGATTTGCTCGAGGAGGTGTTCCTTGTCAAATGGTACTTCACGATGTTGTCTTCACATCCACATGAAGGCTGCCTCCCCCATACCATTCGGTTTCCGACCTATCTCTTTGGGGGCAGTCATTAACTTGGGATAATATTTTTCTGCATTCTTTCCTTCATAAGGTATGTTTCTGTTACTATCGTTTAATATATAGGTTCAGCCCTTCATGGAGCGTTATCGGGTACTCACTACTATGCGTCTGCTGACTTCTCACGGCAAGCTTTACTCCGCTTCTTTCGTACACTATTTGAAGCGTCCGTGAGACCGCCCCGATAAGAACATTATCTTTCCATCTTATACCTACTTCATTTACACCAACCATTCCGAATAGCTATCGGGCTTTGGTTTGTGTTGCAACCTTGCCCATGGTTATATGCCTTGTATGAAGTTTCTGTTCGTTAGGTCAGATGTTTGCCGCCAGCTTCCTTCAGATTCCACCTCACGATGAACACCCTTGCTTTTGGCTATGTAATTCCCGCTATTAGGGCTTACTCGGGACTTCCACCCGTTAGATAATGCTCATGCCGAGCATACAACAAAAGTCACGCAATACGTGCTATAGCTTGTATTGCGTGACTTCGTATAAAGATACTATTAACGGGCTACTCGAGGAGATTAAATCCGTTAAAGACTATTCGTGCTTACATAATATGCAACCAACGAAGGATATCGTTAAGGTTGGCAAATATCATCAATAAGATGAGCAAGGTGATACCCACATACTCTGCACGTACCATGAACTTCTCTGATGGTTTACGACGCGTAATGATCTCATAGAGAAGGAATACCACATGACCACCATCCAAAGCAGGTATAGGGAGAATATTCATGAAGGCAAGCATGATACTTAAGAAAGCTGTCATCGTCCAGAACATGTACCAATCCCAGAATGGAGGAAAGAGGCTACCTATAGCACCGAAGCCACCAATACTCTTAGCACCATCAGCTGAAGCAAGGTAACGAAAGTTACCAACATATCCACGCAGCACGTTCCAACCATGCTTGATACCTGCTGGGAAACTCTCAAAGAAGGTGTAGTTCTCTTGTACTGGCTTATAATAAGTAGCCAACGTAGCTTGCATAACACCCAACTTTAAGTCTGGTGTCATCATGATTTTTAGTGTGTCGAGTTTTGTATCTCCCTTATGTTGGATTGTCAACACAACAGAACGGACTGCAAGAGAGTCTTTATGAGTATTCTTCACTGCCAAGACATCACTTAAGATACCCGTCTGATAGTTCATATCCGACCAAGTTTCAACAGGTTTTCCCATTGATAGACTTAATAAGATCACCTGCCTTGATACCTGCTTTCGCTGCTGGCGTATCCCCAACACACTGTCAACCTGTGCTGGAATAAAAGGTTCAGCAAACAAAGGGCGCGTCTTGATCATATGACAGCATATCCAAATCACTCAGGCAAAGATATATGCTGCTCTACCGTGACGAAGGACATCGACACGCTTTGCCTGTGCTATCTGACGGAAGAAAATCGCTATTCACATTGGCATACTCACGGAAAGGACCTTGGTCTGTTCCCAACATTACGTCATGGTCATGGAGTCCCAAAGCCTTTGCATCAGCATTGAAACGCATACCCATATTGCATGTCAGACGCAGCGAAAATAGCTGTCTCCCATACAAACATCACCATTGAATAAATGAAGAGAGCGAGATAAAGTTGACCAACACACCACCTATCATAATCAAAAGACGTTGCCATGCAGGCTTAGAACGGAATTCCCATGGCTGTGGTTCCTGCTTCATCTGGTCGTATCGAAACTTTCGTCTATCATACCAGATATCTTACAGTAGCCACCAGAGGCAACCAACCCATACCATATTCCGTATCGTCTTTCTTAGGTTTCCAACTAAAGAGTTTGCACCTTTTCCACTTACCGATACCCACATCGAAGAATACGAAGAACTTTTCAACACGAACACCAAAAAGCTTCGCAAAGAACATGTGTCCTCCTCATGCAGCAGGATAAGCAGAGAGATTGCCAGAACAAACTGGAGCAATCTGATCAGAAATGTTTCCATTATTTATCTATTCATTATTTATTATTCATAATCTCGAGTGCTACACGACGTGCCTCAGCATCCAGTCTGCACATAAAACATCATAGTCGGGGTTACTATCAAAAGCAACGGCTTGCATTGTCTTCTCAATAATATCGCCCATTGCCAAGAAACTACAAGCATCCTTACGGAAGCCTTCATTAACAATCTCATTGGCAGCATTGACAATACAAGGCATATTACCGCCCTTATTGATAGCTTCGTATGCCATTGCTAAACACTTAAACTTCTCCACATCAGGGTTCAAAGAACTCAACGGCTGACGGAAGAAGTCTAACCTATCGCCCGCTTAATGGCAGACGCTGTGGGAACGAAAAGCATATTGAATAGGCAATCTCATATTTGGAACACCTAACTGTGCCTTCACACCACCATCACAAAACTGTACCGCACTGTGAACAATAGATTGTGGATGAACCAATACTTGTATCTTATCAGCTGGAACACCGAAGAGCCATTTAGCCTCTATCACCTCGAAACCTTTGTTCATCAAAGATGCAGAGTCAATGGTAATCTTTGCCCCCATATCCCATGTAGGGTGTTTGAGCGCATCGGCTGCAGTGACATGCTTCAACTGTTCATGGGTAAAAAGTACGGAAAGGACCACCTGAACAAGTGAGGAAGAATCTTCTCTATCTCGTTCACATCCTCACCAACTAAAACTCTGGAAGATGGCACTATGCTCACTGTCAACAGGCAGAATAGGCACATGATATTGCTGCGCCAACTGCAGAATTAATTCTCCAGCAACAACAAGTGTCTCCTTGTTTGCCAAACATATCTTCTTCTTTGCTTTGATAGCGTGGATTGTTGGAGCAAGACCCGAATAACCAACCATCGCTGTAAGTACCATATCTATTGATGGTGACTCAACGATATCCTCCAAAGCTTTGCTACCTGCATACACCTTTACATCAGGCATATCAGCCAACTCTTGCTTCAAAGGCTCATAATAAGCCTCATCAGCAATGACTACCGCAGCAGGATTAAAGCGACGAGCCTGCTCAGCAAGTTCCTTCCAACGATGATTTGCAGTGAGTGCATAAGCCTCGTAGAGGTCAGGATGCTGACTGATAACATCAAGGGCTTGCGTACCAATGCTACCTGTTGAGCCTAATATACAGATTTGTTGTTTCATTAATTCTTTTAGTTTATGTTGCGAATCAGAGGTCAAGTAGTCCTGCTGGAATCCGCATCGTAATCGTCTTTGACGCTATGTCTGTCGCAACAATAAGTTCATCACTGGCAGGAATGAGTATTTCCTCGCCTTCAGGTGTAGTCACCTCAAAGAGCGTATTGACAGTTGTTTCATCTACAGCAATAATCTTGCCAATCACATTATTTGTTGCTTCATCTATCAAAGGAATAACCGACAATCTGCGCCCATGACACATCATCGGTACCTTCCTCCGCCAACTTGCGTGGAAAAATAGACGATACAACCTGTCAATTCACGTGCTTGCGCATCGCTGTCGATGTCACAAAACTTCATCAGGGCTATCTCGTCAGAACGGAACCGATATTCCTCCATAAAGAAAGGAACAAGGATTCCGTCAATGTCCAATATTAGATAGTCGGCATCTACCACATCAAAAACGTCATCGGAGAACTGCAACTGCAACTCTCCGTGTACGCCATGCGGCTTCCCGATGCGCCCAATCTTATAGACATCTTCCTTCTTTATCATTTATATCTACTTACATCATACTATTGACTAACAAACCTCTGCTCGCTGAATCTTTGCACCAAGGGCATTGAGGCGTCCTTCGATGTTCTCATATCCTCGGTCAATTTGTACTATATTATCAATACGACTTGTTCCCTGTGCTGTCAGTGCAGCGATAAGCAGTGCAATACCCGCACGAATATCAGGACTTGACATACGACCTGCACGGAGTTTCTTAGCATTATCGTGACCAACAACTACGGCACGGTGAGGATCACAGAGGATTATCTGTGCACCCATGTCAATGAGTTTATCCACAAAGAACAAACGACTCTCAAACATCTTCTGGTGGAAAAGTACACTACCCTGTGCCTGTGTAGCAACAACAAGTAACACAGAGATAAGGTCTGGAGTCAATCCTGACCATGGAGCATCACTGATAGTCATAATCGTTCCATCAATGAAAGAGTCTATCACATAGTGGTCCTGACGTGGAATGATGAGGTCGTCATTATCTACTATTATCTGTACACCGAGGCGGTGGAAGGTGTCGAGTATCAATCCCAAGTTAGGAACGGACACATCCTTAATACGAACACCATCACCAATCATCGCAGCAATACCAATGAAAGAGCCTACCTCAATCATATCAGGCAGGATTCTATGGTCAGCAGAATGCAATTCCTTCACACCCTCGATAGTAATCAAGTTACTGGCAATACCGCTAATCTTTGCACCCATTGCATTTAGCATCTTACAGAGTTGCTGGATATATGGCTCACAAGCTGCGTTGTAAATTGTTGTTGTCCCTTCTGCTAACACTGCTGCCATGATGATATTAGCAGTACCCGTAATAGACGCCTCGTCTAATAGCATATAAGTACCAACAAGTTTATCAGCCTGTATCTCATATACATCTCGATCTTCAACACGCCCAAAGTGTGCACCAAGATTTTTGAATCCAAGGAAGTGAGTATCCAAACGACGACGACCAATCTTGTCTCCACCTGGCTTAGCTATCGTAGCCTTACCAAAACGACCCAACAATGGACCAATCATCAAGACACTTCCACGCAGAGAAGAGCACTTCTTAACAAAGTCGCTACTCTCCAAATAATCGAGGTTTACCTCGTCTGCTTGGAAAGAAAACTCATTAGGAGCAAGCTTCTTAACCTTCACACCAATATCCTGTAAGAGCTTGATGAGATTGTTCACATCGAGGATATCAGGTACATTACGTATGATAACTTCTTCTGATGTCAATAATGTTGCGCAAATCACCTCCAAGGCTTCATTCTTTGCACCTTGTGGAGCAATCGTGCCACTCAGCCGATGTCCACCTTCTATGATAAAGGATTCCATGTGTCGTTATTTTACTTTTTCTTCTTATTACGAGGCTGAGCAAACTCTCTCGCATTAATTTTCTCAAACTTGAAAGTATCAGGTCGAGCTGAATCTTGCCATCTGTATAGCGAGCAAGATCAGAGGCTATCTTCTCATCATCACTTGAGCCATGTCCCCATTGCATAAGACTTCGTTTCATCTGATTAGCAACAGAACGTACAAAAGCATCCCGACGATCTCCTGGTTCCATTGTCTTCAGCTCTTCAAAAGCTTCAAACAACAGTTTCCCATAGTGCCTTACTGGAATATTCGACATCGGATAAGTCATGGATTCAGGCTTTGTAGCTATCTTCAAAGCTTCTGACATATCACAAGGATAGTCAATATCCAACTTGAAGTTAGACATCAATGCCAAATGATCCCAAAGCTTCTCCATGTGATCAAAGTTACCACGATTCTGAGCATTCATCCTATCCATAATGGAGACAATAGTTTCTGCACACCGCTGGCGTTCCTCTTTTTGTAGGAAAGTGAGCAGCATAGTCCACCATGTTTTGTATCTCTCGCCCATACTGTGGCAGTATTAGTCGTTCTCGTTGTGTGTTATAATCTAATCCTTCTATATTCATTGAATGATGAATGTTACGTTTTAAGTGATGATGAAAAGCCTTCTGATAGAATCTGGACTATAGCAAAGGCTTTGCCTCTTTAGCAACGAAGTCCTTAAGATAGAATGGGACAAAGTAAGCTACATCCTCAAACTTCTCTTGTGCAATACGCTTCTCAGCTAAAGGGAACATATTCTTAGCCAAGGCATCAATACCCTTGATTAAGTGTGCATTAGGATGATTGATAATCTCCATACACTTCTCTGCGCCATTTCCGAAGAAATAGACAGGACCACAATCAAGATACTCCTTGTAAGTATTCTCGTCAACCACATCAGCCTGAATACCACGCACTTCTTTTAAAAGCACGGTCATATACCGCAGAATAAACTTCCATACGGCGCGCATCAATCATCGGCACGAGGAGCGCATTGTTCTCAACCTCCTCATGATGTAATAAGACAGGCACAGTCAACAGCTCCAATGTAGGCACTGCCAACAACTTCACTCCTCGTCCATAGCAAATACCTTTTTGCCATGGACACGCCAACACGCAGACCAGTGTACGAACCAGGACCTACTAACTGCCACTGCATCCAATGGCAATCCATTCTTATCTGTAAAGGCAAGAGCCTCATCTACAAATGTTCTAACTTTTCTCTATGCTTAGGGATCGAGCGTATCTTGCTTTTTCGAAAATACAAGTTCCATCCTGACTAACTGCAACAGAGCACATTTGTACTCGTATCAATGTTTAATATACAAGACATAAAAATCAATTATGTTCTAAATAACTATGCAAATATACTCTTTTTATTCCACATTTTTTTGTACATTTGCAAAAATAACGCGAAAAGCTCATGATACTATCAATGACAGGCTATGGCAAAGCTCGTTATAGCCTACAAGGAAAAAGAAAAATCAACGTTGAGTTGAAATCACTTAATAGTAAGTCTTTCGACCTCTCAGCACGCATCGCACCTCTCTACAGAGAAAAGGAATGGAAGTCCGCCGTTTGCTCGCACAAAAGCTAGAACGTGGGAAAGTTGACTTCTCGCTATGGGTTGAAAAAGAGGCTACCATTGACGCTACCCTATCAATGCTGCACTTGTAGAAATTATTATAAACAAATTAAATCTATCTCGTCATCTACAGGTATTCCCAGAACCACAAGATTGGTTTACAATACTTCTCCGTCTTCCTGACGTAACAACTAAGACTGAGATTGAAGTCTTGGACGAAGAAGAATGGGAGATAGCACAACAGGCTATCAACGAAGCGCTTGAAAAACTTATTGAATTCCGCAAGCAGGAAGGAGCAGCCTTGCAGAAGAAGTTTGATGAGAAGATTGACAACATCAGCACCCTTCTTAAAAAGTATCGAACCATTTTGAGAAGAGCCGTGTACCAAAGATTAAAGAAAAAATCATCGATGGTCTCAAGCAGATTCCTGAGGTTGACTATGACAAGAATCGCCTTGAGCAGGAACTGATTTATTACATTGAGAAGCTCGACATCAACGAAGAAAAGCAGCGACTGACCAACCATCTCAAATACTTTAAGGAGACAATGCAGGAGAATGGTCATGGAATTGGCAAAAACTCGGTTTCATCGCTCAGGAGATGGGTCGAGAGATTAATACAACAGGATCTAAGAGCAACCAAGCTGAGATGCAGAACATCGTCATTAAGATGAAGGACGAACTGGAGCAGATTAAGGAACAGGTTCTGAACGTCTTGTAGAGTACCTCTAGTTCCGTCACGGGAGGAAGTACCTGACAGGGGTGTAGTTTGCAGAAACTATAAATAAAACATAAAAAGGAACAAGAGTACATTATGGTAACAGTATATGGTACCGATACTCATGATAAAAAAATCTTTCATGATTATAGAAGACCTGCAAACTTATTAAGTATAACGCTATGGAGAAAGAAGATAAGGGACATCGTTATCTTGGAAACCTTCATTATCATACGAATGATACTTTTACCGACCAACTACTTTATCAAAATGCAAAATATAACAGGAAGCATCCTACTAAAGTAGAAGAACCTTTTGTGGGAAGTACCTGGAGGAAACAATTAAGTCTATGTAATCGCCGACAATATCCGGTCTTGGATTATATTTCTACTGCTGCCTGCCTATCCTTGAACCTATTAATTGAAGTTGACGCCCCCAATCACCTCACAGCAGAATAGTAATTAAACGATAGAGAACAAGACGCTTACCTCTAAATCTTTAGGTTTTCATATCATAAGGTTCTCCAATGAGGAAGTACTTCAAAATCTCAATAAAGTATTAAACAAAATAAAAACAGCAATGAACAAGCTTTCATCTGAAAACCAATCTGCTAATATAACACCAGCAGCAAATATACAGGAGGACACTTCTAATATCACATTGTCTCCTGACAACTCCCACGACAACCCGTCAGGACACTCCCGTCCTTCGGAGGGTCAGACAAAGTGCTCATTTTCTCGCTCCTTCCGGTGCAGGCAAAAAGTACCATCGTCCAATGGTTGATGCAGGAACATCCAGAATTTGAACTGGCTTTTTCAATTAGTTGTACTCACTCGTGCCCCACGTGGCACAGAACAGAATGGCATAGAATATATCTTCCTTTCTCCTGAGCAGTTTAAGGAGAAGATTGCTAAGGGTGAGTTCCTCGAGTATGAAGAGGTTTATGAAAACCGTTTTTATGGCACCTTAAAATCACAAGTAGAGAGCCAGTCTGCAGCAGGACAGAACGTTATCTTTGATGTTGATGTGAAGGGTGGCTGTAACATCAAGAAGTTCTATGGTGATCGTGCTTTAAGCCTTTTCATACAACCTCCATCGATAGAAGAACTACGTCGCCGTCTTGTTGGGCGACAAACCGACAGCGCAGACGCAATAGAGCATCGTCTTGCTAAGGCTTCAGAAGAACTGACTTTTTAGCGATAAATTCGACAAGATTATCGTCAATGACGACCTAGAGAAGTGCAAAGCAGAAAACTTATGAGGATTGTAAAAAGCGTTTTTAGAGGATAAAGCCTCCCCCAACCCCTCCGAAGGAGGGGAGCTTTAACCAACACTAAGGAATAGAATAAAGCATTTACCATAAAAGCATAGTTATTTCTAGAATAACTAGGAACTCTAGGAGTACTAGCCCATATAAGCCAATACCTCCAATGAAACCATCAAACAACATTACCCAGCAAAAAACTCCCCTCCTTTCGGAGAGGTCGGGGGAAGCTTCAGGGAGGACTTCCATCGGTATCTTTGGTGGTTCTTTCAACCCAATCCATAACGGGCATATTACCCTTGCAAAGGCTTTTTCTTGAGAAAGAAAACTTAGATGAGGTTTGGTTTATGGTTTCCCCTCAAAATCCATTTAAGGTTAACCAGCAGCTTTTAGCTGACCACCTACGCTTAGAATTAGTGCGTAAGGCAATCGCTCACAACCCACAATTCAAGGCTTCGGACTATGAATTCCAACTTCCGAAACCTTCTTACACTTGGAACACGCTACAGCATCTCAGACATGACTACCCAACTTATCGTTTCACCCTTCTTGTTGGAGGTGACAATTGGGCAGCTTTCGACCGATGGTATCATGCAGAAGATATCCTTGCCAATTACAAAATCGTTGTTTATCCACGACTTGGTCAAGAGATAGATAAAACTATACTACCTGCAAACGTTAGTTTACTTCAAACTCCACTCATAAATGTTAGTAGCACCGATATCCGTCACCGAGTAGAGCAAAGGAAGACATCAGCAGACTTGTACCTGCAGATATTGAGAATGAAAATCCAACGACTTTATTCAGCCATAACACCTATTGGGAGAAATAGATTCCAACTAAGGAAATGATTGGAGTAACAATACAAATCTTCACTCCACAGCCAATCATTCGTAGCTTACAACATTACTTTTACTCAACAGTTTTCACATATAGTATCTTCTGCGTTTGTGCATATGCCCAACACCAATTGTGCGGAGGCTAAGCACCAATTGTGCGGAGGCTAAGCACGACATGTGCGGTGGGTAATTGAAAACGGACGAATAGACGCTTACCAGCTTACATAGTATTATTTTACGTCTAAGCTTTGACTTATCTTAAAAATAGTGTTAACTTTGCAAGTAAATAAATACGCCTACATGAAATTTGCTAAAATACGCAGTCAACTCATTGAATAAGGCATATCAGCCCATTAAGGACAACGCCTCATTCTTTTTCTTTATGTACCTTATCGGTATATTAGTATCGTATGCAGAATTACCTACAAACAACCCACATGCTACGGTATATAGTAACCTATGGTTAGAGTTGTTTCTCGACCTATACATTATCTGCATCATTCTCACGCTGATTCCTCAAAAGGTTCGTCGATGGATTCGTGCTTTTTGTATATCATCGCCTACAGCACGAGCCTTATCGACCTTTTCTGTTGGGTAAAGTTCCAATCGGCGTTGAATCCGTCAATGCTCCTACTTGTTGGAGAAACTGACAAACGTGAGGCAAGCGAGTTTTTAGTAGTTATTTTTACGTTTGACCTTATCTTCTCAAGTGTAGGGATTACTACTGCTTGTTATACTTTTTCATATCCTTACAACATTTCTGAAGAAGATAAAACTGCCACCAGCTATTAGCTATAAGGTTACAGTGGCGAACCAAATAATTAACCATAGTCACCACATTCTTGGTGGCATTTGTCTCATGTATTTCTTGGTTGGGCGATTGAATCATCTGCTCACAACAAGAAAGAAATGGTTCAGATGTTCTCTTTGGACACCATCGGCTCTGTTGAACACGAGTTGACAACAGACGATTGCGCACAATTTTATTTACCCCTTTACCGCCTTGCTTTCAGTATTTTCTCCAACGAGTTAGCATCGCAACAAGTTGAACGTCTCATCGAAGCAAAAGACAAGATGAGTGTAGATAGTTGCTCCTTCAAATCGCCAAATATCATCCTTATCATCGGAGAAAGCTACGGAAAGCTCCATTCACAACAATATGGCTATTTCATGCCAACTACTCCTCGCCAGATTAAACGTGAGAAGTCAGGTTTGCTCATACCATTTAAGGATGTCGTAGCACCGTGGAATCTAACTAGCTTCGTGTTTAAAAACGTATTTTCTCTACACGTTGTAGGCCAAAAAGGCGAGTGGTGTGATTACCCACTTTTCCCTTCACTATTCCGAAAGGCAGGCTATCACGTAACCTTCATCACCAATCAGTTCTTACCAAAGGCGAAGCAGGCTGTGTATGATTTTAGTGGTGGGTTCTTCCTTAATCACCCAGAACTTTCAGAGGCAATGTTCGATTCACGAAACACGCAATTATATCGATTTGATCGTGGTTTGCTCGATGATTACGACAAAAATCAGGAACAACACAATACCAATCATAACCTCATCATCTTCCATCTGCTCGGACAGCATGTTAAATATAAACAACGTTTCCCAAGCGACCGACGTCACTTCAAAGCTGATGATTATGTTAAGAAACGTGCCGATCTTGATGGCAAAACAACGAGAGATGTTAGCTGATTACGATAATGCCGTACTATATAATGACTCCATTGTTGATGCCATCATCAGTCGTTTTGAGGATAAAGATGCCATCATTATCTATATGCCTGACCATGGTGAAGAATGCTATGAGGGGAATCGCGGTTTCATCTGCCGTAAACACTCGGCTGCCATTGACTATGACTTGGCGCACTATGAATTTGAAATTCCTTTCTGGATTTTTCTGCTCTTACAAGTATGCTGCTAAACATCCTAATATTTTTCAAAGAAATAATCGGTGCTAAGAACCGATGCTTTATGACGGATGCCCCTGCCCCACATGCTACTTTATCTGGCGGGTATTCATACGAAAGATTATCATGCTGAGTATAACATTCTGAGTCCACAATACAACGAAAATCGACCAAGAATACTCAAGAATACAACGGATTACGATAAGCTAATCCGACCTTCTGAGCAGGAATCACCTCTGAAGAGGAGGTAAACACCCAACTCAGATGCGAAAGCTTCAACCACAACATCAATCTTTTTAGTGATTCTAGAAGAATATTAGATTATAAGATATAAAAACAATGTTCGACAAGATCTTTAGTTCTAAAGGAAGCAAACATCCATCCATCTCATCCGGCGAAAAATACCGAAGAAAAAAACTTACACGGACGGAATGTAACGCATTGCGAGGACTTGCCATCATTGGCATCTTCCTGCATAACTATTGCCATTGGTTAAGACCAATGGTGAAAGAGAACGAATACCAATACTTCCAACGTAATGTTGATGGACTTTATCAGGTGCTGCAAGGTTCATGGGATGAATTATTTTTATTCCACATCTTTTTCTTTTCTTTGGACATTATGGAGTACCCATATTCCTCTTTCTGTCAGCTTATGGACTGACAATGAAGTATGAAAAGTGCTCAGTCATTAGCTCTACAGAGAATATGCAAGCCGAAAGGAAACTCCGTCGCTTCGGTTTCATCAAGTACCACTGGTTGAAACTCTTCCGCATGATGATTGTCGGCTTCGTTGCTTTTTACGATGGTTGACGCTATCACCATCGGGCAGCATCATTACAAGGTGATGGACATAATCGGTACAAATGGCACTTTTAACAACCTTCTTACCCATCCCTGACGACATCATTTGGCCAGGACCATACTGGTTCTTTTGGACTAATGATTCAGCTATACATCGTTTATCGATTGTTTTCTTTATCGTCGCCATTGGACGTGGAATGTTACATTGATTGTCCCTATGCTTTTGTTATCCAGATAGCTTGTGACCCAGAAGGTGACGCTTTGAACCGCTGGAGATATAACTTTATTGGAGGAATGTTGCCATTCGGTGCAGGCCTACTTTATGCAAGATACGTACGTCCATGGAGTACAGCTACGAACCTTGTAGCCTTCATCCTATCAGTGTTTGCGATTGTATTGATGAGTTTCAGTTATCTAACATGGTATTTTGTGCCCCTTGCTATTTGCATCGCTTCCATCACATTCGTGAAGTTATTAAGTCGTTTAGAAACAACTATTGACTGGAAAAACTTCTCATTAATGGGTGTTTTATCTTGGGTCGGGAGTATCTCAGCAGCCCTCTTCGTATGCCATCCTATCACAAGAAAGATATTTATTCCTATTTCCAAAGGTGGAGACTACTGGACAGGGCTTCTACTATACATCATTGCGTCACTCTGTCTTGCATGGTTGTTTAAGGAATTAATGAAGAAGATTCCAAGTCCTAAACTGAAATAAAAACATAAAGTTACGGTTTCATCGCATCAAAAATGAAGATAAAAAGACATCGAATTAGCTAACATAAGCCGTTACCGTGGCGAATTGATGGGAGCAGCTATGCTCTTCGTCATCCTCTTTCATGTTAGTCTGCCACGGAGGATGCTTTCTTCGGATTAAGAAGAATGGGGAATATTGGCGTAGATATCTTCCTCTTCCTGAGCGGTATGGGTCTTTGGTTCTCTTGGACCAAAGAAGCCCTCACTTCGACTTTTTTATCTCCGACGTCTTTTACGCATTTATCCCGCATGGTTCATCATAGCTTGTCTATACTATATCCCAGATTATCTCTGTCCCTAACCTCGTAGGACATAGCGGACAAAAGTACGAGTATCATCGATCTCATCGGTGATATAACAATAAACTGGGACTTCTGGTTACACGATGAACTAACATTCTGGTATATACCCGCCATCATCTGTCTCTATCTGGTGAGTCCATTTTACATGAACCTCATCATCAAGCATCCTATTTATCGATGGTTGCCGGTGATGATGATTATGTGGTGTATTCTTGTGCAATATGTAACGCCCATCCACAATATCTTAGGTCATTTAGAGATCTTCTGGAGCCGTATCCCAATCTTCTTCATCGGGATCAACATTGCAGCAGCGGTGAAACGAAAGGACACAATGGATGGCGCATCTATCTGGATGATTTGGCTAATGTTCATAATGGCGCTTGCAGCGAGCATTTTCCTCGAGCAAGAGAAGCACGGACAGTTCCCACTCTTCCTTGAAAGAATGCTCTATATCCCCCTTACAATTACAACGATACTTCTTCTAAACCGCGTATTCCGTAGAACGCCAAAGAGTATAAACAAAGCATTTAAGTTCATTGGTGCATTAAGTTTGAGGCGTATCTGATTCACGCACACTTTGTATTAGATTATGTAGAAAAGAACAATTGGTCATATTGGCCTATTTTCATCGTGACAACTGCCATCACGCTGATTTTTGCATGGCTGCTGCATACGTTACTTGAACAAATAATAACGCCCATAGAGAAAAGGATAAAATGAGAAACCTCATATTGTTAATTCGCCCACATCAGTGGATAAAAACCTCATTGTTCTTCTGCCAGTATTCTTCGGCGGAGCATTACTACATTGGGATGCCATTTACGCAGGTCTGATTACAACGCTAGCTTTTTAGTTTTTTTCAGCGTCATCAATCTACTGTCTTAATGACATCGTAGATATCAACGATGATCGCCAACATCCTGTAAAACGAAACCGCCCAATGGCATCTGGAGCTGTGAGTATTGGGATGGGATACCTACTGATGGGAATGATGTTCATCTTCTCGATGGCTTCGACCTTTTTGTTACCAGCTCACCAACTAGAGACAGCCAGCGTAATCCTCTTTTACTGGCTATTAAACATTGCCTATTGCCTTCGTCTAAAAGCAATATGCCATCATCGACGTGTGTATCGTTGCCTTCGGATTTGTACTTCGCATTCTTGCCGGAGGATACGCTACGAATATACAACTGAGTAAGTGGATAGTGCTCATGACCTTCCTCCTAATGCTCTTTTTATCGTTTGCAAAACGCCGTGATGACGTAGTGAGAATGAATGAGACGGGGAATGCACCGCGTCAAAACACTATTCGTTATAACATCACCTTCATCAATCAGGCTATCACGATAACAGCGAGTGTTACTCTCGTATGTTATATCATGTACACTATGAGCCCAGAGACGATTCAGAATTTTCACACAGATTACCTTTATCTGACAAGTATTTTCGTACTCTTAGGGCTGCTACGATATATTCAGATATCAGTAGTTGACAAAAAGAGTGGCGACCCAACGAAGGTGATGCTACACGATCGTTTTATGCAACTGATTGTCTTAGCCTTCGGTCTAGCCTTCCTCTTCATTATCTATGTACTTAAGAATATCCAATAAGAAATGAAAAAGATATATGCCTTTGATTTCGATGGGACATTGACTACTAAGGATACCCTTATAGAATTTATCCGCTTTACAAAAAGGAAGCAGTGCAGATGTTCTTGGGGTTTCTACTCTTTTCACCGATACTAATCTTGATGAAAACCCACCTTTACCCCAACGAGAAAGCAAAACAGAAGATATTCTCCTTTTTCTTCAAAGGGATAAGAATTGACGATTTCAACACCCTCTGTACACGCTTTGCACAGCAGAACAAACACTTGCTTCGACCTGCCGGAGAAGAAAAAGTAAGGAAGGTTATTGAAGAACAAAACGTAATAGTACTTATCATCAGTGCGAGCATAGACAACTGGGTACGCCCTTTCTTCGATGGAATCGATGATAAGATAAAAATCTTAGGAACTCAGATTGAAGTAAAAGAGAATTACCTTACAGGTAGATTTACCACTAAAAACTGCTACGGACAAGAGAAGGTAAATCGCCTATTGGCACTTTACCCACATCGCGAAAGCCTATGACTTGATAGCTTTCGGTGACAGCAAAGGCGATAAAGAGTTACTTGACTTTGCAGACAAAGGCTATTACAAACCTTTTCAGAAATAAGAAACGAGATGCTAAGAAATGAGATAAAAGACAGGAAAAAAAGCTCGGTGAAATCGTACGTTTTATCATCGTTGGATCATCAGCTGCAGCCATACAATATAGCACATATTTACTGTTAATATGCAGGCTACAGCCCCTCATCGCAAAATACTATTGCTTACCTGGTTAGCTTCATAGTCAACTATATTGCTTCCACACGTTACACCTTCCGCGTAAAAGTCAACGACAAAACGAGGAGCAGGATTTGTCTTTTCGCATATTATCAATTATCTTTTGCAGAGTGGTTTCCTAAAAACTCTTCCTTTGGTTAGGCTTCAGCAAACAGATAGCATTGATTCCTATGTTCGCTATCTGTGTACCAATCAACTTCCTTTTAGTACGCTTTTTCTTACATAAGAGTGAGGTTTTGTTCCTTATTAAGCCTCACCTTCAAATTATTTTCCTGAAAAAGAATATCTTTTTTTACGTGAAAATAATTCGGAATAGAAGACAGAGTACTACGCACAAAACGAGTTCTTCCTCTTATTTCCTTTGTTTAATCTGCTTTAATTTGTACCTTTGCAGTGATTAATCAAAGCTACTCAATGCGCATATTCAATATATTCAAGGTGAAGAAAGAGGAACGCTGGTTGGTTTTCATCATGCTGGCTGTCTTCCTTACTTTCAATACATTACTCATCATAAGCCATTACCACGTCTATACAATGGGCGCACATGGCGGTTTTTGGAGTATCTTTACCAAGAATTTCCGTATGTCAGGCTATGATAACTGGTCATGGATAACCATTTCAGGGATGCGCATCCATTTCATGACTTTTACGCCATCCGCTATATCTCACCTTCCTTTATCCACTTTACCTATTGAACCACTGGCTCATAGATATTTTTGGATATAACTTTGCTGTGTACTTCATGGCTATCATCATCGTACTCTCAGCCTTCTATGCGGTGGTGTTCGCCTATCGTATTTTCCGTGAAGTCATGGGATTGAGACAGTTCGATGCGACTCTCCTAACCCTACTCCTCTTCTCCTTCGGACATATCCTTATACCATCGATGGTACCCGACCATTTCATTGTATCAATGATGTTTCTTCTGATGACATTGTATATTTGTGGTAAAAAGATGAAGAAGAGAGAATTATTGACAGCCTGGCAGTCATTTATCCTGACCTTTTTCACTGCGGGTATGGCTACCTCTAATGGTGCAAAGATTTATCTTGCTGGGCTATTTACAAATCAGAAAAAGTTCTTTACATGGAAGTATATCATGATTGGTGTAATCCTTCCATGCATCTTGTTGATTGGTATTCAGCAAGCACAATATTACCTTTTAGGAGGTCCCTCAAAAGGCTGTTATCAGCAACATAGAAAAAGTAAAAGAAACAAAAAGGATCCTAAAGGGAGTGGAAGAATTTCAAAAGAAGCGTAATGCTTGGCAGAAATCACATTTAGGGCAGACCATGTCAAAGGGGTCAGTGCTGGATTGGCTTGACGGTTCAACACCTCGTTCAACGACTTTGGTAGAGAACTTCTTCGGCGAATCTATTCAGTTGCACCAACGTTATCTGCTGAAAAGATGTTGCTTGGGACAGACCGGTTTTCGTGGCGTACAACTGGATTATAAACTATGCGATAGAAGCCATCATGATTGTGCTCTTTGTCATGGGAATTATTTTCGGTTGGCGGAAACGCTTCTTCCAAATGCTTTTAGCGTGGTTTTGCTTGTGATATAACACTGCATCTCATTCTTGGTTTTTGGCATTACAGAGGTTTATATCATGGCATCAGGCTGGGCTTTCATCATCCCAATAGCTTATGGTTATCTTATGAAAGGACTTTCTCATAGACACCGTCAAATACTGCGCAGTCTGCTATTAGTGATTACGATTTTCCTTTGGGTTTACAACGGAGGATTAACAGCCAACTATCTACTTAACTTATAAAAAGGACGTCATGCGAAATATCTTTGCGATAAAACGTGGTGAAAGACGACTGTGCCTGGTAGCATTCTTAGCTTTTCTTGGCACTAAACTGGCTCATGATAGCCTATAACTATGGTTTGTTTACCAGAGGAGGTAACTTAGGTTTTTGGGGATTATTCTTCGACCATTACACTGTCTCGAGCTTCGACAACCTTTCCTACATGACAATGTCACGATGGAAAATTTATTATCAGCTCTATCGTCACCCATTGTTACCAACTTTTTCTATCCTTTCTATCTCCTCAATCACTGGCTAATGAATCTCACAGGTAGAAATAATGCCATATTCATCGAAGCTTTCTTCAATGTACTAGCCGCTACTTATAGTTGTCTTTTTCATCTATCGCATCTTTGTGGAAGTACAAGAATTAAGAAGAAAAAGACGCTCTGTTACTAACGGTCTTCTTCTTTTCTTTTTGCCTCTATCCTGCTCACAGTGTTTGTGCCAGACCATTTTATCTTCACACTATTCTTCCTAACTATGACATTATACCTTGCTGGAAGAGCGATGAAACAGGAGAAAAAGTAGCATGAAAGCATGGCAAACAATGCTCTTGTCATTCTTTGCAGCAGGCATAACCTTTTACGAATATCGCAAAGATTGGCTTGGCTGATTTGTTTGTCAATGGTAAGAAAACTTTTCGGATAAAGCACTTCTTCATTAGCTTTATCCTACCACTTTGTGCATTATTCGCAATTTATAGCTATCAACAGCAGGCGTTCGTTGAACCAGATGCGAAAGTACAAGCAAAGGTAAAAGAAAAGAAACTGAAGAAAGACTTGAAGTTTGCTGCTAAGTATGAGAAGCAACATGAGTTCATGAAAAGTCGTACTGGAACGCAAGTAGCCAACAATAGATTCTTTGAATGGACTGACTTATCAAGTTCACGAACTGACGCAGTCGTAGAGAATCTCTTCGGTGAGAGTTTACAACTTCATCAAAAACACGTATTGGAAGATGTAAACAAGTCACGCCCAATCATCGTCAGGTATAGTTGTGTACTTAATTATATAGCTGAAAGCAATAATCATACTTTTTGTTTTTAGGCGGAATCATCGTGGGTAGAAAGGACAAATTCCTACAATTATGTATGGCTTGGTTTGCCACAGACATTGCGCTCCCATATCATTCTCGGCTTCGGTATCATCGAAGTTTATATCATGGGGGCACATTGGTTGTTCATCATCCCAATAGCAATAAGCTATCTGTTTAAAACGTATCAAACAAAGACGAGTACTAATAGGAGCAAGACTTTTTATTGCAGCTTTAACGCTTGCCTTTAATAGTTTACAACCTCAGCCTCATCATTCCTTATATGTTACGAGGCTTTGTTGCCCCACATTAAAGTCCTCTGCACAAACAAACAAAAACAACTCCCTTATGCCTTAGGGAAGTCGTTTTCGTCATCTGTCCTGCTTTTATTACAGGGAAGACGTTGTTAAAGATTCTCTTTATAAGTTGTAACAGGCTTTACCACAATACTGCCATTTCCTTATGGCATTACGGAACATACAACCATCAAGAATCTTGTACAACTTGAAGAAAGGACGATAACATCGACCATTTTCTGGCAAATACTTTCCAAGATACATCGCACGAAGTGCATCTGTATCACGTTTCCAAATTGTTCCTCCTTGTGCCGTTTTGGTCTCTGGGTAAATACGAATTGCACCCAAATTACGATTGATACGTCTTACTTTCAGCCCTGCTTCGTACACCCTAATGAGCCATTCCACATCCATCTTTGCATGAAAAGATTCATCAAGATAGCCGATTTTATCGAAAATCTTACGTTTCCAAAACATTCCTGGTTGTGAGATATTATAACAGCCATGACGAAAAAAGAAATGATTCATTACGATATGCGTGAAGTTAATAATCTTCCCTTCCTTGTCAATCTCGACCGTATAGCCATTGGCGAAGTCTGTATCAGGATGGTCATGAAAAGAATTTTGCTACAGTAAGTAAGGTTCCTGGCAACAACACATCATCGCTATTTATCCAACAAACAATGTCACCAGTAGCTCTATGCATCCCCTTATTGATGGCGTCACTTTGTCCATTATCTTTCTCACTACACCACCATGTAATCTTATCAGCGTACTTCTTCAATATTTCCACGGTTTCATCGGTAGATCCACCATCACAAACAATATACTCCAAGTTAGGGTATTGCTGTCCGATGACCGATTTAATCGTTGCTTCTATGAACTGTCCTTGATTATAAGAAGGCGTTACAACTGTTATCTTTGGATATTCCAATTTCATGCTATTATCGACTTGAATTATTGCTGTTTTACGATTCTTGCAGGGTTACCAACTACTGTGCAACCATCAGGTACATCCTTAAAGACGACCGCTCCAGCTCCTATCGTAACATTATTACCGATACGAATTAGGTACAAAGACGGTTGCTCCAGTCATTATTTTCACATTATCACCAATTATAGGGCGACCTTCTTGACCTTCATGATGTCCTGTTCCCAAGGTTACCAACTGAAGACAATAGAAGTTCTTACCGATGCTTTCGGCATTTAGATAGGTAGCATAGTTATGTTCAAAATGAGCACCTTTGCCAATAGAGGGGCACCAGATGTTCAATGTTCGTTCGCTAGGACACAGCCATTTGATGGGTGTTGACATGTATTCACCTATTCTATAATAGAAAAGATTGCAGAAAGGTACGCTCACGCGTCATCACCTTCACGAAGTTACACACCCCTCGTTTTCGGTCCTGCACTTGTAGGAGATCATCATCAATCTTCGCTCTATACAACTTATATAGTAGGATATGTGGAATCAACCCTTAGGGAGGACACAGTAAGTATTACGCCTTGAACAAATGGGTTCATCTTCTCTTTTTTTATGCAAATTTACAACTTATTCCTTTATCTTCCAAGCACTCCTTTTCCTCTATTGCTTACGTCGATGTAGATAATTCATACACTCCACGAGTATCTGTGACCCTGTCCATTTCATAATTAGAAAGTAAAGTAGAGCCGCCAAAAGAATTCTTATAATCAAGAGTAAGAGGAGGTTATGAATGAAAGAGGTTGCAAAATAAACAACCACCATTACTGCTACTGAAGCTAAAAGGTAAGGACTGATATCCTTCAGTACATCAAAAAGGCGCAAACCTGTCTCTCTTCCAGCAAAAGAACTGCCATACGAAGAGCCATAAGATGGTTACAATAGTATAAGCACTTACCATAAACACAACTCCCTTCTGATAGCAACCAACAACAAAGACTATCTGTGCAATGATTAAAGCTATCGTACACCACATATAAAACAACAGACTTACCACGACTAAGGATAAGATTCTGATACATCGTGTAGAATGGTAAAAGCACCGCTAATACAGAGAATTCATGTAAAGGAATACTTCTATCCATTTATCTGATATAAGAAGAATGATAAATTCAAAGTGCGATATCATCGCCAATCAAACATAGCAGGAAAGACTAAGAATGCCGTAAAACGAAGCATCTTACGGAACACATTCACCTGCCTTTCTGGGTCTTTATTCACCTCGACAAGCACGGGTTGCGCTACCTGCGACACCGTTCCAGACACAAAGGTGCTTGCCATTGTATCCCACTTGAAGGCTTGAGAGAAGTTTCCCACAACCTTTGCAGAATATAAACGACCGAAGATAAAGGTTTAGAATATTCTGACTGATTGTATTGACAATTGTCGTCACAAGAATCTTATAACTAAAAGGAAAAACATCTTCTTTACAGGGGTAAAGTCAATGCGAAAAAGAGGGACGCCAAGGAATGATAAAGAAACGCCACAGACTCGTAAGACTGATATAAAGCACTTGCTGCCAAGCCAAGCTCCAATAAGCATAACCCTTTAATGCTAAGATAATTCCTACCACACCCGAGATAAAAAGGCAGGTGATACGCAGCAGAGCAGTCTCTTTAACCATCATATTTTTTTGAAAAGATAAGCTGCAGGAGCCGTACCTAATGAGGAGAAAAGCAATGATGCAAAGACGAAACGAGATAGACTGATAAGCTCTGCATGATGAAAGAAAGCTGCAATCAAAGGGGCTGAAAAGAAGAGGGTTGTATATGAAATCCAACCCATTATAGCACTAAACCAAAAGACAGAGTTATAATCATTATCCGTTGGACGCTCCATATTGGCAAGTGCTGCGGTAAAACCACTTTCCTGCAATGCCCTGCAATCGCTGTAAAAACAGCTAACATTCCCACCAATCCATAGTCGGCTGGTGTGAGCAGACGTGCCAGAAATATTCCAATGACAATATTCAACAGCTGCATTGTACCATTGTTCAATGCACCCCAAAAGAGTCCTTTGGCTGTTTTCTCCTTGAGTGTTTCTTTTTCCATTAGCTTTTGTATCTCTATGATACGCAGTTTCTATCTCCCCTCAGAGTATGTTCTATCTAAAAAGAGGTTAGCTGTCTTCTGCTATATAAAGTTTCCTTCGTAAAAGTACTTTTTCATAGGTGTAGAAAAGGGAAGATGTTATTCTTCTTTTCCCACCTTGATTGGCAGAAATCCATTTAGCATGCAAATATAACGCTTTTCTTTGGAAAAGCCAAATCCTACATACTTTGGAATGGTAAAGAGACTTTCCTACGGCTATATTTATTTCTTTTGCTTTTTAAGGAAGTCTTCAATAGCTGCTGTGCTTTTTAAATTGGTTGTATCAACATCATGGAGTTCACTGAAATAGACTTCATGATAGAATGGACCACAGTGTTCCATAATCTGTATCTTATCCATCTGTGTTGCAAAATAGTGCATTAAGAATCGTTACCCGATACTTATCGTCTTCAAACGTTATCTTGGTTGAATCATTCCTTAAGTTCCACAACCAACCAAAGAGTAGTTGCGCAATGATAATGAAAGGAATGCTCACCCATAACAGAGTATACAAACAACCTATAGCGGCATTACCCTCTTCCTTCCACCTCCGCTTGATATAGCGGATAAGAAAGAAAAGCAATATCCAAGGTAAAGTGCAGACAACTATGATATCCGCATCACTCCATAACTTCCAAGGTGATACGCAATTGAGTACCACCACACTATCTCAAGCCACAACAAGCAACTGAGTAGTTTTCTGACCATCCAATAAATCTTATGCTTTCCACTCAACATTTCCTATATAAGAGTAATCTCTTTCTATGTTTTATACCATAAGTTACAACCTCACTTATCGTTTTTAATTGGTGTGTAATTACTCACACATGTGGTGCGAAGGGCAAACACCATTGGTGCGAAGCATAAACACCACTCGTGCGGGAGGGCAAGCACCAACACTAACAGCAATCAAGTAAGCACCTAATTACCTCCGCAAAGATATGTATATTAGCCCAAATAATGAACTCAAAAATACAACTTTCTATATGATATGAGTTCAATAAGCAAATTACAAAACTATCGTATAAAATCCTCTTATACTTCACAACTCCCTTACATCGCAATACTAATTTTATAATTTTTACAAAATAAAAATCTTAAAAGTTTGAAAATTAAAGAAAGCAACTATAAATAACTCTCTTATTAAACTTTATTCATACGCTTTTTAACCCACATATTTACGCGGTTTTTTCTTAATTTGAAAGCAAACTAAATCACATAAAAACCTAACTATAAAACTCTTTATAAGCTAACATAAAGTGATTTACAAGAAAACTATATTTTGTAAAGAAAAATCCAAACCTGCGGTTTTTACGTCTTATAGACGTAGTAAAAAGAATAATCCCAATACTTATTTATTAACAGTTAATATATATATAAGCTAATCGAATAGCTAGTTAATAATAGTAAATAAAATTGTGATTATTCGCATTAAAAACTAAATTAATACGTACATTTATGCAGCTAAAAATGATGCATATAGTGTCAACGACTATATTGTTAAGTAATTTTTAATTTTATAAATAACGTAATTATTTGATGAAACGAAAAAAACTTTTCTCCCGAAGAGGGCTTAAGTTTTATGCTTTAATTTCATTATTACTATTATGTAATATTGAATCTCAGCACAAACAGATAGTAAAAGGTACGTAAAGGTTACTATTAGCCCAGAAACAGGTAACATTATCTCTGTACGATCTGAGAGTAATCAAGAGGCAGGATCTCAAAGTGGATACGGCTCTATGTTTATTCACAATCAGGCGCCACTTACTTACACCACAACTGACGCACCAACCTTTTCTGCTGATGGTATGATGCGTAACCATACTGGTAACATTCGTTTCTATGAGAAAGATAATCGGATAGTACACATTGCTGGTATATTAAATTCTTATGCAGCTTTAGCTGTCCTAAAGGGTTTCCGTATCGCAAAGCACACCATTAAGATTAAGAATAAGCTGAAAGGTAGTTATGGACAGGCGGACATGACATTCTTGATAAAAGCTTTTTATGGGAAAGATGCTTCTGGGTATCAAGACAATTGCTTACATGGGGACAGCATACTCCTTGGTATTTTTGGTGAGATTACAGAAGCCTATGCTAAAAAGCAGCTAACAGAGATAAAGGATCGCAAGCCCAATGGATAGGCACTCCTATTAAAATTACACATGATGCAGATGGGACGTCAAAAACCTATGTACTCACACGAGGTGATGGAACGACCAGCCTTGGTTCTGTTTTTGTATTTCAACTTTATTGGTGATCATGATAACAGTAATACTCTTACAGGTTTTTGAATATGAATCTATTGAGGTAGAATATGCCCCCAGACGTAGAGTTTACTGTCTCTATGACTCCTTCAAATATTTCTGAAACCAATACGAACTTAGTTGAAAATGGTTTTGAAACTCAGAGAATTGATGTTGGAGAGATTAAAAAGTGCAACAAAGGGTGGTATCAAGTTCTTAGCTTATGTACCTGAGAATATTAAGCAAATGGAGGCTAAGGTAAGCTCTTCCATGAGTCTGCTGCTGATAATGGAACATGGAAGAAGAAAGATGGTCCTACTGAGAGTATTTCTGTTATTCAGAACGACGGAAAGGTTTGGAACGCTTTTGAAAAAGTGGTATTTACTACATCGAAAGCCCTACAAAGGTTGAAAACATTATAATGACGGAACTACAAAGGTCGTTCCTATTGGTTATCAGAATCACTGGTGCTACCTTTAACTTCTCATTAGGTAAGAATGAGAATTATGGAACAAAAGGTTTTTAAGATTAAGGGAAATAACAACAAATATCTAACCTTTAATGGCACATATTATCTTACATGGAGTACACAAGCTACGACATGGGAGCAAGATTCTGAAGGTTATGTCTACACTAAAGATGCGTCTGGTAAATACTATTACCTTACTATGGGTAGTAATGTAACAACTGGTACTTATTACGCTACAACAACGACAAATAAAACATATGCTTTATAGAAACTGGTACTTCGACAGTGAAGGAAACCTTTATAACTCAGTTTATAGAACAAGATACTACCTACAGGGTTATGGAAGTTATACCGTTCTTTCTTACTATAACTGGTCAACTTTCTACGGAAAGCGTGAGTCTGCCGGTGCAAGGTACACTCCACAGCCCTACACTATAAAGGTGTATGACAAGACTGGAAAAACTGTTTATCAGGAAGTGTCAGTTACTCCATCTGCTTCAAATGGTTCTATTACCATTGATGGTCTTAACTAACGATGCTGTTAAGTTTGAGATTGCAAACACAACTGGTACAGCCTTGGTAAATGTAGATGTAAAAGATGGAGCCATTGAACCCTTATATCAGTACTGCCGATATCGTCTGCACAGGTGAGCAGGGTGAGGAAATGACTCGTACCTTTACAAATGCTGTCGACTTTAAGATGGGTGGTGACCTCTTTGAATATAAGGTGCCTGCAGGTTTCTCTACACCAGCACGGGGTACATTTACATTCCGAAACTTGAAGTCACCTTTGCTGACGACACTTATCTGAACTGCAATTCACACGATGGTAGGCTCGTTATAGCTTCGTAGGTTCTGCTTATACTCCTGTAAACGGCAAAGATTTGTATGCAAGTGATTATGATCCAAATCATAGTTACTTAGATAAAAATTGATGTTAAGGTGGCAGGTAATCAACCATTCATCTTCAACAACTCTGCAGAGCTTGACCGTAACAGAAACACAAAGGCGATATTGTATCTCGAAGAGACACCATTTAGTGACGCTGCGTATAGTACACAGGGCGGTAACTTCAATGCAGAGAACTCTATCGTAGCAATGAACGAAACAAAGACGCTCTACCTCTTCACAAAGGATGAGACTCGCTATAACATTGCACCAACTTATAAGGAACAGCACGAGGCTTTCGCTTACTACACTACAACTATCAAGTTGATTCATGGCGAGTATGACCCAAAGGTTGGAGTGGTTTAAAATCTACGACAAGACCAACTACTATAAGACTGACACAGATCAGGACAATGAGGAGGCTATGTATGGTGCGAAGATTACCACAACAGCTGCTGGCTTTGACACCGAAGCAGGTAACAGCTATGGTTATCTAACACTAAGCCAGATTAAGAATGCAATGACTGCTGCACTTGGTGGAACTAACGCACCTACATCACTTGACCAGGTTCTCTACGTAGACAACTCTCAGTTGTTCAGTGTAATTGGTAACAAACGATGCTTCAACAGGTATCATGAGCATGAATACATTCCGTGACGCATTGGCAAAAAATGCTATCGTTTACCTCCCTTATCGTTCTGCTGCACAGGCTACAGCTAACAACGTTGCTGTTGCAAAGGAAGGAAGCACATCAGACTTTACATCACCAGTAGAGTTCAAGCTCATTGATAAGAATCCATTCTTTGCACCATACGATATCAAGTTGGCTGACGACAAGTTTGCTACCTACGAGCGTAAGATGACTTACAATGGTTATGGTGCTGACACTTATGCTTCTATCGTACTTCCATTCAAACTCACTGTTGACACTAATGGTGACCATAAGGATGACAATGGTGGTTTCTTTGAGTTTACAGTTGGTAAGATGAAGGAGAATGGTTTGAACTATACCAGTACTCCACAGAATCAGGGAACAGACTATCAGGCAACTGCTCAGTTCGAGAAGCTCAACGCTGCAACTGAAGCAAATAAGTCTTACATGGTACGACTCCCACGTGCAAATGCTTCAAACAACATCCTCTTCACTGTACGTGAGAAGGCTGCTCTCATTGAAAAGACAGCATCAAATGATAAATTCATTGAGGATGGAATGATTAACAATGTACTTAATGGCGCAACAGCTAACTTCAAGAGTTACCATACCTATTCAGGTTTACGTATGAACAAAGCTGATAAGCCAAATGTATTTCTACTTCTCTTACAATAAGTTCGTTGCATTGCGCAACCTTCGTAAGGAAGTTCTCTACCTCTGGCCATTCCAGTGCAGCTTATGAGTTCAGCGGCTCTGCTGGTGCTAAGATGTTCAGCATGTTCAATATCAGTTTCAATGAGAACAACGCTGAAACAACTGGCATTACAGACATCGCTAACGAACCTACATTAGCTATCACAACGGCTTATAACACCATTATAGCAACAGCTAATAAGGACACTGAGCTGAAGATATACAATGCTGCAGGACAGAACATTACAAGAACCGTTGTAAAGTCTGGCGAAACTCGTACATACTCTGTTCCAACTGGCTTGTATATTATTAATGGAAAGAAGATAACTGTAAAGTAAAAAGAAATGAAAACTTATATTCAGCCACTTGCTACAAAGTTTTCAGTTAGAGATTGAGTCTCTATTGGTTGACGTCTCTGATCAGGGTGATCACGCAGAGAGCAAACCACAGATACTCTTTGAGGATGAAGACTCTGATGATAATACAGATTGGTTAAATATTGATTAACCATGAGATAGGGATGCGGTATGTTATTCAAAATTCAGTATGAAAAACTTTTTATGATGTACCAAATCCCTTCAAAACGAGAGATATTCTCTTTTTAAATGATACCTTTTTCAAGTCAGATTTTTCCGAGCTTGACAGATTAGCAGCACTAAGCCATGTAAAATTTCTGATAAATCCAAGTGTTTGATTACATTGTTAATCAGACATTTGGATTTTTTTAATAGATTTCATGCTGCATAATGTTGGTAAACATTGATAATGCTTACACTTCAAAACGAAACAAAAGCTATATAAAGTTAAGTAGGGAAAATATGAAAAACAGGCACACATTTTGGAATGATAAGTATTCCCAAAGAACGAAGATAGTGTTACATAAAACAAGAAAAAGCTCATTTTCAAGTTGCTGTCATTTTTTAACAATTCTCATATCTTATTGTAATACAAGAAATTAACAATACGTTATAGATGACAGGAATGACAGGAAATTAGATTTATGGATTGCACGATAAAAATGAAATCATCAAGTCAACATAATACTGAATTTATCGCAAAGGAATCCTGATGAGTGATTCCACTCACCATCTGCACTTGTGGTGCGGAGGCCCCACACCAGTGGTGCAGAGACTGAGCACTATTTGTGCAGAGGGTCAGCACCAATTCAACTAATGGCAAAGTACGATACAGACAGAAATAAACTAAAATGTTTAAATAGCACAGCAAAGAAGAATATATCTGTTTAACAATGAAGTCTATGTATAAGTTTTTATAAAGACAGAAGGTGAAGTCATAATCTTTTATTATCTTTGCAACAAGTATATTAAAGGAAAATGATTGAAACATTCAACACAGGAGAGACGCAAGAAAGTCTCCGACAGGAATATAACCCAGACGGTTCTGTGCTCAGAAAAGCACAGTTGAGACTGCTTGATATGGCTATCTACCTGCAGGAGACTGCTAAAAGATAGGCATTCCTGCCGTCTTGATGGCGGTAATGTGTTAGGAGCTGTACGACATGGGGCTTTTATTCCTTGGGATGATGACATAGATATGGTAGTTAGCCATAAGGATTTCAAACGCTTATGCGACTATCTCGAAAGCACATCCTCACCCACAATATGTGTTACAAGACAATGATACCGACCCTGGTTTCTATAAAGAGTGGGCATGTTTACGCTGATTTGAAAAGTGAAAAATCGTAGCCACGAAAGCCAAGGCAGTATTGACCGAAGAATACACGAAGCACAGAAATACAGAGTACTACATGTTGACATCTTTCCATACGAAGGTAATATGATTCCTTGGTTACAACGTTTTGCTGCAAAACTATCGGTGAATGTGAATGCAAAATTAGCAGGTCAGCACCCCCATTTAGCACAGACAAGCTATAACCTTTTACACAACATCGTCTTTCCTACATTCCGCTTTTTCGGCAAAAATCTTTGGAAAGCCAGATCTCTGGATGCACTCATACGGCGCTTGGTTCTATGAACAACACCCACGTCGCTGTATGATGCCACAAAGATATCGTTTTTGAGGGCTATACTTTTGAAGGTCCTGCAGACGTGGATGAGTTCTGTCGCATCGCCTACGGGAACTATATGGACCTACCTCAAGGGATAAACGTGACAGACATAAGGTAGATGTCGTCTTTTAAGTAGTAAGAAGAATCCTTTCAACTCCTTTAATTCCTAAATTAAAATTATGAACATAGCAGTAATCTTTGCAGGCGGATCAGGACTGAGGATGCACACAAAATCACGTCCTAAACAGTTTCTTGACCTCAATGGGAAACCTATTATCATCTACACCTTGGAGTTGTTCGACAATCATCCGAACATAGATGCTATCGTTGTAGCGTGCATTGAGAGTTGGATTCCATTCCTTGAAAAGCAACTTCGCAAGTTTGAAATAAACAAAGTAGTAAAAGGTTATTCCTGGAGGAAAGTCAGGACAGGAGTCTATCTACAAAGGACTATGTGCTGCAGAGGCATATGCTCAAAGTCAGAATGTTAACAATGAGAACACAACTGTTCTCATCCATGATGGCGTTCGACCGCTTATCACAGAGGAGACGATTACGGATAACATCAAGAAAGTAGAAGAGGTGGGAAGTTGTATCACCTGTATTCCTGCAACAGAAACGCTTATTGTGAAGCAAGCAAATGGCTCATTAGAGATTCCATCACGTGCAGACTCACTCATTGCCCGTGCTCCACAAAGTTTCCGCTTATCGGATATTATCAGTGCACATAGACGCTCCTTAGAGGAAGAAAAGTCCGATTTCATCGACTCTTGTACGATGATGAGCCATTATGGTTATAAACTTGGGACCATCATTGGACCAATGGAAAACATTAAGATTACAACCCCAACGGACTTCTTTTGTATTACGTGCCATGGTGAAGGTACACGAAGATCAGCAAATATTTGGTTTATAAGTCTCGTCCTTTCATCCAATAGGATGAGGATTTACTATTACAGAAAAGAAAACAATTAAAGGATCGTCGTTTATATAACTTTGAGATGATAAGCAGTAAGATACTAAAAGAAGATATTAAAAACTTTGTTGAAAAGTTTGCATTAGCAGAAGAACTAAGAAACAAAACCATTGCTGTAACAGGCGCAACGGGGCTATTAGGCTCCTGTATGGTGCGTTGCCTTTTGGCTTTATCAACAGAGGAAGGTATCAAGCTGCACGTCATTGCAGTTGTAAGAAACATCGAAAAGGCAACAGAGATGTTTGGCAAAGAAGGCGAAATATTATGCTATTATGCTTATGACTTTTCCTCAATGGCACCTTTCAAACCTTCAAAAACATCGATTACATCGTTCATTTTGCTGCTCCAACAGCCTCAAAGGGTTTTTATCGAGAGTACCGTTGAGAAACGATGAATACGATATATTTTGGTATGCAGAACATCCTTACCTATGCGCAGGAGGCAAAAGTAAAATCACTTGTTTTTGCTTCAACGATGGAGGTTTATGGCTCTGTTACTGACGACAAAGAGTCGCTTACCGAGCAAAAGCAGGGATATCTTGATCCAATGGCTACACGAAGCTGTTATCCTTTGGCAAAGAGGGCAGCTGAAGGTTTGTGCCATAATTATGCTGTCGAATATGGAGTACCTGTAAAGGTAGCACGATTAGCGCAGACATTCGGTGCTGGAGTCGGTAAAAATGACAATCGTGTCTTTGCCCAGTTTGCACTGAAGTGTCATCAACAACAACGACATCATTCTACATACTAAGGGTGAAGGCTGTCACAGCTATTGCTACACAATTGATGCGGTCAGTGCGATGCTCTATCTATTGTTACGTGAGAGAATGGGGAGGCATATAATGTAGCCAACAGCGATACCTATATCTCTATCCGTAATATGGCAGAATTAGTAGCAAAAATTCAATCCTAAGCACGTAAAAGTTGTCATACAGCTACAGGAAGGAATGGGTTATCCACCAACAACAAAGTTACGACTTGACACAAAGCGTATCAACCAGTTAGGTTGGAAGGCTGAATATGGACTAAAAAGGAAAATGTTCAGTCGTTTAATAGACGCTATGAAGAAGCAGAAAACTAAAGCTTCTTACATAAAGATAAAACTATCTCAATACGCTTATAACATTAAGTTTGAGGTTGGAACACATAACCACCAAGCCTCAATCCAACCACTTAAAAGAAAGCTATTTACCACCGTTTACACTTCTTTTGAGCTAATCAGGGAGGGAATTATTTTCATGAAAAATATTTCTTTTCATGAAGAAAAATATTTATGTTCGTGAAAAATAATTCTTTTTCTTTCATGAAAAAGAATTACTTAACGATGTCAAAAGCAACCTTAAAGAACAACGTCTTCCACCCTCTTAAAAAACAAAAAGAAATAAGTATTATTGTTGGTTAACATTCGTCATTATCATACATTATCATTATCTTTACACCCAAAACTAAATCCTTAGAATATGGAATATGAATTTCTTTCCTTTTTGTTCTCGTTTTATTTGCGGTATCACTATTGGGCTTCTTTTATCTTATATCCAAGCTTAACAACACAAGTAATACGCTAAACAACGTCAGTTTTTGAGATTTCCACACTGAAACTTATCATTGAAAAAGATGCAGCGTGAAAATCAGAAACAAGCTGAATTAGCAACAGAAACAAAAGCCAAAAGAGAATATAGAGCAACCTCAGGAGAAGATTACAGAAACTCCGAAGGAAGTTCAGAAAGAATCCGTTAGTCCTAATCCTAACTGGTGGCAACAACCAATAAAGGACGAAATGCCAACAACCGAAAAGGCTGAAGAAACAGAGACTACAGTTGAAAAACGAACTGCCTGAGCTACAAGAGACACCAGAAACTATAGAAATTCCTATTGTACACAATGAGGATATCAGACCTTCTACTGTAGAAATTCCTATTCAAGAGACAAAGGATACGACTCCTGAAGTTGAGGAAGAAATCCCAGAAACCATTGAAGAACCTGTAGAAGAAGAGCAGGAAGAGCCTGCAATGGCTATGGAGAAAGAGGAGAAAATAGAAGAATATGCCACTTCTGAGACCAACTTTGAGAAATATATCGGTGAGAATCTCTTTGGCAAGATTGGTATTCTCATCTTTATTATTGGTATCGGTTTTTCGTAAAAATATGCTATTGACCAGAATTGGATCAATGAGACAGCACGTACGTTGATGGGCTATGCTGTCGGCGCAGGTATGTTAGTACTCAGCAGAACGACTGCACAAACGCTACCATACTTTCAGTTCATTGTTAGCAGGTGGTGCCTTTTGGTATCTACTATTTGATTACAGCCATCGCCTTCCATTACTATGACTTGTTCTCTCACACGATGGCATTTCGTTATCCTATGCGCCACAACTATCTTCATGTCAGCAGTCTCCGTCCCATACGATAGGAAGGAATTAGCAGTCACAGCACTCGTTGGTGGCTTTATTGCACCATTCATTATAGCACAGACTCAAGTAGTATCATTAGCCTACAGATTTATATCGGCATTCTGAACATTGGTATGTTCTGCCTTGCTAAATGTATCAAGAAAATGGGCGATACTACCTATGGTTTTCCTTCGCTTTCACCTATATAATATTATGGGGAACGACTGCAATAGGATCATTCACTGATAGTGAAGCTGTTACAATTTATCCCACCCTATTTGCTTTTGCGACATTATTCTACGTCATCTTTTCTATTACCTGTTGTCTTTATTCTGCGTACGACAGTATAGTGAGAAAATACCAGACTTGGACTATTGGCTATCATCACAGCTAACAGCTTCATGTATCTTATTTATGGCGATTTCCTCTTACAACACTTCGAGGCATCATCTGACACAACTTGACTTTACTTAGCTTTCTTCATTGCTGGTGTCAATCTGGCAATCACCTTTATTTGCGATTCCGCGTCGAAGGACAAGACACACTGCGCAACCTTATGTTAGGACTTGCGGTCACATTCGCATCTATGGGTATTCCAATTCTGTTCAGCACAGCTAATGTTCTTATGGTATGGGCAGCTGAGGCTGTACTTCTTTTTGTGGCTCTTCACAAAGGAGAAAAACAGAATTCATGAATAGGCATCTGCAATATTATTGTTCTAACGATGGAGCTTTTGGCATACTACAGAACAACTGACACATTCATCCATGATACAGGAGACAGTTTATTCTTCAATGAGTGCCTTCTTTTGTGACAACATTTGTTAGTATAGCCTACTTTGTTGCAGTAGAAGCGTCATTATAACATACGGCGAGCCAGGAAACGTCATCTCGAAAACTTCCGAGAGTCCAGCCGCTGGTTTACGTCCTACCAACGGCGGTCAACTCCTTGTTACCTTCAACCCGCGAAGTTATATGCCGCGCATCACGCCTGGCCATTATCACTGGCTGGCACCAAGGCCACTGAAGGAAACAATAATAATGTCAATCAAACTTGGATCGAGAAAGGATGCACATCAACCAAGACAATTGATACTGCAGCAGCTGCCCCATTTCTCTCAATTAATTGAGAAATGGTAATAATATTATACCAACTGATTAGAAGAAAAGTTTATATTCTGATATTAGCCACTACTGAAGGGAGATAATAAATTAATATTAGATAAACTATCCAATTATATACTCATATTCCAATATATAAAGTAACTTATAATATATAATAGAAATTAACTTTAGCTACGACGAAGGAAATATTATTTTGCAACTTCATTTGATTATATTTCAGTTGTTAATAATAAGAAATCAATCAAATGGGATAATCAAAGGCAGAATTTTGGAAAGCCCACGAAGTATTAAAGAAATACCTCAAGCCAAGCGTGGTCACTCCTCCCTGCAATTAGACAAACAGACACATCATGTCTGCCTCTGCATGGCACTGGTGTCCTCAAACCACATGAGACTGTCTGAGTACAACTTCAACAGGATTCTCCTCACTCAAGAAGAGATAAAAAGAAGGACCCAAACAGAATTGATGCCCTTTATATATTAGAAACATCGTTGTTTTACTTATGAATCAACACTGCCCCTGCCCGCATGATTATGATAGATAACGACGAAAAGAATAATATAATAAATGAATTATAAATAGCATTAATAAAAGATATATAATAGCAATCAGCAAAAGAATCATATATAAATATAGAAAACGCGATCAGCAACTGATTAATAATATTATCTTTAATATCTTTGTAAACAGATAATATCTAGATAAGTAATTTTAATGAATAATTAAGAGAATAAATAAATTATAGAAAATATTAATAATATATAATAAAGAAAAATTCATTAAATGAAGAATCAGAATATGACTTCCAGAACTTAGGCATGAAGATATCCACCTGATTGCGCACCCAACAGATCGAACCAGGCGAGACGGTCATATGGAAGGGCACGCCAACGTGGTGATGCACCCGAAGCGAAAGATCAGCGCAAAGAATCGTGAATTTATCAAACTTACGCAGTGCACCGTTACCAGCGATGCGAAACCGATCATACGCCGGCCTCCCGGCTGATCCATTTGATGCCGCACCGCCACCGACGTGCTGGCGCACCGGCAAAAGCCGCACCAAGCGCACCATTCAAGAAAATCATTCAGCGATCCCTGGAAGGCCAAACAATGGCTGAGGAGAAGACTGCTGCCAGCCCACAGACTAAACAGCTCAAGGCCGGAACCTGCTATTCTGTTCCAGGTATGTTGTTGTCTCGGTCAACCTCTCGGACTGCAACTCTTTGAACATACCAAGGCACATGTGTCAGCAGTCAAGTTTTGCCAGCGCTTCATCTGCATAGTAGGGATCATGGTGAGGCTGTGGGTGCGGTGCCCGGCCTGAGGTGCTAAATCTGCTTATCACAATGAAAGAACTTCAGATGTGCTTTTTAGAAGAAGAACATTGATGCGATTTAATTAATTTGCGAAAAGCGCCGAGAAGTTGCAGGCATTTGCGATGGCTGGGACGTGCCGGTCCGATGAAATGGCAGCCGGCGATGCCTCGGATTGACGGCCAACAACACGACCGAAAACGGGGCCAAAGGAAGAAACATGAAGTACTGCAATATAAATGCCAGTAAGCCTGTTGATAAGAAGGAATGGCACATGACCCACAGACGGCGGTTACCATGACCCATCAATCCAGCCAGCACAATTTCGCAGTTATTCTCCAGCCTCCTCTTCGATCCCGTGATGATGCAGCCGAATACGTGAAGTTATCGGTGCCGTCAATGGGTCAGATGGTCATGGATTTGAATACGGCGTTGCCACCTTGATAAGATGCAATACAAAGAACCAGGACAGAAGAGGATAAGAAACAAACCATGACGCTCGTACAAAGGTCCTTAGATCAGTCTATCAAGCAGAAAGCATCCAGTTTGCTGTTAATTGGTGGTAGCGACACCAGGCGGAAAACATTTGCGATAACGGATGGTTCGGAACATTGCCTTCCGTGCACTTGAAAACAAAGTATGAAGGCAAAGCCATTGGGCGACATGCGAGGGCGCCCCACAATTCGCTCGCCTTCCTCGCATGGGGACGTGTATGGGCAAGCAATGCCGCACCCTCAGTTCGCGCGTTTACATTGTCAACCTGGACAAGTTCACCACCAAGCATTGTAGTCGTGTTAACGCAGCCCTTCCAATGATTGACAATTGGTATAGCATTCGACGTCAGTTAGCATAGCCTCGCTGTACCACAACAGAGTCAAAAATAACATCTGGTAAACAAGAAGTACCAGATATAAACTATAAGTAATTACAATCTTTCATTTATAGGATAACCATCTCATTATTGAAATAAGGGAGTATATCCATCAACCTGGATATACACTTTTCATAATAAGGCATTAAATGTCTACATAAAGAGAGACTATCAATAAATAAAAAACAAGACGAAATAAAAACATGGATTATTATGACTGAAATATATAGAAGAATCAAATTCCTTAGTCAATAATGAGAGACACCAAGACAAACCTCAATAAAGAATAATGAAAATAAAGAATTGATAATAAAAGATAAAAGGAACAAATAATAGAAGACTTGAAAATCAATCATAAATATTTAAGATGATGAAAAGATATTTGTAATAAATGAATAAGTAAGCAGAAACAAAACCATATAATCATTAAAAAACATATTCGATAAGAATTACGCGATTACTATCCATGATAAAATATTGTATATTTGCACCCGATAATGTAACGCTAACGTTCCCATAATAGAGTAAAGAAATTGCACAAAGGTAGAAGATAGTTTACCAAAATGCATGAAAAAGAATGACTACATTTATGTTGACATACGAAGCGGTGGTCGGATATACCACCCAAACACTACATCTAATGCCGGAGTAATCGCCACGGTATTGGAAGTGATGGTTTATACCACGGTTGGGAAGCCTACTGTAAAGGATGCTGATTACCAAATGCGCACTTTCAATGGCAGATGCCATTTGAGGTGAGATGTGGCAACGCCAGCAGATGTAGAAAATATCTCTTGAGAAAGGGCTTACTGAAAAAACAGAGCTTAAACTTTATTCTGTCGGGGATTGGGGCAATTAATAACCATATATCTGTGCTGGACACAAAACATGTAGATTCAGTTACTGTTGATGGCGTTTGAGCCCAAGTTTGATGCCGTGTGTGTGTGTGTACAAACAATAATATCAGGGACCCTCTCAACCCTCATTCCTGTACATCTTCCCTTAGGTGGTAGCAACCAGACAACCCACTTTCGTATGGGGTAATCCACATCACACTTCGATCGTGCCAAAGATTGTCGGATACGAAGCTACTCCATCACCGACACCGACTTAACAGTCATAGGTAAGCAAGGCATTAGAGCATAATCCAGCTTTCCCAGAAAGCAGCTGCAACATAGAGTTCGCATGCTTAACAGGAGCCAATCATCACGAACACGCGGCGAACGGTGCGAACCCGCCAATTTGCATGCGGAACAGGAGTTTAAAGCACAGCTGCGGCTATAGTAAAGAATGTAACATTGTAAGCTGAACGTTTCAAACCCAGCTGAGATAGAAATGATGGTACCTCACTGAATGGAAGGAAGATAACCACATTTACATGACAGAGACCAGCAGCCTGCCTCTGAAGCGTGAGGGCAGAACCCCATGGCAAGAGAACAAGAAAGGAGAGTGTCAATAAGAAATAAGCGAGATATCTTTACAGAATTATCCAAACAGAACGAATGACAAAGAGCAAGTGCCATATGTAACGAGAGAGTTTTTGTCTTTTGCGAAAAAGGAATATCTTCTTGGTTAGACATTGAAAGAAAGTAACGCTTATGTTCTGTTCACCCCGGATAAGAAAGTTATCAGTCTGGGGCACTGAGATACCACACAACCTTTAGGCACCTGCAGACATTGGAGAGGGTAACGCACAAGGCGGTCGATGAAAACAGTAAGGAACACTTCCATGGTTATGGACCTGAGCGCACGGTATCTGTGTCATTGTGTCAAGAATGATTGATGAAGCACGTGGCATAAGCTTTTGACTTGCGAAGTATTTGTCACCCATGGAAAAAGAGCGACAGGAAACATTGGTACCCATAAGTCAAGACAATACAATGGCTGTAATCGACCCTATCTCTGTTTACATTGACTTAATGTCATGGGGGGTCGCGCGTGAGTATTCTCGAGAGAATGCACGCGTTGGATAATGCGTCACATACATGTCCTGGTAGAGGAAAGTAAGTTTGTACCATTGGAGATTCCTGACCATCGTTTACATGGTTTATCTCTGCTATCCAAATAATCGCACAGGATAACCAAGGAAGAACCGAAGAAGTGGTTGATTATGCATCGACACAATGTTATCATCTTCACGATGCGCGCTACGAGGCTTTATTCAGCAGTGGCCCTCGAAATTTACACGAGATAATAAATGCAAAGAAAGTCGCAATAGAGTTCCGAAGGCGAAGATCGCTGGTTTTCTGGCGTATTCGTTAAAGCACGATCATCTCCAGTGAGCGACCGCAGTCACCGAAGGATGGTAAAATGTACTGGCGGCACAACTTGGGGACCGCAGACAATGGCACAAAAAATTCAACGGCACAAGCTACATTTCCAACGTGCAGCAGAAGCTATCCATAGTCCGGCAGGCGTGTTAGCGCATTGAAATAGACTCACCGATTATTATATGGAGATGCCTTCGCACCATACGTGAGTTTTAACCGAGTTAGGGTCTGACTGTTTATGGTGGCAAGAACGTCTCTACTTTATGGGTAAAGACACCAGCCAGATGCTCCTTGTGTTCTTTGAGAACATGCTCAATGGTGCTCGTTGCCAGCACTGAAATATTGATTGAAGTGATAGTTGCTCTTATACGCATCATCATGCTTTGAGATCTACCATCAGGCCCAAAGCAACCAATAGAATTAAGAAATGGTTAAAGAAATAAGAATATAAACGTCTTTTCAGACAATCCCAGACATATAGGGCTGGTCCATCAAAACCCCATTATATCGGATATTTTAGTTACCAGTGGATTTCTCATCGAGATGAGACCTGCTTAATCTTTTCAAACTGCAACTCGCTTTAATAATTATGCTTACTTCTTGTATTCCAACAGTTCACATTAAGAACACCATAGCATCTTTTTATTTACTACTGGCTGTAATCTTTTCATTTTTCTGTATCTTTGTATTCTGATAAATCACAATTAAAACAAAACGAATTGCATGAACGTAGGATAAACAGAGACTCTGTACGAATTAAGATGGAAAAGAGATTAAGTTGAGCGATTATAAAGGGCAAAAATGGTTCTTTATTTCTACCCAAAGTGATTTTAACATCAGGTCGCACAGCACAGGCAAACCCCCGTGACAACCATAAAGGAGCGGGTTATGATAAGGCGCGGGATATGCGGATTATCGGAGCATCTGGTGTATCAGGTTACCAAGAAGTTTATCGAGAAAAACGAACTTCCTTCCCAAATTAATTGCCGATACCCACCTAAAACCTGCCGAAACATCTTGGTGTTTATGGTGAAAGAAGATGTGGCGAGTCGCACCCATGGGTGCCTTCCGTATAACTTTCATCAGCCCAATCTAGGATGGTATCATTGAGCTGCACTGTATCGGACCTAAGCAGATTAAAAACTACGATCACGCCGTAACAGATTCTGCAGGAGAAAGGACCGTGTTATATAAAGGCATAAGTGTACCATGAAGCGGCTCACGGCGAGCGAGAACGATAGCGTGTGAATAATCACGCCTCCAAAAAGAGATATTAAGGATAACAGAAAGACTACACTACTATGCCTTCAAAAGTTCCAAGAACAAGGCAGCGATACGATAAAAAAGACAAAAGTATTAATCAAAGTCTTAACAAACAGAAGCTCACCTAAATCACTTTCTCCTTCGAATGAAGAGAGAAAGGGGTAGTGAGGTCGCTTTGTAATAAGAGATAGGAAGTGAAAGTTTGCTTGAAGAAAGTTCCTTACCCTTGCAGCCAAATATGAAAACTCTTCAATAGTGATCCTTCATGGTTCGCACCAAGTTCTGGAAAGAAATCAAGAGACTATCGCTTTTATAGCTTCTTGTTTGCTTATGGGGTGTCAGCCATGCAGGTCATACCATTTATTATAACATTATCTTCAGACTGTTCTCGTAGTGAACCCTTACGAATGGATTAGATCGAAATAAGATTTGGTACGGAGTTGGCACGCCACAATGACCAATGCTTACCGTCTTCTATACCAATCTTCGATGCCACATGCCCTTCTCCATGCACTACAAACCACATGAAACTTACGGAGATTAGAAAACCACATTCGTTACATGCGTTTATAAATAAAAGAAGCCAACCACAAACAGATGTAAATTACTGCTTAGCCAGGCTATCGCAGCCTCTCTGGGTAAAATTGAAGAACACAACCTTGAGCTGCAAAATGGTCTGTATGTTTTCACGATGGATGGTCGTACCGACTATCAGTTATCTCATATGGTCAGATCATCCACCAACGCTCACTATCATATTAGCCTTGAGTATTCACGTCAAGGCATAATACCCTACACCAGTACTTTCTTTATTCACAAGAGTTTCCATGTTAGAGACGAAAGCTACGGATAAACTCCTGGAGATTTCTTCGACGACCTTTAAAAGCCGACTTTGTAATTTTGGGTAGAAATAATAGCACTTCCAAACTTTGGTAGGATAGCAATTATCAGAAGAAGAAAGCAGCAGTTATAACGTAAATCCTGGCTCCATTCAAAACGAAGTCGGAAAATTGGTGTTATTACCTCAAATTTAAATTATTTTAAAATTAGCAGTGATATGCTTATTTACATTAACTGCCTTTAGTTAACACGTCGCTACTACAACAGCTTACACATTGAAATCAATCTTATTTTAAAACTTCGTCTCTTCGTTTATATTACCGCAGTTATCCTTATTACGAGTGCAAAGTTGGGGCAGGAAACAAGGAGGGCGCAACAAAAGAAATCGACTAGTAGGCGAATTCGCCCTGTCACTGCTGCAACAAGCCAACTGATGCAAATCAAGAAATATCATTGCTATTTCCTCATCATTTGAGTTACCTCGCCAGGAAGCAAAATACGCCGGAAGAATGAGAAACCCTGCCAACTACGCGTGACTTTGTTGAACACTACCCAGCCAGGCGATTTTGCTAGAAAGCGCCGGCATGGGTGCAAGAACAATTCTCCGGCACCAAAAGAACGCGCGGTTAGCTGAAATGACCGGGCAAAAATCACCATAGCTGCCAACACAGTGCGCGAATAATCATTCGTTTTTTCAGCCACCTCCGCCACCCTGGTTGGTGTTAGATTCGATTATAAAAGGAGAAACGGAAGATTATGCGTATGACTTAATTTTGCTTTATCATCGATGAACAAGGCATGTGCCGGAGGACCTTTAGATGCCATCGACCTGCTCACGCCGTTTTAGAACCAACAAGCCCTTATGGTGTGCAACTCCTGATGACGGGTGGATTTACGAAACAATCTCTATAATTGCTACACCCCGAGAAGAGGAACTCTTCTTAAGACCATGAGACACCCATTTCTTCGAAGCTCAAAGGCTTTGTGCAGTATCAGCGGCGTGACGATTGAATTAATCATTACGTCTATCGCCAGCAGAGGATACGTTCATCTCCTCGCTTATCAACATACGCCGAGGAAGGAAAGACGAGCAACAGACCTTCAAATGACTCAATGAAACGGTATAACCTGCCTTTTCAACCCAAAATGGGAGTATCGGCGGCATGATTTGACAACGCACAACAGGATGGCAGAGAAAGAGAATGAAGAACAACTCGGAAACCTTCCTTATTTAAAAGCACTTAGTGCGCGAAACAGATGGTAATTTCCCAGAATATAACTGTCCACTGATCACAACCTCACACTGAAAGTAAGCAGGTTCATCCGCAAATGATATGAATGATTTGGTATTAACGGACGGTCGACACATTACGCATGCGTTGATACTAAAGATAGTCCTTGTCCAGGTAGTGACGAAGAAGAGTTCAGCTGAAATTAGGACTTGGGAAACACCAAATACACCTCCTGAACGAAAAAACAAAACAAATTGAAGATGCGTCTTCGGCGAATACCTCCGGTCATAGACTGGCGGGCTATACCCATACATAAAAGTCAACCTTCGAGCGGTTATCATCATAGATGCACGCGCCATCCTTCGCCTCAGACGCGTATGTTTTAAGCCGATGCAAAACCTTAGGAGGTCTTGTTTGCTTCGCTCTTATTGGCAACGCCGCCAGACAACAAGCACACGAATAGGCAAAGCCAACTTTAAACAGTAGAGGCTGAAAAGAGTATTAAGGATCTCTACCACCTCTAAAAAAAGTACTACCTTGTCAGTTACTCATCGAACTTTTTAACTCTTTAACGAATTAAAGATGTACGAAATGGGAAAGCACTTTTCTTTCAAAGTGTTGTCTGAATCTTCACAAACATACTAAGACACGTAATCATGTATTTACACTTACTGGATCTAGACGAATTAAATAGATGTATCGATGAAATGGGGAGAATCCATCGCGGAAGATGACCACCGAGGAAGTCATCGGCAGTATTTCCTCGCGGAAAGAATAAAGCAAAGGGGCTCTATCGGCACGCCGACTCTGAACTATTCAGCCCAATTCCAAGCTGAGCCATAACAAAAAGAGCTCCTCAACGAACAATAAGGCTAGCAAAAACGTTTGACAACGCTTTTATACAGAGCTTAAACAGACTTATCATGCAAAAGTATGGAATGTTAATACCATCATGAAAGAAGGTTTCCTCAATCACAACTTATTCACAGCAAAACAGAGGCTATTCTCACAGGCTTGATGGAAGTGAAAGGAAGAAAAGGAAAACAGAAAGAAAATAAAAGGACAAAAATAAATGAAACAAAACAAACCTTTATCTTTCAAAGTAGGAAAGAGCATTGATGAAACTGGTGTTGAACGAGGGTTTGCCATCGAGGCACAATCCTATATATATCTTCCCTATAATTTAAAGAGTAAGACATCCAAACTTAATGGAACTAATAGCGAAGAAAATCAATCTCATCAAACGCATTATTAAAGCTTAGAAAGGAAGAAGGTATGAACCTATAAAAGAGCTAAGCAGTCTCCGACATAACTTAGATGACATAAACTTAGTAATGAAATCAACTATGACATAAGAAAATGTAGAATTGAACTCCAGATTAAACAATAACTGTGCTCATAGAAAACAGCATAATAAAATAAATTGTGTTGAAGCGTTGTGGTTTTAAATAAATCTAATATTGTAAACCATCTGAGTAACACGACAAGCCTGGTTTTTGAGATGAAATTGCGGTAACCTATTAAACAATAAATACATAATAATATAGCCTCATTGCAGCTATAACCACAAGTGGGCGCGTTTAAGCGTCATTGGTAACAATGATACTGATATCACCGAGTGCCCGCGACTCACGTTTAAGCGCAGACGAATGGTAATAATATCGACCTCACAGCCTTGTTGCTATTATATCTTTGCTGTCATTTCATATTGTGCCACCAACGATGAAACTGAGATATTAAGGCGTTCCATCGATAGTAGCATTTGTATCTTCTTTAAATTCTTCCTCATTACTTCGTACTACTTTTAGTAACGGGAACTACAAGAATAGCGTTTATTGTTTTATAATCTTATTCTGTAATCGCATTATTCGTCCCACAGACAATATAGACGTAAAATTTAATGGGCAGATCTATCATTTTCAGAATTATGATCACATTAGCCA
>BNJV01000583.1_pt1 | contig 44941 bp, 97 predicted proteins | sample 8540591 | NCBI WGS metagenome assembly BNJV01 (sample SAMD00202457, study PRJDB9452) | human saliva metagenome | host: Homo sapiens
GCTTTTGGCTTTTAGCCTGCTGAGCATGGTTCGCTTGCGAAAGCAAGTGAACCGTTGCGAAGAAACTACCCGCCATGCGGGGTGGAGACAAATCAGTGACAAAGAAATCACCTTTCCGTACAATAGAGGTGTCCAAGCCACTACTGAGAAAGGAAAGGTGATTTCATACCAAAGGTTAATAGTGCTGCACATACCAAATGGCTGTGCAAGTACCATATCGTCTTTACGCCAAAGTATAGACGAAAAATAATCTACAATCAATACAAGAAGGATTTGGCTCAAATCCTGCATGATCTTTGCGTATACAAAGGCGTAGAGATTATAGAAGGTCATTTGATGCCAGATCATGTGCACATGTTAGTGAGCATACCGCCGAAAATTAGTGTGTCGTCTTTCATGGGCTACGGAAAGGGAAAAAGCTCGCTGATGATGTTCGATCGGCATGCAAATCTGAAGTATAAGTTTGGGAAAGGCACTTCTGGGCAGAGGGATACTATGTAAGTACCGTCGGATTGAATGATGCGACGGTAAGAAAGTACATCCAAGACCAGGAGAGGGCCGATATCCTCCAAGACAAGATGAGCGTGAAGGAGTACGAGGATCCGTTCGGGGCGAAGCCTGGAACGGATCAAAGGTGATTGAGCTAATAATTGCCCTTTAGGGGCAGCCAGGTGATAAAAAGCAAGGTGGCTTTGAATCGGAGCCCCAGGAAGCTTTTGCTTCCTGGGGGCACTAGAGAAAGCCAGCGCCTTTAGACGCTGGCTAGTAACGCGGGCTTATAGCTCGCATCCCGAACCACCCGTTTTACGGGCGGTTGCGGTTGTGGTCAATGCCGCTGACGCGCTGGATCGCTTCGAAAAAGGACAATACGGCGGTCGGCATCGTGAAAAAGAAGAGCGGCACGTCGATTGTCCTGCACGCGGTCATGCAAAAGTTGAACCGGAGCATCACGGATTTGTACGGTCTGCCGATTTCCGGGTCTCCGGTGCTCACGACGCAGAGCTCCGACGAACTGGTCGGCAGCAATCGTGACGGTCGCGGGACTTCCGGTCGCCCCTGCAGAGCTTTGTGTCGCGGCAGCACCCTTTTATGTCTTTGACCACGCGGAGTCTTTTGTCCCGCTCGGCAGCGGCGCGGCGCTGTCGGCGACGGACGGCACGCTCGAACTTTGTGATGCCGAATGACACGGTCAATCTCCAGTACGCTACCGCGAGGACATGGGCCGCATTGTCATTAACGGCAACGGCGGACTGCCGGGGCTGAACTCGACGAACGGAATGGCGGGCGCACGACCGCGGCGCCGCCGCCGACACGCTACGGCTATGTGATCGACAAACCGACCGAGAACGCGGACGGCACGGGCGCGGCAGTCACGGCCAATGCGGCGGGACAGTATCTCCTGACCTTCGTGTCGGGGATCAAGACCTACTATGTGCAGTGGAAGCCGGATCCGAGCATTCACTATCAGCTTTTACGCGCAGTATATGAACGGCGACGGCTCGATTTTTGTTCCACCAGACAGCGGCTGTGCCGATTACCTTCCAGACGGCGTTTACGGTCGGCAACAAGCTGATTCCGGGCTACCGGCTCTTGCCGGACCGGAACCTGTCCGAAATCACACCGGCCTCGCTGAAAAACCTGGTCGGCGGCGTGGACACGAACTGGCAGGCAAACGGCGACTATCAGGGCATCATGCCGAACCAGGATGTGGCGATTGCGTTCCACTATATCCCGGGCAACGCGGAGAGCGACAAGTCGAACTTCACGATTGAATATCACACGGGCACGGCGGCAGCGCCGGCGGTTTTGGTGCCGGGCACAGCGCCGATTACGGTGCGCTATCTCCCCGGAGACACAGATCGCTCAGAGCCTCAGCCTGCCGACCGGTTATCAGGTCAACGGCAGCACGCCTTTCCGGGTCGTGCAGGGTGCTCAGCCGAGCCTGCCGACCGCGACCAATCACTTTGTCTCCGCGGTGCGGAATGTGGACATCACCGGCACGACTTTGACGGCCGAGATGCCGAACCAGGATGTAAAAATCGAGATTTATCTCGAGCCGGACGGCACCGGCGTCCCGTTTGTGATGAGTTTCCGGGATGCGGACAGTCTGATCCCGCGCTGCAGGTCTTAAAACCGCAGCGGATTTCGAACCGGCCGATCGGCGCGGCGCTCACCGAGACCTTCCCGCAGATTTACGGCTATCGCTATAGCGCGACGGAGCCCGGCTCGCGATGCGCCCGCGGGAGCGGCAGCACTGTCAGCGTGAGCGGCAATGCAGAGCTATACGGCTACCATGCCGGGCGGCGAGCTGGACCTGAATCTCGACTATCACCGCGACAGCAGTCAGTGGGTGAAGGTAAGCTACCTGCCCGGGGCACACGGCAGCCTCACGGCGACCGGAGCGGCGGCGGATGTAAAGACCGACGCGGCCGGGCAGCTCTACGCGGAAGTGCTCCGCGCCGGAAGTGCGGCGACCGAGGGCTACACCTTTGCGGACATCAAGGCAAAGCGACTGGTGCCGGCCGTCACGGTCAGCGAGAGCCCCTACTATGACTTTGCGGGTTGGATTGTGAACGACAACGGCAACGGAACGCTCGACGCAGGCGAAACCCTTGCGGCCGACACCGACAGGTTTACGGCCGACACGGTGCTCACGGCGTACTACCGGGAGAATCCGGCCTACTGGATTGATGTCACGATTGCGCCCTATGACAGCAACACGCTGCCGGTGCCGGGCATGCGCCTGCAGTACCACGTCAAGAAGGACAGCCTCTTCGGCAGCATCCGGGCGAGCGCCGACGCTGCGTTTACCGGTATCGCGAACTATGTGCGCGAGGACTGGTATACGGGCAACGGCAGCAAGGCGGATACCTCGACGGTTCTGCAAAACGGGGAGACCTATCGGCTCAGATATGCGAAGAATCCGATTGTCTTCGGCCTCCCGGCGCAGGATGTGGATGCGGTCGGCGGTCTGCTCTCCGACAACACGGGGCGCGTGACCGTCTTCGACACCAAGCCCGGCTATCAGTACATTCTGACCGATCCTTCGGGCGCGGTGCTCGACATTGTGCCGGGCTCGATTGCGGGGCGCAGTTACTTTGACAACCGGACACCGGGCGAACAGCTCGTGGTCTGATGAGGCGACGGGAGATGTCACCGTGCAGCCCGGCGATGCGATTGCGACCGTCATTGCGGCACATCCGGCGTCGCCGCACGCAAAAGGTGGGACCGGACATCCGGTCAGCATCCCGCTGCCGAATCAAAATCCGGATCCGGATGCGGTCGAAGTGCCGAAGTTCATGCTTCAGACCTATGAGGGCGAGATTCAGACCATTGCGGCGCGGGCAGTCAACGGGACCTTTGACAGCGACGTGCACGCGGGCGAGACCGTGGAACTGAACGCGCCGCTCGTCAACGCCGCGGGAGCGGCATTCAAGGGCTGGCGCGTCGTCGCGGGATATATCCCGGATGTGACGTTCCAACCGGGACAGGCGGCTATGCAATTTACAATGCCGGCGAGCAACCTCGTGCTGGAAGCAGAGTATGAGGCAGGGCCGGGCACGGATGCGACAGTCAGCGACGAGCCGCAACGCGGCAAAGGGCGAGTTTTCGCTGGTGCCGGATGAGAAGGCGAGACTGTCGGCGCTGCTCACCACGCCGGAGGACCGCGTCCTCTCGGGCGTGAACGGCGCAAAAGTCGAATATCGTACGGTCTACAGTAAGAGAGAGGTGCCGCAGACAGCATCGAACGCATTGAAGACCGTCAGCATTGCGGGTACGCAGCACCCGGATGCCTATACGGCGGCCTTTGAGTTGAAGACCGATATCGAGCGCTATGTGGACGGCAGAAAAGTCAACGCGACGCCCTCGAATGCAAACCTTGAGACCTATGTGCAGCTCGAAAACAAGGACAACGACATGCTCGACTACGAGCTCTTTGAGGAGCAGCCGGGCGGCGGCTATCGTCGGTGTCGCGCTGCAGACCTTGTCCGGCAGCGTCGAGGAAAAACGGCGGCCTGTTCCACTTCACCGCGAAGGCGGGTGTCCGCTACTATCTCGTCTACTCGAAGGCGTATCGCCTGACCTTCCTCAACGAGGCGCCGAATGCGGTGCAGCCGCGCTATCGCTTCAAGGTGCGGCGCGGAGAAGCGGCGGAGGACAGCGACTATGCGGGCAGCGATGCGCTTGGCGGCCCTCGTAGATCCGGATCCCTATGCGGTCGATGCCGACGGCGTCGAATATCGCCTGCACGCGGTCCCGGTCTGGAGCAGGCGGAATGACCGCCACTCGGCTTTGATCTCGGCACGCCGGTGCGGAAGCACATCACGCTCTACGCGTATTACGAAAACAACCGCGCGGAGTTAAATGATACAAGACGGCAGCTCGACGAGGCGACCCGCCGCGCAATCCGCATTGCGGACGACTTCTTCTAAAGCGGCGGGAGACCGCGGATCTTGTGAACGGCGTGCACGGGGTCGCGGGCAGACCGGAGCTCTACGGCATCCGCGATGCGCTTTCGGTGCTCGAGCGGACAGCGCCGCGCGCAAGTCTCGCGGAGCTGCAGGCAGCGCTTGACTCCATTCTGCAGACGCTCGCGCAGTACGACGATATTCTGAATCCGCGCTACCGGCACTACGACGTGCAGCAGAATAACAACCTGTCGGGCGGCAGCAGCAGCGGTGGCGGCGGCCAGGGGCAACGGCGGTCGCAGCGGCGGCGGAAGCGCGCGCTTCAATACGGCCGGCAGTCCGAAGCTCCTCGGCAGCGAGCCCTTTGTCGCGGACTATGAGAAGAGCTATGCGGTCGGCACGAACGGCAAGTGGGAGCTTGGAATCCAACGCAGCACGAGTGGATTTTTCACCTTTAAACGGCGGCATGCGCCCTCGCAAATCGCTGGGGAAAAACTGGTCTATCACTACGGCGATCACACCGAGACGCACTGGTATCACTTCGGACAGCACGGCATCATGGACTTCGGCTGGTATCGCGACGAGGCAATGAACTGGTATTATCTCGACCGGAATCACGACGGCTTCTTCGGCAGAATGAAGACCGGCTGGCATCTCGACGACTTTGATCAGCGCTGGTACTATTTCGACGAGAGCAGCGGTGTCGTGCAGACCGGCTGGCAGGAGCTCGGCGGCAAGTGGTACTACTCGCGCCGACTGCGAGCGCGGAGACCTATGAGTACGATGCGGTCAGTGAGCGCTGGTACTATAAGGACAATGCGACGGTGCGCCCCTACGGCTCCATGTACCGGAATGAAGTGACACCGGACGGCTACCGGGTCGATGCCACGGGCGCCTGGATTCCCGGCGCGCGATGAAATAAAAGGGATAGAAGCAGGACAGGGAGAAATACTCTCTGTCCTGTGCGGAAGACAATCCGCCGCGGCATTTATCTGCCGAAAGAGCATATTTGATATGGCAAACAGAGGGCGCGGCTAAGCCCTTTGTTTTGAATAAACGGTGTTACTGATTTGTTACCGGAAGGCGCGGTATTGCGGCAAAACGGTAGTTTGTAAGCTGAACTTTCCGGAAATCACAAGACTTAGGCGGCATGTACAAGCCGTGCGGTTTGTGATACGACAAAAGCAAATAGAAGCAAGAATACGCCAAACGCAAGGGGTTGAGCGCTTTCTTCTAATTTGTTACTAGTTCATCCATTCAATGACTGCATTTCATGATTGAATTGTGTATATTATTGAATCAGCAGAATTGTTGCCCTGAGTTGTTCTAGGGTCTTATGGTTATAAGTTCTGTTGCCGATGTCGGCTGATTTATGTCCCATCAACAAATCAATGCATTTTCGGTTGCCGCCGGCATTGTCGAGAAGAGTTTCAAATGTGTGTCGTGTCTCATGCACAGTTTTCTTTGCGCCGATTTTCAGCATGACCGCTTGCCAGCATTTGTGATAGAGATGGGGAGTGAATGGCTGCCCGTTAAAGGTCAGCAGATAAGGATCTCCTTTGGCCATCCATTTCTGTACAAATGGAAGGATTCTCGGATGTATGGGGACTATTCGCTCCTTGCCTGCAGCCGTTTTCACACCGCCCCGGAAAGTTCCTTGCAGGAGATCTACCTGATCCGTCCGCATGGTCAAGAGCTCGGTAAGTCGAAATCCGGTGTAGAGGTAAATCAAAACAGTATCTACCCAAGGCTCATTCTGGATTTTCCAAAGAGCCTCGATTTGCTCCGGTGTAAAAGGGGAGCGGGTTGTTTCCGGAGTTGGCGGAGATGTAGTGAGCTGAGAATACATTTTCACGATGATGTCGCATTCAAACGCAAATGCATCCAAATGGCCCCAGAGTGCTTTGATGACCGACTGGGTGCTATAGCCGCGCCCGCAGTTGTCAATGCAGTCTTGCATGTGATAAGCACGAAGCGTCCGGTACTTTGCTCCGTAGTATTTTTTAAGATGAAGATATGCTGACTGCAGACAGCGCTGATTTGATTTTTCCGAGTTTTGGGAGCTTAATATCTGCCCAGCGCTGATAGAGCTCGGCGAGCGTTACACGATTCCGATCAATGGACCAGGGATTGTCGTTGTACTGGGCTAGTATAATTTTAGCCTCCTCAGTTTCCGCATAGTCAATCGGCACCTGCCGGCCAAAACCGTCCTCATCAAATACCGTGATGCGAATCATCCACGGGCGAGAGCGGTTTCCGGAAAGGCGCGTGATACTGCCGTATCTGTTGGGATTCCTTCTCATTTGCGCATCCTCCGTCCTTGCGGAACCGGGGATGTCGTGTTACTTTCGGTGTGTGGCCGAATCGCATCCTCGGTTCTGAATTGGCGCTCGCAACTGCAATTGCGGGCGCTTTTTTTGTGTTCTTATGCTCTATTCCGAGCCGCTCCTTCAGCGCCTCCTGAAGCACCTGAGAGAAATTCAATCCTTTTGCGTCTGCCTCCTCGTTGAGCCACTCCGGAATGGTGAGCGTTTTCTTGATGGCGCGTTGGTTGTTCCGGCGATAGTACGCGGTTGTGTCGCACGCGATCCAGTTTACGAAAGAACCGGCAGGGGCGGTCAGAGACTCAGACGGGGCGGCAATGCTCGCCTCTTTTTTTCTTGGCAGTATATAGAGAACGCAAGAACATCCTCAGCCATATAGAGAGCCTCTGCCAAAGTGTCGCCGCAGGTGTAGCAACCCTGTAAATCCGGAAAGTCAACGGAGTACCCACCCTCTGCTTCTGGTGTGAAAATCGCTGGATATGCGTATTTAGACATATAGTGCCTCCTTTTTCTGTGGGGTTTTCCGATGGGGAGAAGAAGTGAAAGAACCGGGGCTTATTTCAGCCCCGCATCTTTCAGAATCTTGTTGCAGGTTCCGGTTCTTACTTCCTGTGAGTCATGCCTTGGCACTGGAAGTACTTACCCGTTATCGGGCTGTACCACTCTTCGTGTCGCGTGCCTTCCTCGCTCAGATAGCATCCGGCTTTTTCGCAACTTTCGTTTCAGCTCTGATGTTTTCATTTCTTCCCTCCCTCATTTGATAATACAATTATAACACGTATTAACACGTATGTAAAGAGGAAATGATAAGTATTTACACGTATTTTCGGTTTAGAATTCCCGTGCGTGCGGGAAAACTTCCCGACATATTTGTCGGGAACATCGGCTGCTGATCCCCCGCGTGTAGGGAAAATTAATTGGGTGGGAACGGGTAGTATTCCCACCCCAAGATTACCCCTCGCGTGTGCTGGGAGGGTTACCGACCTTCCGAGACCCCTGTTGCGTATTTCTCATCTTCGAGCATAACCTCCATGCGAGTTGTAGATTTTCACACGGTCTACGGCATCCAACCGGATGAAAAGCTCGACAGCCTCCAGCGCGTCTTCACCGTAGCGAGTGGCGAGGGTGTCGCATTCTATTCCGTCCGAAGACTGTTCAAGTCCGGCAAGCCACGCAGCGGAGACGCCTAACGCCTGAGCCAGAGCAAGCAACCTACGCTTCCTCGGTGCGGAGTATCCGCTTCGATATTGGCTTAGCGTCGCTTGCGAAAACGCCTGTCATTTTGCGAGAACGCTTTGGCTTGATTCCGCTCATCGAAAGCGCCTGCTCAAAGCGCACCCGAAAAAGATTTGCAGCTTTTTGCGAGTCGCTCATATCACGTCGCTCTGGAAAGCGATGGCTTTGCCCAGCACATGCACATGCGCGAGCCGCTCCCCGCTGTATACCATAGTCGGATACTTGGGGTTCTCCGCGAGCAGCCGCAGCTCCTGCGCGGTCTCGTCGTAGTAGACGCGCTTCAAGGTCGCCTCGCCGTCTATCTCTACAGCGTAGATTTGCCCACTGACAATCTCCACGTCACGCTGGATAAAAAAACAATGTCTCCGTCCATGATTCTCGCCCCTGTCATGCTGTCCCCTGCGGGCTTTGAGGCAGAAATCAGCCTTTACATCGGTTCCCGCTGCAATATAGCTTTCGCGGTCTTCGTTGCAGAAAATCGGTTCTCCACACGCGATTTCGCCGAGGAGCGGGATGCGCTTTTTTGAGATGGGGAAGACATTAGATAATTGCGGTATATCGGATTCTCGCTGATCGTCAATCAATGCAGATTTTTTTCAACCCCTGAAAAAGTCTGCAAGTTTCTGTACACGTCCCATGCGAGGTATCGATCTCCCTGTCGCCCACGTATTAACTACCTGTTGCGACTCTCCAATTGCCTCGGCAAGCTCCTTTTGGTTTTGCCGCCTCTTCGAGCAGGCGTCGAAGGTTTTTGAGAAAATTCTTTTCTGCGCTTCGTCTGACATAACCCCTCCTCCTCCGAACTTCTACTACGTAGATAGTAACCCTAAAACAAAAAGAAAAATCAATCAAAATACAATTTTATTTGGATTTAACTTGACATCAACTTAAAAATTGATTTACACTTGGTACAACCAACAGGGGCGGTAAAGTTGCCCCTAAGAAAGGGGGAGAATGAGAGTTATTACAATCTCGTTGGCGGCGGCGCGTAAAACGCATGCCTGACGCAACGCGATGTGGCTGAAAAATGGGTGTAACTACAAATACAGTGGTAGCGTGGGAAAAACCGTCGCGCACCCAGCATCACGCAGGCAAAGGCACTCGCGGAGCTTTTATGATATGCCGTTCGACAGCATTATTTTTCAAACAGTGAACAACTTTAAGTTGATTAAAAAGTGGGGCAGTGGGTGAGTGCAGAGAAGCGAAAGGAGGGAAGAAATGAAACGGAGAAAAGAAAATTCGCCCGAGATCCGTGGCTGGACGCGAATTATCGTCGAGACAGATGAAGAGAACCCCGTAACCATCGCCACGATTACGGCAGATGAAAACCGATGGCGGACGGATACAGGGTTCGGTTCAGACCGGACTATGACAATTAGTGTTCAGTGTCGCGCGGTGGGCAAGGGTCGTTACCGTAGCTGTCTTTCGAGCTTATTTTTACCATCGCGGTTTTGGACGATGACTTCGCTACGTTGGTTTTTGGCTACCGACTTTGCAAACGCTTCAGCGTCAGCCTTGGTATCAAAAACCTTGGTGTCACGCGAGTTACCCTTCCGTGCACGGCCCATTTGCCGTTGCGGGGGATACCCATTGATTTTTACCCATTGTCAGTACCTCCCTCTCTACAGACTCGGGCATGGCAGTGCCCTGTAGTGACAGTATAGAGGTGAGTAGGAAGTGAATCAACAGAAGGAGAAAAGAGTGAGCAACGCAAAGATTTGTAGGTTGCGAGAGATGGTTTCAAAAACCGACCAGCAAGCTGAGCGGATTCGCACAACGGGACATGAATTAATTCTTTGCTCGACAAGGCAGAGAGCGACGCTGATTTAGAGGGAAACAAGGAACTTGTTGATGGTATAGAAGCTATGCGTGGTGCGCTTTCACAGGCGGAGCTGTTACACATCGTCATCGAGTCAATTCTTGCTAGGGGCTGAGTCTGGTTGTCGGGGATCAAGAGGCGGTTAGGAGGTTACATGGATTGGTTTTATGAGATTGTCCAGAACAACGTCGACATGCTGGACAAGCTTGTGGAGAATCTCGGCAAATTGCAGGAGCAAGCACACAACCCATGAGTCGTATCGATAGTTGTGTGTGCGATGAGGATGCGGAGCGGTATTCGTATCAAATCGCGAAGCGCATCGGGTATGCGGCGTATACCTGCAAGGACTTTTGGGATGCGGTTTGCGAGATGTGCGCCTACGTAGGCGTGGACAAGGAGGGAGAGGCATGAGAAAGGAAGACGTTTCGCTGCTGATTGACATGGCTCGCACAGCGATGGAGATGGTCGGCTGTATACGGCAGGCCGCAGATGCGCTCGAGGATGACGGCTACGTCACGGAGCTGATAGCAGGTGGCCTTGATGAGGCATACACCGAGCTCGAGACGGCAAAGATTGACCTTCGCGCGTACCTCGCCACGAAGGCGGAGGATTGACATGGCGAAAAGACCTTTATCGGAGCAACTGGAGATACTCGCAGGAGTAGTGCAGCTTATTCGCGACGAGCTCTGAGTGACATTGGTGAGCGGAGTCAATCACGGCGAGGCGCCTCGATCTTATATTCACAGGGGTTACTTTCTGCTGCGCGTCAGTAAAGAACTGAAGCGGATGGGGAAGTAAGAATGTGAGAAGGAGGAAGTCGTGAAAAACCGAGGGTTGTTCGAGAAAAGGTTCAAGGAGGCACACAAGCCCTTGGGCTGAAACAGTCGCAGGTAGCAGGGCTTACGGGCCGGAGCAAAGCCTCGATAAGTCAGTACCTTTCCGGAGACCAGGTTCCGTCTGAGGCAGCTCAGCAAGAAATGGCGAGAATGCTCGGGCTTCGGGAGGATTACTTTCTGAGGCCGGAAGAGGAAGTGGCGGAAGCGGTTCCCTGCGCACCGCGGCAGCGTGGATCCATACGGCGGCTAAGCGTCAAGGAAGCGGCGGCAGTGCTTGGAATTGACAGAGTAGTGCTCAGCAAAGGCCTTCGGCAGGGGGTTTTCCCTTGGGGGTATGGAATCAAAACCACTGAGCGGTCATGGAAATATGTAATCAACGCCGACCGCATGGCAGCGATTGAGGGTGTTGAGATTTAGAAGGGGTGAGAGGAGTGTTATGGGCGTAAAACAGGCGACGTCATCGAGGCTGCTGGAGGCTGCAGCGCTGATTACCGATGCTACGCGACGGCTTGAGGGGCTTGAGTTTGAGAACCACGGCTGTCAGGAATACTGGGAGAACCGACTGGCAATCAGAGACCTCGAAGATGCGAGTAATCGCGTCAAGAACATGATCGAGTGCGGTGAGCGGAAGAAGGGGAGTCTTAATGGTTTCCGAAGAGGAGGTTCTTAGGTACATCGATTCGGCGCGGGCGGAGATACAGGGTGTCACGGTAAATATGCTGAACGCTGACGATGGACTGAGAGCGGTAAAAGAACTGATACGGACCGGCGGCGGTGCGGGGATTGCCCATACCTGTGTTGCCGGATATATCGAGAGGGCGCAGGGCGCCTGCACAAACATGAGCCTGACGGCAGATAAACTGCTCCGCTGGCTCGCGGCGTGCGACAAGCGGGAGGACGGCGAGGAATGAAGCTGTACAAGTACTACACGATGAGGCGCCCGCCGGGGCTCGGGTCCATTCCGAGCAAGGGGCTCAGGTTTGCGAAGTCCTACAGCGAGAGAAGGGATGACTGCATGGGTGGCGATGGTGAGAGCGTGGGGGTGGGCGCTGTATGAAAGACCCCTTAGCATGGATGAACTTTTGAGCTACGAGCTCGCATACGGAGGAGAGGTAGAGAGATGAGCAAGATTGAAGTCGTGAGAACAACGGATGATGAGAACCTCAAGGCGTGCATGAGGGCGGTAAACGAGAGCAGCCGGTCGCACCTGCTGCGTGAACTGGGAGATTTGCAGGAGGAGCTGGCAGTAAAATGAGCGTCGGCGGTCGTGGTTAGGGCGACACATGACAGCACAGAGAGCTTCTCTCGAGAGAACGGCGCGAGCGCCTTGCCTGGATGTGCATCGCTATCATCGGCTGGGCAATCGTGGCCGGGACATGCATCGGGACATTTCTGTAAGGCAAAAAGTAGGAGGAGGAAAGATGACGAAAACGGAGCTCGTTGCGGGGCTGATTGATAAGAGCGCAAAGCTGCTGGAGGAGAATGTGAGACTCAGGGTGGAGCTGGATACCATTCACGCTGCCTGCTATGCAGCACAGGAGCGCATCGCGCGGGCGGGCGGTGATCCGTATCATTACTGCACCGTGGATGTCGATGAAATCCATCGCATTACCGGCTGGGCAAATGATCCGTTGCAGAAGGAGATGCTGGATTCGCTGCGGCGGCGGGATGCTTCGAAGGGTGAGGAGGTGCTCTATGGGGACGCTGTATGAGCTGAAAAGCGAGTACATCCAGTTGCGGGAAATGGCCGGAGATCCGGACATAAGCCCTGAGGCGCTTCGAGATACGATGGACGCCATCAATGGCGAGCTGGAGGACAAAGCAGACGGCTACGCAAAAGTAATTCGCGAGTTGGAAGCGGAAGAGGCGGGTCTTGACACAGAGATAAAACGCCTGCAAGCGCGGAAGAGTGCTGTGAGCGGCAACAAGGGGCGCATCAAAGACGCTCTCGAGAGCGCCATGCGGGAGACCGGAAAGCTGAAATTCAAGACGGCTCTCTTCTCGTTCGGAATCCAGAAAAACCCGCCGAGTGTGGCTATTCTGAGCGAGAACATCCCGCTGGATTATCTGGTTGTTCCAGAGCCGCAGCCGGATAAGAAACGCATCCTGGCAGAGCTGAAGGCCGGAGCAACATTCGACTGGGCGGAGCTCAGGCAAACGGAGGCACTCCGAATCAGATAAGGAGAAAAAAATCATGGCGGAAAGACTAAAAAAATCAGAGCGTTACGAGCAGAGGAGATTGACTGCCGCGTTTCTACAATCAACGACAGGGGATTGTCGCTCTTATTATACAAAGATGCGAGGGTTGACCAGACAATTCTCGATGAGATGTTCGGGGTTTTTGGCTGGCAGCGGTCTCACCAGATGATTGGCGACCGCCTCTACTGCACGGTTACGGTCAGAGACCCGGAAACCGGAGAGTGGATCAGCAAACAGGATGTGGGAACTGAGTCAAATACGGAGAAAGAAAAAGGGCAGGCGAGTGATGCGTTTAAGCGCGCGTGTTTCAATCTGGGAATCGGAAGGGAACTCTATACCGCCCCGTTTATATGGGTTAATACCGGTGATTTTCAATGTGACCACGAAAAACGGAAAACAGACCACCTACGACAAGTTTGCCGTGACCGCGGTCGAGGTTGCGGACGGAAAAATCACCGCCCTGGAGGTTAAAAACCAAAAAGACCGGCAGAGTTGTTTTTTTCGATGGGGTTTGGCAGAAGGGCGGCGTCACCGCCTCCCGCCAAGACGGAGCCTGCATGGGCAGCCACTCCGCCCACAAATCCGAAACCGACGCAGGTGCCCACACCGCCCGCCGATGCGCCGCTCGATACAAAGCGCGCACTGGAGATGCTCGGCGTGGTAAAGCGCCACAAAAATCCCGCAGGAGGAGCTTTTTGAAGCTTTACGGCATCAAGGCCTCCAGTGAGCTCAAGGTTTCCCACTATGAGGATTTCAGAAAGCGCGGGCAGGCGTGGATTGCTGAAACCGAAAAGATTTACGCATGAAAACGCAAGGCAGATTGACGGGTATCCAAGTCCCATTCCGGAGCGAAAAAGGCGGTGATTTCTTTCGAGGTCACCGCCGATCCGGCGGATGTGGAGCGGTACAAAGACAAGGAGCTCGATATTACCATCGTGCGGCACAGCAAAAAGCGCGGACTGGCAGCCAACGCAATGCTCTGGGCGTGTCTCGGAGAGATTGCGGCGGCGGCAAGAACAGACAACTGGTCTGCATATCTTTTATATGCTTGAGCGGTACGGAAAATACTCGACAGTCCTAATCAAGGCCGAGGCGCTTCCTGATTTACGGCGCGTGTGGAGGGAAACGAGGGTTGTCGGTGAGCGAGAGGACGGCATGGTAGAGGTCCTATGCTTCTACGGTTCGAGCACATACACGACGGAGGAGTTTTTCAAGGCTTCTTGATGGCGTTGTGAGCGATATGAAGGAACTTGGACTGACGCCGCCCCCGTCGCGTGAGATGCAGGCGGTACTGGAAGAGCTGAGATGTCAAGAAGAGGCACAAAGGAAGCGGGAGGGCAATAGGCGTGAGAGAGCAGATATTTGTAATCGAGGGCAGACTTGATGGCATGAATACCATCATCGACACGAACCGCTACCACAAAATGGCCGGAGCTAAAGAGAAAAAGCTGCAACAGCGCATATGCACCAAGGCAATACTGGACTACGATGTGCAACCGGTACAAAACTATCCGGTCTTCATCGAAATCCACTGGTTTGAACCTAACGCGCGCCGGGATCCCGATAACATCGCCTCCGGAAAAAGTTCATTTTTGATGCGTTGCAGGAGACTGGAGTGCTACGAAATGACAGCATGAAAGAGATTTGGAGAATCGAAGAGGGTTTTGGCGTAGACTCCGACTATCCGAGAATTGTGGTCATGATACGGGAGGCTTTCTGATGGCAGAGAAAAATTCATTTGTGGTGTACTCGCAGTGGGCCACCATTATCGCGAATCTGCCTGATGAACAGGCGGCGATGCTGAGCAAGGCGATTTGCTGCAAACACCTGGGCATAGAGTACGAGATTACCGACCCGACTATCAAGGCTGTTTTCATTTCGATTGAGCAGAAGCTCGATGCCGATAACGAGAACTACAGAAAAACATGCGAGGCCAGAGCAAAGTCCGGGCGCAGGGCGGTAGCGCCTCCGCCGCAGAGAAGGTTGAGAGCACAGAAGAGCGTGACGGAAGCAACTCAGATGAAGAAGTAAGCAAAAAGCAAGCAAAAACGAAGCAAAAGCAAGCAAAAGCTCTTTTTGCTTAGCAAACGAAGCAAAAGCAAGCAAAAGCTCTTTTTGCTTAGCAAACGAAGCAAAAGCAAGCAAAAGCAAGCAAAACGGGGGTGATAATGAGTATGAATATGAGTATGAGAATGAAAATGATAATGAGTTCCCCCTACGGGGACAAAAAGAGAAGAGCGTAGCGCGCGACGCGCGCACCCGCGCACGAGACCGATGACGAACCCGCGCGCAGCAAGGAGCCGAAACACAAACACGGCGAGTATGGTCATGTCCGCCTTACGGACTCTGAGTTCGTGCGCCTAAAAGCCAAAGCACGGCGAGGCGGAGACCGAGGCGGCTATCCGCGCAGTGGATGAGTATGTCGAGACCTCCGGCAAAAAGCCGTATAAAAACTATGCCTTGGCGCTCGAAAAATGGGGCTATAGGGCTGCGAGAGAGCAACTGCAACGCGAGCAGGCTGATTAGCAGAGTGTCCCTGCGGTGGCACGGTCTGGATCCACGGGAGGGAGAGCGGCGCCCGGCGGATTTAATGCCAATGATTACTTGCTGGAGCGTATCGCAAACGCAGAAAGGAGTGTGAGCAATGGCTAAAGCTTATGACCGAGGCGGAAGTCCTCAAGGTCATATACACGATTAGAGGCGTACCCCTCGCACTATGCGAGGTTTACGAAGCTTGATTTTTGACAACATGGTCGACGTGTGGAGAGGAACGCTTGAGGACTACACATACGCGCAGGCGTCAGCAGGACTCAACATGTTCCTAGCATCCGACACACGAGGGTTTCCGCCGGTGCCTGGACAGGTAATTGATTGCATCCAGAGAGCGTGTAGGCCTGCAACAGAGGACTACACGAACACTGAGTACGCGTCTTTGATTCGCCGGGCTATGGGAAATTCAACGTATCACGCCGAAGAGGAGTTTGAACGCCTGCCGGAGATATGCAAAAGGGCAGTCGGAACTCCGCACAATCTGGTCGAGTGGTCGCAGCTGGACACGCGAGAGGTCGAGACAGTGGTCATGAGCCAGATTATTCGGGCGCTGGAAGCGGCACGAATCAGGATGCGCGAAGATGCCAAAATCCCCGAGAGTGTGAAACGGGAATTGGGGCTTGGTACAGGGCGCGAGCCGCTCTACAAGCTTGAGCAAGCGAAGCGTGAGCAGAGACAGCTCGAGGGCAAAGAGCAGCCGAGCTTGCCCGCTCCGGAGCACAGCGATGAGATTGCGGAGGCGGTGCGGAAAATCATGTCCGGAGAAGCGAGCCTCGCAGACACAATGCAAGACATCGTGAAGGGAAACCGCATAAAGCCCCGGGGCGCTATATGAGCGCAAAGAGCATTATTCCGGGGGATTCGGCAGAAAAATGCTTCTTGTGCGGGAGGAACGGACCGCTCCATGTGCATCATTGCCTACACGGGCGGAATCGCGCTGCCGCAGACAGAATGGGGCTTACGGTTCACCTCTGCGTACGCTGCCACACGCGCCTTCACGACAACGGCGAGTATGACAGGGAGCTGCAAGCGCTTGCGCAAGAGGTTTACGAGAAAGAGCACGGGCGCGCCGAGTGGATGGAGCACGTCGGGAAAAATTACAGGGGGGTAAAGCATGAACCAGGTTATTTTGATGGGCAGACTCACGAGAGATCCGGAGGTCAGGTATACGAGCGGAGAAAAAGGCAATGGCGGTCGCGCGGTATACGCTGGCGGTCGATAGACGCGGTAAGGGAGAGCGAAACGCGGATTTTATTCCGTGAGTCGCGTTCGACAAGGCTGCGGAGTTCGCGGAGAAGTATTTCCGCCAGGGAATGCGTGTGCTGGTATCCGGACACATTCAGACCGGCAGCTACACGAACCGCGAAGGGCAGAAGGTTTATACCACCGATGTGATCTTGACAAGCCAAGAGTTTGCTGACAGCAAGGGTGCGACTGGTGGTGGTCAGAGTAATGCCGGCGGTGGAGCGGCTGGGAATGCCCCACGGGACGATGAGCCATTCATGCAGATTCCGGACGGCGCGGATGCGGAGGGGCTGCCGTGGAACTGATGCGGGATTCAGAGGCGCGGAGAGCGGTGGCTCAGATTATCGACCGCTTCACGGACATGCTGGAGGTTGGAGAGTTCCGGCTAGTGGAACTCAAAATCAGGGACACAGCAACAGGGCGAGAGTACGGGTGGAAGGAGCGACGGGATGAGACATTGCGATTGACGCATTCGCGGGAGGCGGTGGAGCGTCGGAGGGGCTGAGAATGGCCGGGATTGATGTGGGCATTGCAATCAATCACGATCCTGAGGCAATCAGGATGCACACGACAAACCACCCCGGTGCGCTACACTTAACCGAGGATGTTTTCAGGGTAAATCTCTCGAGTACCTTCGCCCCGATGATGTGGTTGACGTGATGTGGGCAAGTCCGGATTGCACGAGTCACAGCAAAGCCAAGGGCGGACAGCCGAGAGAACAGGGCTCAGGGTGCTGCCGTGGGCGGTATACCGGCTCTGTAAGCAAATCAGAGACACCACGGAGGCCTTCCTAAGGTCCTCTTCATGGAGAATGTCGAGGAGATTCAGGATTGGGGGCCGCTCGATAAAAACGGACACAGGATACCGGAGCGGCGTGGCGAGGACTACAGGAAATTCGTTTCGGCAATGCAGAAACTCGGATTCAGCTTTGAGTGCCAAACGCTGGTAGCGGCCGACTATGGAGCGCCCACGACTCGCAGGCGCTGGTACGCGGTGTTCCGGAGCGACGGGAAGCCGATAAAGTTCCCCACGGCTACCCTACAGCAAGGTTGGAAGTTTTTGGGATGAAGAAGTGGAGACCGGTGGCGGACTGTATAGATTTCACGGATCTCGAGAGTCGATTTTCCGGAGGAAAAAGCCGCTGGCGGAGGCAACGCTCAAGAGAATAGCAAACGGCATCAGGAAATACATTGTTGAAAATCCGAACCCGTTTATCCTGCCGGATGGCAAGGCGCTTCCGTTTCTTGTCCAGTATCACAGCGAGACCAAAGAGGGGACGCGAGAGGACAGGTGCTCACGGAGCCGCTCAAGACGATTGATACGTCAAACAGATATGGCCTTGCTACTGTCGTGGTGGAGCGCGAGCAGATGGCGAACGGTGGAGAGGGCGATGCGGCGACAAGGGAGGCTGTGGCGGCATTTCTGATCAAATACTATGCACCGCTGCGGGCAGGTGATGGATGAGCCGCTCGGCACGATCACAACCAAAGACCGTTTTTAGGGCATGGTGAGCTGTGTGCTGAAAAAGGGCGAGGATGCATTCTTTTGACAAATTTTTATGGCCTAAGCATAGGTCAGGGATGGATGAACCAATTGTGGCACTGACGACATCGGGACACTATGGCCTTATCGGATGCTGTGGCGGAGGTAAACCTGAGGGCCTATGGTATCTGTGACATCCGCTTCAGAATGCTGAAGCCCGAGGAACTCAAAAGGGCGCAGGGATTTCGGATACATACATCATTGACAGAGATGCCGACGGGAATCGGTATCCTAAATCTGAACAGGTTTCAAAAATTGGAAACAGTGTGGTTCCGCTGATGGCGGAGGCAATCGCAAGAGCAAATCTTGGGGGTGGAGGACTGACTGCATGAAGAAGATTGAGTTTCTTGATGAGGTAAAAGACATTGTGATTGAGCGCGAAGGGCAGCACGGAAAGCCCGCGAAAACACACGGGGCAATTGCGGAGCTGTGGAGCATTTACCTGAGCGAGAAAAATCGGAATCCCGGTGAAAATCGATGCGGCCGATGTGGCGATGATGCAAATTCAGGCGAAGGTTGGGCGGTTCATATGTGGGCAGAGCGATCACATGGATACGGTACTCGACATTGCTGGGTATGCAGCCTGCGCCGGAGAGATTGTGAGCGAGAGGCAGTGAGATGGATGAGGGGCAGGCGGGGAAAAGACCTCGCAAAGCCGCGGGAGCAGAGCGGGCCGGCTGTATCTGGTTTTCGGAATGATTACCGGCCTCGAGGGATGCTATGTGAGACTTGCGGTAGAGGTTGTGCGCGTGGCGGTGGAGGATTACATGGATTTGTTGCGACTTCACATGAACCGCGCACGATACAGCCGATGGTACTACACTCAAACACCGGCAAGAGCTGGACAGAGCAAAGACCTTTCTGCAAAAGCAATCGGTGCAAGAGGTTTTGCAATGTAGATGGGGAGTATCTCATGCGCTTAGCAGAGAGGAGGGTTGCGAGTGAGTCTGAAGGAGGAGCTTCAGCAGTATCTCGGCATTATGTGCGAAGTTAGAGATGCGAAGCAAAGGGCAGCGGAGCTTGGGCGGAGAATCCGAGAGGCGGAAGCGACTCAGGGTTTCTGACAGCGTATACGGCACGAGAGAGGACGGCACAAACGGACACATCCGCATTACCGGAGTCCCGCTTCCGGAAATCGACAAACTTACCGATCTGCGGAAAAAGCGCGAGATGCGCTTCAAGGTCCTTGCCTTTGAGCAGGAGCAGCGAGCGGCGTACTCGAGGCGAGGATTGAAGAAATTCCGGATCCGACAATCCGTGTGATTCTCAGACAAAGATATATCGACGGCATGACCTGGGATGCGGTGAGTAGACATAATGGACACGCGGGGACCGATTGGGCGAGTGAGAGCGGCAAGGTTTTTTCGCGGCAACAGAAGGAGGAGATTTAGGGTGAAGGAGAAGGTGCTCTATACATGCGAGGTTTGTCACACGGATTACGCCGATAAAGTAGAGGCGAAAAGGTGCGAGGAGAGTCACGAAGAAGTTGAAAATCGTGGATTCGAGATATTTGGCGCGAGCACAGACCTTGATTGGTTTTCCTATCACCATTACGGTCCAGTCGGAGGACGGAATACGGGTCACATACAAGAGATGAGGGGAGAGAGATGACAATAAACGAGTATCAGGAGAAAGCGTTGCAGCACAGCGAGTGGGTACCGGAGCGACAGCCTACTGCTCGATGGTGTCATGGGGCTCTGCGGAGAGTCGGGGAGTGTATCGACATCGTGAAAAAGGCGATGTTCCAGGGGCACACACTGGACAGAGAGCATCTTGCGGAGGAACTGGGGGATGTGGCTTGGTATCTCGCGGTCACAGCGAAGGGACTCGGGTATGATCTGGAAAGCATCCTGCAGCGAAACATTGACAAGCTCGCGAAGCGCTACCCCGAAGGTTTCGCGACTGAGCGGAGCACGCACAGAGAGGAGTGACAAGGTGAAAGCGTGATGGTGAGTTTTGGCAAGGGGTTTTGCTGCTGGTGGTGGGAGCGATATATCTGCTCGGGAAGATGTGGTGGGAGTACTTTCTGGTGAGCCACATCGGAAAGTAATTTCTCAAAAAGCTTGCGTGTACGCTTTGTACTGATAGTATTTAAAAGTGAAAAAGGTGGCAACGCAGGGAAGAGCCGCAGTGCAGCCCGCGGGTCACCTTCTTTGCCACTACCGGAGTGGGAGGCGGGTTCAATTCCGCCGGTGGCTTCCCCTGTGAAAGCAGGGCATGTAACCTCCCTCTAACGGAAAAGGGGAGCGGTTCGCCATGGCCGCTCCTTTTTCTGTGCTTTAAAGCGAGGATCTACCCAGCGTTGTTTATATCTGAGAAGGAGGTAACATGCAGATTGAGGAGTTGCCGCTTAAGTCTATAAGACCGTACGAGAAAAACCCTCGAAACAACGATGCCTCTGTGGATGCAGTGACAGAAAGCATCCGAGAGTTTGGGTTTAGAGTTCCAATTGTGATAGACAAGGCCGGAGTAATTGTGGCGGGGCATACACGCGCTAAAGCGGCTAAAAAGCTGGGACTCAAGACAGTGCCGTGCGTACAGAGTGGTGGATTTGAGTGAAGAGCAGGTACGAGCGTTTCGTCTGGCAGATAATAGTGTTTCGGAGTTATCCACATGGGACTTTGGCCTGCTAAAGGGAGAATTGAGCAGTATTTCTGCTATTGACATGGGGAGATTCAATTTCTTCCTGGGCGGAGAGTCTGAACAGGGAGTCGAAATGGACGATGAGTCGGAGACGGGAGAAAGAGGGAGCGAGCGTCTGCGGACAGGTGACGCTTTTCACAATTTGTTTGCCTACGACCAAGGGCGTAGCAAAGGGTTCTATCAGTTCCCCACAATCAAACCTGAAAAGTTTGTGCCGGAAGACCTAATTGGATTCAATTATGTTTTAAGCACAGACCGACGAGATGCTCGGGGTTCATTTTTATTGACGACTCATCAGTTTGAACGAATTTGGAATGACCCCTATCCTTATATAGAGCGTTTGAGGGAATTTCCGTGTGCCCTGACGCCAGATTTTAGCTTGTATATGGATATGCCCATGGCTATGAAAATTGGAATGTGTATCGCGCTCGGCTTATTGGTCAGATGATGCAGGATGCCGACATAGTGGTTATTCAACGCTTAGTTGGGCTGAGCCCGAAACCTTTTCTTTTTGCTTTGAGGGGCTGGAGCAAGGTGGCGTGGTTGCCGTATCAACAGTTGGGGTGATGCGTAACAAGAGTGCGCAAGAAGTTTGGGCTGCTGGAATGAATGAAGCAGTGCAAAGGTTAAGGCCGTCTGGAATTCTTTGCTATGGATCCAGACCCGACTATGATTTTGGGTCGGTTCCGGTGAGGTTCGTCAGCGCGAGGAAGTTCGGCTGATGGGGGGAAGAGGGGCAAGCAGTGGTTATCACGCGGGAGATGCGCGGGACACTTATGGAGATGAATATGAGTTTGTGGATCAATACCGCAACATTAAGTTTGTAAAGGTGAAATCCGGATCCTCAACGGCACCTTTGGAAACGAGAACGAGAGATCGCATATATGTTACACTTGAGGGAAAAATAAGGATACGCCAAAAAAACAGTAACATATTATGATAAAAAGGTAAAAAGCGAAAGCAAATTGATATCAAGGTAACCCACATCGCGTCGGCGATGTGGTTATCCCCACCACATACACATTTGGGTTATATGCATGATGGAAAGACGCGAAGTCTATCAGTGAGGGAGCAAAAAACACTTGACACTATTTTAAGGGTGTGGGATACTAGAAAAAGCAAAGACTAGCATACGAAGGAATGCCATTGGAGCCCGGTGCAAATCCGGGGATTTGCGTAAAGGATCGCAGAGATGCGGTCCTTTTTGCTGTGCAGAAAAGAGGAAAATATGGGGGGAGGATTGGGCCTAGGTGGAGGGAAAAGCGTCAAGGCGTTGCAAGCAGAGGCATCAAGTTTGAGGACAAGGATTGCCAGGTTAGAAAAGAGGGGAATATAGCTGGAGAGATGTGGCGTAAGCTCGAGATGGGAAGCAATGCCAACTCGAGATCGCCCCCTATAAGCCGAGGGAGGCAGATAAAAGCGCGTGAGCAGCTCTTTCGGACAGGGGGATACCGAAAACGCGCATATAATCTTAAAATGCAACTTGAACTGGTAGAGAGAGAAATCTCAGAAAAAAAGGCGGGAAAGCCCAAGCAAGCGCGGAAGACATTTGTGAATGGCTTTGGAGAGGCAACAAAACGGTATGTTACATCGGGAACTTTTGAGAGAGCGCAAAAAGCGGCAGGACAAGGAAATATTTGCGCGCCTGAGTCATTACAGATAACCCGAGAAACAGAAAACGAACTGGTGAGAGGATGAATAATGAAAAAGAACCTGGGCCCGGTTCGAAGCAGTGATGAAACGAAAGGAGCGAGGGCGAAATGGCGGCATTGCCTCCGGGAAATCAGAAGGCGAAAAAGAGGTGCGGGAGCGGTTAAAGAAAGCACTAAACTGTGCAGTGGGTGAATCCCAAAAGTGAAAAGCATGATGAAACAGGGTTGGCATGGAGGACGGCGAGAGCAATCTTGATGCCGTTGTTGCTTCTATTGTGCAGGGCTGATGAGGGACACCCGGTTACGCGAAGCTGCTGGTGGAACTAATAGGAGAGACTGGGGCTGAAAGAAGAGCTGATAGGGCAGACAAGCGCGAGGAGAAGCGCCTCGAGATGCAGCTCGCGGAGTTCAAGCGGCTTACGGAGGCAGAGGGTAAGGACCCTGTGATTATCATAAACGACCTAGAAGAGTAGCCAAAGGCTGCTCTTTTTGTTTGGGAGGAGGTGAAGCGCGTGCGGTTATCGCTACAGGAGACGGTGGGCAAGGGCTACGCAGATTTCTGGAACACCAAAAAGCGCTTCAGGGGTCATGCAAGGGCGGTCGTGGCTCAAAAAAGAGCAAAACTGCCGCGCTCAACATGATTTATCGAATCCTCCAATATCCGGAAAGCAACGGACTGTGCGTGAGGCGATATTCGAACACACAGAGAGACTCCACATACTCCGATTTACAGTGGGCAATCCAAAAAACTCGGGTAGGGGCCTAGTTTTTGAGTGTACAGTGTCACCGATGCAAATCACACGCCGCTCCACGGGACAGAAAATCCTTTTCCGTGGGTTGGATGATGGATTGAAAATCACATCAATCTCGGTGCCCAAAGGATATCTTTGTTTTGTCTGGATCGAGGAGGCCTATGAGCTTACAAATGAAGATGATTTCAATAAATTGGACATGTCAATCCGCGGCGAGGTTCCCGAGGGGTATTTCAAACAGATTACCCTAACATTTAACCCGTGGTCAGCCACCAGCTGGCTCAAGAAACGCTTTTTTGATACTCCGGACGATGATGTTTTTACGAAAACAACAACCTGGCAGTGCAATGAATGGCTTGATGAGTCGGATAAAAAGATATTCAGGAAAATGGCTGAGAGGAACCCGCGCCGCTACCGCATCGAAGGTGACGGCGATTGGGGCATCGCAGAAGGTCTGATTTACACAAATGTGGCGTGCGAAGAGTTTGATCGGGACGCACTGAGGGCAAAAGCCCGGCATCAAAGCGGCGTTCAATCTCGACTTTGGTTTCACCGACCCAAATGCCTTTGTTTGCGAAATGGTCGATGAGGAGACAAAGACCATCTATGTGTTCGATGAGTGGTACGGGACCGGAGCGACGAACCGAGAAATTGCGGCACAGATAAAAGCGATGGGGTACGGCGGACAGAGGATTATCTGCGACAGCGCCGAGCCAAAAATCCATCGCGGAGCTTCGAGAGGAAGGGATTCTCGCGGAGGCGTCCCGCAAGGAAGAGATAGTGTGAACCACGGCATACAGCTGATTCAGAACTACAAGATTGTGGTTCATCCGAGGTGTGGAGTTCAAAAAGGAAATTGACAATTACTGCTGGGAGAAGGGCAAGGATGGAAAGCCTACAAATCGTCCTGATCACGAGTTTTCGCACGGCATGGACTCCATGCGGTACGGCGTGTCAAAAATCCTTCTCCCCGACGCATTCAGTTTCGATTAAGCAAAAAGAGGTGACAGAGTGTTTTTTGGTGAATCGATGCAAGACCGCTTTATCCGGCTCATACGCGAGGGCGCAGCACAGGCTGTCACCAATGAGCGGTTTATCGCGCACGAGATTGTCCGGACGAAAACGTCCAAAGAGTGGAAATGGATGATTACCGGGGACGATTACTTCCTCGGTCGGCAGGACATCCTCAAAAAGCAGCGCATGGCCATCGGCAAGGATGGAAAGCTTGAGGCGATACAGAACCTCCCCAATGCGCGATTGGTAGATAATGTGTACCGGCGTATGGTTAAGCAGAAAACGAATTACCTGTTTGGCAAACCCTTTTCTCTGAACTGCGAGAGCGACCAATACCGCGAGGCGCTGACATACTTCTTTGACAAATCCTTCATGCAGAAAATGAAGGGCATAGGCAAGGATGCGTTAAATTGCGGTATCGCCTGGCTGTATGTCTACTACAACGAGCGGGGAGAGCTGGCGTTTAAGCGTTTTCGGCCGTTTGAGGTTATTCCGGAGTGGAAGGACGCGGACCACACGGAGTTGGACTCCGTGATTAGGTTCTACGACATCTCGGCATTTGACGGGAGAACAGAAAAGAAAAATCACGAAGGTTGAGTACTATACGCTTTCCGGAGTTGATTTCTATGAGTATTGGAATGGCGGGCTTGTGGCCGCTCCACCGTACCATCAGGATTACATGACGATTGGCGGGGAGGCCTACAACTGGGATAGGCTGCCGCTCATACCGTTCAAGTACAATGACGAAGAGGTTCCGCTCATTGTGAGCTGCAAAAGCCTACAGGACGGCCTGAACGTCATACTGTCAAATTTTTCACGACAATATGACTGAGGATGCTCGGAACACAATTCTTGTTCTCGTGAATTACGATGGGCAGAATCTCGATGAGTTCCGGCACAATCTGGCGACCTACGGAGCAGTAAAGGTTCGCTCGGTCGATGGGGACAAGGGTGATGTCCGGACGCTCCAGGTCGAGGTGAACAGCGGGAATTACAAAGCAATTTCGGATATCCTGAAAAGAGCAATCGTTGAGAACTGCATGGGATACGATGCCAAGGATGAGAAGCTTGGCGGCACGCCAAATCAGATGAACATCCAGTCCATGTACAACGACATTGACCTCGATGCCTCGGACATGGAAATCGAGTTTCAGGCGGCGCTTGATACCCTGATGCACTTTGTTGACCTGCATCTACTGAACAGCGGCTCCGGAGACTTTAGCGGCGAGGAAGTGCAGATTACGTTCAACACGAACATGCCGATGGATGAGGCGAATGCAATCCAGAATGCACAAAATTCCGCCGGCATAATCTCGAGGCGCACGATTACAGCGCACCACCCGTGGGTGACCGACCTCGATGCGGAGCTTCAGCAACTTGAGGTCGAGGAGGCTGAGGACAGAGAGCGCATAGCGCGGCAGTATGACCCGTTTGCGGGACAGGGAGCCCCTGACACATCCGACAATCAGGGAGAGGGTGAGAAATAATGAGGAGCGGCGACTACTGGAAAGAGCGCTTCGAGCAGATTGAACAGGCGGAGCACAACAGGGGGTTACAGTGCTGTGCTGAAATCGAAACGCAGTACCGGCAGGCGCAACGGTCCATAGAGGGACAGCTCGCGGCGTGGTATCAGCGACTCGCCGACAATAATGGCGTTTCCATGCAGGAGGCGAGAAAGCTGGTAACCGGGCGCGAGCTTGAGGAGTTCAAGTGGGATGTGAACCAGTACATCAAGTACGGCGAGGAGAACGCGCTGAATGGTCAGTGGATTAAGGAGCTCGAGAACGCCTCCGCTCGGTATCACATATCCAGACTTGAGGCGATACAACTCCAGATGCAGCAGCAGATAGAGGTTGCGTTCGGGAATCAACTAGACTCGATAGACTCAGCCATGCGAGGCATCTATACGGACGGGTACTACCGGACGGCATATGAGATTCAGAGGGGAGTTGGAGTTGGCTGGAGTTTCGCAACGCTGGATCAGAAACAAGCCGACAAGGTTATAAACAAGCCTTGGGCGCAGGATGGGCGGAATTTCTCCGACCGCGTGTGGGCGAACAAGCAAAAGCTTGTAAGCGAGCTCAACACAACGCTCACTCAAGGGATTGTGCTGGGCAAGGACCCGCGAGAGGTTATCGGGGCGATGACGGAACGCCTTAATGTTTCTAAGTCTGTTGCCGGAAGGCTGGTCATGACGGAATCCGCCGCATTCGCCTCGGCTGGGCAGCGCGCGTGTTTCTCCGAGCTCGGCGTTGAGGAGTATGAGGTTGTTGCAACCCTCGATTCGCACACATCGAGCATTTGCCGTGATATGGATGGACAGCATTTCAAAATATCCGAGTGGGAGGTAGGGGTAACCGCTCCACCGTTTTCATGTGTGGTGCAGAACAACTACCGTTCCGTATTTCGAGGATGATTTCGGGGAGCCGGGAGAGCGAGCGGCAAAGACGCCGCCGGAAAGACCTATATGGTCCCTGCGGATACCACCCTACAAGGAGTGGTCAAAAAGCCTTTGTGGATGGAGATAAAACTGGCTTCCAGACAGCGGGAGAAGCTGGTAAAAATAGAAATAAAGGGGCATCCGGATTGCTGAGTTCGCGAAAAAAATTCGGAGATCATTACTCCGCAGTCCTCCAAAAGGTTAAAGACTGCCCAAATGTGGCAGCAAAGAGATTGTGGGACCTCACAGAGGAAAAATCCGCGTTGGAAGTACAACCCACAAGGCACTGCGCATTGCGACAGCACTCCAAAGATTTTCCTGAATATCGAGAATGCCGCCGCGGGGTCGGGTTTTGAGACTGAACATCAGGTGACATACCATGAGTCTGCCCACGCAATCGACCGCCTGTGTGTGGGGGTTCCCACGAGCGGCAACCAGATTGCCCCGCGATTCTCCGGAAGGTACGAGGATGGAAAATTCAATAGCACAATCAAGCAGGAGGTTGACGAATGGGTTAGCGGCGTCGACAAGGAAATGAAATCCGCTTGAAAGAGCACAAAGGGCGACTGGCAGTGGCTCCGCGACCACGGGTATATTTTTGGATGGCCAAGGGTGGAGCTTCTACGAACAGACTGGCCGCTGGCCGCTGAGCCCCCGAAATACTGCAAGGCGATGGCCTACGCCAAGATACAGGCCGAGATTAAGGCGATAAACCTCCGCGACAGAGGAGATTTATCAGATATCCTCGAGGGGCGACCAACGCAACAATCAGCTGCGGGGTGGGGCATGGGAAAAAGTATTGAAAGACTCCGACCTGCGCGGGACGCTTGCGGCTGAGGCTTTTGCAGAAATGTACAGCGCAACCATGACGAATCCCGGAAGCCTTGAGACAATCAAGAAATACCTGCCGAAATCCTACGAGGTTTTTCACTGAAATGCTTGAAGCGCTTGTGAAGGAGGTAGAAGCATGAATGAACTTTTTGGAAAAGTATCAGGAGCGGTTCGATGAGTCTTTCCCGCTGATGCTCTTCATGGGCGTCGATGAGGAAGAGATTAAAGCGAAAATCGAGGAGTGTCTGAGAGTGATGAGCCCTACGAGGCGCCCGAAATCGCTGAAGACGAAGTGGTTTGACAGACGAAACAGAATAATGGTCAAAAAGCATCCCGTGTTGGGGTGCTTTTTGATTGAAAAGGACGTTGACATGACTGACATGCAGTTTATCAGCACTTGTAAGAAACAGGTTGTCGAGTATTTTTAATGGCGAGCGCGATGCGACCGACAAAAAAACAGCAGCATTACCGAGGAGAATGTGTTTATTGTCTGGGTTTGCAAGACGCTGCAGAACTGGAAGGCGCTTGCGAGCACTACCGTCGCGGATGGCATGTACTACGAGTTGACCTACAACGGCGACAAGAAGCAGCTGTATCTCGATGCCTACAAGAAATGGAAAAAAACAAGTGCATCGAACTCACTGAGTAACAACAAAGGCATCTCCCTGCGGGGTGCTTTTTAATGCCAGTTGGACGAATGGCAAAGTTGCCACCCTTTCACGGCGGAGACGCGGGTTCGACTCCCGCACCGGGTATTGTCCTGTTGGATGACGTAAAAGCCACAACCAACTAATCAGGTGGGAGCAACCCCGTAAAAAGCGTAAATGAAAGGATGGGAAACCATGAAAAGAGCAGAACTCGAAGCATTGGGATTGACGAAAGAGCAGATTGACTCCGTGATGGGCATGAACGGTCATGACGTGGAAGCCGCCAAAGGTGAGCTTGCTGCGGTTGTGGCAGAGCAGGATGGTCTCAAAAAGATATCGCGAGCCGCGATACGCAGATTGAGGACCTCAGAAAGGCCGCAGACGGCAACGAGGCACTCCAGAAGCAGATTGCAGAGTTGCAGGCCGAGAACCAGTCCACGAAGGTCAATGCCGCTGTTGAGTCGGCCCTCGTGCGGGCAAAGGCGCGAAGCGTTGTCGCGGTTAAGGCTCTCCTGAAGGGCATCGACACGGCTGAGTTTTCCGATGACGGAACAATCAAAGGCCTTGAAGACCAGATTGCGGCACTGAAGAGCGACGAAAACACGAAGTTTCTGTTCGACACACAGACGCAGAAGAAGCCGTCCTTTAAGGGCGTCACTCCGGCAGAGCCCGGCGACCCGAAGCCTCAGGGTATCACGCGGGAGCAGTTCAGTAAGATGGGCTACAAGGAGCGGTTGAAGCTGTTCAATGAGGACCGCGAAACCCTACGACGCACTGACCGGAGGCGGCGAAGATTGAGAAAGGTAAGGTAAAGTATGGCAACTGGAATTACTAAGCTTGCGAACCTCGTAAACCCGGAAGTTATGGCGCCGATGATTGCGGCGACGCTGCCGAAGAAGATTAAGTTCACTCCGTTCGCGAAGGTCGATACGACCTTGGTCGGACAGCCAGGGAGACTCGATTACCGTCCCGAAGTTTGAGTACATCGGTGACGCCGAGGATCTCCAGGAAGGTATCGCAATGGGAACTACGGTGCTGACGGCAACGACTACCAAGGCGACCGTGAAGGCAGCAGGGCAAGGCGGTGGAAATCACCGACAAGGCACTTCTTTTCCGGATACGGCGACCCGGTGGGTGAGGCCGTGGGTCAGCTTGCGATGTCTGTCGCGGCAAGGTTGATAACGACTGTTACGAGGCGCTGCGGTGCTACCGTCCAGTACGACGGCTCTGCTGCGGTTATCAGCTATACCGGCATTGTGGATGCAGTCGACCTTTTTCGAGGATGAAAGCGATGATGGCCTTGATAAGGTGATTTTCGTACACCCGAAGCAGGTCACGCAGCTGAGAAAGGATCCGAATTTCCTTGACATCAACAAATACCCGATTACAAACGGCGTAATCATGTCCGGCATGATCGGTGCGATTGCGGGGTGCAAGGTTGTGAAATCCAAGAAGGTCAAGCTCAATACTGCAGGCACCTCGTACCTTAATCCGATTGTGGTGGTGGCAACCGAGGACCCGAAGGAGGCGCCGGATGCCGATAAGGGCAGCAACACAGCTCCGGCACTGACCATCTACATGAAGCGCGATGCAAACCTCGAGGATGATCGCGATATCCTCAAGAAGTCCACGGTGGTGTCTATCGATGAGCACTACACGGCGGTACTCTCCAACGACTCAAGGTTGTTCTCGCGTCCTTCAAGAAGTAAGGAGGGAAAAATGCTGTTAAGACGATATCACAAGCCGCAGCCTGAAATTGAGGCTGTGGCAGAAGATGCTGAGGTAGCCGCTCCGATTGAGGCGGCAGAGAGGTGACAGATGAGGCGACTGAGGCGGAAGAGGTTGTGGCAGAAGATGCCGAGGTAGCCGCTCCGCCCAAGAAATCCGCCGGCAAGAAGAACTGACGGACTGGGGGTGACTGTAGATGCTGGAACTCGTAAAGGCGCGCCTGCAGTCTTTTTGGGTATGAGATTCAGGATAGCGATGATGCTATCCTGAGTTTTTTTCTATTCAGAAGGCTGAGAGCACAATCAAAAATGAGTGTAATGTGCCGGAGGTTCCGGAAGAACTTCGGTGCATTGCCGTTGATATGGCGGTCGGGGAAATTCTTGACAGCCAAGAAGACATTTGCGCCCGGAGCATCGCAGGTCTTGACCTCGAAGCGGCGGTAAAGCAGATTCAGACGGGCGACACCAGCACGACATTCGCCACCGGAGAGGAAGCCAAACGGCGGAGCAGCGCCTGAACGCATTGCTTTAGCTATTTGCTCAACTACGGCGAGGGAGCAGTTTTCATGCTTTAGGGAGGCTCAGATGGTAAGCGCAACGGAGCGGGCGCGAAGAGCGGCGCGGAGGGCGATTGAGGCACATACGACGGGCTTTGCACCATCGTAGAGCGTCGAGATATAAAGGATGAGCGTACCAAGCTGAGCAGACGGGGAGAGGTGACGGTGCTTGAAAAACAGCCCTGTCGGCTATCCTACGAAAAGCTGAATATCGTTGTCCAAACGGATGCCGCAGCAAAGATATCGCAGGGAGTGAAGCTTTTCATGGCCCCTGAGATAACCGTGCGCGGGGCTCAAAGATTATCGTCGAGCAGGATGGAAAGCGCTGCGAATATGCAGCAAGCGGAGAGCCTGCGGTGCATTTCAGCCACCAAGAAATCCCTCTGGAGCTGTTTCGGAGCTGGGCATAACCATGGGAAAGATGGGAAGTTTTAATGCTGCTGGTCTAAAGAAATTCCAAGAGCAACTCAGTAAGATTGCTCCGGATGAGACGGCGGTATTTGTGGACTCATGCGCGAAGGAGCTGGCGGCAAGATTACTCGCTAAGGTAATCAAGCGAACACCGGTAGGATCATACCCTGCGAGCTCCGGAAAGAAGGGTGGCACGCTGAGGCGCGGATGGACGGCAGCAAGCCATGAGGCCGCGGCCGGTGGAGGTGGAGGCGGTAACGCCGCTGCCTATGCGGAATCCCCTGCCGATAACGCGCTCTGGGGGTGTGGTTACGGTAGAGATTATCAACCCCGTAAACTACGCCTCATATGTCGAGTTCGGGCACAGGACGGCGAACCACCAAGGATGGGTGGAGGGGCGCTTTATGCTGACGATTTCCGAGCAGGAGATTGAGACGATAGCCCCGAAAGTGCTGGAGAGCAGAGTAAAAAGGTATCTGGAGGCGTGCATGGGATGATAAACGCGATTGTCGAGGGTATCAGCATGGCACTGAATACCGAGTTCGGAGACACATACACCATGTACGCAGAAAGCGTAGAGCAGGGACTACATGAGCCCTGCTTTTTGTTGCGTGTATCAGCCCAACAAAAAGAATTTTCCTTGGTCGCCGCTACCTCGCGACACACCAGATGTGTGTCCAGTATTTCCCCGGATAGCAAGGATGGGAAGCGCGAGGAGTGCAACGGGGTCGTGGAGCGGCTCTTTAACTGCCTCTGAATACATCGAGGTTGCCGAGAATTTGACAATGGGCACAAAAATGCACGCTGAAATGGTAGATGGGGTTCTGAATTTCTTCGTAAACTATGACTTTTTCTTGCGCAACAGCCAAGAAACAACCTCGATGGGAGAGCTGTCACTATCAGATGGCGTTTCCGTGAAAGGATAGGTGAAATGGCAAAACAGAAAGACAAAACGCCGGAAGGCGTTCAGGAGGCTGAGGCGGAGTTCTCGAAGGAGCAGATTCTCCGCTCGCAGAGATTCAGAAACAGGCATGACATACTGGATGCTCTGCTCGCAAGGTTTCCGGAAGAGGCGACCTTTACGGTCAGTGCCGTAGAGGAACTCGTTGACAGTTATATGAAAGGACAGGTGAACTGATGGCTCTTGGTGGTGGAACTTTCGTAGTTCAGAACAAAAAGCTTCCGGGCGCGTACATCAACTTTGTTTCGGCGGCAGCCGCGCCGGCGACGCTCTCCGACAGAGGTGTGGCTACGATGCCGCTGGAGCTCGACTGGGGCGTTGATGGTGAGGTTTTCGAGGTAACCAACAGCGATTTTCAGAAGAACTCGCTGAAGGTTTTCGGCTATGACTACACGCACGAGAAGATGAGAGGCCTCCGCGACCTTTTTCTCAACGCAAAGACGCTTTATGCGTACAAGCTTACCTCGGGCGGCACAAAGGCGGCAAACGCTTTTGCAGAGGCGCGATACACGGGTGTCAGAGGAAACGATTTGAAGATCGTAATCCAGAAAAACGCGGACAACGACCAGTATTTTGATGTCAAGACTGTGCTCGGCACTGAGATTGTGGGAGAGCAGACGGTTGAGCGAGCCGCCGACCTTGTCGCGGATGATTTCGTGACGTACAAGGCCTCGGCAACGCTGGAGGTCACCGCGGCAACGCCGCTGACCGGCGGAACCAACGGCACGGTGAACGGAACCGCATACCAGAAGTATCTCGACAAGATTGAGGCCTATACCTACAACGTCATGGGAGCGGTTGTCACCGATGACACCTGAAGGGGATGCTGAACGCGTTCACGAAGAGAATGCGCGATGAGATGGGCGTAAAGTTCCAGCTTGTCCTGCATAAGTACCAGACGGCGGACTACTACGGTACAATCAGCGTCAAGAACAAGGTCGTGAACGACGGTTGGAGCGAAGCGGCGCTTGTGTACTGGGTGACCGGTGCGTCGGCCGGCTGTGATGTCAACAAGTCGAATCAGAACAAAAAGTACGACGGCGGTTTTACGGTCGATGTCAATTACACGCAGGTTGACCTGCAGAAGGCAATCGATGCCGGTGAGTTTGTCCTGCACAGAGTTGGTGCGGATGTGCGCGTTCTGGAGGACATCAATACGATGATTACGACCTCTGACACGCAGGGCGCTGTTTTCAAGGACAACCAGACGGTGCGCGTGATTGATCAGATTGCAAAATGACATTGCAGTCCTTTTTCAATACCAAGTACCTCGGCGTGGTCCCGAACGACTCCGCTGGCAGAACGTCGCTCTGGTCTGACATTGTGCAGCATCACGAGCAGCTCGAGAAGATTCGTGCAATCGAGAATTTCGCGGATTCGGATGTCACTGTCGAGCAGGGTAACACCAGAAGTCCGTGGTCGTGACGGATGCGGTCACCGTTGTGAATGCGATGTCCAAGCTGTACATGACTGTAATGGTCGCGTAAAGGAGGCAGAGAATGGGACAGAATGTTACGATGCGCGCGAAGGACAGTATCTCCGCGTCGCTTGCGGAGTGCTTTGTCACTATCGGCACCCGCCGCTACAATTTCATGCAGGCAATCAATTTCGAGGCAAAGTTCGAGAAAACGAAGAGCGAGATTCCGATTCTCGGAAAGACCGGAAAGGGCAACAAGTCCACCGGCTGGAAGGGAACCGGAAGCGCGACCTTCCACTACAACACCTCCGTTTTTTCGGCAGATGATGGCACAGTATAAGGACACCGGAGAGGATGTCTATTTTCGAGATTCAGATTTCGAATGAGGGACCCCCACCTCAGCAGCTGGTCGCCAGACCATGATTTTCATTGACTGCAACATCGACGGCGGTATCCTGGCAAAATTCGATGCCGACAGCGAGTATCTCGATGAGGATATGGATTTCACTTTTGAGGATTTCAAGATGCCGGAGGCATTTAAGGATCTCGACGGATTCCTCACCAACTAAGCACCGAGAAGGGAGAGAGAATGTCTAAATTCAGCAAATTCATGAAGGCCAACAAGGTGGTGAAGGAGAACGGTTTCTATGCGGCTACCAAGTCCCTCTGCGATGAGCAGGGGGAGCCGCTCCGGTGGGAGTTCCGCCACATCACCTCAAGGGAGAATGATGACCTCAGAGAGAGTTGCACGGTTGATATTCAGGTGGTTGGCAAGCCGAACCTTTACCGGCAGAGATTAAAGACCGGCCTCTATATCCGGAAGATGATTGCGGCTTCGGTTGTTGTGCCTGACCTCTACGACGCAGAGCTTCAGGACAGCTACGGCGTAAGCACCCCCGAGGACCTTTTGGTTGCGCTTGTGGATGATCCTGGCGAGTATAACGACCTTGCGGCTTTTGTGCAGAAATTCAATGGCTTTGATGCCACCCTCGATGACAAGGTGGAAGAGGCAAAAAAACTGATCGAGGAGGGGGACGCGGAGGCGAACTACGCCTACTACGCCCTCCCTCAAACTCCACATTTTGCCATCGGTTTTTCTCGAGATGGATGATCAGGAAAAAGCCTTCGTCATAGCGGCCATCAAGGTAAAAGTCAAGAATGACAGGGACCGAGAGAAGGAAGCGAAGCGAAAAGCCAAAAAGAAAGGCAGGTGACGCATGGCGACTATAAGAACAGCGATTGAGCTGCAGGACAACTTCACAGGTGTTCTGGATCGGATTATCGGCTCTGTGGGGTCCGGAGTCGCCGCCATGGACAACCTGTATCAGGCGATGGGAGCGGCGGTTGACACGTCCTCAATCGATACCGCTCGGAATTCCCTCAATCAGGCCACTGCCGCCGCACAGGAGCTGGATTCAGCACTACGGGGAACCACCGCTCCGCAGTGGCAGTCCGGAGGCGGGGTTGAAATGTTCAACAGCACAGGCGTTGAGCGTTTTGAGCAGGAAGCACAGAGCGCAAATGCGATGCTGAATACCCTGAACGCAAAACAGCGAGAGATTGCTGCTACTGCGGCGAGAACAGGTATATTGCCGGACGCCGCGGTTGCCGATATTGAGAATCTCAACGGACGCCTGCAGAGCATCCAGCAGCGCATCCAGCAAATCGAGAGCAACCCGCTGAACATCGGCTCAGAAACCGTAAATAATGAGCTGGAGCGGATGCGCGGACAGCTGGATCAGGCCGTACGCATGAGCAAAGCGAACTGAACCGCGCGGTGTCCAACATGGATGTATGGACGGCGAACAATGCATATCAGAGACTCTCTGATACGGTCGAAAATACCGAGAGATATATCCGCGACAACGTCGATGAGCAGGGGCGATTTAATCGGGCAATCAGTGAGGGGCATCGAATGCCGACAACCTAACCAATACCATCAAAGGAGCCGTGGCGGCGTATGCGACAGTTCAGACGGTTGGAAAAGGCACTTGACCCTATCCGACACACTGACCTCAACAGCCGCTCGCCTCAGCATGATGAATGATGGGCTCCAGACCACAAAATGACCTGCAGAACATGATTTATCAGTCTGCGGAGCGGGCGCAGGGGGTCCTATCAGGCTACGGCGGACGCGGTGTCAAAACTCGGCACTATGGCGGGGGATGCGTTTGCGAGTTCCGGAGAGGTGGTTGCCTTCATGGAGCAGGTGAACAAACAATTCACCATGCGGGAACATCTGCCTCCGGTATGGATGCCGCCATGCTACAGCTGACACAGGCGATGGGCTCGGGCGTTTTGCGCGGCGAGGAGTATAACTCAATCCTCGAGCAGGCGCCGAACATCATTGAAACCATTGCGAACTATCTCGATGTACCTAAGGGCAAACTCAAAGGAAATGGCTGCGCAGGGCGTTATCACCGCAGATGTTATAAAAGCTGCGATGTTTGCAGCGGCAGACGAAACCAATGCAAAGTTTGAGGCTATGCCGAAGACCTTCGGGCAGATTGCGACCTCGTTCCGGAACACCGCGCTCATGGCTTTTTCAGCCTGTGCTGAGCAAGCTTAACGCCATCGCAAACAGCGCATCGTTTCAGCAGTTTGTGAGCGGCGTGGCAGCCGGAGCGGCGACAATTGCCGAGGGGCTTTTGATGGTCGTTGAGCTGCTGATGAGCATTTTCTCAGTGGTATCAGACAACTGGCCTATCATCTCGCCGATTATATACTCCATTGCTGCGGCGCTTGCGCTTTACTACGGCTATTTGATGCTTGTACGGACCGCTGAAATGATCGGCACGGGTATAAAAGCCGCTCTCGCGCTTGCATCGTATGCGCATGCAGCGGCGACAGGCACGGAAGCGAGTGCTACGGCAGCCGCTACGGCTGCTCAACTGGGCTTTAATACGGCTTTGCTTGCCTGCCCCATCACATGGATCGTGCTGGCTGTAATGGCACTTGTGGCGCTGTTTTTGCAGGCGTTGCAGCAGTCAATAAATTTGCCGGAACAACGCTGTCTGCTGTGGGTATCGTGGAGTGGAGCGATTGCAGTAGCGGGGGCGTTTATTGGAAACATCTTTGTTGCAATGATTAACTTCACGATGGATGTTTTCGCCGCACTCTGGAACTACATTGCAGCTTTCGCGAATTTCTTCGCCAATGTGTTCAATGACCCGGTCGCATCGATTGCGCGGTTGTTTTTGACCTTGCGGATACGATTCTTTCGCTCCTCGAAGCACTTGCGGGCGCTATTGATACCCTGTTTGGCTCTAACCTTGCCGGTGCCGTTTCCGGATGGCGCGGTAACCTAAAGGGCTGGGTTGACTCCACCTACGGCAGGGGCGAGGAGGTCATGGCGAAGGTCAGCGCCGAGACTATCACCTCCAGCGTTTTTGAGTACAGCGGCGCCTGGGACGCCGGATACAATTTTGGCAGCGGACTCGGTGGAGCAGCGAAGTTTGACCCGTCCAGCTATCTTGGCGGAATCCTTCCGGGAGCGGGTGCTGCAGCTGACCTTGGAGACCAGGTGGGCGGAATCGGTGGAGGCGTAAACGACATTGCCGGAAACACTGGGGCAATCAAGGACGCGCTGGACATCACCGAGGAAGACCTCAAATACCTTCGTGACATCGCGGAGCAGGGAGGCAATTAACCGCTATACGACTGCCGAAATTACGATTGAGCAGACGAACAACAACCATATCAGAGGATCCATGGATTTGGATGGCGTGGTATCCAAGCTAACAGACGCAGTCAACGAGGCCGCGAACATAATCGAGGAGGGGGTACACGAGTAATGAGCAGAAACGGATATGACTTTTATCTCGGAAAATGCCTGTTGCCGATCACCCCGAGCAAGCTGACTGTGAAAATCAACGGTGGAAACACCACATTACCCCTGATGGATGAGGGACAAATCAATGTCCTTCGGCGCCCGGAGTTGACGGAAATTGACTTCGAGTGCCGAATCCCTCAGACGAAGTATCCCTTTGCGAAATACAAAAAGAAATTTTTGAAGGCCTCCTACTACCTCGGGTATTTTCAAAAAGCTCAAGACGCGGAGAGGGCCGTTCCAGTTCATTGTTTCGCGCGTAAAGCCCCGCGGGGAGTGTTTTTCTCCACCAACATGAAGGTTTCGCTCGAGGATTACACAATCACTGAGCAGGCTAAAGAAGGGTTTGACCTCATTGTAAAAATCAAGCTCAAGCAGTATCGGAGCTATGGCACCAAAACCGTAACACTGAAACAGCCCTGCTCCAGATGCGCCACCGGATGCGCAGCCGCAGGCAGAGGTACAGCCTACCAGACCGGTGGAATCGAAACCCGAGAGCAAAAGCTACAAAGAAGGCGACATCGTCAACTATCACGGCGGGACGCACTTTTTCAGCTCCTATCCGGGCGCAAAGGGTTATCCGGCAAAAGCCGGTCAGGCGCGTATCACTGCGGCGAATGGCTCCGGAAAAGCGCATCCCTAGCATTTAATCCACACCAACTCGGCATCCAATGTCTATGGATGGGTGGATGACGGGACTTTTGATTAAGGAGGACGGATGAGCATAGAACTCATGATTTCCGATGCCTCCGGAGCCAAGGCGTATATGCCGGCGGTAGAAGAGGGCGTCGAGTGGGAGACAGAGCGCAGGGGCTCGCCCGGAAAGCTGACCTTTAAGGTCCTCGGTGACTCTGCGCTGAAAGTGCAGGAAGGAGCGGCTGTTCGCCTTAAGGTGAATGGCGCTCCTGTGTTTTTTGGCTTTATTTTCAGCTGCAAATGGAGCAAGGACAATCTCGTAACCATAACCGCATACGACCAGCTGCGGTATTTGAGCAACAAAGACACCTACGTATACGAGAATAAGACCGCGGCGGAGCTGATCCGGATGATTGCTGACGATTTCCGGCTAAGCGTGGGTGCCCTAGAGGACCCGGGCTTTAAGATTGCCTCTCGGGTTGAAGACAACACATCGCTTTTTTTGACATGATTGGGAACGCGCTCGACCTAACCCTACAAAACACGCAGAAAATGTATGTTCTGTATGACGATTTCGGGAAGCTCAGTGCTAAAGAGCCTCGAATCAATGAAGGTTGGAGGGCAGGGAACCTATCTCATGATTGATGAGTCGAGCGGCGAGAGTTTTGAGTGCGCGTCAAGCATCGACAGTGACACGTACAACAAAAATTAAACTCACCTACGACAATGATGACACCGGAAAGCGCGAGGTTTATATCGCGCAGGACGGTGCCCATATCAACGAATGGGGCGTTTTGCAGTATTTTTGACACGCTCTCCAAGGGCGAGAATGGGCAGGCGAAGGCTGATGCCCCTGCTGCATCTCTACAACAAGAAGACCCGCAATCTGAAAATCTCCAATGCATTTGGGGATATACGGGTCCGCGGGGGGAGCATGATTATTGTGCGCCTCAATTTCTGGGGGCTCAATCTGAAGAATTTCATGCTGGTCGAAAAAGGTGAAACACACTTTCAAGGAAAACCAGCATTTTATGGATTTGACATTCCGAGGAGGTGAGTTTGTTGCCTGATGCGAATGAGTTTTTGCGGACACTGAAGCGCGCCGCGCTGGATGCGGTGGAAGCATCGAAGCCTGTGCAGGTTTGCTACGGGAAGGTGACCGCGCCTGCACCGCTATCCATCCTCGTGGATCAGAAACTTTCACTCGGGGCGGCACAACTCCTGCTCACAAGATGCGCGGTTGCCGAGCGGCCGCCCAAGCCGGGGACTCGGTATTACTCCTCAGAGAGCAGGGCGGGCAGAGATATATTGTGCTCGACAGATTAGGCGCATAGCGCAGAAAGGGGGCGCGTATGATTCCATCATCTACGGATTCCTCGCAAAGGATTTTCGAGATATCGGTACAACCCACGCACACTTACAAAATGCATCTAAAAAGCGGGACCGTGCAGGGCTATACGGATGGACAGGACGCGATGCGGCAAGCAATATATAAAATTCTGTCCACGGAGCGCTACCAGTACGCCATGTACTCGTGGAACTACGGAGTAGAGCTGCTCGACCTCTACGGCGAGCCGATGACCTATGTTTGTCCGGAGTTGGAGCGGCGCATCACAGAGGCGCTCACATGGGATGAGCGCATCGAAAGCGTTGACGATTTCGAGTTTGACACCTCAACCAAGGGCGAAGTGACAGTGACATTTACCGCACATACGATTTTTGGGGATATCGAGGTTGAAAAGGGTGGTGGATGTCTAATGTATGACGTGACACATGAGGAAATCCTCGGGCGGATGCTCTCAAGAGTTCCGGATAAACTCGATAAGCGGGAAGGATCTGTGATTTTTGATGCGCAGTCCCCTGCCGCTCTCGAGCTGCAGCGGCTATATGTGGAACTGAACACCCTAATTGCTGAAAGCTACGCTGACAGCGCTTCAAGAGAGCCGCTCATCCGTCGATGCAAAGAGCGAGGCATTACGCCGTACGAGGCAACAAAAGCGCTTCTAAAGGGAGCATTTACGCCGACATCCATCGATGTGACTGGAAAGCGTTTTAACATCGGCGCTGTGAACTATACGGTCCTCTCCAAAATCAAGGACGGAGAGTATCAGGTACAGTGCGAGTCGCCCGGCACAGGAGGAAATCAGCTCCTTGGGGCAATGATTCCGATTGAGTATATCGAAGGACTTGAAACTGCGGAACTCACGGAACTCTTGGTTCCCGGAGAGGACGAAGAGGACACAGAGGCGCTCAGAAAACGCTATTTCCGCTCGTTCAACGAAAAGGCGTTCGGTGGGAATGTGCAGGACTATCTCGAGAAAACCAATGCCATTCCGGGTGTCGGCAGCACAAAGGTGACGGGTGTTTGGGGTGGAGATATCCGCCCCGCGGAACTAATTCCGAGCGCCGGCGTAAAGTCTTGGTATGAGGGGCTATCGGCAAAATGAGCGGAGAGGCTGCAACGTGGTTGAAAAGCGTATACGCGGCAGCAAGCGAGAAAAAACTGACCACGAGCGGCACGGTGCTCCTCACAATCCTGAACTCTGACTACAATGCGGCGTCCGAGACGCTGATTCAGAAAGTCCAGAATGCAATCGACCCGCTGAAAGATGCGGGCGAGGGTTATGGGCTCGCGCCGATCGGACATGTGGTATCTGTGAAGAGCGCTGTCGAGGTCGCGGTTGCCGTGTCGACTAACATCACATTTGACACCGGCTACGGCTGGAGCAACCTGCAGAACGCCATCTCCGAGGCGGTGAAGGGGTATCTACTGGAGCTCCGGAAAACCTGGGCAGAGTCAACCCACATTGTGGTGCGTATCAGCCAAATCGAAACGAGAATCCTCGGCGTTAAGGGCGTTGTTGACGTCGGAGAGACCAAAAATCAATGGCGTGGAGGACAATCGACGCTCGGGCGCTACGAAGTGCCGGTGTTTAAGGGGCGAGCGTGAGAGATGTAAATCTGGTATCTTACTTGCCGCCCCTTTATGACGGAGTTCAAGGAACTCACCGCCGCACTGGATGCAGAAAACCCTGAGTTTGTCCTTCTCTGGATGGCGATAGACAGGGGTTTTTCAGAACACCTTCATTGAGACCGCCGATGAGTACGGCCTCTCTCGGCTCGAGGGGGTTCTGGGCATCCTCCCTACCCCGCGGACACACTGGAGAGCCGTAGACAGCGGCTACGCGGTAGCTACACCAACGATTTGCCGTATACAGAGCGGAAGCTCAAGGAAATCCTCGAGTCGATGTGCGGAAAGGGAATTTCACCCTAATTGTGCAACCCGAAAAAGGAATTGTCGCGATTAAGCTACGCTTGGCTGCGGAGCGCGTCAAAAGAAAAACATCGATGCTGTTGTGGGAGAGATTATACCCGCCGGTATGCTCCTGGATGTGGTTCTCATCTATAACCGCTGGTCGAGGTTCTCAAGGCTCTGATGGGATGATGTGAAAACGGAAACCTGGAAGAGCGTTTTCAGTGCGCAGAAATGGCAGGAGGGAGAGGAATGAACTGACAAAGAACTACAAGCTCAAAAAGCCGGAACCCTCGGATTTTATCGATGTCGAGACCGATTTTCACGAGACACTGGACATCGTAGACGCCGAGCTCAAAAAGCACGCCGACGCGCTGGCCGGTGTAAAGAAAACCTGGCGTGTCGCGCTACCCGCAGCCGCTTGACGTCAACTTTCCCGTACTCGCAGACGGTGACGGTTCCGGATATGAAGGCTGACTACGCTCCGATCTGGGGCGTTCTGAACGAGGAGAGCACAGAGGCGCGTGCCAAACAAGTGGCACGGGTCCAGCTGAAAGGCGTAATCACACAGAATGGCAGTATCCGCGTATCCCTGCATGAAGCGCCCGGCCGTGGATATCGTGCTACTCGGAGAGGGGGTATAAATGGCAGATTGTATTATCGCCGGAAGCGGTGGCGGCGGCGCCTCATCGGATGAGCTGACTGCTCGCGCCGCCCACGTGCTGGCGGGGAAAAATTTGTTGGCGAGGATACAGACGATGATGTCGGCGTGGGAGCCATGCCGAACAACGGTCAGGTGTCCCGCACCCTCCGCGCCGGAGAGAATCTTCAGATTGCGCGGGGCTACCACGATGGAACCGGCGTTGTCAACGCCGTTCCTCTCGCCGATCAGACTGCCGGAAATGCTGGGGCGGGAGACATCCTGTCGGGAAAGTCGGCATGGGTCACCGGTCGGCGCGTAGACGGGAGCATCCCTGTAATTGATACGATGGGAAACGGAGACGGCCGCGGCAATCATTCGCAGTGGTTCGGTTTTGGACGGCAACAATCATACCTTCTGGGTTGAGCTGCCGCACAGAACGGCGTATTACACTCGGAGCGACGGAAAACCTCATGTAACTATCGAGGGCTGCCGCTCTTGGAAATGTTATCAAGGAGCAGGTTTTACAGGGGCAAGGTTCTCTTGTGCCTACGGGATCAATGTTGAGGGCACGATTCCCACTTGGCATGCCTCAGGTGATATTGGAGGGCAGAAGGTATTGGATGCTTTCCAAGACACAGCTTTCATCGGAGATTACGGAGCAAAAGGGCATGGGATTTACATGCGGGTTCTCGGGGAACATATGTCGAACCCGGAGTGATATGGTGCTTTGCACCGTGTAGCACCGCACTTGCTCAGAATGTGAGAGAGGGTGTACCGATGTTTGGCATGATAGGAACAATGAAGGATTATGCCGCATCTTGCGTCCCTTTTGAAAAACGCCCATTTCGACGGTACTCATATCTCGGGGTGGGCGAGCGGATCATTTAGATATCCGACGACGCAGATTTGGAAACCGCTGCAAGTCGGAGATTTCGGGGATACGGGAATATCGAGTCAGAGGCCGTCGAGCTATAGCCTGACATGGGCTTTTACACCGACGGTACACCTCGGAGCGTTCAAGAGAGTCAGGGTAACTGCGTTCATAGATATCAGGAATTGCAAATTTGTGTATCAGGGTGGATCACGCGGATATGCCGCAATGACAGTGAGTTTCATGAAAATTATTGGCGGAAATCAGGGGCGAGAATCATTCAGGGTGCTGCCGGAACGATGACCGGCGGATTTCAACAGCATGATGCAGGTAGCTATCAATTCGACATCCCGGTTGAGACATTCAACGAGCCGGTGGTGATCATGGTAGATGCCACGATTTCACAGGTGCAAAGAATCTCGCAAAAGGACGCCCTTGTAAGGGCAGGCGTGAGCCGTGTAGAGCTAATAGCATAGAAAGGAGATAGATGAAAACAACGGTAATCTATGATGGCGAAAAAGGCAATGTGCTCGCCACCATCGGCGAGTACGATGTCACGCGAGTACGCGCAGAGACGTTTGAGGTGCTGGACGGCGAGCGGGTGGACAGAGTGGATCTCTCTGGAGAGACTCCGAAGGTGGTGACTTCGAGCACACCTGCAAGCTGGCAGGCGGAACTGAAGCAGGCGGTAGCTGAGAGCCGAGCAGAGAGAGCTGCGGCCGTGGCGCACAGCGAGCAGGAACGAGAGTCTATCAAGGCAGAGATTTTGGCAGCAATTAATGAGATGATGGCGGAGGAAACAGCATGAAAGCAATGAAACTTTTGCCGGCTTTTTGCACAGCAGATTGTGGCAGGAAGAATGTTCTTTTTCGGAGATTGCGCAGCGATTTAAGGCTGGCGTGAAAGCGGCATTGAAAGAGATGGGGCGCGAGGATCTCGCGACTGACAGCAACGCGCGGGCGAAGGATGAAAAAGGAGGACGAAGAATGAAAAGAGTGGCTTTTGTGCAGCTATCGGCATCATTGGCGGTTATATCGCGTCTCTGTTTGGCGGCTGGAGCGCGTCGCTCATCACGCTTGAGGTGTTCATGGGAGTTGATTATTTTACAGGCCTCATTGTGGCGGGGCTCTTTCATGCCTCGCCGAAGACGCCGGACGGGCGTCTCGAGAGCCTGGCTGGCTGGAAAGGGCTTTTGCCGAAAGGGTGTCACGCTTTTTAATTGTGCTGATTGGAAAGCGTCTTGACCTGACTATTGGATCCGATTTTTATCGGCGATGTGGTGATTATCGCGTTCATCGCGAATGAATCGATTTCGATTATCGAGAACGCGGGCAGAATGGGAGTCCCTGATTCCGGCGGTGGTAGTCAATGCCATTGAGGTTTTGAAAAAGGATGGTGAGCATCCGGAGAAGCACCATGAGGAGACGGGAGAATGAACAGCTATCAGGCAGGCGAGCTACTGCTCTGCGGAGGCTATACCGCATATACTCCGGCGGGCAAGAGCAATTTTGTGAGGTCGGGTAGGGTGGTACACGTCCCCAGAGCCCGGAGATATCGTCTATTTCTATCATGCGTCGATGGGGCGCGTGGCACATGTGGGCGTTGTGACTGCTGTGAGCCGCAGCATACTGGTGCAATCACGATCACAACGGTCGAGGGCAACACTGCGCCGGGAAGACATTTCTCCAGAGACGGCGGCAGCGTAGCAGAAAAGCGTTACAGCTTCCGCTCGAACGAGGTAGGCGGCCGGAACCTGATTAACGGTTTCGGGCGTCCTGCCTATAGCACTGATACATGCACAGCTGCAGAACTGATTGCTGCGGCGAAGGCGGAGATTGGATATGTCGAGAAGGCAAGCGCTTCGCAATTGGATCAGAAAAGTGCGAATCCCGGAGCCGGAAATTTTACGAAGTTTGGAAAATGGTTTGGACTGGATGGTCAGCCTTGGTGCCAGATGTTTGTAAGCTGGTGTGCGTATACAGCGTGTGCTGCGCATAGAGCCAGAGCACACACCGGCTGGCAGCAGACTGCGTCCGGATGGATGTACACCGATGAGACCGGCAGACGGCTCGCGGGTGAGTGGGCGCACATAGGCGGCCGCTGGTACGCCTTCGACAATGCGGGGCTTATGTTGCATGATGTCTGGTTCCGGTCAAGCGGCGGCTGGTACTATCTCGCTGGAGATGGCGGAATGCTCGGACAGTGGGTGGAGCATGAGGGCATCAGTATTATCTGACCGCCACCGGGCTGATGGCACAGTCTGCGTATGTGCGCGGTGTACAGCCCTCTGTCGGTGGGGCGCAGTACTACTACTATGTGGACGCGGAGGGGCGCTGGGATAGCTCTCGCGATACAGAGCAGCTTCCAGCGGGCGCAGAGGTTGCGATTTAACTCAAGTTAACTCAAGTTTAACTCAAGATTTTTATGGCGGGTACCCGAAAGGGAACCCGCTATTTTTGCGAAAACCACGACCGCCCCCTCTGTTTTGAATAAACCG